>JAESFO010000016.1_pt1 | contig 156832 bp, 158 predicted proteins | sample 9269421 | NCBI WGS metagenome assembly JAESFO01 (sample SAMN14502839, study PRJNA617101) | algae metagenome | isolation source: Nostoc desertorum CM1-VF14 and co-occurring heterotrophs from rocky... | place: USA: Clark Mountains, San Bernardino, California | collected 2000-06-05 | reverse complement strand
CCCGATAGATCTCGTCGATGCCGGCGAGCCTGGCGGCGGCCAGAACCAGCGGATTGCCCTGGCCGCGCGGCATCGGCGCGACCATGACGAGACGCTCGACCCCGGCGACCTTGGCCGGAACCGCATTCATCAGCACGGAAGACGGATAGCTCGCCGTGCCGCCGGGTACATAAAGCCCGACCGCCTCGATCGCGCTCCAGCGCCAGCCGCTCTCCACGCCAAGCGCGTCGCGCGACCAGGAATCGGCCGGCTTCTGGCGCAGATGATAGGCCTCGATGCGGGCGCGGGCGGTCTCCAGCGCCTTGAGCTGCTCGGGCGTGCAGGCCCGCACCGCCGCCTTGATCTCGGCTTCGGAGACACGCAGCCCCTGCGGCGTCAGCGTTACCTTGTCGAAGCGGTCGGTGTAGTCGATCAGCGCCTCGTCGCCCCGCTCGCGAATATCGGCGATGATCGCGGCGGCGACCTGATCGACATCCTCCGAGACCTCGCGCTTCATCGCCAGGAGCGCGGCGAACTGGCGCTCGAAATCGGCATCGCGTGCGTCGAGCCTGATCGGCATGGCAGGTCCTGGACGGTCAGTCGGTCTCGGGATGGCCGGGCGTGGCGACGGCCTCCCAGATCGGGCCGAGATCCTTCATCTGCGCCTCGATGCATTCGACGGCGAGCCGGATCGCGGCGCCCTCCGAAAAATGCAGCGTCACCTCGCCGGCCGGCGCGGCGCTTTCCTCGAAGGTGATTGCGAGCAGGTTCAGCACGGTGCCATCGGCATCGGCGGAAATCTTGAGGCTGCGGGCTGCGGTCACGCCCTCGAAATGCAGCGCGGCCAGGCGCCGGCGCTTCTGCCCCCGCGCGGCGCCCTCCCAGTCGAAGCGGCGCAGCGCCAGGGCGAAGCGCTTCTGCCCCGGCAGATAGGCGATGTCGCCGCGCTTGAGCACGGCGTCCTGGAGATGCGTCGAGATCACCGACAGGTCGTCGGCATCCAGCGCGATCAGCTTCAGCGGCTCGGCGGCGAGATCGGACATCCGCCCTATCTGGCGAGGGCGCTGCCTTGCGTCAACCGCTGATGCGCTCGATCCGGGCGCCGCAGCGGCCGAGCTTGGTCTCGAGCGCCTCGAAACCGCGGTCGAGATGATAGACGCGGTTGATCATGGTCTCGCCCTCCGCGACCAGCCCGCCGATCACCAGCGAGACCGAGGCGCGCAGATCGGTCGCCATCACCGGAGCGCCGGTCAGCTTGTCGACGCCGTCGACATAGGCCGCGTCGCCGTCGAGCCTGATCTTGGCGCCGAGGCGGGCGAGCTCCTGCACATGCATGAAGCGGTTCTCGAAGATCGTCTCGCGGATGCGCGAGGTGCCCTTGGCGCGGGTCATCAAGGCCATCAGCTGCGCCTGGAGATCGGTCGGGAAGCCGGGGAACGGATCGGTGGTGACGTCGACCGCCTCGAGCGCGGCGCCATTGCGGCGCACGCGGACGCCTTCATTGGTCTCGCTGATCTCGACGCCGGCCTGGCTCATCACGTCGAGCGCCGCCTGGAGCAGATCGGCGCGCGCGCCTTCCAGCAGCACGTCGCCGCCGGTCATCGCCACGGCCATGGCATAGGTGCCGGTCTCGATCCGGTCCGGCAGGACGGCGTGATGCGCGCCGCCGAGGCGCGAGACGCCGCGCACGGTGATGGTGGAGGTGCCGGCGCCCTCGATCTTGGCGCCCATCTTGTTGAGGCAGAGGGCCAGGTCGACGACCTCCGGCTCGCGGGCGGCGTTCTCGATCACCGTGGTGCCCTGCGCCAGCACCGCGCCCATCAGCGCCGTGTGGGTGCCGCCGACCGTCACCTTCGGAAAGACGATCTCGGCGCCCTTCAGCCCCCTCGGCGCGCGCGCCAGGGCATAGCCGGCCTCGATCGTGATCTCGGCGCCGAGCCGCTCCAGGGCCATCAGCAGCAGATCGACCGGACGGGTGCCGATGGCGCAGCCGCCGGGCAGCGAGACCTTGGCCTCGCCCATGCGCGCCAGGATCGGCGCGATCACCCAGAAGCTCGCCCGCATGGTCGAGACCAGCTCATAAGGAGCGCGGGTATCGACGATCTGGCGGGCGGTCAGTGCGATGGTCTGGCCGGTCTCGGCGGTCTGGCCGATGCGCTTGCCGGCGACGGAGCGATCGACACCGTGATTGGACAGGATGCGCGAAAGCGCGCTGACATCCGAGAGGCGCGGCACATTGGCCAGCGTCAAGGTCTCGTCGGTCAGGAGGCTGGCGATCATCAGCGGCAAGGCCGCGTTCTTGGCGCCAGAGATCGGAATGACGCCGTCGAGGCGCTGGCCGCCGGTGATGCGGATACGGTCCATCGGGCTCGTCCTGCAGGACAGCCGGCGCGACCGCCGGCGGTAAGACAATCGAATCAGGACCGGGGAGGTTCGGCCTGGGCGGGCGGTAGCGTGTCGTCGGCGGCCGACGGCTCGGCACGCCTGGCGCGAGCCTGCGCCTTGCGACGCTTCAGATTCTCGCGGAGAGCGGCGGCGAGGCGCGCTTTTCTTGCGTCGTCTGTTTCGGTCTGGCGGCTCAAGGGCGACAGCTCGTCGGAAGGCCCGCAGCCTCGCGGCCGCAGGTGTTGATTGGATGGTTAGCCGCTCGGCCCGTCCCGGACAAGACGGGACGGCGAGCATGATCTCTAGCAGGTCCGATTGCGGCACAACTGCGGCGCCCCCGGATCCTTCCAGAACAGGCTTGTGTCGGCGTGGGACCTTCTCGCGCGGGCGGAGCCGCCGCGACCGTGCCGCTTCTGCCTCCAGCGCGGGGCAGATCGTAACAATTGTCGCTTTTCCGGCAACCCAGAAAGGTTAATTCTGAGCTGGCACGCCCATTGCGTGCACCGGTCGCAACGGCGGCCGGCCCCGGAAGGGCCGCGCCACCGGCGCGTCGGATCGCGATAGCAAAGCCGACAAAACTTAACGAGATTAACCATTTCCGGTGATCTGCGTTTACAGATTGTTAACTTCCTCTACGCTCCGGCGTCGGGGCTTGCGAGGCGAGGCTAGAGTGGCGGCGATGTTCCAGGGCTATGCACCGGCGGTCGGCGGCAAGGCACCGCAGGCGCTCGCGGGGGGCGAGGTCATCGAGGCGATCAGGCATCAGGCCGGCTTCCTGCCGGAGGTGCAGCTCGCCTACGAGCCGGAGCTGCGCCTGCTGTGGGTGACGATCAAGCCCGAGCTCAAGCCGGTGTTCACGCTCCAGCTGCTCGACAGTCTGGGCAAGGTCCAGCAGGCGATCATGGATCTGTGGGGGGCGCCCGAGCACTATCACAGCGCGCCGGTGCGCTTCCTGGCCTTCCGCGGCACCGGGCCCTTCTTCACGCTGGGCGGCGATCTCGATTTCTACCTCGACTGCCTCGCCAAGAACGACCGGGCCTCGCTGGCCGAATATGCCCGCCTGTCGATCGAGGACGCCGTGCGCAACACCAGCGGCCTCAACGGGCTGGTCGTCACCATGTCGACGATCCATGCCAAGGCGATCGGCGGCGGCATCGACGCGCCGCGCTCCTGCAATGTGATGATCGCCGAGGAGCAGGCCTCGTTCGTCTATCCCGAGATCAAGTTCAACCATTTCCCGATCACGGCCGTGGCGATCCTGTCGCGCCGGATGGGCGCGCGCGCCGCCGAGCACCTGCTGCAATCGGGCGAGGAGATGAGCGCGGCCGAGTTCATGGCGGCTGGCGGGCTGGAAGCCGTGGTGCCGACCGGCACAGGCGAGGACTGGCTGCGGAAATACGCCGCCGAGTCGCTGCCGATCCATGCCGCCAGGACGGCGCTGTTCTCGGCGTTCAATCGCCGCGCCGGCGATCTGCGCGAGGAGCTGGAGCATCTCGGCACGATCTGGACCGACTGCATGCTGCGCCTGCATCCGAGCGCGATCTCGAAGCTGCAGCGCATCGCACAGACCCAGGACCGCATGCTGTCGCGCGTCTACCAGCGCGGCGCGCAGGAGAGCCTGTCCCGCACCGGCGCGGCCTGATCCACTCGGTTCGACACATTCCTATCGCTGAAAGAAACGTTTACCTTTTTGGATTAAACGTTTTAGCCGTCGCGCCCGAGGAGAGGCCACGCCCCTTCTCCGGTTCGTCATGGCAGGAGTGATGGCGGCAGTGCCGAACCGGTCGCGCGATAGCAGCGCAGGCAGAGGGATCGCGGAACAGCCGGACCGACCCGACGGCGGTGCGAACACGATCGATCTTGCCGGTTACCGCCTGCTCGTATCCTCGCTCTTCTCCTCCCCCGGCTCGATCATCCCCGGCGGCATCGCCGGCATCCTGACGCCGTTCCTGTGCTGGCTGGCGACCAAGGAGGGCCCGTTCCTGCTGCTCACGGGCGTGGTGGCGCTCGTCGTGGCGCTGCGCATCGTCACCGTGATCCGCTATCGCCGGCGCGACCATGCCGAGGACAGCTTCGCGCAGACCCGGCGCTGGGACCGCGAGTATTTCCTCGGTGCGACCGTCTTCAGCGCCGCCCTCGGCGCCAGCTGCTATGGCGCGCTGGCCTGGACCGACGATCCGGCGGCGCATATCACCTCGGTCGCCTCGACGATCGCGCTGGCATCCGGCTATGTCGCGCGCAATGCGGGACGTCCGCAATTCGTCGCGGTCCAGCTGCTGACCTTCTGCGTGCCGATGGCGATCGGGCTGATCCAGGCTCACAACCCCTATTACCAGTATATCGGCTATTTCGCCTTCCTGTATGTCGGGGCGAACATCGCGATCACCAATTCGCTGCATCGCAACCTGCTGGCGCTGAGCGAGGCGACCAAGCAGTCGAAGGCGCTGGCGACGGCGCTGCGCTCGCAGAACCTGACCCTCGACGCCGCGCTGAACACGATGATCCACGGTCTGGCGATGTTCGACCGGCATCTCGACCTGGCGGTCTCGAACGCCCCGCATGCCGCCTTCTACGGCATTCCCGAGACGCTCGCCCTGCCCGGCACGCCGATCACCGCGATCGCGCGCTTCCTGGTCGAGCGGCAGGTGATGACGGCCGAGCAGGTGCGCGATCTCAAGGCCGCGCTCGATCGCGTCAAGGCGACGCAGCAGCCGGCCGTCTACGAGCTGCAGAACCGCGGCGGCAGGATGCTGGTCGTGACCATCGCCCCGGCAGCCGAGGACGGCGTGCTGATGCTGACCGAGGATGCGACCGAGCGGAAGGCGACCGAGGCGCGAATCGAACAGATGGCGCGCTTCGACGAGCTGACCGGGCTCGCCAACCGTTTCGAGTTCAACTCGCAGCTGGCCGAGGCCTTCCGCCGGCAGGAGCGGACGGGCGAGACCTTCGCGCTGCTCTATATCGACCTCGACGGCTTCAAGCAGGTCAACGACAATCTCGGCCACGATATCGGCGACAAGGTGCTGATCCAGACCGCCGGGCGGCTGAAGAGCGCGCTGCGCCAGAGCGATCTCCTGGCGCGCTTCGGCGGCGACGAATTCGTGCTGATCCTCCCGGCGACCGATATCGGCATGGTGCGGACGATCGCCCGGCGGATGATCGAGGCGATGGGCCGCGCCTTCGAGCTCGACACCAAGACGGTCTATGTCACCGCCAGCATCGGCATCGCGCTGGCGCCGACCGACGGCGCCAACCCCGCCGATCTGCTGCGGCATGCCGATACCGCGCTCTACAAGGCCAAGGGAGCCGGCCGCAACACCGCGACCTTCTTCGACCCGGCGATGGCCGAGGAGATGCTCGAGCGCCACGAGCTCGAGGTCGATCTGCGCCAGGCGAGCCGTGACGGCGCGCTCGAGCTCTATTATCAGCCGATCATCGATCTGCGCACGCAGGAGATCGTGACGCGCGAGGCGCTGATGCGCTGGCGCCACCCGGTCCGCGGCATGGTTCCCCCGGGGATTTTCATCCCGATCGCCGAGCAGTCGGGCCTGATCGCCGGCATGGGCGACTGGGCGATCCGCCAGGCCTGCCGCGACGCCGCGCAGTGGCCGGAGCGGATCGGCGTGTCGGTGAATGTCTCGCCGCTGCAGTTCCGCGAGCCGCGCCGGATGGTCGAGACCGTCAAGGACGCCCTGCTCGCCGCCCGACTCGCCCCGGACCGGCTGACGCTCGAAGTCACCGAATCCCTGCTGATCGAGGACAACAAGACGACGCTCGCCCTGATCAACGAGCTGCGCGCCCTCGGCATCAAGTTCGCCCTCGACGATTTCGGCACCGGCTATTCCTCGCTCGGCTATCTCTCGACCTATCCGTTCTCGCAGGTGAAGATCGACCAGAGCTTCAGCCGCAACGTCAACGCCGACGAGGCGTCCAAGGCGGTGATCGAGGCGGTGTGCCAATTGGCCAGGCGGCTGTCGATGAATGTCGTCGTCGAAGGCATCGAGACCGATGCGCAGCGCATGGCCGTGCAGCTGCTGGGCGCGCAGCGGGCGCAGGGCTATCTGTTCGGCCGCCCGCAGCCGATCTCCGACTTCCCGAAGGACGAGACCCGCAAGATCGCCTAGCCACGCACGCTAGTCCGGCAGGCGCGAGACGACGCCGATGACGGGCCGCAGATGCTGCTCGAGAATGGCGAGCGCCCGCTCCTCGTCCCATTCGGCGAGCGCTGCGAGCAGAGCGTGGTGCTCCCTGCTGATCCGCACGATCCGGCTCGGATCGGCATTGAGCGCCGTCATCCCCACATGCTGCTGGCGGGCGCCGAGCGACTGGTAGAGCTCCGAAAGCACGATATTGCCGACGGCGGCGACCATGACGAAATGGAACCGGCGGTTCAGCTCGACCCGGTTGAAATAATCGCCCTGCGGCAGATGCTCCAGCTCGTCGAGCACCGTGTGGATCTCGGCCGGCAGCGGAATCTCGTCCCGGCAGATGCGGCTGATCGCATGCCCTTCGATCATGCGCCGCGCCTCGTAGAGATCGAGCAGCTCCTGCGCCGTGACCTGCCGAACCAGCGCGCCGCGGCGCGGCAGCAGGTCGATGAAACGCTGGGCCTCGAGCCGGTGGAACGCCTCGCGAACCGGTGTCCGCGATACACCCAGCGCCGAGGAGATCTGCTCCTCCTCGATGAAGTGGCCACCGGGAAAGCGCCCGCGCAGGATCTGCTCGCGGACATAAAGATAGACGCGCTCGCGGGTCGGCTTGCCGCGCGCGGCGATCGTCTCGTCTTGCTCGAACGCCGTCATCGGCCGCTCATGTCCGCCGCGCCTCTCCTTGGGGCAGGACAACAGTAGACAACAAAAAATCCGCCACGTATACATGACGCATCGAAAGCGACGCCGCGCCCCGCGCGAAGCCTCGCCGGGGAACAGCATGACCATGCCGCTTCTTTCGACGCTGCCGAGCCGGCCGCCGGGCCAAGTCCCCGGATGCCCGCCGGCGCGGCCGGATCGCCGGCGCGCCGCTGCTCCCGCCTCTTGCGTCCGTCCCTGTCCGCCGCTCGCCCGGAGCGAGCGGGGATAGATACCGGCGCGCACAGCGCATCAGCAGCAGAGGATCAGCCGATGACCGTTTCTCGACGTTTCATTCTTGGTACCGGCCTCGCCGCTCCGTTCCTCGCCTCGCCGCTGCTGATCCGCCCCGCTTCCGCCCAGCGCTCCGCCGGGATCCTGCGCTACGGGCTCTCCGCCTTCCCGCCGAATCTGAGACCCTGGGTCTCGACCGGCGCTTCTGCCGGCACCGTGAAGATGCTGATCAACCGCAGCCTCGTCTCCTACGACCCCAAGGGAGAGCTGCGCGGCGAGCTCGCCGAATCCTGGTCCCGCGATGCCGAAGGCGCCTGGGTGTTCAAGCTGCGCAAGGGCTGCGTCTTCCATAATGGCGAGCCGGTCACGGCCGATGATGTGAAATGGTCGATCGAGCAGATCGCCGGCGAGAAATCGACCGCCTATATGCGGGCGCAGTTCCAGTTGATCGAGCGGGTCGAGATTCCCGATCCGCAGACGATCCGCCTCGTCACCAAGGGGCCGCAGGCGACGCTGCCGAGCTGGTTCGGCAATTACAACACCTTCGTGATCTGGCGGAAATCCAGTCCGGACGAGCCGATCGGCGCAGGGCCGTTCCGGCTCGTCGGGCAGGAGCGCGGCAGCTCGCTCGAGCTCGCCGCCTTCGACAAGTTCTACAAGCCCGGCATCCCGAAGCTGAAAGGCATCAAGTTCGTCGTCTATGCCGACGAGAACCTGCGCAACGCGGCGCTGATCTCCGGCGATGTCGACATGATCGAATATGTCCCCTGGCAATCGATGGCCGCCGTCGAGGCCGATCCGCGGCTGAAGCTCGACACCCAGGAAGGGCCGTTCATGGACGTGCTGTTCAACGGCACGAAGCCGCCCTTCAACGATCCGCGCGTGCGCCGCGCCGTCGCTCACGCGGTCAAGCGCGAGGATATCGTCAAGGTCGCCTTTTTCGGGCGCGGCAAGCCGCTGGAGGGGCTGCCGATCGTCGAGGGCACGCCCTGGTACGACAAGGAGCTGGCACATGGCTGGAACTACGATCCGGCCCGCGCCAAGGCGCTGCTGGCGGAAGCCGGCTTCGGCAACGGCTTCCAGACGACGCTGCTGGCCACGGCCCAGTTCGGCATGCACAAGGACACCGCCGAGATCGTGCAGCAATATCTCGCGGCGATCGGCATCCAGGCCGAGCTGCAGCTGCCCGACTGGTCGACCAGGGTGAGCCGCGGCTCTAAGGGCCAGTACGACATCGCGATCCACGGCGTCTCCTCCGACAACAACGATCCGGACGGGCTGACCGTGGTGCTCGACACGACGCTGTCGCCCTCGCATGGCCGCTCGTTCAAGGTCGATGCGCCGCGCACCGTCGCGGCGCTCGCCAAGGGGCGGGCCGAGTTCGACCAGGCCAGGCGCGTCGAGATCTACAAGGAGATGCAGCGCGCCGCGCTGGAGGAGGTGCCGCTCGTCGGCCTCGCCTGGCGCCAGCAGGGCTATGGCATGGACAAGAGCGTGAAGGGCTTCACCAACCTGCCCGGCGCGCTGACGAATTCCTCCGGCAACATGCTCGAGGAGACCTATTTCGGATGAGCGCGGTCTGGCTGACACGCCGCATCCTGCTGACGCTGCTGATGGCCTGGATCGTCGCGACGATCGTCTTCCTGGCGCTGCATATGGTGCCGGGCGACCCGGCCGAGCTGCTGCTGTCGACGGCGGGCGTGGTGCCCGATCCCGCCTCGGTGGCGGAGCTGCGCGAGAAGCTCGGCCTCGACCGGCCGCTGCTGGCTCAATACGGGCAGTTCCTGCTCGGGCTGACGCGCGGAGACCTCGGAAACTCGCTGGTCGACGACTATCCGGTGATCCAGGAAATCGGGCTGAGGCTGCCGCGCACGCTCGAGCTGATCCTGGCGGGAACGCTGATCGCGATCGCCGTCGGAGTGCCGGCGGGAGTCTATGCCGCCGTGCACCGCGGCGGCGCCTTCGATCGCGCCGCATCCTGGGTCACGGCGCTGCTGCTGGCCGTGCCGGTCTTCGTCGTCGGAACCCTGCTCGTGCTGCTGCTGGCCCAGACGCTGCGGCTGATGCCGGCCGGCGGCTACATCCCGTTCGCGCAGGATCCGGGGCAGCACCTCAAGCTGCTGACGCTGCCGGCGATCGCGATCGCCAAGGGGCTCTCGGCCGTGCTCTTCCGGATGACGCGGGCGGCGACCCTCGATGCGCTCGCCCATGACTATGTCCGCACCGCACGCGCCAAGGGGCTCTCGCCGCGGCGCGTGCTCATCGTCCATGTTCTGCGCAACGCGCTCAATCCGGTCGTCACCGTTCTGGGCCTGCAGATGGGAACGCTGCTCGGCGGCACCGTGCTGGTCGAATACGTCTTCAACTGGCCAGGGCTTTCGACGCCGCTGCTGCGCGCCGTGGAGGGGCGCGACTATCCGATGGTGGTCGGCATCATCCTGACGATCTCGGTGCTTTTCCTGCTGATCAACCTCGTCGTCGAGCTGCTGCATGCGGCGATCGATCCGCGGATCCAGACGACATGAGGCGGCGCGGTGTTGGAAAGCTCGTGCTGCCGGGCGCCTGCGTGGGGCTGATCGTGCTGGTCGCGCTGGCGGCCCCTCTGCTACCGATGCCCGATCCGGTTCGGCAGGATGTCGCCAACCGGCTCGCCGGACCGATGGCGGGTTCATGGCTGGGACGGGACGAGTTCGGCCGCGATGTCCTGTCGCGGCTGGTCTGGGGCGCGCGCACCAGCCTCACCGTCGCCTTCGCCTCGGCGCTGGCGGCGGGGTTGGTCGGCATCACGCTGGGGCTGATCGGCGGCTGGGCGAGGAGCTGGGGCGCGATCCTGACCGTGCGCAGCGTCGAGATCATCATGTGCTTTCCGCCGATCCTGCTGGCGCTGCTGGTGGTGACGCTGCTCGGGCCGGGCGCCGCAACGCTGATCCTGGTGCTGTCGATCCTCTATTTGCCCGGCTTCGCCCGGGTGACCTATGCCGAGGTGCTGGCGGTCAAGGGCCGCGACTATGTCGAGGCGACCCGCGCCCTGGGGGCGAGGCCCGCGCATCTGGTGTTCCGGACCGTGCTGCCCAACATCGCCGGGCCGCTGCTCGTGCAGTTCTCGCTCGCGGTCGCGGCGGCGGTGGTGATCGAGAGCGGCCTGTCCTTCCTGGGGCTGGGCGTGGTGCCGCCGGCGCCCTCCTGGGGATTGATGATCCGCGGCGCCCGCTCGACCATGGAACAGGCGCCCCTGCTGCTGCTCTGGCCCTGCGCCGTGCTGACCCTGACCATTCTCGCGATGAACCTGCTCTGCGACGCGCTGCGCGACGCGCTCGACCCGCGCACGAGCGAACGCTGAAGACGAAACGGACCAAGGAAGGACGCCGCCATGGCCAGCAAGACCGAACCTCTCGTCCATATGGGCACCATCACGGGCGGGGAGGCGCGCGAGCTGCTCAAGTCCAATCCCGTCATCCTGCTGCCGATGGGCAGCCATGAGGATCAGGGACCGCATGCGCCGATGGGCGACTATCTGCTCGCCGAGCGGATCGCCGAGATGGCGGCGCTGCAGGCGAGCGAGGCGGGGGTGCGCACCCTGGTGGCGCCGGTGCTGCCCTTCGGCGGGGCGGACTGGTTCGGCCCGATGATCGGCGGCATCGCGATCTCGCAGGCGACGCTGACCGCGGTGATCGCCGAGATGGTCGATTCCCTGCACCGGAACGGGCTGACCCGGCTCGTCGTCATCAACGGGCATGGCGGCAATGTCGGGCCGATCGCCGAGGTGGCGCGCGAGCTCTACCAGCGCGAGCGGCTGGTTCTGCCGAGCCTCTATCTCTGGCGCATCGCCTACGGCCTGCTCCCCGGGCTCGTCGGAGCGGAGATGTCGGCCAAGGTCTCCGGCCACGGCGCCGATCCTCTGACCAGCCTCGGCCTGCATCTCTTCCCGGAGCTGATGCGGCCCGATCTGATCCCGGAGGGCAAGCCGCTGAAGCGCGATCCGATCCTCGACCTGCCCTTCACCGGCCTCGGCACCGCCAGCTTCGAGGGCGCGGAGGTGGGCGTGCCGCACGAATATGACGAGGTCTATCATGCCGGCGTCGGCAAGGGCGATCCGCAGCTCTGCTCGGCGCAAACCGGAGCCAAGCTGGCGGACAGGCTGAGCGACATCGTCGCGCGGTTCGTCGCCCATTTCGCGGCCAAGGTTCCGGCTTGAAGCCGGCCCTCGCCATCATAGCCAGGAGGTTCCCATGCCGACCCGCCGTCTCGTCATCCAGTCGGGCCTCGCCACGATCGCGATGCCCGCCGTGCTCAGGGCACAGCAGCTGTCCGGCCAGATCACGCTGATGTCCTATGCCGCCATTTTCCAGGACAACTACACCAAGGCGGTGATCGAGCCGTTTCAGCAGGCGAACCCGGGCGTGAAGGTGAACTTCGTCCCCGGCGGCTCCTCGGCCCAGATGATCGGCAGCGTACGGGCGCAGAAGGCCGATCCGCAGACCGATGTGGTGATCATGGACGTCACCACCTCGAGCATCGGCAATGCGGAAGGCCTGTTCGAGAAGCTGACGCCGGCCGAGTTCCCGGTCCTGAACGAGCTCCTGCCGGAGGCGCGCACCGCCGGCGGCGAGTTCGGCCCGGCCGTGACCTTCGACCATCTTGTGATCGTTCAGGACGCGACGCTGAAGCCCCAGCTCGCCAAGCTGGCGGATCTCTGGCGGCCCGATCTCAAGGGCCAGATCGCGCTGTCCGCGCCCCCGAACATCCAGGGCCTGGCGCTGACGGCGATGACCGAGAAGATGGCGGGCGGCGACTACCGCAAGTCCATCGACGCGGCGATGAAGAAACTGAGGGAGCTCGCGCCGGGCGTCAGCACCTTCGACCCCAACCCGGACGGCTATTCGCTGATCCTCAACGGCGTCGTGAAAGTCGCAACCGGCTGGAACGCCCGGGCACAGCTCTATTCCGACCAGACCGGCGGCAAGATCAACGCGCTGCTGCCGCCGGAAGGATCGGTCTTCCAGATCAACACCATCAATCTCACCGCCGGCTCGAAGAACCGTGCCGCCGCAGCAGCCTTCGTGGCGCATGCCCTGTCCGCGACGGCGCAGAAGGCCTTCACCGAGCGCATGTTCTACGCGCCCACCAACGGCAAGGCCGAGATCGAGGCCAAGGCGCTCGCACGCACGGCGGCCTCCGCCGAGAACCGCGCCCGGATGATCGGCGTCGATTGGAACGAGATCCTCAAGCTGCGCGACCAGTGGAACAATCGCTGGCGCCGCGAGGTCATCGCGGCGGCGCGCTGAAAGGTCGGCATGAGCTATCTCGCACTCTCCGGCCTGCAAAAGCGCTACGGCAACAGCCTTGCGGTCGACGATCTCTCGCTCGCGGTCGAGCGGGGGGAATCCGTCGCGCTGCTCGGGCCGTCGGGCTGCGGCAAGACGACCACGCTGCGCATGCTCGCGGGCCTCGTGGCGCCCGACGAGGGATCGATCTCGCTCGATGGCGAGGCGATCACGCGGCTGCCGGCGCACCGGCGCAATATGGGCTATGTCTTTCAGTCCTACGCTCTGTTCCCGCATCTCTCGGTGGCCCGCAATATCGCCTTCGGCCTGGAGGAGCGGGGCGTCGGCCGCGCCGAGATCGCCAAGCGGGTCGACGAGGCGCTGGGGCTCGTCAGGCTGGCCGGCCTCGAACGGCGAAGGCCGAGGGAGCTGTCGGGCGGCCAGCAGCAGCGCGTCGCCCTGGCCCGCGCGCTGGTGATCGAGCCTTCGGTGCTGCTGCTCGACGAATCGCTGTCCAACCTGGACGCCAAGCTGCGCGACGCGATGCGCCACGAGATCCGCTCGATCCAGCGCTCGCTGGGCATCACGACGCTGTTCGTCACCCATGATCAGGTAGAAGCACTGACGATGTGCGACCGGATCGCCGTCATGCACCGGGGCCGGATCGCGCAAATCGGCAGCGCCGAGGAGATCTACGAGCGCCCGGCGACCCGCTTCGTCGCGGAATTCGTCGGGCGCGCCAATGTGCTGCCGATCGAGCGCGACGCCCAGGGCCGCGCCACGGTCTGGGGGCAGCCCGTGCCGCTCGCCCCCACGACGGAAGCCGATCTCTTCGTCCGCCCGCAGCGGATGCGGATCGTGCCGCTATCCGAGCCGGCGGGCGACGGGACCGCCCGGCTGGCCGGGCGGGTATTGCGCAGCGTCTTCGTCGGCGACCATGTCGAGGTGCTGATCGGCGGGGCCGGTGGGCAGCTCACCGTCGAGATGCCGTCGGGCACGGCCGCGCCCGAAGAGGGAAGCGAGGTCGCGGTCCTCTGGCCGAGCGAAGAGAGCCGCGTCTTCGCGCGCGAGGCGCCATGACCGCCTCGCGTCGCCTGCCACTCCTGCTCCTGCCGGCGGCGCTGTTCCTGCTCGTCATCTATGTCTGGCCGTCGCTGGGCTTGTTCCGCAACGCCTTCAACGAGGTCGGCCCGACAGGCGCGATGGTCGAGGGCTGGTCGCTCCAGACCTGGCGCACCACGCTGCATGACAGCTTCACGATCGAGCTCACCCTGAATTCCATCTGGCTTTCGAGCATGGCGACGCTGATCGCGTTGTGCCTGGCCTATCCCGTCTCGCTCTTCCTGTTCCGCACCGATTCCCGGTTCCGCGGCCTGCTCGCGGTGGTCGCGATCACGCCGATGCTGGTGTCGAGCGTGGTGCGGCTCTTCGGCTGGCTCGCCATCCTCGGCGACCGCGGGCTCGTCAACACGGCGCTGCAGTCGCTCGGCCTGATCTCGGCGCCGCTGAAGCTCGCCTTCAACTGGACCGGCGTCACCATCGGCCTGGCGGAGAGCATCATGCCCTATATGATCCTGGCGCTGCTCGCCGGCTTCGGCCGGCTCGACCGCACGCTGGAGGAAGCGGCCCGCTCGCTCGGCGCCTCACCCTGGCGGACCTTCAGGCGCGTCACGCTCCCGCTCAGCCTGCCGGCGATTGCGCTGGCGGCGGGGCTGGGCTTCGTCCTGTCGATGTCGGCCTATCTCACACCCAAGCTGTTGGGCGGCGGACGCGTCTTCGTGCTGGCGACAGAAATCTTCGAGCAAGCCACGGTCAACACCAACTGGCCGGTGGCCTCGGTCTTGTCGATCTACACGCTGGCCCTGCTGCTGGCCCTGCTCGCTTTGTCGAGCCTGGTTGCCCGGGGGCTGCAGCGATGACGGGAGCCGGCCGCCTCCTCTCCGGCGTTGCGGCGCTGGTCTATGTGCTGATCCTTGCGCCGATCGTCGTCGTGGTGATGCTGTCCTTCTCGGCGGATAATTTCATCCTGTTCCCGCCATCGGGCTATTCGCTGCGCTGGTTCGGCCAGCTCGCCAACAACGGCCCGTTGCTGACGGCGCTCTGGCTCAGCGTCCGGATCGCGGCCGTGGTGACGCTGCTTTCGCTCGCCATCGGCATGCCGGCCGCCTTCGCCATCGCGAAGGGGCGCTTCGCCGCCAGGCAGGCGCTGAGCGGTTTCTTCCTAGCCCCGCTGCTGCTGCCGACGCTGATCACCGGGCTCGCCTTGCTGCTGTTCTTCTCGCCCCTTCGGCTGAACGGGACGCTGCCGGGGCTCGTGCTCGCGCATATGACCGTGACGGTGCCCTTCGTCATAAGGATGATGACGACGGCGCTCGCCAACCTGCCCGACGATATCGAGGCGGCGGCGGCGACGCTCGGCGCCTCTCCCTGGCGGGTGGCGCGCCGGGTCACGCTGCCGCTGGCGACGCCCGGGCTGATCGCCTGTGCCTGCCTGTCCTTCCTGCTCTCCTTCGACGAGACGGTCATCTCGCTCTTCATCGCCGGACCGCGCGCCTCGACGCTGCCGGTCGAGATGGTGCGCTATGTCGAAGGCCGGACCGACCCGCTGATCGCCGCATTGTCGGTCGTGCTGATCGTCGCGACGCTCGCCGTCGTCTTCGTGGTGGAGCGCCTGGTCGGCGTCGCCCGCGCCATGGGAAAATAGGAGAGTTCCATGCCCGATTACCGCATCGAAGCCATGCCGGAGCAATTGCCGGCGGCGCTGGTCGAAAAACTCCGCAACGTCGAGACCGCGACGATCGGCCATTCGCAGCATTGGGGCTTCATGGATCGCGGCATCCAGCCGCTGCTGCGCGGCAAGCGCATCGCGGCGGCGGCCGTGACGCTGGCGATCCCGGGACAGGATTCGACCCTGCTGCATCACGCGCTCGGCCTGCTGCGCCCGGGCGACATCCTGGTGGTCGACAGGCTGGGCGACGACAAGCACGCCTGCTGGGGTGGCGGCGTCACCGTCGCGGCCAAGGCGGCCGGCGCGGTCGGCGGGATCGTCGACGGGCCTTGCACGGATCTTGCGGAAATCGAAGATTCCGACTTTCCGATATGGTGCCGCGGCATGTCGCCGATCACCACGCGGCTCTACAATCTCGGCGGCACGCTGAACCTGCCGGTTTCCTGCGGCAATGTGCCGGTCAAGGCGGGCGACGTCATCCTCGCCGACGAGTCCGGCGTCCTGGTGCTGCCGCGGGACGGGGCCGAGGCGATCGCCGACGCAGCCATCGCCCGCCAGGAGCGCGGCGAGCGCAATCAGGCGCGGGTGAAGGCCGGCGAAAAGCTGGGGGACATCTCCGGCGCCACCAAGATGGTGCTCGACGCGCTGGCGCAGAAGGGCTGATGTTCCGGCCATGAACGCTCCCGTCCCCATTCCACGCGCCGCCGATTTCCTCTGCGAGAAGAAACCGGCGACCGGCTCCCGCGGCATGGTCGTGACCAATCACCCGCTCGCCTCCGCGGCGGGCGCCCAGATGCTGCTCGCCGGCGGCAACGCCATCGACGCGGCCGTGGCCGCGCTGTTCGCGCTGACGGTCACCGAGCCGATGATGGTCGGTATCCTCGGCGGCGGCCTGAGCCATATCCGCCTCGCGGATGGCAGCCATGCGGTGATCGACAATCTCTCGACCGCCCCCGGCCGGGCCCGCCCCGACATGTATGACTGCCTCTCGGACGAGATCGGCAAGCAGCGCGACACCCGCGATCGGGAGAATGTGGTCGGCGCCAAGGCGGTGGCGGTTCCCGGCGCGCTCAGGGGCTGGTGCGAGGCGCTGGCGCGCTTCGGCACGCTGTCGCTGGCCGAGGTGCTGCAGCCGGCGATCGGGCTGGCTGAGCGCGGCTTTACGGTCACGCCCTATCTGTCGAACTGCATCACCGACACTGCCGGCGACCTCGCCCGCGATCCGGGGCTCGCGGCGATGCTGCTGCCGGGCGGCGAGCCGCTCCGTCCGGGGGCCCGGCTCGTCCAGAGCGCCTATGCCGAAAGCCTGAAGACGATCGCGATCGAGGGGCCGCAGGCGCTCTATGGCGGGCGGCTGGGGCAGGCGCTGACCGACTATATGGCGAGCCATGGCGCGCTGATCGACCAGGCCGACCTCGCCAATTACCGCACCGAACTGCGCGAGCCGATCCGTGGCTCCTATCGCGGCTACGAGATCGTCGGGCCGCCGCCGCCTTCGTCATCCGGCGTGCATGTGGCGCAGATGCTCAACATCCTCGAGGGCTACGATATCGGGGCCCTCGGCTTCGGCTCGGCCGATGCCGTGCATCTGCTGGCCGAGGCGCTGAAGATCGCCTTCGCCGATCGCGCGGTGGCGACGGCCGATCCCGCTTTCGTCAAGGTGCCGGTCGCGCGGCTGATCGACAAGGCCTATGCGGCCGAGCGGCGCGCCCTGATCGACATGGGGCGCACGCGAAGCTGGGCGGCCGGATTGTCCGGCGGCGAATCCGCGGACACCACCCATGTCACCGTCGCGGATGCGCAGGGCAATGTCGTCAGCGCGACGCAGACGATCAACGGGCTGTTCGGGGCCTGCGTCCAGATTCCCGGGACCGGGATGATCGCCAACAACTACATGTTCAATTTCGATCCGCATCCGGGACGGGCGCTCTCGATCGCGCCGGGCAAGCGGGTCTTCACCTCGATGGCGCCGATGATGGCGCTGAAGGAGGGCAGGATCGCCTTCGCGCTCGGCTTGCCCGGAGCGCTGCGCATCTTCCCCTCGGCACTGCAGGCGATCGTCAATCTGATCGACCATGGGATGACGCTTCAGGAGGCGGTCGAGGCGCCGCGCGTCTGGACCGAGGGCGGCGTGCTCGAGCTCGAGGAAGCCATTCCGGAGGCCGTGGCGCAGGAGCTGCGCGCGCGCGGCCACACTGTGGTGCGCTCGCCGCGCGTCGCCGGAGGCATGAACGCCATCGCCTTCAATCCGGACGGAACGCTGACCGGCGCAGCCTGCTGGCGCGCCGACGGCACGCCCGTCGCCCTTTCCGGCGGGCTCGCCCGCGCCGGTGCGCGCTTCACCATCTGACACGAGCCTTTCGACTGGACCCTGCGATGCCCGAGACCATCGTCCTTCTCGACATGACCAGCCCGGAACGGGCCGAGCGGCTGCGTGCGCTGCTGCCGCCCGGCTTCGTGCTGACGCATGGCACGGCGCGCGGCGACGAGCACATGAAGCAGATCATCGCCGAGGCCGATTACGCCATCTCCGGACAGGTCGCCGTCTCCGGCGACGTGCTGCGCGCCGCCAGGAAGCTGAAGCTGCTGCACAAATGGGGCGTCGGCTACGACAATATCGATATCGCGACCGCCAAGGAGCTCGGCATCACCGTGGCGCGCACGACCGGCAGCAATGCCGTGCCGGTCGCCGAATTCGCGATCGGCCTGACGCTGTCGACGCTGCGCCTGATCGCCTATGGCAATGCCGAACTCAAACAGGGCCATTGGCGGACCGGACAATTGCCGGCAGATACCTACACGCTCTCCGGCAAGACGGTCGGCATCGTCGGCTTCGGGGCGATCGGCAAAAATGTCGCCAGGCTGCTGAAGGGCTTCGGCTGCACGATCCTCTACAGCAAGCGCACGCCGCTCGATGCCGCCGAGGAGGCGGCGCTGGGCGTGCGCCACGCCTCGATGGCCGAGATCCTGGCGCAGTCCGATGTCGTCTCGCTGCATTGCCCGCTGACGCCGGAGACGGCCAACCTGATCGACATGGCGGCACTTAAGGCGATGAAGAAGACGGCGGTGCTGATCAATGTCGCGCGCGGCGGCGTCGTCAACGAGACGGATCTGGTCGCAGCACTGCGCGCGCGCGAGATCGCCGGGGCAGCGCTCGACGTCTATGAGACCGAGCCGCTCCCGGCCGACAGCGACCTGCTCACCCTCGACAATCTCGTGACCACGCCGCATCTGGCGGCGATGGCGGCGGATAATTTCGCACCGACCGTGAAGCGGATGTTCGCCAATATGGAGCGTGTCTCGCGCGGGGAGCCGGTGCCGCCGCTCGATCTCGTCGTTTGATGCCTGCCTAATCCGCAGCATGGTGACCATGCTTACGCCAGAATTGGGCTTTCCACCCTGAAGGCGCCCATCCTGCCGGCCGGCGGGCTTGATTCCGCTGTCCGGGCGACGCATCAGCACAGGCGACCAGTCTGCGGAGACCATCGGCGTGACCGACACCGCCAGCCCAGCAGCGAGCAGCGCCGTCCTGGCGCCCGATCTGTGCGTGATCGGCCGCACCGCCGGCGGCATCGCGGTCGCCAGCACGGCTGCCCTGTTCGGCGTCTCAGTCGTCCTCGTCGACGAGCCGGGACGCCAGGCCGACGCCCCCGCCCTGCGCGAGGCACTGCGGGCGGCATCGATCCGGATGCCCGGCGACCATGCGGCCGCGCGCGCCCATGTCGACGCCGTCGCCGCCACTTTGGCGCTCAACGGCTCGCGCGAACGCCTCGCCGCCCTCGGCGTGAACGTCCTGACGGGCGAAGCCAGCTTCCGCAACCGCCGAACCCTCGCCGTGGGCGAGAGCATCGTGCGCGCCCGGCGCTTCGTCGTCGCGACGGGGGCGAAGCCCGCAATGCCGGCGATTCCGGGGCTTGCGGAGCTGCGCGCCCTGACCGAGGAGACCTTGCTCGCCCAGGCCAAGCGGCCCGAACAGCTGATCGTGCTGGGCGGCACCGCCGCCGCGCTGGAGCTCGCCCAGGCGATGCGCCGGCTCGGCAGCGAGGTCGCGGTCGTCGCCCCGGACGGCCTGCTGCCGGAGGAGGATGCCGAGGCGGTCGATTTGCTGCGCCGCGTGCTGCTCGCCGAGGGCATCGCGCTGCACGAGGGCAGCCCGGTGCTGCGGGCGGAGAGCCAGCGCCAGCGTCCCCGGCTCGTCCTCGCGGGCGAGACGATCGTGCCGGGGTCGCATCTGCTGATCGCGGCCGGCCGCCGCGCCGATATCGACGGGCTGGAGCTCGATCTCGCCGGAGTGGTCAGCTCCGCCGACGGGATCGCGGTCGATCGCGCCCTGCGCAGCAGCAATCGCCGCATCTATGCGATCGGCGGCTGCGCCGGCGGCGAAGCGGCCGGGCTCGACGGCGAGCACGCCGCCCAGCACCAGGCCGGCCTCGTGGTGCGCAATGCCCTGTTCCGGCTTCCGGTCCGGCTGCGGCCCCGCCAGATCCCGCGCGTCGTCGCTTGCCGGCCGGAGCTGGCGAGCGTCGGCCTGAGCGAGGCGCAAGCGCGCGCCGGCGGGCCGATCCAGGTGCTGCGCTGGCCTTATGCCGAGAACGAGCGGGCGCAGGCCGAGGGTGCACAGGACGGATTGATCAAGCTCATCGCCGACAAGCGGGGGCGCGTGCTCGGCGCCACCATTGCCGGGGCGCAGGCGAGCGAGCTGATCTCGCTGTGGTGCCTGGCGGTCCAGAAGGGGCTGAGCGTCAAGGAGATGGCGGAGCTCGTCCTGCCTTCGCCGAGCCTGTCCGAGCTGTCGCGGCGGGTGGCGCTCTCGGCGCATGCTCCGCTCGCCGGCAAGCCGGGCATTCGCCGCCTTATCGGCTTGCTGCGCCGGTTCGGGTAGGCTGGGGCATGGCGGTGAAACCGTTCGACCCCAACACCCTGTCGATCAGCGTCCCGCGGGGGCTGACGCAGCTCGGCCTGTCGGCCAAGCTGCTCGTGCTCACCATCCTGTTCGTGATGCTGGCGGAGGTGCTGATCTATCTGCCGTCGGTGGCGAATTTCCGCCGCAACTGGCTGAACGACCGGATCGCGGCGGCGCAGATCGCCGTGCTGGTGCTTGAGGGCGCGCCCACCGAAGGCGGCCTGCCGGCCGGCAGCGAGGAGCGCCTGCTGGCCGGCGTCGGCGCTTTCGCGATCGCGGCGCGCGTCGGCGGGGCCCGCCGCCTGCTGAGCCTGGAATCGGTGCCGGACGAGGTCGCCCGCACGGTCGACCTGCGCAACCAGAGCTGGATGCAATCGGCGATGGATGCGGTGGCGACCCTGGTGCGCCCGGCCGGCGAGACGCCGATCCGGGTGGTCGGCCAGGCGGTCGGCGCCGCCGATTTCGTCGAGATCGTCATCGACGAGCGGCCGCTGCGCCGGGCCATGCTGAAATTCTCGATCAACCTGACCCTGATCACCCTGGTCATCTCGGTGCTGACGGCCGGGCTGGTCTATCTCTCTCTGAATGCGCTGATCGTGCAGCCGATCCGGCATTTGGCCGCCAATGTCATGGAGTTCGAGAACGATCCGGAAAATCCGCGCCGGATCATCGAGCCGACGCAGCGTGCCGACGAGATCGGCGAGGCGCAGCGGGCGCTGGCGCGCATGCAGGCGACATTGGCGGACGAGTTGCGCGCCAAGAAGCATCTGGCCGAGCTGGGGCTCGCGGTCAGCAAGATCAATCACGACCTGCGCAACATGCTGGCGGCGGCGCAGCTGATGTCCGACCGGCTGACCGAGACCCGCGACCAGAAGATCCGCCGTTTCGCGCCGCGGCTGATCGCGACGCTCGGGCGGGCGATCGATTTCTGCCAGGCGACGCTGGCCTATGGCCGCGCCGCGGAGGCGACGCCGGTGCTGCGCGACGTGGCGCTGCGCCAGCTCGTCGCCGAGCAGGCGGAGCTGCTGGGGTTGAGCGAGAACGGCAGCATCGGCTTCGTCAACGAAGTGCCGGTGGAGCTGATCGCCCCCTGCGATCCCGACCAGATGGCCCGCGTGCTCTCGAATCTGATGCGCAATGCGGTGCAGGCGCTCGACGCGGCCGAGCAGAGCGAGCGGGCGCCGGTGCTTAGGATCAGCGCCCGGCGCTCCGACCATGAGGTGGTGCTGCGGGTCGCGGACAATGGTCCGGGCGTGCCGGCGCGGGCCCGGGCCAACCTGTTCCAGGCCTTTCGCGGCTCGGTCAATCCGGGCGGCACCGGGCTCGGCCTCGCCATCGCCGCCGAGCTGGTGCGGCTGCATGGCGGCATGATCGAGCTGGAGCCCTCCGGCGCCGGCGCCGTGTTCAAGGTGACGCTGCCGCTGCGCGCGATGGCGGCGTGATCGCCTATTGGCTGGCCCAGATCACCCGCGCCATGAAGGCGATCTCCGCCAGCGGCAGCACCCGGTCGGCATGTTCGGGATTGAGGGAGGCGAGTTCCACCGTCTTGGCCGTCTGCCGTTTCAGCTGCTTGGCCAGCACCTCGCCATCGACCGTCTTGACCACGACACGGTCGCCCCGGCGGATCGCCGCGCCGGGCGAGACGATGATGGTGTCGCCGTCGCGATAGAGAGGCAGCATCGAATCGCCGGCGATCTCCAGCGCATAGGCCTTCTCGTCCTGCAGGCCGGGGAAGGCGACCTCGTCCCAGCCGGCGCCGACCGGGAAACCGCCATCGTCGAAGAAGCCGCCGGAACCCGCCTGCGCGAAGCCGATCACCGGAATGGTCCGGGCCGGCGGCGCACCGCGCCGGACGACGCTCATGAACTCGTCGAAGGAGGCGCCGGTCGCGGCGAGGATCTTCGCGATCGATTCGGTCGACGGCCAGCGCTCGCGCCCGTCCGAGCCTGTGCGCTTCGAGCGGTTGAAGGTGGTGGCGTCCAGCCCCGCCTTGCGCGCCAATCCCGAGGGCGACAGCCCGTAGCGCTGGGCGAGCGTGTCGATGGCGCTCCAGATCTGGTCGTGGGACAGCATTGCAGAAGCCTCTCTCCTGGCAGCGCCGGCGAATCTAGACGGGAATAAGAATAGGAAATATCCCCTATCGAATAAGATTTCAATCTGTTTCTGCGGTGGCCGCACGCCGCATCCGAGCCCAGCGACGGCTACCCAACGCGCGAGCCGAGAGAAAGTTGACGCTGCGACGGCGGCCGGGCGGTTTTTGCTTTTGCCGGCGGCGCTCCGGGGCTATGCCGGCGCCATGCCACTCATCTACAAGATCTGCCCCGAGATACTCTGGCGCGAGGCCGAGGCGGCTGGCCGCTTCGCCGGCGCGCCGGTCGACCATGCCGACGGTTTCATCCATTTGTCCGGCGGCTCGCAGGTCCGCGAAACGGCGGCGAAGCATTTCGCCGGCCAGGACGGGCTGCTGCTGATCGCCGTCGACGACGCCGCTTTGGGCGTGGCGCTGCGCTATGAGCCCTCGCGCGGCGGGGCGCTGTTCCCGCATCTTTATGGGCCGCTCGATCCAAAGCGGGTGCGCTGGGTCGCGCCGCTGCCGCTCGGCCCGGCCGGCCATGTCTTTCCGGAGGATGTCGCGTGATCGGGACGCTGTTCGGCCTGGCGCGGCCGTTGATCCACAAGCTCGACGCCGAGGCCGCGCACCGGCTCACCATCGCCGCGCTCGCCGCCGCTCCGCCGCTACGGCCGGCGGCGGATCCGCCATCGCTGGCGGTGGATGCGCTGGGGCTGCGCTTTCCCAACCCGGTCGGCCTGGCGGCGGGCTTCGACAAGCATGCCGAGGCTGTCGACGGCGCGCTCGGGCTCGGCTTCGGCTTCGTCGAGGTGGGCGGCGTCACGCCGCTGCCGCAGGAGGGCAATCCCCGCCCCCGCGTCTTCCGCCTGCCGGAGGACCAGGCGGTGATCAACCGCTACGGGCTCAACAGCGAGGGCATGGAGACGGTCGCGGCGCGGCTCGCCGCCCGCAAGCGCCGCGGCATTGTCGGCGTCAATCTCGGCGCCAACAAGGATTCGGCCGATCGCAGCGCCGATTACGCGGTGCTGGCCGGCCGCCTGGCGCCGCTCGCCGATTTCCTGACCGTCAACGTCTCCTCGCCGAATACGCCGGGGCTGCGCGATCTGCAGGCCGAGACTGCGCTCGACGAGCTGATCGCCCGCACGCTGGCGGCGCGCGACGAAGCCGCCGCGGGCGGCAGGCCGACGCCGGTGCTGATCAAGATCGCACCGGACCTCACCCCGGCCGAGCTCGACGGCATGGTCGCGGTGGCCCGGCGGCGCAAGATCGACGGCATGATCGTCTCCAACACCACCATCGCCCGGCCGGAGAGCCTGCGCGGCACGGCAAGGGGCGAGACCGGCGGGCTCTCGGGCAAGCCGCTGTTCGCGCCGGCGACACGGATGCTGGCCGAAACCTTCCTGCGCGTGGAACGGCAATTCCCGCTGATCGGCGTAGGCGGCATCGATTCGGCGCAGACCGCTTTCGCCAAGATCCGGGCCGGGGCGAGCCTGGTGCAGTTCTATTCGGCGCTGGTGTTCAAGGGGCCGGGGCTGGTCGGCGAGGTCAAGCGCGGCCTCGACAGCGAAATGCGCAGGGCCGGGCTGCCGCGGCTGGACGCGCTGGTCGGCCGCGATGCGCAGGCAATCGCGCGGGGCGAGACGATCTGAGCCCGATCAGCGCCGAGCGCTTTCGAGCGCCAACGCCTTGGCCTCGTAATCCTGCGCCATCTCGTCGAGCACGGTTGCCGTGTCCGGGTCCGGAGCGGCTCGAGCCAGCATGCGGCAGCGTTTGGCCTGGTCGCGCAAGGCTTCGATCTGCCGGGCGTCGGTGACGTCCAGCAGGAGATTGACCGCGCCGGTGACGACGCCCTTGGATAGGATCGGCGTCGGAAAGGGCGTGAAGACGACGCGCGTTCCGTCCGGCCGCTCGGCGACCGCCCTGACACCGCGGATCGGCCGCCCTTCGCGGATGGCGAGCGCCATCGGGCAGCTGCTATGCGGCAGGAACTCGCCGCGCTCGGTGTAGAGACGCCAGGTCACGCACCAGCGATCGCGCCCCGGGATCGGGCGACGGCCTGCGAAATTGATGCAGGCCCGGTTGAAATGCGTCACGTTGCCCGCAGCATCCGTCAGATAGATCGGCAGAGACAGGGCATCGAGCGTGCGCTGCAGCGCGGCGCCGTCACGCGATAGGGAGGCCAGGACCTGGGCCACCGCAGTCTCGGCATGCGCAATTGCTGGGGTCATTCAGTTCGCCGTCCGACCCGTCCGAGGACGGGACATAAAAAACGCTGCACAGAGACCTTCAATGCGCCCGCACCCTATTAGTTCCAGCTGGACCCAAAATTTTTTTGGGACGATGGGCGATATGCTTTCGCCGGCGTTAGCGACGCGAGGCGAAGAACCGGCTGATCAGCCAGAGCGGCACCACGACCAGCGCGCCGGCGAATGCCCAGCCTGCGACCTCGCGTACCGCATCGAAGCCCAGGCCGGTGAGCGAGCGGACGAAGCGCACCGCCGAATCGAGCAGGCCGCGCGGCGACAGGCCGAGAAAGGCCATCGCCGCGCCAACCAGCAGCGAGATGAAGAAGAGCCGTATCAGGACGCCCAGCACGGAGCCGCCGAGAAAGCGCTCGATACCGCTGCCGCCATTCGCCATCTCGCAATCCCCCGCCGGATCGTCGCCGCCCAAAGGCACCTGCCCGGTTGAACCCAGCCTGAACGACGCCGTCAACCGCAATCCGTCGCGCGCCCCCGGCCGCGGCTCCCCGGCCGCCGCGGTCAACTCGTCGCGGAGGCGCCGGTGGCGGCCCAGCCGGCGCCGGCGATCTTGGCGGCGGCGATAACCGCCTGCGTGCGGCTGTCGACATTCAGCTTGGTCAGGATGGCCGAGACATGCGCCTTGACCGTCGCTTCGGAGACGCCGAGCTCATAGGCGATCTGCTTGTTCAACAATCCTTCCGACAGCATCATCAGCACGCGGACCTGCTGCGGGGTCAGCGTGGCGAGGCGGCGGACCATATCGGCGGTCTCGTGGTCGACCGGCGCGGAGAGATCGACGCCGGGCGGCGTCCAGACGCTGCCGTCGAGCACCGCCTGGATCGCCTCGCCCATCTGGCCGACCTCGGCGGTTTTCGGCAGGAAACCGAGCGCTCCGAACTCGATGCAGCGGCGGATCACCGCCGGCTCGTCATTGGCCGAGACGACGATGACCGGGATCTCGGGATGGGCGGCACGCAGGAACAGCAGGCCCGAGAAGCCTTGAACGCCCGGCATGGTCAGATCGAGCAGGACGAGATCGGTGTCGCCGGGCTCGGCGAGTGCCTGGCCGAGCGCCTCGAGCGAGCCGACCTCGCTGATCGCGGCACCCGCGAGCGCATGCGATACCGCCTGGCGCAGCGCGCCGCGAAAGAGCGGATGATCGTCTGCGATCACGATCCGTGTCGGATGTCCCGCCATCATGCCTCCGCGCGCCTTAAGGCCCGGCATTGCCGGGGCGTTTCCCCTTTAAAATTTCAAGCGCCCCGCCTCTGCCACTGTCAATGGCCCAGGCGCCGGGCCTTACGCGATATCCTCTGCTAAGCGGCCGGCAGCAGCGCCTCCAGGGTCTCGATCCGGTCGGCCTCGGCCGGCGGCTTGTCCCAGCGGATGCGGTTGATCCGGGGGAAGCGCATGGCGACGCCGGATTTGTGCCGCGTCGAACGCTGCAGCCCTTCGAAGGCGACCTCGAAGACCAAGCCGCTGGTCATGGTATGGGCGACCTCCCGCACCGGCCCGAAACGGTTCAGCGTGTTCTTGCGGACATAGCGGTCGATCTCGACCAACTCCTCGTCGGTGAAGCCGAAATAGGCCTTTCCGACCGGCACGAGCTCGTCCTTTCCGGCGTCGCCCGCCCGCCAGACGCCGAAGGTGTAGTCGGAATAGAAGGAGGAGCGCTTGCCATGCCCGCGCTGGGCATACATCAGCACGCAATCGATCAGCCGGGCATCGCGCTTCCACTTGTACCAGTAGCCCTTCGGCCGGCCGGGCAGATAGGGCGAATCCAGCCGCTTCAGCATGCAGCCCTCGACCGCATCCGCATCGGCACCCGCCCCCGCCGACGCGGGATCGGCGCGGGCGGCGGTCAGCTCGTCCCAGTTCGCGAAGGCGATGCGAGGCGACAGGTCGAAGCGGGCATGATCGAGCCGGCCGAGAAAGGCCTCCAGCCGGGTGCGGCGCTCGGTATAGGGATGGGCGCGCAGATCGTCATCCCCTTCGGCGAGCAGGTCGTAGGCGCGGATATGGGCCGGAAATTCGGCCAGCATCCTCGCGGTGACCTGCTTGCGGTTGAGCCGCTGCTGCAGGCTGTTGAAGCTCTGGACGACGCCGTCGCGCATGACCAGCAACTCGCCGTCGATGGCGCCGTCACGGGTCAGCGCCTGCGTGAGATCGGGAAAGGCGGCGCCGATATCCTCGCCCGTGCGCGAGTAGAGCCGCACGGTGCGGCTGCCATCGGGCCGCGTCCCGGCGACCGCCTGGACGCGGATGCCGTCCCATTTCCATTCGGCCGCGAACTCGCTCGGCGCCAGCTTGTCGAAATCGCCCTCCTCGATCGCATGCGAGAGCATGACCGGCCGGAACGGCGCCGGATCGGTCGCCTCCGGGCGCGGCCCCCTGCCCTCGAGCCAGGCGAAAAGCGACAGGTAGGGCGGCTCCAGCCCATGCCAGACCTGCTCGACCTCGTCCGGCGCGATGCCTCCGATCGTGGCGGCCGCCGTCTTGGCGAGCCGGGCCGAGACGCCGATGCGCAGCGAGCCGGTGATCAGCTTGAGCAAGGCCCAACGCCCGGTCTCGTCGAGCGCGTCGAGCCAGGAGGCGATCAGGCGCGGCAGCTCGGTCTTGCCGGATTGGCGCAGGCCGGCGACGACATCGGGCAAGGTCAGCGGGGGACGGTTATGACCCGGTGCCGCACTGTCCGGCGCCGGAGCCGGCCACATCAGGGCGACTGTCTCCGAAAGATCGCCGACATAGTCATAGGAGAGGGCGAACAGCACCGGGTCGGTGCGCTCGGCAATCAGCGCGCGGATCAGGCCGGGCTTGGCATTCTGGAACACCAGCCCGCCGGTCATCGCGGCGAGCGCGAAGCCGCGATCGGGATCGGGCGTCGCGCGCAGATAATCGGCGATCAGCGCGAGCTTGCCATTGCGGCGCGGCTCATAGGCGAGGCGGTCGAGCAGCCAGGCGAAGCGGTTCATGCCGAGGCCTCCGCCGGGCGGCCTTCCGGCTCCGCCTCGCCCTCGTCGCCATAGCCGACGAGATGCAAAGCCCGGCCCTTGAGGCCGACCGTGCCGCACCAATGCGCCAGAGCGTCGGCCTCGCCATGGGTGATCCAGATCTCGCCGGCGCCGGTCTCCCGGATCGTCGCCTGGAGATCGGCCCAATCGGCATGGTCGGAGACGATCAGCGGCAGCTCGACGCCCTTCTGCCGCGCCCTGGCGCGCACCCGCATCCAGCCCGAGGCGAAAGCCGTGACCGGATCGGGAAAGCGCCGCGACCAGAGATCCTGGATCGCGCTAGGCGGGCAGATGACGATCTCGCCGGCAAGCGCCTTGCGTTCCTCCGGCACGACCTTGCGGATCTCGCCGAGCGGAAGCCCTTCGGATTTGTAGAACTCGGTCAGCCGCTCGACCGCGCCATGGATGTAGAGCGGGCGGTCATAGCCGGCCTCGCGGATCAGGGCCATCAGGCGCTGCGCCTTGCCGAGCGCATAGGCGCCCAGGATATGGGTGCGCTCGGGAAAGAGCCGGACCGAATCCAGCAGCTTGGCGATCTCGACATCGGCAGGCGGATGGCGGAAGACCGGCAGGCCGAAGGTCGCCTCGGTGATGAAGACGTCGCAGGGGATCGGCTCGAAGCCGGCACAAGTCGGGTCCCGCTCGCGCTTGTAGTCGCCGGAGACCACGATCCGCAGCCCGCGTGCCTCGACGGCGATCTGGGCCGAGCCGAGGACATGGCCGGCCGGCACGAAGCGGAAGACGACCTCGCCGATGCGAACCGTCTCGTCCGGGCGCACCGCCTGCTGCGAGCCGGCGAAGCCCTCGCCATAGCGCAGCGCCATGATCGCCAGCGTCTCGCGCGTCGCCAGCACGGCGCCGTGGCCGGCGCGGGCATGATCGGAATGGCCATGGGTGATCAGCGCTCGCGCCACCGGCCGCACGGGATCGACATAAATGTCGGCGAGAGGGCAATAGAGCCCGGCCGGCATCGGCGTCAGCAGGTCCGAGGGCTTCATCGTCTGGTCACCGCCATATCCCCAAGGTAGACCCGCCAACATGACCGAAAAGGGCAGCAGCGTGTATTCCGCCAGCTCCGGCGACGAGCGACTCGACCGGCGATATGCCTGGGCCGAGGCCGCGCTGAAGGAAGGCGATGCGCAGGCCGCGATCGAGATCCTCGATCAAACGCTCGCCGAGAACTACGGTTTCACCGCCGCCTGGCATCTCTACGGCCTGGCGCAGGAGGTGCTCGGGCATAACGAGGAGGCGGCGACCGCCTGGCGGCAATGCCTCGATCTCGATCCGGACGATCATGTCGGCGCCCGGCTCGACCTCGTCCGCATCGGCGCGCTGGCGCCCGAGCAGGCGGTCTCGGAGCGGTTCTCGGGGGCGCTCTTCGATTCCTATGCCGAGCGATTCGACAATCATCTCGTCGAGAGCCTGCATTATCGCGGGCCGGCCTTGCTGCGGCAGGCGCTGGCCGACCGCTGCGCCCGCTCCGGGCGGGGCTTCCGCTTCGAGACCGTTCTCGATCTCGGCTGCGGCACCGGCCTGATGGGCGCGGCGATTCGTGCCGAGACGGGCTTTCTCGCCGGCTGCGATCTGTCGCCGCGCATGATCGCCAAGGCGCAGGCGAAGCGGCGCGGCGAAGGCGGGCCGCTCTACGACAAGCTCGCCACCGCCGGGCTCTCGGCCTTCCTGGCGAGCCGCCCCGATGCGAGCGCCGATCTGGTGATCGCGGCGGATGTCTTCATCTATATCGGCGATCTCGCCCCGGTGTTCTGGCAGAGCGCACGGGTCCTCAAACCCGGCGGCACTCTCGCCTTCACCGTGCAGAGCCATGATGGCGAGGGCATCACGGTGGGCACCGACCGGCGCTTCGCCCATAGCGAAGGCTGGATCCGCGAGAAGCTCGACGAGGCGTCGCTCACACCGAGCCATCTTCGCGCGCAAAGCATCCGGCGCGACCGCGGCCAGCCGGTGCCGGGGCTGCTGGTGCTGGCGGAGCGCTGAGGTCAGCGTCGATGGGCGGGCATCGTTGATATCGGCCACAATCGTGGGTACATTACACCGCAGCAGGAATGGCTCGATGAAGACGACCGAAGCAGACGACACGGTGAAAGTTCGTATGGATGCGGCGACGCTGTCCATGATGAACACTGCGCGCGGCTATCTGAAGCTCGACAAGAGCAAGTTCATCCGGCAGAGCGTGCGCGAGAAGGCTGCCGCCGTCATCGCCGAACATCAAAGGACGCGGTTCAGCGCGGAGGACTGGTCGTCCTTCTTCGCCATTCTGGACAATCCGCCGAGGCCGACCGACCGCATGACGCGGGCGGCACGCAAGCTGCGCGAGATCACCGGCTGAGATGGAATTCTCGCCGCTTGATCCGAAGATGCATGATCGCGGCAGCTTCGATTGCGGTGTCGATGCGCTGAACCGCTATATTCGGCAGTTCGCCAACCAGGACCTGAAGCGCGGCCTGACCCGGGTCTATGTGCTTGCCGAAGGGCGGGCGATCATCGGCTTTTATTCGATCAGCGCTCATGCGGTCCTGCGCGACGATCTGCCGGAGGAGATGCGGATCGGGCCCTATGAGGATGTTCCGTTCCTGCTCCTGGGGCGGCTTGCAGTCGACAAGCGCAGACAGAGGCAGGGCTTTGGCGATGCGCTCATCGCTCACGCCTTCGCGACGACGCGAAGCGCAGCGCGCCAGGTCGGGATTCTCGGCATGATCGTCGAGGCCAAGAACGAACAAGCCGTCCGCTTTTACGAGGGGTTCGGCTTTCGAATCCTGACCGGGACGCCAAACCGGCTGGTCCTGCCGATATCGGCGATGGATGCGCTTCTTGCGGAACGATAGCAAGACCTGACTATCGAGCGTTATCGTGCGCCGCAAGGACGCGTTCATGAACGTTTCGATTGGTGCACGGTGGAAGAGCTTGGATCGCCGGTGCCGTGGCGCTCCGCCGAGCATGTTCCCTTTTCGTTCAACAGGCCCTATCTCTACTGCCCGATGGACGCGCCCTCCCCCCTCCCTCCGGTCTTCGCCGCCTGGTTCGCCAGCCGCGGCTGGAGCGTCAGGGGCCATCAGCTCGCACTGCTCGAGGAGGCGCGGGCCGGCCGCTCGACCCTGCTGGTCGCCCCGACCGGCGCCGGCAAGACGCTGGCCGGATTCCTGCCTTCGCTGGTCGAACTGACAGAAGCCCGTGACGCGGCGCGCGAGGGTCTGCATACGCTCTACATCTCGCCGCTGAAGGCGCTGGCAGTCGATATCGCGCGCAATCTCGAAGCGCCGATCCGCGAGATGAACCTGCCGATCAAGGTCGAGACGCGCACCGGAGATACCTCGCCGGCCAAACGCGCCCGCCAGATCGAGCGCCCGCCCGATATCCTGCTGACCACGCCCGAACAGCTCGCGCTGCTGGTCTCGCACCGCGAGGCGAAGCGCTTCTTCTCGGGGCTGCGGCGCGTCGTGCTCGACGAATTGCATGCGCTGGTCACCTCGAAGCGGGGCGATCTGCTCTCGCTCGATCTCGCCCGCCTGCGCGCGCTGGCGCCGCAGATGAGCGCGGTCGGGCTTTCGGCGACGGTGCGCGAGCCGGCCGATCTGCAAGACTATCTCGGCGGCGCCGGCACGCCCTCCGGCCTCGTCACCGTCGCGGGCGGGGCACGCCCGCAGATCGGCATCATGGCGACCGCGCGGCGGCTGCCGCTGGCGGGGCATGTCACCGCCCATGCCGTCGACGAGATCTATGCGGCGATCAAGGCGCACAGGCTGACGCTGGTCTTCGTCAACACGCGCATGCAGGCCGAGTTCATGTTCCAGGCGCTCTGGAGCGTCAATGACGAGACGCTGCCGATCGCGCTGCATCACGGCTCGCTCGATGCCGGCCAGCGCCGCAAGGTCGAGGCGGCGATGGCGGCGGGCCGGCTGAAGGCGGTGGTCTGCACGGCGACGCTCGATCTCGGCATCGACTGGGGCGATGTCGACCTCGTCGTCAATGTCGGCGCGCCCAAGGGCGCGAGCCGGCTGATCCAGCGGATCGGGCGCTCGAACCACCGCATGGACGAGCCGTCGCAGGCGCTGCTGGTGCCATCCAACCGTTTCGAGCTGCTCGAATGCCGCGCCGCGCTCGATGCCGTCGCCGAGGCGGCGCAGGATACGCCGCCGCCGCGCCTGGGAGCGCTCGACGTGCTGGCGCAGCATGTGCTCGGCGTCGCCTGCTCGGACGGCTTTGCTCCGGACGCGCTCTATGAGGAGGTCCGCACCGCCTCGCCCTATGCCGGGCTCGCGCGGAGCGATTTCGACGCGGTGGTCGATTTCGTCGCCACCGGCGGCTACGCGCTGCGCTCCTATGAGCGCTTCGCCAAGCTCCGGCAGGGCAAGGACGGGCTCTATCGCGCCAGCAATGCCCGCGTGATCCAGCAATACCGGATGAATGTCGGCACCATCGTCGAGGCCACCATGCTCAAGGTTCGGCTGGGGCGCTCGCGCCCGGCCCGCCCGGGAGGCCAGAGCCTGCTCAGCCGTGGCGGCCGCGTCCTCGGCGAGCTGGAGGAGTATTTCGCGGAGACGATGACCGCGGGCGACACGTTCGTCTTCGCCGGCGAGGTGCTGCGCTTCGAGGGCATCCATGAGAACGAGGTCGTCTGCTCGCGCACCGCGGCCGGCACCGATCCGAAGATCCCCTCCTATGCCGGCGGCAAATTCCCGCTCTCGACCTTCCTCGCCGCCCGCGTGCGCGCGATGCTGGCCACGCCGAAGGACTGGGAGAAACTGCCGGAGGAGGTGTCCTCCTGGCTGCATGCGCAGCGGCTGAAATCGCGGCTGCCCAAGCCGGGCGAATTGCTGGTCGAGACCTTTCCCCGCAGCGGGCGCTTCTATCTCGTCGCCTATCCCTTCGAGGGCCGCCTCGCCCATCAGACGCTCGGCATGCTGCTGACCAGGCGGCTGGAGCGGGCGCGCCTGCGCCCGCTCGGCTTCGTCTGCAATGATTACGGGATCGCCGTCTGGGCGCTCGGCGATATGGCGGCGGCGGTGGCGCGCGGGGCGCTCTCGCTGGACGAGCTCTTCGCGCAGGACATGCTCGGCGACGATCTCGAGGAATGGCTGGCTGAATCGGCTCTGATGAAGCGCACCTTCCGCTCCTGCGCGGTGATCGCCGGGCTGATCGAGCGGCGCTTTCCCGGCCAGGAGAAGAGCGGCCGGCAGGTGACGGTCTCGACCGATCTGGTTTATGACGTGCTGCGCCGGCACCAGCCGGACCATGTGCTGCTTCGTGCCGCACGCGCCGATGCCGCGACGGGGTTGCTCGATATCGTGCGCCTCGGTCAGATGCTGACACGAATCAGCGGGCGAATCGTGCACCAGCCGCTCGACCATGTTTCGCCGCTCTCGGTCTCGGTCATGCTCGAGATCGGCCGCGAGACGGTTCACGGCGAGGCGGCCGACGAGATCCTGGCCGAAGCGGAAGCGGCGATGCTGGAAGAGGCGATGGCGTGACCCTTGCTGCGCATGGACGAGCGAAGAGGACGGCCGAGGCTTTCATGCTCGGCCGGCTCGCGCTCGTGCCCGACCTGTCGGGGGCACTCTACCTGCCGGACGAGGGCACGCTGGTCGTCGCCGATCTGCATCTGGAGAAGGGCTCGGCCTATGCGGCGCGGGGGATGCTGCTGCCGCCCTATGATTCAGCCGCGACGCTCGCGCTGCTGACGGCCGCGATCCTGCGCTACCAGCCCGCGCGGGTGATCGCGCTCGGCGATTCCTTCCATGATCGCGGCGCGGAGGCGCGGATCGACGATGGCTGCCTGTCGGACCTGCGCGCGCTGCAGAAGGGCCGCGACTGGCTCTGGATCAGCGGCAACCACGACCCGGCGATCAGCGCCGCGATGGGCGGACAGGTCCGCGACGCGCTGGAGCTCGGCGGCGTGATGTTCCGGCACGAGCCGAGCCGCGATTGCGCGATGCCGGAGATCGCCGGCCATCTGCACCCCGCCGCCAAGGTCCGGATGCGCGGCCGGGCGCTGCGCCGGCGCTGTTTCGCGCTCTCGGCCCGGCGCTGCGTGATGCCGGCGATGGGCGCCTATGCCGGCGGGCTGAATGTCCGCGACGTTGCGTTCCGCCCGCTGTTCGGCACGGGATTCAGCGCCCATCTGCTCGGCGATGGCCGCCTCTTCCGCATCGACCAGCGGCTGCTGCTGCCAGATTGAGCCCCGCGGCCCCCGGGCCGCCTTCCGTGTGAAGGGCGTGCTCTTGCCGCAACTCCTGCACAGGCTTCGCGCGGAACAGGTTGCGTCCGCGCGGGGCTTGTGGCATCAGGACGCCGCTTCGGAACGACGCGTCGCTTTCAAGGCCGCCAGGCCGCACGAACCGACACCAGCGCGATCCTGCTGCGGTAGCTCAGTGGTAGAGCACTCCATTGGTAATGGAGAGGTCGAGAGTTCAATCCTCTCTCGCAGCACCAGCGCTTCTCCCCATCGCCAGCCTCTCGCTTCATCGCGGCATTTTGCATGCCTCGTCTCGGCCGCTAACATCGCGCAGGCTTAAGCTGCCGGACAACGGTGCGGGTCTGCGGTGTTTTAGAGCCGCGACGGGAGGAACCGCTCGGTCGATGACTGCCCAGGAAGCCCAGAATCACGACGTCCAGCCCTTCGATCATCCGGGGCGGGGCGGAAAGCGCGCGAAATCCGCGCCGAAGGGGCGGCAGGTCGAGCCTCGCGCCCTGCAGGAGGTCGAGGCGCTTCTCGGCAGCCGCCCGCGCCGGCGCGACCTGCTGATCGAGCATCTCCATCTGATCCAGGATCGCTACCATCAGCTGTCGGCGGCACATCTGGCCGCGCTGGCCGAGGTGATGAGGCTGTCTTTCGCCGAGGTGTTCGAGACGGCGACCTTCTATGCCCATTTCGATGTCGTGAAGGAGGGCGAGCCCGCGCTGCCGCCGCTGACGGTGCGGGTCTGCGACAGCCTGACCTGCGCGATGTTCCGCTCCGAAGACCTGCTCGCCAGTCTCGCTACGGCCGCCGGCCCGGGGGTTCGCGTCGTGCGGGCGCCCTGCGTCGGCCTTTGCGATCGGGCGCCGGTCGCGGAAGTCGGCCATCATTTCGTGCAGGAGGCAACGACGGAGCGCGTCCTGGCCGCGATCGCAGCCGGCCAGACGCATCCGCAGATGACGGATTACGTCGATTACGATCGATACCGCGCCGGCGGCGGCTATGCGCTGCTCGACAGCCTGCGCTCCGGCCAGCGCAGCATCGACACAGTGCTCGCGGTGCTCGACGATTCCGGCCTGCGGGGTCTCGGCGGCGCCGGTTTCCCGACCGGGCGCAAATGGCGCGCGGTGCGCAGCGAGCCGGCCCCGCGGCTGATGGTGGTGAACGGCGACGAGGGCGAGCCCGGCACCTTCAAGGACAGGCACTATCTCAACACCGATCCGCACCGCTTCCTCGAAGGGACGCTGATCGGCGCGCAGGCGATCGAGGCCGAAGCGGTCTATATCTATCTGCGCGACGAATATCCGCTGGCCCGCGCCATCCTGGCGCGCGAGATCGAGAAGCTGCCGCCGGGCGGGCCGCCGATCCATCTGCGCCGCGGGGCCGGCGCCTATATCTGCGGAGAGGAATCCTCCTTGCTGGAGAGCCTCGAAGGCAAGCGCGGGCTGCCGCGGCACAAGCCGCCCTACCCGTTCCAGATCGGGCTCTTCGGGCGGCCCACGCTGATCAACAATGTCGAGACGCTCTACTGGGTCCGCGACATCGTCGAGAAGGGCAATGCCTGGTGGAGCGCGCAAGGCCGCAACGGCCGCACGGGCCTGCGCAGCTATTCAGTTTCAGGCCGGGTCAGGGAGCCCGGCGTCAAGCTCGCCCCGGCCGGCGTGACGATCCGCGAGCTGATCGAGGAGTTCTGCGGCGGCATGCAGGACGGCCATCGCCTGCGGGCCTATCTGCCGGGCGGCGCCTCGGGCGGCATCCTGCCGGCGGCGATGGACGATATCCCGCTCGATTTCGGCATGCTCGAAAAGCATGGCTGCTTCATCGGCTCGGCCGCGGTCGTCGTGCTCTCCGACCAGGACGATATCCGCGGCGCGGCTCTCAACCTGATGCGGTTCTTCGAGGATGAGAGCTGCGGCCAGTGCACGCCATGCCGGGTCGGGACGCAGAAAGCGGTGATGCTGATGCGGCAGCCGGTCTGGAACCGGGAACTGCTAGACGAGCTCTCGCAGGTGATGCGCGACGCCTCGATCTGCGGCCTCGGCCAGGCCGCGGCGAACCCATTGACCTGCGTGATGCGTTACTTCCCCGAGGAATTCGCGACCAGGGATGCTGCGGAATGACCGAGGGCATCAGCTTCGAACTCGACGGCGAGCGCGTCGAGGCCGCCCATGGCGACACGATCTGGCAGGTGGCGCAGCGGCTGGGCACGGCGATCCCGCATCTGTGCTACGCGCCGCAGCCCGATTACCGCGCCGACGGCAATTGCCGCGCCTGCATGGTCGAGATCGAGGGCGAACGCGTGCTCGCCGCCTCCTGCATGCGCAAGCCGACCATCGGCATGAAGGTCCATACCGGGACGGAGCGGGCGCAGAAGGCGCGCAGGATGGTGATGGAGCTGCTCGTGGCCGACCAGCCGGCACGCGCGACCTCCCATGATCCGAGCTCGAAATTCTGGGACTGGGCGGACAGGACCGGCGTCAGCGAAAGCCGCTTTCCCGCAGCCGCGCGCTGGCAGGCGGACAGCAGCCACGCCGCGATGCGCGTCAATCTCGACGCCTGCATCCAGTGCGGGCTGTGCGTGCGCGCCTGCCGCGAGGTCCAGGTCAACGATGTGATCGGCATGGCCTATCGCAATGCCGGGGCCAAGATCGTCTTCGATTTCGACGACCCGATGGGCGAATCGACCTGCGTCGCCTGCGGGGAATGCGTGCAGGCCTGCCCGACCGGGGCGCTGATGCCGGCCGCCTATCTCGACGACGACCAGACCCGCACCGTCTGGCCCGATGCGACGGTCGACTCGCTCTGCCCCTATTGCGGCGTCGGCTGCCAGGTAACCTACAACGTCAAGGACAGCCGGATCGTCTATGCGCAGGGGCGCGACGGGCCGGCCAATCACAACCGGCTCTGCGTCAAGGGCCGTTTCGGCTTCGACTACATCCATCACCCGCACCGGCTGACCAAGCCTCTGGTGCGGCTGGCGAGCATGCCGAAGGATGCGCGCGACCAGGTCGATCCGGCCAATCCCTGGACGCATTTCCGCGAGGCGTCCTGGGAGGAGGCGCTCGACATCGCCGCCAAGGGGCTGTCGCGCATCCGCGACGAGAAGGGTCCCAAGGCGCTGGCCGGCTTCGGCTCGGCCAAGGGCTCGAACGAGGAGGCCTATCTTTTCCAGAAGCTGGTGCGCACCGGCTTCGGCTCCAACAATGTCGATCACTGCACCAGGCTCTGCCACGCCTCCTCGGTGGCGGCTCTGATGGAAGGGGTGAATTCCGGCGCGGTCACCGCGCCTTTCGCGGCCGCGCTCGACGCGGAGGTGATCATCGTCATCGGCGCCAACCCGACGGTGAACCATCCGGTCGCGGCGACCTTCATCAAGAACGCCGCGAAAAAGGGCGCCAAGCTCGTCGTGATGGACCCGCGCCGGCAGAGCCTGTCGCGCCATGCCTGGAAGCATCTCGCCTTCAAGCCGGGCAGCGATGTCGCGATGCTGAACGCGATGCTCCACACGATCATCACCGAGGGGCTGACCGACGAGCAATATATCGCCGGCTATACGGAGGGCTATGAGCGGCTGAAGGAGAACATCCAGGCCTTCCCGCCGGAGAGGATGGCGGAGGTCTGCGGCATCCCCGCCGAGACGCTGAGGCAAGTCGCGCGGGCCTATGCCCGCTCGCGGGCCTCGATCATCTTCTGGGGCATGGGCATCAGCCAGCACATCCATGGCACCGACAATGCCCGCTGCCTGATCGCGCTCGCCATGGTAACCGGGCAGATCGGCCGGCCGGGCACCGGGCTGCATCCGCTGCGCGGCCAGAACAATGTCCAGGGCGCCTCCGATGCCGGGCTGATCCCGATGGTCTATCCGGACTACCAATCGGTCGAGAAGGCGGATGTCCGCGCGGTCTTCGAGGAGTTCTGGGGCCGCTCCCTCGATCCGCAGAAGGGGCTCACCGTCGTCGAGATCATGAGTGCGATCCATGCCGGGCAGATCAGCGGCATGTATATCGAGGGCGAGAACCCGGCGATGTCGGACCCGGATCTCAACCATGCCCGCGGCGCCCTCGCCAAGCTCGACCATCTGGTGGTGCAGGACCTGTTCCTGACCGAGACGGCCTTTCATGCCGATGTCGTGCTGCCGGCCTCCGCCTTTGCCGAGAAGCTCGGCACCTTCACCAATACCGACCGGCGGGTGCAGATGGCCCGCCAGGTCGTGAGGCCGCCCGGTGACGCGCGCCAGGACTGGTGGATCATTCAGGAGATCGCCAGGCGGATGGGCTGCGGCTGGGACTATGACGGCCCGGCCGAGGTTTTCGCCGAGATGGCCCAGGTGATGCCCTCGCTGAAGCACATCACCTGGGAACGCCTGGAGCGCGAGGGCGCCGTGACCTATCCGGTCGACGCCCCGGACCAGCCCGGCAACGAGATCATCTTCGCGCAGGGCTATCCGACGCAAAGCGGCCGCGCCAAGATCGTCCCGGCCCAGATCGTGCCGCCGGACGAGCTGCCGGACGAGGAATACCCGATGGTGCTCTCGACCGGGCGCGTGCTGGAGCATTGGCATACCGGCTCGATGACGCGGCGCGCCGGGGTGCTCGACGCGCTCGAGCCGGAGGCGGTGGCGCTGATGTCGCCGCGCGATCTCGGGCGCCTCGGCCTGCTGCCCGGCGGCTTCGTGCAGCTCGAGACGCGGCGCGGCGCGATCGCCGTCAAGGTGCGCGCGGATCGGGACGTGCCGCAGAACATGGTGTTCATGCCGTTCTGCTATGCCGAGGCGGCGGCGAATCTGCTGACCAATCCGGCGCTCGACCCGATGGGCAAGATACCGGAGTTCAAATTCTGCGCGGTACGCGCCAGCCCGGTGGCGGAGCCGCTCGGCACGGCTGCCGAATAGGCGGGGACGCGCCGTGACGCCAGGCGCCTGCGGCGTCCTCAGGTTGAAATCGGCAGCCGGCTTCCCCACCTGCGCGGTGCATGTCCGCCATACCAGACACTCCCCCCGTCCCGTCCCGACGCGCGCTGCTGCTCCGCAATCCGAAGGCGCGCCGCGGCCAGGAATCGATCGCGCCGCTTCTCCAGCGCCTCGAGGATGGCGGCCTCGCCGTCACCGTCGAGACCTTCGAAGCGCTGCCCGAGATCGCCCGGGACATCGTGCGCCTGCGTGACAGGGCCGATCTCGTCATCGTCTGCGGCGGCGACGGCTCGGTGTCCTCGGCCGCGCTGGCGGCGATGGAAAGCGGGCTGCCGCTGGGCATCATCCCGATGGGAACGGCGAACGATCTTGCCCGCACACTCGGCATCCCGATGGACATCATCGGCGCGGCCGAGGTGATCGCGCGCGGGCAGACCCGCCGGGTCGATGTCGGCACCGTCAACGGGCATGCCTTCTTCAACGTCGCCAGCATCGGCTTGAGCAGCGGGCTGGCGCAGAGCCTCGACCCGGTGCTGAAGAAGCGGTTCGGGCGGTTGGGCTATGCGCTGGCGGCCATGAAGGTCATGACGCGCGCGGCGCGGTTCAAGGCGAAGATCACCGAGAAGGGCCGCGCGATCGATGTCGAGACCTATCAGATCGCGGTCGGCAACGGGCGCCATTACGGCGGCGGCAATGTCGTGCAGGAAAATGCCGAGATCGATGACGGGCATCTCGATCTCTACAGCCTCGAGATGACGAATCTCTGGAAGCTGGCGCTGATGCTGCGCTCGTTCCGCTCGGGGCGACATGGCGCGTGGAGCGAGGTGCGAACCGCCAAATGCATCGAGTTCGACATCGAGACGAAAAAGCCGATGCCGGTGAACACCGACGGCGAGATCGTCACCGCGACGCCGGCGCATTTCAAGGTCCACCCGCAGGCGATCTCGATCTTCGCGCCGCCCGCGCCGGAGCGTTTCGAGGCCCCTCTGAAGCTCTATCACCGCTAGGGCGGCATTCGGCGGGAGCGGCGGGCGGGCGCTTTCGCATTGCCTCTGTCCGACCTGCCTGCCCCTGGCGAAATCAACACGGCTAAACGAAGGCGAGCGGCCTGCCGCCGTCCGGATGGGGCATCACGCCCACGTCCACGCCATAGATCGCGCGCAGAACCTGCGGGCGCACCACCGCCTGCGGGCTGCCGCGAGCGATCAGCCGGCCCGAATGCAGGGCGACGATCTCGTCGCAGAAGCGCGCGGCCATGTTGACGTCGTGCAGCACGAGGACGGTGCCGATCCCGGCCTCATGCGAGAGCCGGCGCACCAGTCCGAGCACATCGAGCTGATGGGCGAGGTCGAGCGCCGCGATCGGCTCGTCGAGCAGCAGGCATCGCGCATCCTGGGCGACCAGCATCGCCAGCCAGGCGCGCTGGCGCTCGCCGCCCGAGAGGCTGTCGACCAGCCGCTCGGCGAAGGGCTCGATATCGGTGAGCGCCATAGCCTGCGCGATCCGCTCGCGGTCGCGCTGGCCGAGGCGGCCGAGCGCGCCATGCCAGGGATAGCGGCCGAGCGCGACCAGTTCCTTGACCAGCATGCCGGCGGCGGCGGGCGTCTGCTGCGGGAGATAGCCGAGCCTGCGGGCGAAGGCGCGCGAGTCCCAGGCTTCGATCGGACGGCCGGAAAAGCGCAGGCTGCCGCTGGTCGGGCGCTGCTGGCGGGCGAGCAGCTTCAGCAGCGTCGACTTGCCCGAGCCGTTATGGCCGATCAGCCCGATGACCGCGCCCGCCGGCAGCTCGAGCGTCAGCGGCTGCAACAGAGCGCGTCCGCCGATCGAGAAGCCGGCGGCATCCAGAGAAAACAGCGGCTCATCCTCGCCCGGCGCCGCGCCAGGCTGCGAGATGGGCTCGGGCAGGCCGGGTGGCGGGGCTTCACTGCGCATCAGTCACCATGGTCGTGGACATCGGCATGGCCGCGGCGCCAATAGGCGGCGACCAGATGGCGATCCTTCGCGAGCCCGCGTTCGGCCCGCAGATGCTTGCGGAGGGCCCGCGCCGCCTGCTGCTCGCAGCCGGCGAAGACGAATGGATCGGCCGCCTGCGGCAGGGCGATGCCGCGCACGGCCTGCAGGAGCAGGTCGGTGGAGCCCGCCGGGGCGCCGTTGCGATGGAGCCAGGTCAGATCGATCGCGGCCTGCGAGACGATCGGCTGCTCCTCGGCGGGATCGGCGACTTCGAGCAGGATGCTGGCGCGGGCGGATGGGGGCAGCCGCTCCGCGATGCGGGCGATCGCCGGCAGCGCCGTCTCGTCGCCGCACAGCAGGTACCAGTCGGCCGGGACGACATCGCCGCCGCCGGGGCCGAGAAGCCCGGCTCGGTCGCCCGGCCGCGCCTCCCGCGCCCAGAGCGAGCCGGGCGAATCGTCATGCAGCACGACATCGATGTCGAGCTCGCCGCGGGCATGGTCGATCGCGCGGATCGTGTAGATGCGCTGGGTCAAGGCTTCCGCGCCGTCCGGCCAGAGCACGCGGCTGTCGGCGGCGACGCTCGGCCAGACCGGCTCGCGCCCAAGCGGCGGGATCAGCACGCGCACATGCAGGCCACCAGCCTCGAAATAGGCGGGGTCGTCGCAGGCCACCGTGACGCGGCGCATCGCCGGCGTGATCTGGCGGGCGCCGCGCACCACCACCTCGCGAAAATAGGGGATATGGCGCTGTGCCGCGGCATAGCCCTGCCAGCCCAGCGCGATCGTCTCGCCGGCCGCGAATGCGACGAGATGCTCGGCGACGGAGGATTTGACGACGAAGAGCCGGCTCTCGTCCGGGCTGGCGACGCTGATGCGCAAGGCGTCCGCGTCCGCCGCGAAATCGACCGAGCCGAAGGCGCCGTCGAGCCGGGCGGCCCCGTCGCGGCGCGTCAGCGTGCCGTGGTCGGCCAGATGGGCGCAGAGACGCTCCAGCATGCCGGCGGGGTCCGCCAGGGCGACGCGGGCGGCGGCGTGCAGCGCGGGCGTTTCAGCCATGCCGCTCTCCTCCTCGGTTCAGCAGCCAGATCAGATAGGGTCCGCCGATCAGCGCGGCAAACAGGCCGACCGGGACCTGATAGGGAAAGGCGACGAGCCGAGCGAGCCAATCGGCCAGGATCATCACCGCGCAGCCGACGAGGGCGGAAGCGAGCAGATGGTCGCGCCCACGCACGAAACCGGCGAGCCGCGCGAGATGGGGGGCGATCAGCCCGATCAGGCTCAGCGGCCCGATCAGGAGCGAGGCGGTCGCGGTCGACAGAGCCGCGGCGGCTGCGAGCAGGAGCCGCACCGCTTCGACGCGAAGTCCAAGCGAGCGGCTCACCGCCTCGCCGAGCGGCAGCAGATCGAGCCAGCGCGTGGTGAAGGCGAGCGGGGCGACCAGCAGCAGGCAGCCGGCAAGCCCCAGCCAGGCCTCGAAAGGGCCGGCGCGATTGGTCGAACCCGACAGCCAGACCAGCAGCGTATAGGCGCGCAGGTCGCCATGGGCCAGCGCGGTCGAGACGATGGCCATGCACAGCGCGCCCATGGCGATGCCGGCGAGCAGCAGGCGCTGCGGCCCCACGCCCGGCCGCGCCGCCAGCACCAGCATCAGGAGGAGCACCGCGAGGGAGCCGCCGGTGATGCCGAGGAGCATGGCGAAGGGGCTGGCCGGCAGGATGGCGAGCGCCAGCGTCAGGCCGACGCCGCCGCCGGCGCTGACGCCGAGCACCTCCGGCCCCGCGAGCGGATTGGCGGTGAGGCGCTGCATCAGGCAGCCGGCGGCGCCGAGCATGATGCCGGCGGCTCCGGCCGCGACCAGCCGCGGGCCTCGGAACGGCAGCAGATCCACAAACAGCGTGCCGCCGGCCCAGCTCCAGCCATCCGGCCCGCGCCCCAGGAGCAGTGCGAGCGCGGCGATGGCGGCAGTCGCCATCGCGAGCAGGCCGAGCGCCGGCGCAAGCCCGGCGATGCGGCGGGCGGGGACGAGCGCGTCGGCAGCCTGCCCAGGCGGGGCGGGCGGAACACGGCGCATCAGCCAGAGCAGCAGCGGGCCGCCGAACAGCGCGGTCGCGGCACCGGTCGGGGCCAGATCGCTCAGCCCGCTGCCCAGCAATTGCACCGCGCTGTCGGTGATCGAGAGCAGCAGCGCACCCAGCGCGGGCGCCGCGAGCAGGAGTTCGCGCGGCGTGCGCGCGCCGAAGGATCGCGCCAGCGCCGGGGCGGCCAGGCCGACGAAGCCGATGATGCCGACCTCGGCGGTCACGCTGGCCGCCAGCCAGACCGCGATGCCGAGCACCGCGAAGCGGATGCTGTGCAGAGCGAGCCCGAGGCCGCGCGCCACATCGTCGTCGATGCCGAGCACTGTGAGCGGGCGCAGCAGCAGGGCGGCGGCGAAGCCCCCGAGCAAAAGGCGCGGCGCGAGAGCCAGGGCAGCGTCCCAGCTCTGCTGGCTGAGCGAACCGGCGCCCCAGATGAAGAGCGAGAGCACATATTCGCCCTTGGCGAGGATCACCGTCGCGCTCAGCGCGGCCGCGACCAGCGAGACCACCATGCCGGAAAGGATGACCGTCATCGGGTCGAGCCGGCGGCGCCAGCTCAGGCCGAGGACCAGCGCGACCGCCGCCCCTGCCCCGGCCAAGGCGACGCCCTCGCGGGAGAAAAGGATCAGCGCGGGCGCGTAGCCGGTCGCGACCGTCAGCGCGAGCTGCGCGCCGGAGGCGATGCCGAGCGTCGAGGCATCGGCGATCGGGTTGCGCAGGACCCGCTGGAGCAGGAAGCCGGCGAGGCCGAGCGCCGCGCCGCAGATCAGGGCCGTGACGGCCCGGGGAACCAGGCTGTGCCAGAGCAGGATGCGACCCAGCTCCTCCGCCAGCGCGCCCGCGGCCGGCACTGGCGGGCGTGTCGCCAGCACACCGGCGAAGAGCGCCCCCGCCGCCAGCGCGGCGAGGAGCCAGGGGCCGAGCCGGCTGCTCGACCGAGCGGGTGCGGACAGGCTCGCCTCAGCCACCGGCGCGCTCCAGCATCGCCGCCGCGAGCAGGCGGGCGAAACGGCGCGCCGCCGGCAGGCCGCCATAAGGATTGATCGAGGCCAGGCGCAGCAGCCGGCCCTCGCGCAGATTGGGCAAGGCGTTCCAGAAGACGCTGCGCGACAGGGTCTCCATGGCGCCGGGCGGCACCGGCGGGATCAGCGCGATATAGGCCTCGGGCACCCGCGCCAGCGCTTCCAGGCCGATCGGCGCCAGGGCGGAATAGCTCGTCTGGTCCGTCCAGGCATTGGCGAGGCCGAGCCGCTTCAGCACCTCGCCGAACATGCTGTCCGCGCCGAAGACGCGGAAATGGCGGGCATCGCCGAGATTGATCGGGATCACCGGGCGTCCCGCATGGGGCTTCAGCCGCTCGCGCAGGGCGGCGAGCTCGGCCTGCGTCTCGGCCAGATAACGCTCGCTCGCCTCGGTGCGTCCGAGGCGGCCGGCGATCGCCCGCATCATCGCGGCGGCGGGCTCGTAAGGCAGCTGCCCGGGCGCATAGATCGAGAAGCGCTCGACCGGCGCGATCCGGGCAAGGCGCGGCTCGGAGGCGACATAGAAGCTCGAGGAATAGATCAGCCCGGGGCGGCTCAGCAGCAGGAGCTCGAAATTGATGGTGCCGCGCAGGCCGAGATCGGTGACGCTCCGCGGCACCGCGGGCTCGACGGCGATCTCGCGGAACTGGCGCAATTCCGGGGCGGCGACAGGGACAAGGCCAAGCGCGAGCAGCGTCTCCAGCACCGACCAGTCGACGGTCGCGACGCGCAGCTCATCGGCCTGCGCGGGGCGCGGCAGCGCCGCCGCCAGGAAAGCGAGCGCGGCGCGACGGGTCGGGCGGGCTATGCCGGTCATGGCATGGATGTTCCGAGCAAGCCGTCCCGGGTAACCGAAAGGTCGCCCGGGACGCCTGCATGTCGAGACGGATATCGCGCGAGCGTGCAACCCTACCAGCGATAATTCGCCGAGACGGTCACGGTGCGGGCATCGCCATAGAAGCAGCCGGACTGGCCGTTGCAGCTCTTCACATAGGTCTTGTCGAACAGGTTGTTGACGTTGAGCGCCAGGCTCCAGTCGCCGATCCGGTAGCGGATGGCGGCGTCGACCAGGGTCGCGGCGGGGACCTTCAGCATGTTGTCGGCGCTGGCATAGGAGCGGCCGAGATAGCGGATGCCCGCGGCCAGGCCGAGACCCTTGAAGGCGCCGTCGGGCACCGTGTAGTCGAGCCAGGCGGAGGCGGTCGTCTCCGGCACGATGATCGGCGTGCGGCCGACGAGCTCGGGCCTGGTGTCCCTGGTGGTCTTCAGATCGAAGGCCGTGAAGGAGGCGAGGAGCTTCAGATCCTTGGTGATGTTGGCCTTCGCCTCGAACTCGAAGCCGCGCGACCTCACCTCGCCGAGCTGCTGCTGGGCGAAGGGATTGATCGCCGTGGGCGCCGGATTCACGACGTTCTGCTTGACGATGTCGAAGAACGAGGCGGTGAACAGCGCGTCCATGAAGGTGGGCTTGTATTTGACGCCCGCCTCGAACTGGCGCCCCTCCTCCGGCCGGAAGGGCTGGCCGGCGCCGCCGGCGAGATTCGGCACCGCGTCGAAGACCGGGGTGAAGAAGGTCGCCGCGCTGACATAAGGGGTGAGCCCGTTGGCGAACTCATAGGCCAGGCCGGCGCGCCCGCTCCAGGAGGCCTCCTGCTTCTCGTAAGTGGGCGAGAACAGCAGGCCGGCCGGGCTGACCGACTTCTTGTCGACATAGTCGTAGCGGCCGTTCAGCGTCACCAGCCAGCCGTCGCCGAAGCGGATCTGATCCTGGGCGTAGAAGCCGAGCTGGTGATGCTTCAGGTCCTGGTTGAGATAGACGAAGCTCGGCCCTTGCGGCGCGCCATAGACCGGGTTGGTGACGCTGATCGGCGTGCCGCCGCCCGAGGCCTGAGTGTGGTCGATGTTGAAATATTTGTAGTCGACGCCGAAGAGCAGCGAATGCTCGAGCGGCCCGGTGACGAGCTTGCCGTCGATCCGGTTGTCGAGGGTCAGGGTGCGAACCCGCGACCGCTCCTGGAAGCCCAGGCGGTACAGCTGGTAGTCGGGCGCGAGCGGCTGGAAGCCGTCGCCGAAGGGCGCGTCCGGCCTGGCATAGCCATAGCCGTAGGGGCCGATCTGCGAGCCCTTCATCACGCCATAGCGGAGATTCTGGCTGAAGCTCCAGTCATTGGCGAACTGGTGCTGGAACTCGTAGCCGATCATCGCCTGCGTGCGCTGTTGATTGTCGATCGCAGGCTCGCCATAGAAGGCGTCGCGGCGGATCCTGCCGAAGGGCGCGTTCACCACCGTGCCGACATAGGGCAGGAAGCTGCCGCCGACGCGCACCTGATCGAGCGCGGCATAGCTGCCATAGGCGGTAAAGCGCGTGGCCCCGTTCGGCTGGTAGCTGATCTGCGGCATGATCACGCCGCGGAAATCCTCCGAATGGTCGGAACTCAGGTCGCCGCCCGAGAGCCTGCCGGTCAGGCGCGTGCTCCAGACGCCCTGCTTGTCGCTGAGGCCGGCATCGATGCCGACATAGGCATTGCCCCAATTGTTGATGCCCGCCTCGACATAGCCGAAATTTTGGCCGTTAGGGCGCTTGCTCACCATGTTGACGATGCCGCCCGGATTGGAGCCGCCATAGAGCACCGAGGCCGGGCCCTTGAGCACCTCGACGCGCTCGAGCAGGAAGGGATCGACCTGGAAGGCGCCGAAGCCATAGGCGAAGAGCTGCAGCCCGTCCATGAACAAGCCGGTCTGCGTCGCCTGGAAGCCGCGGATATAGACCCATTCGGTGTCCGGATCGGTTCCGAAGGCCTGCGCCGAGACGCCGGCGGCGTAGCGCAGCGCCTCATCGACCTGCAGCGCCTTGCGATCGTCGAGCTCCTCGCGGCCGAGCACCGAGACGGCCTGCGGGATCGCGGTGATCGGCGTGTTCGTCTTGGAGCCGGTGGCCGAGCGCGTCGCGACATAGCCGCTGACCGGCGCGGTCGCGGTCTCGGCCGGCCCTTCCACGGTGATGGTGTCGAGCCGGATATTCGCGGGCGGCGCAGCCTGCGCGAAAGCAGCCGCGCCATAGAGCATCGCGATGAGCGAAGCAGTCGAGCAAAGAATAAATCTGTTGTTCACCGTCTTACCGTAGCACATATCCGACCCCAAGCCCTGTAGTCATTGCCAGTTGAGATCAGCTCAAATTTAGAACTGTTCAAAACGAGGCTTCAGCTTTCCGTAGGGCAATATCAGCATCCATCGGAGCCGGATTGATCGTTCCTGTCGCAGATTGAACGTTCTTGGGCGTATGTCTACAATTGCGCTGATCACGTTGCATTTTGATCACGTGCCGGCGCCCTCGATTCGGCGCCTTTCGGAGGGCGAGATGGGTTTCCAGCCGCGCATGCGTTCCACCCGCGAAGGCATCAGCGTCATCGGCTCGCTGAAATACCGGGTCTGGAACGGCGTGGTCGCCGATCTCTGGCAGGCGGAGTGCGCGGCGGGGGCGAGCGGTGAGTATGTCTCCGACCATCCGCGCCTGTTCGTGGTGCTCGACAAGGTCGGCGGCGAGTTCGAGACGCGGCTGAGCCCGGCCGAGCCGGGCGTCTCCAGCCGCGGTCGTGGGCATTCGATCAGCTTCATGCCGGCGGGCGTGCCGGTCTGGGGCCAGACGCAGCGGCGGATGCGGCTGCGCCATCTCGATCTGCATTTCGACCCGAGCGAGGTCAGCGAGCGGCTCGGCGAGGCGCTGTCGCCCGAACTGCTGACCCAGCCGCGGATCATGTTCTCCAACGAGCGCATCCTGACGCTGGCGCGGCTGATCGCCGGCGAATGCGCCGAGCCGCAGGCGCGCCACGACCTCTATGGCGACGGGCTGGTGCTGGCGGTGCTGATCGATCTGTTCGGTGTGCGGGCGAGCGCGCCGCGCCGGCGCACCCCGCTGACATCCTGGCAGCTCAAGGCGGTGACCGACTACATCACCGAGCACGCCAGCGGCACCATCCGGCTGCAGGACCTCGCCGCGCTGGTGGGCATGTCGCAATCGCATTTCAGCCACGCCTTCAAGGCCTCGACCGGGCTGCCCCCGCATCAATGGCAACTGAAGGCGCGGATCGAGCGCGGCCAGCGCCTGCTGGCCTCCGGAGACCGGCCGCTGACGGAGATCGCGGCCGACGCCGGCTTCTCCGACCAGGCCCATTTCACCCGCGTCTTCCGCCGCATGGTCGGCGAGACCCCGGCAGCCTGGCGCCGCAGCGCGGCGAAGGCCGCGGGGCTGGGGACGCCGCTCAACGGCTGACGGCCGCAGGCCTCAATGGCGCCGCACGCTGCGTAGGAACCCCGCCAGGCGCGGATAGGCCGCGCCGTCGCCGAGCTGCGAGGGCTTGCCGCGCTCGATCAGCCGGCCCGCCTCCATGAACCAGATCTCGTCGGCGACCTCGCGGGCGAAGCCGATCTCATGGGTGACGCAGATCATGGTCATGCCGCCCGCCGCGAGCCGCTTCATCGCCGCCAGCACCTCGCCGACCATTTCGGGATCGAGCGCCGAGGTCGGCTCGTCGAACAGCATCACCTGCGGGTCCATCGCCAGCGAGCGGGCGATCGCGACGCGCTGCCGCTGGCCACCCGAGAGCATGCCGGGCATCTCGTCCGCCTTGTCGGTCAGGCCGACGCGGGCGAGCTCCTCCATGGCCCGCTCGCGCGCGGCCGCCTTGGACAGGCCGCGCAATTTGGTGAGGCCGAGCGTGATGTTGCCGAGCGCGCTGAGATGCGGGAACAGGTTATAGGCCTGAAAGACGAAGCCGACGCGCTGGCGCAGGGCGTTGATGTCGAGGCTGCGGGCAGCGATGTCGGTGCCGTCGACCAGCACCCGGCCGCCCTGGATGCGCTCCAGCCGCGTCACGGCCCGGATCAGGGTCGACTTGCCGGAGCCGGAGGGGCCGACCAGCACCTTGACCTCGCCGCGCCGGACCTCGCCGGAGACATCGGCGAGGACCTGCAGCGGCCCGAACCATTTGTCGACATGCTCGAAGCGGATCATGGCAGTCTCGTCCTCCCTGCTCATGCCGCGATGGTGACGCCGGGGGCGCCGCCACGGCCGGAGGAGATGCGCCGCTCGATGAGGCGGGCGAGCGAGGTCAGCGCGAAGCAGAGCGCGAAATAGGTCAAGGCCAGGATGCCGTAGACCTCGAAGGGCTGGGTCAGCAGGACATTGTTCACCTGGGCGGCCGCGAAGGTGAGCTCATGGGCGCTGATGACATAGCCGAGCGAGGTCTCCTTGATGGTCGAGACGAACTGGCTGACCATGCTCGGCAGCATGTTGTGCAGCGCCTGCGGCAGCACGATCTTGATCGTCGTCGGCCAGTAGCGCAGGCCGAGCGAGGTGGCGGCCTCGACCTGGCCCTTGGGCAGGCCCTCGATGCCGGCGCGGATGATCTCGGACAGATAGGCCGCCTCGTAGACCACGAGGGCGATCACCAGCGTCTCGACCCCGCCCACCGCCCGGCCGATGACCAGCGGCGAGAAGAAATAGGTCCAGAAGATGAACATGATCAGCGGCAGGCCGCGGACCGTATGCACGATCGCCGTCGCCGGCAGGCGCAGCCAGCGATAGGGGCTGAGGCGCGCCAGAGCGAGCGCGATGGCGAAGGGAAAGCACAGCGCCAGCGAGAGCGAGGCCATGAACAGCGTCATGACGAGCCCGCCGATAGGGCCATGCGGATATTGGCCGACCAGGAAGAGCAGCCAGTTGTTCTGAAGGACCTCGAGCATCAGCGCATCTCGAGCTTGAGGCGCTTACCGGACCAGCTGCCCAGCGCCATGATGCCGAAGGAAATCGCGAGATAGATCGCGGTCGCCACCGCGAAGGCCTCGAAGGTCTTGAAGGTGTAGCTCTCGACCTCGCGCGTGCGGTAGGTCAGCTCGCCGACGCCGATCGCCATCGCCAGGCTGGTGTTCTTGAAGAGCAACAGCGTCTGGTTGATCAGCGGCGGCACGGCGATGCGCATCGCCTGCGGCAGCACGACATAACCCATCGCACCGAGATAGCCGAAGCCGATCGAGCGGGCCGCCTCGTATTGCGCCTTGGGAATCGAGCGGATGCCGCTGCGGATGTCCTCGGCGACATAGGCGGCCGCTGCCAGGCCCAGCGCGATCACAGCCAGCAGGAACTCGCCATGATGGGCGTTGATCCATTGCCGCGCCGGGCGCGGCAGCAAGGCAGGCACGCCGAAATACCAGAGGAAGATCTGAACCAGCAGCGGGACGTTGCGGTGATATTCGACATAGAGCGTCACGAACCAGCCGAGCGGCGGGAAAGGGATCATCCGGATCAGGGTCAGGAGAATCCCCATGGCCATGGCCAGGCACCAGGCCGCCACGGTCAGCGCCAGCGTGGTGGCGAGGCCGATCAGGAACCAGTCGAGATATTTCCCGCTCAGCACGCTGCCGAGATCGAAGACGTAACCCATGGATCGGGTTTCCCAGAGCACGCTACCTTTGGCGAAGCCGCCCAACCGCCAAATGGCGGTTGGGCGAGAGCGGACTCCGGATCAGCCCTTGATCTCTTCGACCTTGTAGTCGCGCTTGATGTCGAAGGCCGTGCCCGGGCCGAACCATTTCGAGAAGATCTTGTCGAGGCCGCCGGAGTTCGCCGCCTTGGCGAGGGTCTCGTTGACCAGCGCCTTGAAGGCCGGCTCCCCCTTGCGCAGGCCGAGGCCCCAGGGCTCGACGAACAGCGACTTCTCGAGCACCACCAGCGGGATCTTGGACTGCTTGGCGAGCTTCACCAGGATCAGCTCCGAGGCGCAGAAGGCGTCGACCTTGTCCTGGGTCAGCGCCAGGAAGGCCGAGGAGGTGTCCTGGAAGGTGACGGTCTCGGCGGTCGGGATCAGGCGGCGCACGCCCTGCTCGGAGGAGGAGCCCTTGATCGCGGTGATCTTCTTGCCAGCAAGGCCCTCGATCGTGGTGATGCCGGCCTCCTTGGTGGTCAGCAGCTTCTGCTGGCTGACGAAATAGGAGTAGGAATAGTCGATCTGCTGGGCGCGCTCGGGCGTGTAGCCGAGATTGGCGGCGAGGATATCGACCCGCCCCTGCAGCAGTTCGGGAATGCGCGCCTCGACGGCGATCGTCTTCAGCTCCAGCGGCACGCCGACCGCATCGGCGATCGTCTTGCAGACATCGACATCGTAGCCGACGATCTCGCGGGTCTGCGGATGCTGGAAGGAGAAGGGCTCGGAGGTGCCGAGCGTGCCGCAGATCAGCTTGCCGCGCGCCTTGATGTCGGCGAGCTGGTCGGCGCGGGCGGCGCCGGCGAGCCCGGCTGCGAGGGCGGCCGCGAGGCCGAGAACCGAAAAGATCTTCATCATCATCCCCTTGGTTATGATCGTTGCAGTGCGTCGCACGCGCGCTTGATGCGGGCGCAGGCGTCCTCGATGGCGCCGAGCGACGTCGCGATCGACAGGCGCAGATAGGGCGAGAGCCCATAGGCGGAGCCGTCGAGCACGGCGACGCCGGCCTCCTCGAGCAGATACAGGGCGACGTCGAGATCGCTTTCGATGATGCGCCCGTCTGGCCTGCGGCGGCCGATCAGCCCGGCGCAGCTCGGATACACGTAGAAGGCGCCGTCGGGCTTGCGGCAGCTCATGCCCTCGATCGCATCGAGCAGCGCGACAGCCCGGTCGCGGCGCTGACGATAGGCGGCGCGCGCCTCCCCGACGAAGCCCTGGTCGCCTTCCAGCGCGGCCGCAGCGGCGGCCATGCAGATCGAGGCGGCGCCAGAGGTGGTCTGGGACTGGATGACGTTGATCGCCTTGATCAGCGGCTTGGGGCCGGCACCGTAGCCGATGCGGAAACCGGTCATCGCATAGGTCTTGGAGACGCCGTTGACGAGCAAGGTGCGCTCGCGCAGGGCGGGCGCGATCGCGACGGGGCAAACCGGCTCGCCGCCATCGAAGCGGATATGCTCGTAGATGTCGTCGGTCATCAGCGCCACCTGCGGATGGCGGATGAGCACATCGGTCAGCGCCGCCATCTCCTGCGCCGTGTAGAAGGCGCCGGTCGGGTTCGAGGGCGTGTTCAGGATCAGCCAGCGGCTGCGCGGGGTGATCGCCGCCTCCAGCGCTTCGGCAGTGAGCTTGAAGCCGGCATTCTCCCCGCAGGCCACGATCACCGGCGTACCGTCGCAGGCCAGCACCATGTCGGGATAGGAGACCCAATAGGGCGCGGGCACGATGACCTCGTCGCCCTCGCCGAGCGTCGCCGCCAGCGCGTTGAAGATCACCTGCTTGGCGCCGCTGCCGACGGTGATCTCGTCCGCCGCGTAGCTGACGCCGTTCTCGCGCGCCAGCTTGGCGATGATCGCCTGGCGCAGGCGCGGCGTGCCGTTGACCGGCGCGTAGCGCGTCTCGCCGGCCGCCATGGCTGCGGTCGCCGCCTGCTGGATATGGGCGGGCGTGTCGAAATCGGGCTCGCCCGTCGTCAGGTCGATGATGTCCTTGCCTTGCGCCTTCAGCTCCTGGGCGCGCATCCGCGCGACCATGCTGGGCGAGGGCTTGATCCGGCCGACCCGGGCCGAGAGCGGGATCGCGGCGCGCGTCATGACGCCACCTGCGGCGCGCCCATATAGAAGCTATCGACGCGCCCCTCGGCGATCGCCGCCAGCGCGGCGCTTTCGCGGGCTTCCTGCTGGCGCACCAGGGCGAGCAGCTCGGCGGCATCGGCCCGGTCGAAGGTCACGACGCCGTCGCTGTCCCCGACCACGACATCGCCCGGCATCACCACCATGCCGTCGATCGAGACTGGCACATTGATCTCGCCCGGGCCGCTCTTATAGGGGCCGCGATGCGTCACGCCGCGGGCATAGCAGGGGAAATCCGCCTGCTGGAAGGCGTCGACATCGCGGATCGCGCCATCGATGACGAAGCCGGCGACGCCCATGGCCCGCGCCCGGCTCATCATGATCTCCCCGACGAGGGCCTGGATGAGATCGCCGCCGCCATCGACGACCAGGACGTCGCCCGGGCGCAGCAGATCATAGGCGCGGTGCAGCGTCTGGTTGTCGCCGGGGCGGGTCTTGATGGTGACCGCCGTGCCGACGAGCCTGCCGGAGCGGTGATAGGGCCGCAGCGCCCTGGTGCCGTGCAGCCGGTTCATCACGTCCGAGATGATCGAGACGGCGGCTTCGCGAAATCCGTCGAGGATCTCCGCGGGCACGGCTGACGCGCTGGGATTCTGGCGGTGACCAATCAACGGCATGGAAGGAACTGTCTCTGCGAGCCTCAATATTAAAATTATGTGACAGGACTCGGATGCCAGAAAGCGAATATAATTCCCGGCGGCCATCGCTTTTGTTCATGAGGGCGACCGGAGGGCGCGGAGCCATGCGAGCCACCTTGAGGCAGATCGAGGCCTTCTACTGGACCGCCAGGCTCGGCGGATTCGGCGAGGCGGCGCGGCATCTCAACCTGGCGCAATCGACCGTCTCCAAACGGATCATCGAGCTGGAGGCCGCGACCGGAGGGCCCCTGTTCGACCGGGCGAGCCATGCCCTGCGGCTGACGCGGGCGGGCGAGGCGAGCCTGTCGATCGCCGCCGAGATGCTGGCGCTGGAACCGCGCTTCCGCGAGGCGGCGGGCGGGGCGGCGACCTTCGCCGGGCCGTTCTGCTTCGGCACGACCGAGCTCGTCGCGCTGACCTGGCTGCCGAAGCTGATCGTCGCGATGAAGCGCGACTATCCAAATGTCGTGCCGGTGCCCGAGGTGGCGGCCAGCGTCGATCTGTTCGGCAAGCTCGGCCGCAACGAGCTCGATCTCGTCATCGGGCTCGACCCTCCGCAGGGCGCCGAATTCACCGGGCTGCCGCTCGACAGCGTCCAGCTGGAATGGGTTTCGGCGCCGGGCTTCGGCCCGGAGGAAGACGAGATCCCGCTCGGCGAGATGGTGCGCTATCCGATCCTGAGCCAGACACAGGGCTCGGGCCTGCAGAAGCTGGTGCTCGACTGGGCGGTGGCCAACGGCCTGAAGATCAACCGCGTCGTCCAGTGCAACAGCCTCAACGTGCTGGCGGGCCTGGCGGCGGCCGGGCTCGGCGTGACCTTCCTGACAGCGAGCTATTTCGGGCCGGAGATCGCCAATGGCCGGCTGCGCGTGATCAGGACCGACCCGCCGATCCCGCCGCTGCGCTATCATGCGGTCCATCGCACCGCCGATATCTCGCCTCTGGCGGCCCGCGTCGCAGCCATCGCCCAGCAATCCTGCGATTTCTCGGCGCGAAGCCTGCCGCGGGACTGAGAGCCGGCGGGCGCGCCGAGCCCGCGCTCATCGCGGCAGGATCGTGCCGATACCGCGCTGGCGGGCCGCGTCGACCACCAGCTTGGCCAATGCGAGGTCGCCGAGCGCGAAGCCCCGGAAGCAGAACAGCGACCGGCCCTCGGCGGAGCCGGGCGGGCGCACGGCGAGCTCGGTGAGGTCGCAGCCGAAGGAGACCGTCGCGACCGGGTTGCCGTCGACGTCATAAGGGGCGCGCGACTGCGCCAGGCTGTCGGTCGCGAGAGTATCGAAGGCCGGCAAGGCGTCGGGTATCCAGCTGCGGCCGAGATCGACGGCCGCCACGAAAGCCGACGGCTTCAGCAGCCGCGCATCGAGAAAGGGTTTCAGGCCCGGCGCGCCGGGTACCATCGTGACGACGAGATCGCTGCGGGCGAGCAGCGCATCGGCATCGTCCAGAACCTCGCCAGCCAGCCCGCTGTCGCGCGCCGCGCCGGCCAGGCTCTCAGCCGAGGAGCGGCTGCGGCTGACGGCGAGCGCCGTGGCCAGCCCGGGGAAGAGATCGCGGAAGGCAGCCAGATGCGCATGGGCCTGCAGGCCGCAGCCGACGAAGCCGATCGTCCTGGGATCGGCAGGCGCCAGGCGCGAGGCCGCAGCCGCCGAGAGCGCGGCGGTGCGGATCAAAGTGATCTCGTCGCCGTCGAGCATGGCGAGCGGGGCGCCGCTGGCATAGTCGCTGACACAGATCAGCGCATTGATGCCGGGAACGGGGCTGCCGGGCGGCACCGGGGCCATCGCGACCCATTTTACCGTGGCGATGGCATCGACCTGCGAGGCGGCCGTCATCGCCTGGAAGCCGTGGCCCGGGCCGAGCGCGAGCGCGCTCTTCGGCAAGGCATGGCTGCGGCCGGCAGCATGGTCCCGGAAGGCCTGCAGCACCGCTTCGCGGGCCGCGCCGGGCGCGATCGCGAGGGAGCGCACATCGGCGCGGGAAAGGTAGAGCAGACCGTCGCTCATCGGGCGAATCTCGATGCTGAAGCAGGTGCCGGATCGAAGGGCAGTTCATGCCCGTCGATCAGCGCCGCGACAAGCTTGCCCATCGCCAAGTCGAGATCTTTGCCGACCGACGCGGCCGTGCTCTGGGTGCTCGTCGATCTTTGACGATCAGCCCGCCCGGCGGGCGCGCCAGGCGCGGAAGCGCTCGAGCAGGCGCACGCAGGCCATGGCGAAGCGGGCCATCGGCAGGCGCAGGAAGGGCACGTCGGCGGCGATCAGCATCAGGCCGAGCGGCAGCATCCACAGGCCGAGGAAAGGCAGCACCGCGAAGACGCCGCCGACCATCAGCAGCAGGGCCGCCGGGATGCGGATCAGCCGCGAGGAGGGATGGCGCAGCCAGCGGCTGGTCGCCGCCAGGCGCGGCGGCAGCTCCTCCTCGAGGCGCTTGAAAGCCAGGCGCAGGGCCAGTTGTCCGTCTCTCATCCCATCATGGTGTCGCAGGACTGCGGCAGAAAATGGTAGCCGGCCGCCGCCCTCTCGATCAGTGGAAATCGCGCGATTTCGGCAGGATGCGAACATTGCGCGGATGACGGGTGCGCGGATGCTGCGGATGCAGGAACTCGTCGGCCCGGCTGATCGCGATCTCGGCGCGATGGGTGTCGGACAGGCCGAGCAGATCGGCCGAGCGGTCGAAGACGCGCCGCGCCATCAGATGGATGACGTTCTCCGGGCTTCTCTGGACCTTGCCTTCGACCACCAGCAGCCGCGCCGCCATCACCTCGCGGCGGAAGCGCTCGAAATCACGGGCCCAGAGCACGATATTGGCGATGCCGGTCTCGTCCTCCAGCGTGATGAAGACGGCATTGCCGTTGCCCGGGCGCTGGCGCACCAGCACCACCCCGGCGACGCTGGCGAAGGCGCCGTCGCGCATCGCCGCGATCTGGGCGCAGCTGGCGATGCGTTCGCGCGCGAAGCGCGGGCGCAGCAGCTGCATCGGATGCCCCTTCAGCGAAAGCCGCGCCGTCTGGTAATCGGCGACGATATGCTCGGACAGGGGCATGGCGGGCAGCGCCATCTCGGGCTCGGCCCCCAATTCACGGGCATTGGCCGCCTCGAACAGCGGCAGCGCCTCGTCGTCCGGCAGGCGGCGCACCGCCCAGAGCGCCTCGCGCCGGTCCAGCCCCAGCGAGCGGAAAGCGTCGGCATCGGCGAGGATGCGCATGGCACGGGCCGGCAGCCGGGCGAGGCGGGCGAGATCCTCGATATCGGAATAGCCCTCGCCGCGCGCCGCGACGAGACGCTCGGCCCAGTCTTCGCGAAAACCGTCGAGCTGGCGCAGGCCGAGCCGTAAGCAGAGGGAGGGCCCGCCTTCCTCCTCCGAACCATGCCGGCTTTGCACGGAACCACCCCCGTCATCCCGGGCTTGCCCCGGGATCCATCGTAGAGCGCGGAGCCCTTCGATGGATCCCGGAGCTGCGCCGCTTCGCAGCTTGTCCGGGATGACGTGGTGGTTCCGTGTGAAACCGGCATGCTCCAGCAGATTGTCATAGGCGCTGAAGTTCACATCGATCGGGCGCGGCTCGACGCCGCCATTCTCCTGCGCTTCGCGCACGATCTGGGCCGGAGCGTAGAAGCCCATGGGCTGCGAGTTCAGCAGAGCGGCGGCGAAGATCGCCGGATAATGGTGCTTCAGCCAGGAGGAGACATAGACCAGCTTGGCGAAGGAGGCGGCGTGGCTCTCCGGGAAGCCATAGCTGCCGAAGCCCTTGATCTGCTCGAAACAGCGCTGGGCGAAGGCCCGCTCATAGCCGCGCGCGACCATGCGCTCGACCATCAGCGCCTCGTATTGGCCGATGGTGCCGACATTGCGGAAGGTCGCCATCGCCCGGCGCAGGCCGTTCGCCTCCGGATCGGTGAATTTCGCGGCGGTCATCGCCAGCTGCATCGCCTGCTCCTGGAAGAGCGGCACGCCGAGCGTGCGGTTCAGCACCTGGTAGAGCTCGTCCTCAGGATGCGGCGGCGCCGGCGAGGGATAGTGGACCGGGTCGATGCCGGCCCGGCGACGCAGATAGGGATGGACCATGTCGCCCTGGATCGGCCCCGGCCGGACGATCGCCACCTGGATGACGAGATCATAGAACTCCCGCGGCCGCAGCCGCGGCAGCATGTTCATCTGCGCCCGGCTCTCGACCTGGAAGACGCCGAGCGACTTGCCCTCGCAGAGCATGTCATAGGTGGGCTCGTCGTCCTGCGGCACATCGGCGAGGCCCCAGTCGATGCCATGATGCTCGCGCAGCAGGTCGAAGGCCTTGCGGATGCAGGTCAGCATGCCGAGCGCCAGCACATCGACCTTCATCAGCCTGAGCTCGTCGATGTCGTCGCGGTCCCATTCGATGAAGGTGCGGTCGTCCATCGCGGCATTGCCGATCGGCACCGTCTCGTCGAGCCGGCCGCGCGCCAGCACGAAGCCGCCGACATGCTGCGAGAGATGGCGCGGGAAGCCGAGCAGGCGCACCGCGAAATGCACCGCCCGCGCGATCACCGGATTGTCCGGATCGAGCCCCGCCTGGCGGATCTGGGTGCGGGTGATGTCGGAGCCCCAGCTGCCCCATTGCGTCGAGGCGAGACGGGCCGTGACGTCCTCGGTCAGCCCCAGCGCCTTGCCGACCTCGCGCATGGCGCTGCGCGGACGGTAGCGGATCACGGTGGCGGCGATGCCGGCGCGGTGGCGGCCATAGGTCCTGTAGATCCACTGGATCACCTCCTCGCGCCGTTCATGCTCGAAATCGACATCGATATCGGGCGGCTCGCGCCGTTCCTCCGAGATGAAGCGGGCGAAGAGCAGCTTGTGCTCGGCCGGATCGACGGCGGTGATGCCGAGCGCATAGCAGACCGCGGAATTGGCGGCCGAACCGCGGCCCTGGCAGAGAATGCCCCGGCTCTCGGCGAATTCGACGATCTGGCGAATGGTGAGGAAATAGCGGGCGTAATCGAGCTTGGCGATAAGCGCGAGCTCCTCGTCGACCTGGTCCTGGACCTTCCCGGGAACGCCGTCCGGATAGCGCATCGGCAGGCGCCGGCGCACCAGCTCCTCCAGCCAGCCCTGCGCTGTCCAGCCGGGCGGGATCGGCTCGTCGGGATATTCATAGGTGAGCTGGCCGAGATCGAAGCCGATCCGGCCGAGCAGGACCTGCGTCTCCTCCAGCGCCTCCGGTGCCTCGCGAAAGAGCCGCGCCATCTCCTGCGGGGTCTTGAGATGACGCTCGGCATTGGCCTCGAGCAGGCGGCCGGCCTTGTCGATGGTGGTGCCTTCGCGAATGCAGGTCAGCACATCCTGCAGATCGCGCTGCTCGGGCGCGTCGTAGAGCACGTCATTGGTGGCGATCAGCGGGGTGCGCGTCGTGCCGGCGATCGCCTTCAGCCGGGCGAGGCGGCGGCGATCGTCGCCCCGGCGCTGCATGGCGGCGCCGAGCCAGACCGAGCCCGGCGCGGCATCGCCGAGGCGGGCGAGCAGATCCGCCAGCCCATCGAGGCGGCGCGGCGGCATGACGATCAGGAGCAGGCCGCGCGGATCGCTCAGAAGATCGCCCTGCGCCAGGATGCACTCGCCCTTCTTGCCGCGCAGATTGCCGGTGGTGAGCAGGCGGCAGAGACGGCCCCAGCCGTCGCGGTCGGCCGGATAGGCGACGATATCGGGCGTGCCGTCGGCGAAGACCAGCCGGCTGCCGGTGACGAGCTTGAAATTCTCCGCCATCCTCCCCAACTGCTCTTGCGTGAAGGGCAGATCGGCGAAGGCCGGGTTCTCGACCCAGAGATATTCGCCCGGGCTGCCGCCTTCCCGGATCTTTTCCGGGGACGGAAGGCCGGCCTCGCGCAGGTCGCGCAGCGCGCTCCAGGCGCGCACCACCCCCGCCACGGTGTTGCGATCGGCGATGCCGAGCCCGGCATGGCCGAGCAGCAGCGCGGTCATCACCAGGTTGGGACCGGGCGAGGCGCCGCGCAGGAAGGAAAAGTTCGTCGCGGCGACGGGTTCGGCATAGCGGATCATGCGAACAGCCCGTGCAGATACCAGCGCGGCTCGGTGGTCTCGCGGCCATAGAGACCGGCCCGGAACAGCCAGAAACGGTGCCCGGCGGCGTCCTCGACGCGATAATAGTCGCGGGTCGGCTCGTCCGGGCATGGTCCGCAAAAGTGGGGACCACTTTTGCGATCATGACCATGCCCAACCTCTTCGTTCGGCGCGAATTCTTGTCGTCCGGCCGTTTCCGGCCGGACGGAAAGCGTGCGCCTATCGCGCCACCATTCCGGCGCGATCCGCTCCGGCCCCTCGGCGCGGGCGATCTCGTGCAGCACGCGCCGCCAGCGAAAGCGCAAGGGCGGCCCGTCCGGGACCTCGGCCAGGGTCTCGACCGGCTGCGGCGGCTCGAAGAGCTGGAGGGGGCGCAGCGGCGGCTCATCGGGCGCAGGGTCCGGCCAGGCCGGCAGCTCCGCCGGCATCGCCGCGGCGGCGGGGGCGGCGAGCGCCTCGCGCTCGGGATGGTGGCTGTCGCGGGCGACGAAGCGCAGCACGCGCTCGCGGCCAAAGCGCGCGACCAGCCGGTCGACGAGCTCCGCCACCGCCCCATCCTCGACGGCGCGCCCGTCAAGGCTGGTGATCCGTGACGCGTTTTCTTCACGCGAACCGGTGCCCACTTCGCTCGAAAACGCTTTGAGCTGAGGCGTGCCGAGCGGCTCGCAGATCGGCACGGCGAGGCGGATCGCATCGAAGCCGAAGCCGGGATCGAGCGGATCGGCCAGGGCGTCGATGCGCTCGCGATAGAGCCGCAGGATCGCGGCGGGATCGCGGGAGGGCCGGCCGGTTTCGAGCGCCAGCCGGCGCACGGCGCCGTCGCTGCGGAAGAAGCTGATCTCGAAAGCCCGCCCGCCCTCGCCGCGGGCCTCGAGCATGCGCGCCGCCTCGCCGAGCAAGCGGGCGAGGATCGCCTCCAGCCCGTCGATATCCTGCAAGGGATCGGGGAAATGCCGCTCGACCACGCAATCCGGCGGCGGCCGCAGCGGGGTGATCCGCGCATCCTCGCGGCCGAGCATGCGCCGCAGCCTGGTCGCGAGCGCCTCGCCGAAGCGGGCCGAGAGCGCCTGCGACGGGCGGTCAGCGAGATCGCCGAGCGTCTTCAGCCCGGCGCGCGAGAGGGCGATCACGGTCTCGGGCGAAGCCTCCAGCGCCGCCACCGGCAAGGGCCGCACCGCCGCCTCGTCGGCCCCCGGCGGAGCGAGCGCGCAATCGCCGAAGCGGGCGAGCGCGCGCGCCGCCTCGGGCGTGCCGGCAATGCTGGCGCGCAGGCTGAGGCCCAGCCGGCGCATCCTGGCGCCGAGCGCATGGCGCATCTCGCCCTCGCCGCCGAAGAGATGGGCGCAGCCGGTGATGTCGAGCACGAGCCCATGGGGCGGATCGAAGGCGACGAGCGGGGTATAGCGATCGCAGAAGGCAGCGAGCTGGTCGAGGAAGCGCAGATCCGCCGCCGGATCGGCCTCGACCACCATGAGCTCGGGGATGCGGGCGCGGGCATCGGCGAGCGTCAGGCCGCGGGTGAGGCCGAGCGCGACGGCGCGGGCATCGCAATCGGAGAGCCGAAGCGCGCCGCGATCCTTCTCGACCAGGACGAGCGGCTTGTCACCCGGCCCGGCGGACGCCTTGCGCAGCAGGCGCTCGCTCGCCAGGAACGGAAACCAGAGGGCGAGATAGCGGCGCTGCGTCCCTGCCCGAGTCCCTGCCCGCTCCATGCTCGCGCATCCTGTCCTGAAAGGCCTTTCGCTCACGGTTCCACTCCACACGCCACTCACACTCACCAAGGCCGCCGCGATGGCGCAGCAGCCGCAGGCTGAAAGCCGGATCGCCCGGCGCCCCCGCCTCCCGCGCCCGCGACGGCAGCGCGCGCACCTGCCAGCGCGTCGCGGCGGCGCTGGGCGCCGGCTCGGCCGCCACGCGCAGCAGCAGCGTGGTGACGCCCGACGCCTCGGCCGCCAGAGCCAGGCGACGGCTGGCGGTCAGGTCGAACTGGCGCAGCTCGCCCCAGGGCTCGATCAGCGCCGCCCCGAGCGCGCCGCAGCGCGCGGCCTCGGCCCCCGCCTTGAGCGCGCCGTCGCCATCGCGCACCCGCACCAGCAGGACCCGCGAGGGATCGAGCCCGAGCTCGGCCAGACCCGGCGCATGCAGGCGGCCGCTCTCGGCATCGAGGAAATCCTGCCGGACCCAGAGCAATGGCTTGGCGCCGGCCGCACGCAGCGCCAGCGCCGCGGCGAAGCCGGCGGCGGCGGCATGGTCGGCCCCGGCCCGGGCATAGATCTCGTGCAGAGCGGCCCGGGCGATGCCGCCGCCGAGCGGTTCGTCCAGCGCGGCCGTGCCGAAGGCGACGCGCTCCGCCGGGGCGGAGGCGCGCGCCAGCCCCGCCAGAGCGAGGCTCTGCCGCAAGGCAGCCAGGGAACGGGTGGAGCTATCGGCCATCGCTGCATATGTTCACTATTTGTTCGATCCCTAAGACCGACTCCAAACGGGTCTGGAGTCAAGCCCGAATCACCGTATGGCATCGCCTCCACAGGGCGCCGCCCGAACGGCCCTTCCCTCCCGGTCGGCGCTCCTGTCATATCGCGGCCATGGATCGCGGCGATCAGCCACAGGCCAGCCGCCCTCGCCCGGAGACCGCCATGAGCTCAGGATTGTTCGCGCTTCTCGACGACATCGCCGCGCTCGCCAAGGTGGCGGCGGCCGCGCTCGACGATGCCGCCACGCAGGCGACCAAGGCCGGCGCCAAGGCGGCCGGGATCGTCATCGACGACGCCGCGGTGACGCCGCGCTACGCCGTCGGCTTCGCGGCCGACCGCGAATTGCCGATCATCTGGCGGATCGCCCTCGGCTCGCTGAAGAACAAGCTGCTGTTCCTGCTGCCGGCGGCGCTGGTGCTGACCCTGATCGCGCCCTGGGCCATCACTCCGCTGCTGATGGCGGGCGGCGCCTATCTCTGCTTCGAGGGGTTCGAGAAGGTCTACGAGCTGGTGGTGCCCCATGCCGAGCACCATGAAATCACCGGCGATGGCGGCACCGCCATCCTCGACGCCCGCCAGCTCGAGGAGGAGAAGATCGCCGGGGCGATCAAGACCGATTTCATCCTCTCGGCCGAGATCATGGCGATCACGCTTGCGACGATCACCGCCTCCTCCTTCTGGATGCAGGCGCTGGTGCTGGCGGTGGTCGGGCTCGGCATGACGGCGCTGGTCTACGGCGTCGTCGCGCTGATCGTGAAGGCCGACGATGCCGGCGTCGCCCTGGCGCGCAGCCGCGCCGCACCGATCCGGCTGGTCGGGCGCGGGCTGGTGCTCGGCATGCCGCCCTTCCTCAAGATCCTGAGCGCGGTCGGCACGGCGGCGATGCTCTGGGTCGGCGGCGGCATCTTCGTGCATGGGCTCGCCGGCTACGGGCTCTCCGGCATCGAGCATGCCATCCACGCCGTCGCGGTCGCGGCGGCGCAGGCGGTTCCGGCGCTCTCCGGCGCGGTCGAATGGCTGGTGACCGCCGCCGCCTCGGCGGTGATCGGCCTGGCGATCGGCGGGCTCTGCCTGGTGCTCATGCAGCTCGTGGTGACGCCGGCGCTGGAGGCCTGGCGCGGGCGCAAGGCTCAGTCGCCCGGCTGAGCCCCGTCATAGCCGCCGATGATCACCAGATCGACCTGGCCGACCTTGGCGAGGTGCTGCACCGCCGCCTGGTATTCCGGCGATTCATAGCAGGCGCGCGCCGTCTCGAGATCCTTGAACTCGATGATCACGTTGTGCTTGCGGCCCTCGCCGCGGGCAAGCTTGTATTCGCCGCCGCGGACCAGGAACTTGCCGCCATATTTGGCGAAGGCGATGCCGTTCAGCGAGCGATAGGTCGCATAGGCGGATTCGTTCTCGATATCGAGGCGGGCGATCCAGTAGCCTTTCGCCATGGCTCAGGCTCCCTCGACGGCGACGAGATCGATCTCGCCGGCGCCCTCGCGCAGCTTGCGCGCCTCGTTGTACTCGGCCGAGAAGAGATAGGCCTTGGCCGCCGCGTAATCGGCGAACTCGATGACGACGTTGCGGGCGCGGCCCTCGCCCTCGCCGGTGCTGGTCTGGCCGCCGCGCACCAGCGGCGTGCCGCCATACTGCTTGATCACCTCGGACGCCTTGGCGGCATAGACCGCCCATTGCGTCGCATTGGTCACCTTGGCGCGACCGATCACATATCCTTTGGGCATTTGCCGCTTCCCAGTACCGGTTGAATCGCCGGCAGCTTAGGCAGCGCCTGCGATCTCGTCCATGATCGCGGCAGCCGCTCCACGCGGGTCTGCCGCGCGAATAACGGGACGCCCGACGACGAGATGATCGGCTCCGGCGCGGATCGCCTCGGCCGGGGTGAGGGTTCGCTTCTGGTCGCCGGCCGCGGCGCCTGCCGGGCGGATGCCGGGGGTGACGATGACCATGTCGGGGCCGATCACGTCGCGCACGATCTCGGTCTCGGCGGCCGAGCAGACGATGCCTTCGACGCCGGCGGAGCGCGCCTGCTGGGCGCGCATGCGCACCAGATCGCGCACGGCCAGGCCATAGCCGGCATCCTTCAGATCACCGTCGTCATAGGAGGTCAGCGCGGTGACGGCGAGCAGCTTCAGCGGCGCCGTGCCGCGACCCTCGACGGCGCCGCGCATGGTCTGCGGATAGGCATGGACGGTGAGGAAGGTGACGCCGAGCCGCGTCAGCGACTCGACGCCCTCGGTGACGGTATTGCCGATATCGTGGAGCTTGAGGTCGAGAAAGACCTTCTTGCCCTCGCCGACCAGCTGCCGGGCGAGGTCGAGCCCGCCGGCGAAGGCGAGGCGGTAGCCGATCTTGTAGAAGCTCGCCTCGTCGCCGAGCGTCCCGACGAGGCGGTAGGCGTCCCAGATCGTCGGCACGTCGAGCGCGACGATCATGCGGTCCCGAAGGTCGTTGATCTTCTGCAACATTCCTGCCTCCGCAATTTCGCAGGAAGAGGCACGATTCGAGAGGGGAGGCAAGAGGCAGCCCCGATGCTTACCGGCCTTCTCCCATCACCTGCGCGAAGACCTGGCTCCACACCTCGGGCGGCTGCGCGCCGGAGACGGCGAGCTTGCCGTCGACGATGAAGAAGGGCACGCCGTCGACCCCGACCTTGCGGGCATGATCCTCGAGCCCGATCACGGTTTCGCGCAATTCGTCATTGCCGAGCTCGTCGCGCGCCGCCTGCTCGTCGAAGCCCTGCTCGACGGCGATCGCCACCAGCGTCTCGAGGTCGCCGATATCGCGGCCGTCCTGCCAATAGGCCTTGAACAGGGCCGCCTTCATCTCGCTGGCGCGCTGCACGGTGGCGGCGGCGGCGACCAGCATATGCGCCTTGCGGGTGTTGACGCTCTTCGTCACGCCCGCCCAGTTGAAGGTGACGCCGCTCTCCAGCGCCGCCTCCGACAGGCGCAGTTCGATCTCGCGGCGCTTGCCGGGGCCGAACTTGGCATCGAGATAGGCGGTGCGGTCCATGCCCTCCTCCGGCATGTCCGGATTGAGCTCATAGGGCAGCCAGGTCAGCGCGACGCGCTCGGCCAGGCCCTGCTTGGCGAGCGCGGCTTCGAGCCTGGCCTTGCCGATGAAGCACCAGGGGCAGGCGAGGTCGGAGACGATCGCGATGGGAAGCTTGTCCTGCATGGGTGATGTCCTGTCAGACCTGTCGCACCGGGTCGCCATAGCCGGCGAGGGTCCTGTCCGCCGTCAGCAGCGTCATATCCTCGGCAATGGCTTGAGCGACGAGCATCCGGTCGAACGGGTCCTTGTGGTGGAGCGGCAAGGTGTCGAGAGCATAGACGTGCTCAGCGAGCATCGCGACCTCGCGATAGCCGTTCTCGATCAACCCCTGCCGCAGGCTGCGCAGATCAATCTCGAAATCCGCACGTCGAAGCCCGTTCTTGATCGCGATCTCCCATAGGCTGACCGTGCTGTAGGCGAGTTCGCTTTCCTCCGAGGCAATGATGTCGACCGCCTTGCTCGACAACATGCGAGTCCTGCCCGCCACCCACAAAAGAAGATGGGTATCGAGCAGGACTTTCACGCGCGACCTTCGAACATAGCGAGGATTTCATCGGCACCCATCGTGTCGAAATCGTCGGGTACCTTGATCTGCCCTTCGAGAAACCCCAGCCGCCGCGCCGGCCGCGCCTCGCGCTCCTCGAGCGGGACGAGCTTCACCAACGGCTTGCCGGCCTTGGCGATCACGACCTTCTCGCCCTTGGCCGCCTGCTCGACCAGGCGCGCAAGGTCGAGCTTGGCCTCATCGATGCTCACGGTCTTCATGCATGGCCTCGCCTTCTCCAGCCGCCATCCTACTCCGCGGGGCCCGCCGTGACTATGCCGGCGGATAGGCGTGGAGATGGCCGTGGCGGTCTTCCGCCAGGCCTTGCGCGCCGGGCGTCTCGCAGCCCGAGAGAAAGGACGGGCCGACCGGGATCTTGCCGGCGCCGCCGGGGATGTCGAGGATATAGGTCGGCTGGCACAGTCCCGACAGGGTGCCGCGCAGCGCCTTCACCAACGCCTGCCCCTCGGCGATCGAGAGCCGGACATGGCTGGTGCCCGGCGCGAAATCGGGATGGTGCAGGTAATAAGGCTTGACCCGGCTCTCGACGAAGGCGCGCATCAGCGCCGAAAGCGTCGCGACATCGGCGTTGACGCCCTTGAGCAGCACGCTCTGGCTGATCAGCACATGACCGGCATCGGCGAGGCGGGCGAGCGCCGCCTTCGCCGCAGCGGTGAATTCGCGCGGGTGGTTGGCATGCACGGCGATATAGCTCGCCTTGCCGGGAATGAGCAGCGCCCGCGCATAATCGGCGTCGACACGCTCCGGCTGCACCATCGGCACGCGGGTATGCCAGCGGGTCACCTTGATGTGGGGGATCGCGGCGAGGCGCGCGCCGAGCTCGCGCAGGCGGCGGGCGGACAGGATCAGCGGGTCGCCGCCGGTCATGATCACCTCCCAGATCTCCGGGCGGGAGGCGAGATAGGCGAGCGCCGACTCGAGCCCGGCGCCGGTCAGCGCATCGCCGCCGGGGCCGACCATCTCGCGCCGGAAGCAGAAGCGGCAATAGACCGGGCAGGCATGGACGAGCTTGAGCAAAGCGCGGTCGGGATAGCGATGCACCACGCCCTCGACCGGCGAATGCGCCTCGTCGCCGATCGGATCGGCGAGCTCCTCCGGCAGCCTGACGAGCTCGGCCGGATCGGGTACGAACTGGCGCGCGATCGGATCGGCCGGGTCGGCCGGGTCGATCAGCGCGGCCATGGCCGGCGTCACCGAGACGGCATAGCGGGCGGCAACCTCGGCCAGCGCAGCGCGGCGCGCCGGCGCGACGAGGCCGCGCTCGACCAGGGCGTCGAGCGTCTTCAGCGGCTGGCCGGGCGGCTGGTGAACGGTCATCGGCTTCTCTCTACCCTGCCCTGCCCGGTTCCGCGACCGGCGTCCAGAGCACATCCTCGATCCGGCGGGCGCCGGTGCAGAGCATCGCCAGCCGGTCGAAGCCGAGCGCGATGCCGCTCGCCGGCGGCATGATCGCCAGCGCGGCGAGGAAATCCTCGTCGATCGGATAGCGCTCGCCATAGATGCGCTGCTTCTCGTCCATATCCGCCTCGAAACGCCGGCGCTGCTCGGCCGGGTCGGTGAGCTCGCCGAAGGCATTGGCGAGTTCGACGCCGCAGGCATAGAGCTCGAAACGCTCGGCAACACGCGGATCGCCGGGCTTGGGCCGGGCGAGCGCCGCCTCGCTGATCGGGTATTCGCAGAGAATGGTGGCGCGGCCGCGGCCGAGCTGCGGCTCGATCCGCGCGGACAGGATGCGGCTGAAGATGTCGGACCAGCTGTCGTCGGCGGCGATGCGGATCTCCGCCGCGCGCGCCTGCGCCGCCAACGCCTCGCGATCGGTCGTACCATCGTCGGCGATCGTCGCCATCAGCGCGATGCCGGCATGGCGGGCGAAGGCCTCTGCGAGCGTCAGCCGCTCCGGCTCGGCGAAGGGATCGACCGCGATCCCCCGCCAGCTCAGCCGGGTGCTGCCGGCGGCGCGGGCGGCCTCCCTGAGCAGGGCGGCGCAGTCCGCCATCAGCGCCTCATAGCCCTCGCCGGCGCGGTACCATTCCAGCATGGTGAATTCGGGATGGTGCAGCGCCGTGCGCTCGCGGTTGCGGAAGACGCGGGCGAAATCGAAGATGCGCCGCTCGCCCGCCGCCAGCAGCTTCTTGGCGGCGAATTCCGGCGAGGTGTGGAGATGATAGGGATGGGCCGCGCCGGCATCGTCGATCAGCGTGGTGGCAAAACCATGCAGATGCGTCTCGTTGCCGGGCGAGACCTGCAGGATGGCCGCCTCGACCTCGAGGAAGCCCTGCGCCTCGAACCAGCGCCGCAGCGCCGCCTTGATGCGCCCACGCGCCAGCAGCGCCGGACGCCGATCGGCATGGATGTCGGGCCGCCAGAAGGGCGAGGCTGCGTCGCTCATCGTTCCCTGCCGCCCTCGGCGACGTCCTGAAACCGCCTGCACGCTTCCGTTTCGGCCGCGAATGCGGTAGTGGCGCGGCACAGGAATTCGCATAGCGCGCGGATGCAGCACGCGCCAGCCAAGGAATATCACGTGGTCAAGGTCATCGCCTCCTCCGTTCGCAAGGGCAACGTCCTCGAAGTCGACGGGCATCTGTGCTCGGTGCTCTCGGCCGAGAGCTTCTTCCCGGGCAAGGGCACGCCGACGACGCAGATCGACATGCGCCGCATCGCCGACGGCGTGAAGGTCAGCCATCGCTACAAGACCACCGAGCAGGTCGAGCGCGCCTATGTCGAGGATCGCGACTTCACCTATCTCTACCAGGACGGCGAGCAATACGTCTTCATGAACCCGGAGACCTATGACCAGATCCCGGTCGACGGCGACGTGGTCGGCGACTATGCCGCCTATCTGCAGGAAGGCATGAAGGTCACGCTCTCGGTGTTCGAGGACAAGGCGGTGGCGATCGAGCTGCCGCAGCGCATCACGCTCGAGGTGGTCGAGACCGAGCCGGTCACCAAGGGCCAGACCGCCTCCTCCTCCTACAAGCCGGCGATCCTTTCCAACGGCGTGCGCAGCGCCGTGCCCCCGCATATCGGCGTCGGTACCCGCATCGTGGTGATGACGGCCGACGGCTCCTATGTCGAGCGCGCCAAGGACTGATCCATGCCGCTCTCCGCCTATGCCGCCGCCTTCAACGGCTTCAACCAGACGCTCCAGGCCCTCGACGCCATCCTCGACAAGGCGCTGGCCGAAGCCGAGACGCGCAAGATCCAGCCCGAGGTGCTGCTGTCCAGCCGCCTCGCGCCGGACATGCTCTCCTTCACCCGGCAGATCCAGCTGATGTCGGATTTCGCCAAGAATGCCGCGGCGCGGATCAGCGGGGCTGAGAACCCGCGCTTTCCCGACGAGGAAAAAACCTTTGCCGAGCTGAAGGCGCGCATCGCCAAGACGCTCGACTTCGTCGGCTCGGTCGACAAGGCCGCGCTCGATGCCGGACTCGACAAGGACGTCACCTTCCCGCGCGGCCCCTCGGCGACGCAGACGATGAAGGGCATCGACTATCTGACCCGCTTCGCGATCCCGAACTTCTACTTCCACGCGACGACCGCCTACGCGATCCTGCGCGAGAACGGCTTCCAGATCGGCAAGCAGGACTTCCTGAAGGGCGTGTTCGAGGGGGCTTGAAAGCCCCCTCGCGCCTCCCCATCTGAGCTGCAACCGGATGTCGAGGGCGTTCCACCGTCCTCCATCCCGTTGAAGACGGCCATGAACCCGAAGGCAGCGACGCCGGATGTACGCGCGCCCTTCCGGACATGGCCGTTGGCGTTTCTGGCCCTCTGTCAGCCCTGCAGGAACGGATTGGTGGCGCGCTCCTGGCCGAGCGTGCTGGCCGGCCCGTGGCCGGGCAGGAACTGCACATCGTCGCCGAGGGGCAGCAGCTTGGTCCTGATGCCGGCGATCAGTTCGTCGTGATTGCCATAAGGAAAGTCGGTGCGGCCGATCGAGCCGGCGAAGACCGTGTCGCCGGCGAGCAGGAACTGCGCCTCCTTGTTGAAGAAGGTCACGTGCCCCGGCGCATGGCCAGGCACATGCCGGACCTCGAAATTCGCCTGCCCGAGCTGCACCGCATCGCCATCGGCCAGCCAGCGCGTCGGCGTCACCGCCTGGACGCCGCGCATCTCGAACATCAATCCCTGCTGGGGCAGCGCGTCGAGCAGGAACTTATCCGCCTCATGCGGGCCGATGATCGGCAGGTTCAGGACACCGGCCAGCTCGGTGGCGCCGCCGGCATGGTCGATATGGCCATGGGTCAGCCAGATCGCGACCGGGGTGACGCCGAGCTCCGCCACCGCGCCGCGGATGCGCTCGACATCCCCGCCCGGATCGACGATCGCGGCCTCCTTGGTCAGCGTGCACCAGACGATCGAGCAGTTCTGCTGGAAGGCGGTGACCGGCACCACGGCGATGCCGAGCGGCGCCTGATTCTGATCTGTCATGCGAAACTCCTAGCGCCGGCCGCAGCGATTGGCGAGCAGCACCCGGTAATCGGCCAGCGACTGGTCCATCTGGGCGACGTTCTCCTCGCGCTGGCGGCCGCTCTGGCAGCTGGCGAAGACGGCGCGCGCCTTCTGCAGGAAGCCGACATGATCGCGCCAGGCTTGGCACTGCGTCGCCTGGTCGGCCCCGGCGACGGCCTGCATCCGCGTCTGGCGCTGGCGCATCGCCGCCTCGTTCTGGAAGAGGTCGCGCGAGCAGGTGGCCGGGCGCGATTGCGCCTGCGCCTGCGCCGCCACCGGAAGCAGCACGAGCGCGGCGAGAGCGAGGCGGGCGAGCGTGCGCATCATCCGAGGTTCAGCTCCTTGAAGAAGTCGTTGCCCTTGTCGTCGATGACGATGAAGGCGGGGAAGTCCTCGACCTCGATGCGCCAGACCGCCTCCATGCCGAGCTCGGGATATTCAAGGACCTCGACCTTGCGGATGCAATCCTGGGCGAGGCGCGCGGCCGGGCCGCCGATCGAGCCGAGATAGAAGGCGCCATGGCGGGCGCAGGCCTCGCGCACCGCCGCCGAGCGGTTGCCCTTGGCGAGCATCACCATCGAGCCGCCGAAGGACTGGAACTGGTCGACGAAGGAATCCATGCGGCCGGCGGTGGTCGGGCCGAAGGAGCCGGAGGCGAAGCCCTCCGGCGTCTTTGCCGGGCCGGCATAATAGACCGGGTGGTTCTTGAAATAATCGGGCATGCCCTCGCCGCGCTCCAGCCGCTCGCGGATCTTGGCATGGGCGGCGTCGCGGGCGACGATGATGGTGCCGGTCAGCGAGAGCCGCGTCTTGACCGGATGGCGGCTCAGCATGGCGAGGATCTCGCTCATCGGCCGGTTCAGGTCGATCGCCACCACCGCGCCGCCGAGCTTCGCCTCGTCGATCTCCGGCAGGTATTTCGAGGGATCGGTCTCCAACGCCTCCAGGAAGATGCCGTCGCGGGTGATCTTGCCCTTGGCCTGGCGATCCGCCGAGCAGGAGACGCCGAGGCCGATCGGCAGCGAGGCGCCGTGGCGCGGCAGGCGGATGACGCGCACGTCATGGCAGAAATACTTGCCGCCGAACTGGGCACCGACGCCGAGCGCCTGGGTCAGCGCGTGGACCTCCTTTTCCATATCGAGGTCGCGGAAGGCGTGGCCGCTGGCGGAGCCCTGCGTCGGCAGCGCGTCGAGATAGCGGGTCGAGGCGAGCTTGACCGTCTTCAGCACCTGCTCGGCCGAGGTCCCGCCGATGACGATGGCGAGGTGGTAGGGCGGGCAGGCGGCGGTGCCGAGCGTCAGGATCTTCTCCTTCAGGAAGGCGATCATCCGCTCCTTGGTGAGCAGCGACGGCGTCGCCTGGTAGAGGAAGGTCTTGTTGGCCGAGCCGCCGCCCTTGGCGACGAACAGGAACTTGTAGGCGTCCTCGCCCTCGGCATAGATCTCGATCTGCGCGGGCAGATTGGTCGCGGTGTTCTTCTCCTCGAACATCGAGAGCGGCGCCACCTGGGAATAGCGCAGATTGCGCTTCAGATAGGCGTCGTACACGCCCTCCCCGAGCGCCGCCTCGTCTTGACCCTCGGTCCAGACGCGACGGCCCTTCTTGCCCATGATGATCGCCGTGCCGGTGTCCTGGCACATCGGCAGCACGCCGCCGGCCGCGATATTGGCGTTCTTGAGCAGGTCATAGGCGACGAAGCGGTCGTTGGAGGTCGCCTCCGGATCGTCCAGGATCTTCGCCAGCTGGGCGAGATGGCCCGGGCGCAGCAGATGGTTGATGTCGATGAAGGCCTGCTCCGAGAGCCGACGGATCGCCTCGCGCGAGACGCTGATCACCTCGCGCTCGCCGATGCGCTCGACCGTGACGCCCTCGCTGCCGAGCGAGCGATAGGGAGTCTCGTCCTCACCGAGCGGGAAGAGATCGACATGGGTATAGGCCATCGGCGCGGCTCCGGCATTGCATCGGCACGGGCGCGTCTTAGCGGCTGCGCCCCGGAGGTCCAAGCGCGGATTGTCATTCTTCCAATGAGCGAAAGCCTCAGGCGGCCTGCGCGGCGGTCTCGGTCAGGATGGCGTAGATCGCGGCCGGGTCATGGGCGCTGCGCACCTGTTCCAGCACCGCCTGGCTGCGCAGGACGCGGGCGACCCGGGCCAGTGCCTTGAGGTGATCGGCGCCGGCGCCCTCGGGCGCAATCAGCACGAAGACGATATCGACCGGCTGCCCGTCGAGCGCTTCGAAATCCATCGGCTTCTCGGCGCGGGCGAACAGGCCGACGAGCCGGTCGATGCCGGGCATGCGGCCATGGGGAATGGCGATGCCGTCGCCGATCCCGGTCGAGCCGAGGCGCTCGCGCTGGAGCAGAGCCTCGAACAGCTCCCGCTCCGGCAGGCCGGTGAGATGAGCCGCGTGCTGGGCCAGCTCCTGCAGAGCCTGCTTCTTGCTGTTGGCCCGCAGCGGCGCAATCACCGCATCGGGCCTCAGGAGATCGGTCAAGGTCATGAGCCAATCCATGCAGGTCCCGTGCCGAAACCAGCCCAAGGCGGAAAGCCGGGCTCGCGTCTCGTCAGCGGCGGGACGTCAAGAAAGAGAAGCCGGCGGATCGATCCAGCCGATATTGCCGTCGCGCCGGCGGTATACGACGTTCATGCGGCCATTGCCAGCATGGCGGAAGACGACCACCGGGGCACCGGTGAGATCGAGCTCGGCGACAGCGTCGCTGACCGTCATCTGATGCAGGGATTTGGTCGATTCCGCCACGATCACCGGGTTTTCGCCGGCCTGATCGAGCTCAAGCTCCTCGACATCCTCATCGGGAGCGGCGATCACATAGCTGGGGATTTCCAAAGCGGGGCCACGGCCGTTCATGGCGGCGGAGCGGTCCTTGAGCCTGCGCTTGTAGCGTCGCAGACGCTTCTCGATGCGCTCGGCCATCTTGTCGAGGCTGGCATAGGCGTCATGTGCGGTCGCCGAGGCTTCGAGCGTGATCCCCGAGGCCAGATGCAGCACGCCGTCGGTCTTGAAGGCGGTGCCGTCCTTGGCGACGGTGACATGCCCCTGATAGCCGCCCTCGAAATATTTGCTCAGCGCCGCGGCGACCCGGGCCTCGGCCTGGCCGCGCAAGGCCTCGCCGACATCGAGATTCTTGCCGGAGATTCGCAAGCTCATGGAGTGCTTCCCCTTCTTGTCGCATGGTCAGTGGCCGACCATCTCTTGGAGGTAAGGACGGGCTCACCGGCTTGTCAATGAGCCGGGGACCGGATCTGCGGTGGGTGCATCACGGACGGGGCCGGTTCATGGCGCCGCCGCAAGTGCGGGCCGCCGCTCCGGAAATCGCCGATCGTCAGCGCCCCGCGAAGGCCATCGCCGCCTTTTCCCGGCGCCGTTCCATCGAGGACGGAATCTTCAGCGATTCCCGATATTTGGCGACGGTTCGTCGCGCGATGTCGATTCCGCTCGCCTTCAGCCGCGCGACGATGGCGTCATCGGAGAGGACATCGCCGGGCGCCTCGTCCTCGATCATCTGCTTGATTCGGTGACGCACCGCCTCGGCCGAATGCGCCTCGCCATAGCCGGTCGCGGCGATGGCGGCCGAGAAGAAATATTTCATCTCGAACACGCCGCGGGCGCAGGTGAGATATTTGTTCGATGTGACTCGGGACACAGTCGATTCGTGCATGCCGATCGCATCGGCGACGGTCTTCAGGTTGAGCGGGCGCAAATGCTCGACGCCATGGGCGAAGAAGCCGTCCTGCTGGCGGACGATCTCGCTGGCGACCTTGAGGATGGTGCGGGCGCGCTGTTCCAGAGAGCGGGTCAGCCAGTTCGCCGTCTGCAGGCATTCGGCGATGAAGGCCTTGTCCTCGTCGCTGCGGGCCGCCTTCGAGACGCGGGCGTGATAGGTCTGGTTGATCAGCACCCGCGGCAGTGTGTCCGGGTTGAGATCGACCAGCCAGGAGCCGTCCGGCGCGGCGCGGATGAAGACATCCGGCACCACCGTTTCCGCCGTCGAGCCGCCGAAGGCGCGGCCCGGCTTGGGATCGAGGCGCCGGATCTCGGCGACCATATCGGCGATATCCTCGTCGTCGACGCCGCAGATCCGCTTCAGCGCCGTGAAATCGCGCCGGGCGACGAGGGGGAGATTGGCGAGCAAGGCCTGCATCGCCGGATCGAACCGGTTGCGCTCGCGCAGCTGGATCGCCAGGCATTCGGCGACGTCGCGGGCGGCGACGCCGCTGGGATCGAACCCCTGCACGATCGCCAGCACCTCTTCGACACGGGCCTGATCGACGCCGAGACGTTCGGCGATATCCGCCAGCGGCTCGGCGAGGTAGCCGGCATCGTCGACGCCGTCGATGATGTGGCGCCCGATCAGGCGCTCGGCCGGGGATGTCACGGCGAGGTCGAGCTGGGCGCCGAGATGCTCATGCAGCGAGGTTTCGCTGGTCAGGCCGGTCTCGAAGCCCTCGGGACCTTCGTCGAAGGAGCCGCCATTGCCGCCATAGGAGCCGCCGGTGATCGGCAGGCTGTCGGCGCCTTGCGTCTGAAGCCGCGCCACCTGCGGCTGCTCGGCCTGGAAGACATTGTCCAGCCCCGTGCCGAGGCGGCTCTCGATGCCGTCCTGGGTGTTGAGGCTTTCGGCACGGGCATAGCTTTCGGCATCGGCCGCGAGACGGCTGTCGGCGCCGTTCGCGGCGGCCGGCTCCGGCGCCTCCTCGCCACGCTCGAGCAGCGGATTGCGCTCGAGCTCGCCCTCGACGAAGCTCTGCAGTTCGAGATGGGACAGCTGGAGGAGCTTGATCGCCTGCAGCAGCTGCGGCGTCATCACCAGGGATTGCCCCTGGCGCAGCTCCATGCGTGGCATCATCGCCATCGCGATCACGTCTCCGTCCGTTACGGCAACTCGGCACGTTTCTTGCCTGCAGGAGCAGACTAGACGCGCCGCAAGCCGCCGTCAAAAGTCAGAGGCGGAAATCCTCGCCGAGATAGACGCGGCGGACATCGGCATTGGCGATGATCTCGGCGGGCGAGCCCTCGGTGAGCACGCGGCCGGAATGGATGATATAGGCGCGATCGACCAGGCCGAGCGTTTCGCGGACATTGTGATCGGTGATCAGCACGCCGATGCCGCGATCGGTCAGCTGCCGCACCAATTCCTGGATGTCGCCCACGGCAATCGGGTCGATGCCGGCGAAAGGCTCGTCGAGCAGGATGAAGGAGGGCCGCCCGGCCAGCGCGCGGGCGATCTCGCAGCGGCGACGCTCGCCGCCGGAGAGCGCGATCGAGGGCGCCTTGCGCAGGCGGGCGATGTTGAACTCGTCGAGCAGCTTGTCGAGCTCGCGCTCGCGCTTCTTGCGGTTGGGCTCGACCACCTCGAGCACGGCGCGGATATTGTCCTCGACCGAGAGCCCCCGGAAGATCGAGGCTTCCTGCGGCAGATAGCCGATGCCGAGGCGCGCCCGCTGATACATCGGCAGATGGGTGATGTCATGCCCTTCCAGGGAGATCACGCCCATATCGGCCGCGACCAGGCCGGTGATCATGTAGAAGATCGTGGTCTTGCCGGCACCGTTCGGGCCGAGCAGGCCGACCGCCTCGCCATTGCGGACATAGAGCGAGGCCTCGCTGACGACATTGCGCGCGCCATAGCTCTTGCGCAGGCCGCTGACGGCCAGGATGCCCGAGCCACCGACGCCGGCGGCGCCGGTCTCCGCAGGGGCGCTCGCCGCCGGCCGCTCCGCCTGGCCTTTCCGGCCGCCGAACAGGCGAGCGAACAGGCCGGCGCGCGGCGCCGGCCGGGCAGCGTCTTTGGAGGAAGGATAGGAGACCGTCACGGGAGGGGGCGCTGCCTTGAGGCGTTCGACATGAACCTGCTCTGGTATTCGAGACCTTCCAACCTGGCAATGTCGAGGCGGCCGCCCCGCCGCCGACAGCTCAGTTGGTCGGCGGTTTGGCTCCGGGCTTGTTCTCCTTGCCGGCCTCGCCCGAGTTCGGCACGAAGAAGCCCTGGACGCGGCCCTTCGAGGTGACATTGGCGACGCCGGTCTGCGTATCGTAGACGAGCTGGTCGCCGCGGGTGATGTTCGGCCCGTCGTTCAACGCGACATTGCCGCTCATGATCACCTTGTTGTTGGCGCGATCGAACACGGCGTTGTCGGAGGTCGCGGCCTGGGTCTTGGAGACCACCGTGACGGGGCCGGCGCATTCGATGCGCTTGATGGCGCCGTCATTACCCTGGCCCTGGCCTTGGCCCTGCCCCTGCGCCGCCGGCTGGGCCGGCCGCTGGGTGCCGCCCTGGCCACGGCCTTCGTAGAACACGGTCATGGTCGAGCAGCGCACCGTGGTCTCGCCTTGGACCGCGACGACATTGCCGGTGAACACGGCCTTGTTGTCCTTGTCGAGCACGTCGAGCTTGTCGGCGTCGATCTTGATCGGCTCCTTGCTGTCGGTGCCCATGCCGCCGAACGGGGAGCCGGGCGCGCCGCCGCGCCCGCGCGCGGCGGGCTTGGCCGGAGCCGTGGTGGTGGCGGCAGGTGCGGCGGCGGGAGCCGAGCCGGAGCGCGCCGGCGCCTGCTGCGCGAGCGCCGCGCCGGCGGCCAGGGGCAGCAGCAGCGCGGCTGCCGCGAGTGCGAGAGGGAACGGTTTCATCACCAACCTGTCATTCGCCTGAGCTGTCCCAACGGCACGATCATGGCTGCTTCGCCGGCGCCTGGCCAGTGGTGGCCGAGCGCAACGCTTCGAGATTGGGCGTGCTGCCCTCGCGCTCCGGCCCGGCGAGGCTGCGGGCGGGCGCGTTCTCGATCAACACCTTGACGCGCCCCTGGAAGGAGATCAGCGCGCCATTGTCCTTGACGTCGAGCGTGTCGGCATCGACCGTGGTCGTGCCGAGATTGACCTTGACCGGCTCGGCCGAGTTGACCGTGCCGCCCTTGAAATCGACATCGGCGGTCTTCATGCGCACGTCATAGCCGGATTCCGTCTTGATCCTGACGTCCTCGACCAGCTTCAGCTTCTCCTTCTGCTGGTCGAAGAAGCCGTTCCTGGCGTTGACCGTGATCCAGCCCTCGTCCTTCATCATGATGCGCGCGGTCATGCTGACCAGCTCGATCTGAGTGGGATTGCGAATGTCCTGCAGCGCCGATTCGGCCGTCACCTCATAGGGGCTGCTGTCCTTGCGATAGCCGGCGAGCTTGGGCGCCTCCATCACGACCTTGCCGCCCTTGAGGTTGACCGCGCCCAGCGAGACCTCGCCGACCTGACGCAGCGGATTGAGGAAGGGCGCGACGACGAAGCCGAGCACCGCCACCACGGCGCCGACCGGGATCACCATGCGCAGCAGGCGCACCAGCGCCGAATGCCGGCGCGCCGAGCGGAAGGCCGCGTCCCGCATCCTCGCCCTCAGCGCATCCGCGCCGCCTGTGTCCAGAGATGTCATCGCCAAGGTCATGCCCGCCCATTGCCAGCCGCCGGCGGCTTTTTGATGTCGAACCGGCGCGCAATACGCAATGCGCAGCCCGGCCCGGCAGCCGCTCGAAAGATGACCTCAGTCCAGATTCGTCTACTTCAATTATGCTCGAAAATGTCAGCTATGTGCGAAGATGTCGACTTCGGGCCAGCCGGCGAGGTCGAGCTCGGCGCGAGTCGGCAGGAAATGGAAGCAGGCCTCGGCGAGATGCGTGCGGCCCTCGCGCGCGAGCATCGCGTCCAGCCGCGCCTTGAGCGCATGCAGATGCAGCACATCGGCGGCGGCATAGCCGAGCTGGGCGTCGCTCAGGGTGTCGGCGCCCCAATCGGAGGATTGCTGCTGCTTGGACAGATCGATGCCGAGCAATTCGCGCACGAGATCCTTCAGCCCATGCCGGTCTGTATAGGTGCGCACCAGCTTCGAGGCGATCTTGGTGCAGTAGACCGGGGCGGTGACGATGCCGAAGGCCTTGTTCACGGCGGCGATGTCGAAACGGGCGAAATGGAAGAGCTTCAGCACCTTCGGATCGGCGAGGATGCCGCAGAGATTGGCCGGGGCCGGCGCGTCCTTGGGGATCTGCACGATGTCGGCGCTGCCGTCGCCGCGTGAGAGCTGCACGACGCAGAGCCGGTCGCGCTGGGGATTGAGGCCGAGCGTCTCGGTATCGACGGCGAGGATCGGGCCCGGATCGAAATCGGCCGGCAGGTCGCCGCGATGCAGACGGATGGTCATGGCCTGTCGAACTTTCGCAAAGATGAGCCGGCGGCCGGTTCTCGCCAGCGATTGCCAGCTAGCGAGACGGGCCTGCGCAGACAAGCTTTTTCTCCACAGGGCCGCCCGGGCCGTTAACCTTTTATTCACCATATCCTTCGTTCCGCCGCAGACCCGTGCCAGGGTGCCGGTTCGGAGGCGCCGCATGTCCATTCTTCGCCTGTACAGCGATTTCGACGGCCGTATCGGCCTGCGCCAGTTCTGGCTCGGCAGCATCCTGCTGGCGCTGGCGCTGACGGCGGTGCAATGGGCCGCGCCGCAGCTCACCGATCCGCGCACGGGCAAGCTGATCGCGGCTTTCGTCAACGCCTTCGCCCTGTTCCCCTGGGCGTCGCTGGCGGCCAAGCGTGCCAGTGATCGCGGCGGCTCCTCACTGTTCGGCATCCTGCTGGTCTGCGCCATCGTGCTGCCGAAGCAGCTGCAGCCGCATCTCGGCTTCACCTGGGGCCCTTCGCTGGAAGCGATCTCGACCATTGCCTGGTTCGTCGCGCTGGTCGATCTCGGGCTGATGCCGGGCGTCGCCAGGACCGAGCCGGCGCAGGACGGAGGCGAGGACCTCGCTCCGGCCCGCTGAGCCCGCCGTCGCGAAAGCCGATCCCACTTCCGCGCGAGATGCTTTAAAGCGGGGATATGACGACCAGCGCCGCCGCCGCCCTCGATTTCGATCCTGCCGATCCCGTCGCCCTGACCCAGGCGCTGGTGCGATGCCCTTCGGTGACGCCCGCCGAAGGCGGCGCGCTCGCTTTGCTCGAAGCCGTGCTGAAGGCGGAGGGCTTCACGGTCGAGCGGCCGGTGTTCTCCGAGCCGGGCATGCCGGATATCGAGAATCTCTATGCGCGGATCGGCTCGCAGGAGCCGGTGCTGCTGATCGCCGGCCATACCGATGTCGTGCCGCCCGGCGATCTCTGTGCCTGGACCCGCGACCCCTTCGCCGGCGAGATCGTCGACGGCGTGCTCTATGGCCGCGGCGCCTGCGACATGAAGGGCGGGCTGGCGGCGATGATCGCCGCGGCGATCCGCTATCGGCGCGAGGCGCCGGAGGCGCCGGGGTCGATCGCCTTCCTGATCACCGGCGACGAGGAAGGCCCCGCGGTCAACGGCACCGTCAAGCTGCTCGCCTTCGCCGATGCGCGCGGCGAGCGCTTCGACCATTGCCTGCTCGGCGAGCCGACCAACCCGGCGCAGATGAGCGACATGATCAAGATCGGCCGGCGCGGCTCGCTGACCGGCAAGCTGACCGTGCTGGGCACGCAAGGCCATGTCGGCTATCCGCATCTGGCGCAGAACCCGATCCGCGGCATGGTCAGGCTGCTCGCCGCGCTGGACGCATCGCCCCTCGATGCCGGGACCGAGCATTTCGACCCGAGCAATCTCGAAGTGACCACGCTCGATGTCGGCAACCCCGCCTCGAACGTGATCCCGGCTCAGGCCAGGGCGGTCTTCAATATCCGCTTCAACGATCTCTGGAGCCCGGACACGCTGGCGGCGGAGATCGAGCGGCGGCTGCGCGAGGCCGCCGGCAACAGCGTGCGCTTCGAGCTCGCCTTCGAGCCGACCAATGCCGTCGCCTTCCTGACGAAGCCAGGCCCCTTCGTCGAGATGGTCGCCAATGCGGTCGCCGCCGAGACAGGCAAGCGCCCGGCGCTCTCCACGACCGGCGGCACCTCGGATGCCCGCTTCATCAAGAATTACTGCCCGGTGGTCGAATACGGCGTGGTCGGCCAGACCATGCATCAGGTCGACGAGCGGGTGGCCGTCGCCGATCTGCATTGCCTCGAGCGGATCACCCATCGGCTGCTGAAGGACTATTTCGCCGAAGGCCGGCAATCCCACGAGGCAACGAACTCGGGTTGACGTTTTTCGCCGTCATTCCGGCCGCAGCGAAGCGGAGCGCCGGAATCCATCGTAGGGCGCCGGCGCTCTACGATGGATTCCGGCGCTGCGCGGCTGCGCCGCTTGTCCGGAATGACGGTACGAAGATGTTCGATCGGGCGATTCCATGCCAGATGAAGGGGATGTCGACCTGAACTCGTAGCCTTGGCCAATTCCGGCAGTCATCCTCATGGAACCGGTGCCGCCGCCCACCGTTTAGACGAAAGTCTAAGATCGCGACGGGCGGAGGGTCTGGCCATGCGGCTGGCTGCCGATGATGTGACGCGCTCCCTGAGGGCGTCCTGGCGTCTCATGGGCGATGCCAAGGCCCTGCCGGAGCTCGATCTCAGCCGGGAAGGCTTCTGGCGCTCCTATATCGCGCTCATCCTCACCATTCCGGCGATGATCCCGATGCTGGCCGCGCAGCGCCTGCTGCTCGGCCTGGACAATGCGGGCGGGCTGTTCGACACGCCCGGGCTGATCGCCGCGATCGCCGCCGCCGAGCTGCTGGCGATTCTCGCCGTTCCGGCGCTGCTGGTGACGATCACTCCGAGCCTGCTGCGCAATCCGCGCTTCACCGGCTTCATCATCGCCTGGAACTGGGCCGGCATCCTCTGTGCGGCGCTGATGGCGGTGCCTGCGATGGTGTTCGCGCTCGGCTGGTCGAATCCGCAGCTCGCCGCCGTGCAAAGCCTGGCCTTCGCGGCGATCGTGCTGCGGCTGCGCTATGGCGTCGCCCGCGCCGCCTTCGGCGCCGAGAGCAAGGTCGCCGGCGCCATCACCGGCGCCAGCCTGCTGGCGGATTACGCGGTGCTGCGCCTGTTCGGGCTGGCGGGGTTCTGACCCCGCCCGTCAGTAATCCACGCCCGCCAGATAGAGCCCGTGCGGCGGGGCCAGCGCGGCACAGCGCGCGCGGTCTCGGGCCGCCAGCACCTTGCCGATCTCGGCCTCCGGCCAGCGTCCCATGCCGACCATCTTCAGGCAGCCGACCATGGAGCGGACCTGATGATGCAGAAAGGAGCGGGCATGGGCATAGATCACGACTTCCGGCCCCTCGCGCCGGCAATCGAGCCGGTCGAGCGTGCGCAGCGGGCTGTTGGCCTGGCATTCGGCGGCGCGGAAGGTGGTGAAATCGTGATGGCCGACGAGCGCCTTGGCCGCCCGGTCCATCGCCTCGTGATCGAGCCTGACCGGCACATGCCAGACGCGGGCGCGCTCGAGGGCCGGCTGCGCCCGGCGATCGAGGATGCGATAGATATAGTAGCGCCGCCTGGCCGAGATGCGGGCGTCGAAATCATCCGCCACCGGCTCGGCGCTCACCACCGCGACGGGGATCGGCTTCAGCCTGGCATTGCTGGCGTCGCGCACGACATCGCTGCGCCAGTCCTTGGCGAGATCGACATGGGCGACCTGATGGGTCGCGTGCACGCCGGCATCGGTGCGCCCGGCGCAATGCAGCCGCACCGGGTGGCCGCAGAAGGCCTCGATCGCCTCTTCGACGCTCTGCTGCACCGAAGGCCCGTTGAGCTGCCGCTGCCAGCCGGAAAAGGGCGTGCCGTCATATTCGATGACGAGCTTGTAGCGCGGCATCTCTAGAGCTTCGTGCCGGCCGTGAGGCGGGCGCCGCGCAGGAACTCGCCGGCGCTCATCGGCCCCTTGCCGGCGCGCTGGACCTGGACGAGGCGCACAGCCCCTTCGAGACAGGCGACCGTGCCCTCCTCGTCGAGCAGGGTGCCCGGCTCGGCCGCCCCGCCCGCCAGCGCGGTGCGCAGGATCTTCAGGCGCTCGCGGCCCTTGCCGAGATCGACCTCGACGAAGGCGCCCGGAAACGGGCTGAGGCCCCGCACGAGATCATGCACCTGCCGCGCCGGGCGCGCCCAGCTCAACCGAGCCTCGTCATTGGCGATCTTGCCGGCATAGGCGACGCCCTCCTCCGCCTGTGGCGTGAAGCGAAGCCCGCCGCGGCCGAGGGCAGCGAGCGCTCTCACCATCAGATCGGCGCCGAGCGAAGCCAGGCGGTCATGCATCTCGCCGGCGGTGGTGTCGCGATCGATCGGCAGGCGCTCGACCATGCCGACGGGGCCGGTATCGAGCCCCTCCTCCATTTTCATGACGCAGACGCCGGTCTCGGCATCGCCGGCCAGGATGGCGCGCTGGATCGGCGCGGCGCCGCGCCAGCGGGGGAGCAGCGAGGCATGCAGATTGAGGCAGCCGAGCTCGGGCGCTTCCAGGATGGCTTTCGGGAGGATGAGGCCATAGGCGACGACGACCGCGACATCGGCCTGGTGCGAGGCCATGATCTCGGCCGCCTCCGGGGTCCGCAGCGTCCTCGGCGTGAAGACCGGGATGCCGAAGCGCTCGGCCGTCACCTGCACCGGAGAGGGCCGCAGCTCCATGCCGCGCCCGGCCGGCGCCGGCGCGCGGGTATAGACGCAGACGACCTCGTGACCCTGGCCGAGGATCTCGGTCAGAGTCGGCACGGCGAAATCCGGCGTGCCCATGAAGATGATGCGCAAGCTCATGCGATGATGCCCCGCCGTCTCAGGCAGCGCTCTCCCGTTTGGCCTGCTTGGCGAAGCGCTTCGTCACGCGCTCGCGCTTCAGACGCGACAGATGGTCGATGAAGAGCACGCCGTCGAGATGGTCGATCTCGTGCTGGATGCAGGTGGCGAGCAGGCCCTCAGCCTCGATCTCCTGCGCCTTGCCCTCGAGATCGCGATAACTGACCTTGACCCGGGCCGGCCGCTCGACCTCCTCATAGTATTCGGGGATCGACAGGCAGCCCTCTTCATAGCTGCTGAGCTCGTCCGAGCGCCAGGTGATCTGCGGGTTGACGAAGACCATCGGCTCGCGCGCCTGCTCCTCGCCCTCCTCCGCCTTCTTCGACACATCGATGGTGACCAGCCGCACCGGCTCGCCGATCTGGATCGCGGCGAGGCCGATGCCCGGAGCGTCATACATCGTCTCCAGCATGTCCTGCGCCAGCTCGCGGATCTCGGGCGTGATCTCGGCGATGGGGCTGGAGGGCTTGCGCAAAACCGGATCGGGCAGGATGACGAGGGGGCGGATGGCCATTCGGGCGCTCTAAGAAACGTGCTGTTCTGTCGGATTGAGCGGGACATAAGCGCTTGTGTGCAAGCGGTCAAACTGTTCCGCTTTCGTTCTAGAAAAGCCGGCCGAATCGTGTAGCATCGCGGGCATGGACCAGATCGCCTTCGTGCTGCTCGAGCGGCCCGTGAGCTGGGCCGAGGCCGCGCTCGGCTTCGGTGCGCTGACGCTTCTGCTGCTGACGCTGGCGCTGCTCTCGTCCTGGCGCGCCGCGCGCGAGCGCGCGCTGGAGGCGGCGATGGCGGCCGAGCGGAGCCGCGAGATGGACGACAAGGTCGCGGAGATGCACCGGCTCCAGGCCGAGCTCACCGGCCGCATGCAGACCATGGCCGAGATCCTCTCGACGCGGCAGGGCGATCTCGCCCGGCTGATGGCCGAGCGCATGGAAGGGCTGCGCCAGCAGGTCGGGGCCGGGCTCGAGCAGAATGTCCGGCAGACCAATGAGAGCCTCGGCAAGCTGCAGGAGCGGCTCGCCGTCATCGACAGCGCGCAGAAGAACCTGACCGAGCTGACCGGCGAGGTGGTGACGCTGAAGGATGTGCTCGCCAACAAGCAGGCGCGCGGCGCCTATGGCCAGGGGCGGATGGAGGCGATCATCCGCGACGGGCTGCCGGCGGCGTTCTTTTCCTTCCAGCCGACGCTCTCCAGCGGCAGGCGGCCGGACTGCCTGGTGACGCTGCCGGGCGACGGGCGCGGCCTGGTCATCGACGCCAAATTCCCGCTGGAAAGCTTCACCCTCTTGCGCGAGGCGCGCAGCGAGGAGGACAGGAAGCAGGCGGCGGCACGGGTGCGCACCGATGTCGGCCAGCACATCAAGGATATTGCCGAGCGCTATTTCCTGCCGGGAGAGACCCAGGACATGGCGCTGCTCTTCGTCCCCTCCGAGGCGATCTATGCCGATCTGCACGAGTTCTTCGACGATGTCATCCAGAAGGCGCATCGGGCGCGGGTGATGATCGTCTCGCCCTCGCTGCTGGCGCTGGCGATCCAGCTGATGCAGTCGCTGGTGCGCGACGCACGCATGCGCGAGGAGGCCCGCGTCATCCAGAGCGAGGTCGGCAAGCTGCTCGACGATGTCCGCCGGCTCGGCGATCGCGTCGAGAAGCTCGACACGCATTTTCGGCAGGCGCAGGACGATGTCGCCCTGATCAAGACCTCGGCCGGCAAGGTCACCGGCCGGGCCGAGAAGATCGGTGCGCTCGAATTCGACGATGCGAGGCCGGTCGAACCGGCGCTGCCCTTCGAAAAGAACCTGAAGCTGAAGGCGGCGGAGTAAGCCGGCCGGAGCGCTGCGGCCTTGCGGCGGCTCAGCCGCGCACGAGCGCCGCCGAGAGCTCCGGCTTGACGTTCAGCGTCTGGAACACGACGCAATAGCGCTCCGTCAGCTTGAGCAGGCTGTCGAGCCTGTCCTGCGGCGCGTCGGTCTCGACATCGAAGAAGAGCCGGATCGCCTTGAAGCCGACCGGAGCGTCCTTGGCGACGCCGAGCGTGCCGCGGAAGTCGAGATCGCCCTCGGCGCGGACTGTCCCCTTCTTCAGCTCGATCTCGAGCGCGGTCGCGACCGCTTTCAGGGTCACGCCGGCGCAGGCGACCAGCGCCTCCAGCAGCATGTCGCCGGAGCAGAGCTCGGCGCCCGAGCCGCCGGTCGCCGGATGCAGGCCGGCAAGCGCGATGGCGCGGCCGGTCTCGACCTTGCAGGCGATGTGCTGGTCGTCGAGCTCGCCCTTGGCCTTCAGCGTGATCACCGCAGCGTCCGGCGCCTCGCGGTATCGATCCTTGAGCGGAGCCTGGAGGGCGCGAAGCGCAGTGACGTCCATGACGGTTGATCCTGGCGATTGGAGAAGGGTCGCGCCGGGTTTAGCCGGTTCAGGCCGCCGTCTCCACCGCCGGAAGATCATGGCCGGCCTCCTTGTGGAGCACGTGCCGCAATTCGCGGCGCAGCGCCAGGAAACCAGCGGAGCGCGCATCGCGCGGGCGGGGCAGCAGATTGTCGAGGCTGAAGGCGATCGGGCCTGGGCGCGGCGGCAGCACCAGGATCCGGTCGGCTAGCGCGACGGCCTCGTCGGTCTCGTCCGTGGCGACGATCACCGCCGGCCTTCCCAGCCTGCACAGCTCCGGCAGGAAGGCGGCGAGCTCGGCCCGGCTCGGCGCAGCGAGCCCGGCGAAGGGCTGGTCCACCAGGAGCAGCCGCGGACGCAGCAGCAAGAGGCGCGCGATCGCGAGGCGCTGCAGCTCGACCGGCGCCAGCGCACCCGGGCGCTCGGCGATGCGCGCGGCAAGGCCGACGCGGACCAGCACATTCGCGATCAGGCCCTCGCGCTCGAAGGGCGTTGCCTTCGGCAGCGCGAAGGCGAGGTTCTCGGCGAGGCTCAGCCAGGGGAAGAAGCGCGGCTCGCCGCCGAGCAGGCCGAGATCGGCATCGGGCAACGCCCCGCCGTCACCGGTGACGCCGCCGAGCGCCCGGAGCGCCGCCGTCCTGGCGGGCGCCGAGGCGCCCATCAGCGCAACGACCGTGCCGGCGGCCGGCCGCAGCGCCGGCAAAATCGCGGAAAGCTGATCCTGAGACGGCATCGGGCGCATCCTTCCTGACGAGGCGAAGGGAGCGCCGACGGCGAAGCCGTCCATCGTTCCCGCGCTTTAGCTGCATTTGTTTCGCGCCCGCAAGCTGAGGCTCAAATCGGCGCGTGTCCGGTTTTAAGGTTCGAGCGTCCGCTTTGTCAAACGAGCGTGGCACACCCGCCAGAGTCCGGTTACCGCGCCCATGGGCAGTCATGCTAGGAACCGGCTTGCCGCCGATCGCTCAGAAAGCCCAGCAGTGCCCGCCGCTCCCGAGAAGCCCGCCCCGCGCCTGTCCGAATTCGTCGAGAACCCGGCGGCGGCCGTGGCCAAGCTCGCCCGCCAGTTCGAGCCCGGCGAGCTCGACGGGCTGCGTGCCGCGCTGGTTTCGGCGCTGCGCGACAATCTCGAGGAGGGCCGCAACGCGGCGCGCGAGCAACTGTCACGCACCCGCGACGGGCTGGGCTGCGCAAAGCGGCTCTCGGCGGTGATGGACAGCGTCGTCGCCAGCCTTCACGCGGCGGCGACCCGGCATTTCTATCCGGTCGACAATCCCTCGATGGGCGAGCGCATCGCCGTGGTCGCCGTCGGCGGCTATGGCCGCGGCACGCTGGCGCCGGGCTCCGATGTCGACCTGCTCTTCCTGTTTCCGGACAAGCAGACCGCCTGGGGCGAGAGCGTCGTGGAGGCGATGCTCTATCCGCTCTGGGACCTGAAGCTGAAGATCGGCCATTCCGTGCGCTCGATCGACGACTGCATCCGCGAGGGGCGCGCCGATATGACGATCCGCACCGCCCTGCTGGAGGCGCGGCTGATCTGCGGCGATCGCGCGCTCTTCACCGAAATGGTCAAACGCTACGGCGCCGAGATCGCCGAGGGGACGGCGCCCGCCTTCACGGAGGCCAAGCTGGCCGAGCGCGAGACCCGCGTCGCCCGCGCCGGCTCGTCCCGCTATCTGGTGGAGCCGAACGTCAAGGACGGCAAGGGCGGCCTGCGCGACCTCAACACGCTGTTCTGGATCGCCAAATACGCCTACCGCGTCGACGACCCGGCCGAGCTGGTCGAGGCCGGGCTGTTCGACGCGCGTGAATTCGCGATGTTCCAGCGTTCGGAGGAATTCCTCTGGCGGGTGCGCTGCTGGATGCATTTCATCACCGGCCGGGCCGAGGAGCGGCTCTCCTTCGACCTGCAGCGACAGGTCGCCCAGGCGATCGGCTATGCCGGGCGCAGCGGCCAGGCGCCTGTCGAGCGCTTCATGAAGGCCTATTTCCTGGTTGCCAAGGATGTCGGCGATCTCACCGCCATCGTCTGCGCGGCGCTGGAGGCGCGCCAGCAGAAACCCCGCGCCAGCCTCTCGCGGCTGATCGGCTCCCTGACCAAGCGCCGGCGCGTGCGGGCGCTCGGCCATCCCGACTTCACGCTGAAGAGCCAGCGGCTGGCGGTGGTCGACGACGAGGCCTTCAAGCGCGACCCGGTCAATCTCCTGCGGCTTTACGAGATCGCCAGCCGCGACGACATCGCCATTCATCCCGACACCAGCCGGCTGGTGACGCAATCGCTGCGCCTGGTCAGCGCGCAGCTGCGCAACAATCGCGAGGCCAATCGGATCTTCCTCGAGATCCTGACCTCTCGGCGCTCGCCCGAGGCGGTGCTGCGGCGCATGAACGAATCGGGGCTGCTCGGCCGCTTCGTCCCGGATTTCGGCCGCATCGTCGCGATGATGCAGTTCAACATGTATCATCACTATACGGTCGACGAGCACCTGCTGCGCTCGATCGGCATCCTCGCCGAGATCGATGCCGGCGTGCTGCAGGCCGAGCATCCGCTCGCCAACTCGATCTTCGCCACCATCGCCAACCGGCGTGCGCTCTATGTCGCGCTGTTCCTGCACGACATCGCCAAGGGCCGGCCGGAGGATCACTCGATCGCCGGTGCGCGCATCGCCCGCAAGCTCTGCCCGCGCTTCGGCCTCAGCGAGGCGCAGACCGAAACCGTGGTCTGGCTGGTGGAAAACCATCTGGTGATGTCGACCACCGCCCAGAGCCGCGATCTCGGCGATCCTAAGACGATCGAGAGCTTCGCCGCGATCGTGCAGACGCTGGAGCGGCTGAAGCTGCTGCTGGTGCTCACGGTCGCCGATATCAAGGCGGTCGGCCCCGGGGTCTGGAACGGCTGGAAGGGCCAGCTGCTGCGCACGCTCTATTACGAGACCGAGGTGGTGCTCGCGGGCGGCCATTCCGGGATCGAGCGCAAGGCGCGAGTCGAGCACAAGCAGAACGCGCTGCAGGCGAGGCTGGAGGATTGGCCGGCGCAGGAGCGCGAGGCCTATCTCGCCCGGCATTACCCGGCCTATTGGCTCAAGGTCGATCTCGAGCGGCAGGAGCAGCACGCCCGCTTCCTGCGCGAGGCGGAGGCGGCGGGGCGCACGACCGCGACCCGGGTCGAGACCGACCAGTTCCGCGGCGTGACCGAGCTCACCATCCTGGCTCCGGACCATCCGCGCCTGCTGGCGATCGTCACCGGCGCCTGCGCGGCGGCCGGCGGCAACATCGTCGATGCGCAGATCTTCACCACGACCGACGGGCTGGTGCTCGACACGATCTTCGTCTCGCGCGCCTTCGAGCGCGACGACGACGAATTGCGGCGGGCGGAGCGGATCGCGGCGGCGATCGAACGGGCGCTGAAGGGCGAGATCAGGATTGCCGATCTGGTGGCGCAGCGCCGCGCGCCGCCCCCGCGCGGCCAGACCTTCCAGGTCGCGCCGGAGGTGATCATCGATAACGTGCTCTCGGCCCGCTACACCGTGCTCGAGGTCTCGGGGCTCGACCGGCCGGGGCTGCTCTACGATCTCACCACCGCGATCGGGAAGCTCAACCTCAACATCGCCTCCGCACACATCGCGACCTTCGGCGAGAAGGCGGTCGACGTGTTCTATGTCACCGACCTGACGGGGGCCAAGATCACCTCGGCCTCGCGCCAGTCCGGCATCCGCCAGGCGCTGCTCGGCGTGTTCAGCCTGGAGCTCGACAAGCCGGCCCCGGCCAGGAGCAAGACCATGGCCCGCGCTTGATTTACGGCCGCCGAAGCCCGATATCGGCGACGAAAGGCGGATCAGGATGTCCGCCGCCGATCTTCGCCAAGTAGCAAGACTGGGATGATGGAATGACGCAGAAGCCTGCGATGGACGATCCGAAGCCCGAGCCGCAGACGCAGGAGGACGCTCAGGCGCAGACGCCGGACGCGCTCGGCGCGCTGGAGGCCGAGCGCGACGAGCTGAAGGACAGGGTGCTGCGCACGCTCGCCGAGATGGAGAATCTGCGCCGGCGCACCGAGCGCGAGATCGCCGATGCCAAGGCCTATGCGGTGACCAGCTTCGCGCGCGACCTGCTCGGCACGGCCGACAATCTGCGCCGCGCGCTCGAAAGCGTTCCCGAGACCGCGCGGGCCGAGACCGAGAGCGCGCTGAAGGCGCTCGTCGAGGGCGTCGAGCTCACCGAGCGCGACCTGCTGAAGACGCTCGAGCGCCATGGCGTGCGCAAGATCGAGCCGCAGGGCGAGAAATTCGATCCCAACCTGCACCAGGCGATGTTCGAGGCGCCGGATGAGAGCGTCGCCAAGGGGCTCGTCTCCAAGGTGGTGCAGACCGGATACAAGATCGGCGAGCGGGTGCTGCGCCCGGCGCTGGTCGGAGTTTCGGCCGGCGCGCCGAAGCCGACAACGCCCGATGGATCCGACGCTTCGGCGACGGATGCCGGCGACAAGCCGGCCAACTGAGGTGCTCGAAGCCGCGGGCGTGGCCGTCTTCGCCCTCACAGGGGCGCTGGTGGCCGCCCGCAAGCGGATGGACCCGTTCGGGTTCATCCTGCTCGCCACCGTCACTGGCGTCGGCGGCGGGACCCTGCGCGATCTGCTGCTCGACGGCCGCGTCTTCTGGATCGAGGCGCCCTCCGACGTCGTCCTGTGCTCGGCCGTCGCGCTGGCGGCCTGGGGATTGGCCTATTCGCGGCCGGGCATGCTCGATGGCTGGGCCGCCAAGCGGCTCCTGCTCTGGGCGGATGCGGCCGGGCTGGCGCTGTTCGCGGTGGTCGGGGCGCAAAGGGCGCTCGCGGCCGGCGTGCCGATCCTCTCCGCCGTCGCGCTCGGCGCGATGACCGCGACCTTCGGCGGTATTCTTCGCGACATCCTCGCCGGGGACCGGCCGCTGGTGCTGTGGAGCCGCGATTTCTATGTGACCGCCGCCGCGGCGGGCGCGGCCGGCACGGTGCTGCTCGCCCAGCTCGGCCTCGACCCGCGCCTGGCCATGCTCGGCGGGCTCGCAGCGGGGTTCGGCCTGCGCGCCGGCTCGCTGCTGCTCGGCTGGTCCTTTCCGAACCTGCCTGGAGACGGGCCTTCCCGGCCTTCAGCCTGACGGCCTGGTCACGCGCCTCAGCGTCAGATTGATCCGGCCCGGCTGCGGCAGCAGGCTCGACGATCCGGCGAGGATGCGGTCGATGCCATGATAGGCCAGCCGTGCCGCGCCGCCGAAGCTCAGCGCGTCGCCCGAGGCCAGCTTCAGCGAGCGCGTCTTGTCGCCCCGGCCGGCGCCGCCGATGCGGAATACCGCCGTGTCGCCGAGCGAGAGCGACAGCACCGGGGCGTCGAGATCCGCCTCGTCGCGGTCCTGGTGCAGGCCCATCTTCGCCTCGGGACCATAGAAATTGATCAGGCAGGCTTCGGGCGGGTGCGGATAGGCGGCGAGCTCCCGCCAGGCCCGCAACAGCAGCGCCGGCATCGGCGGCCAGGGCTCTCCCGTCTGCGGATGCTCGGGCTGGTAGCGATAGCCGCGCTCGTCCGAGACCCAGCCGAGGCTGCCGCAATTGGTCATCTTCACCGAGAAGGGCTTTCCGGTGCGCGGCATGCGCGGCACATAGAAGGGCGCCAGCCTCGCAACCTCGCGCAGCTCCCCCACCAGCGCCGCCTGCGCGGCCGGGTCGAGATAGCCCGGCCAATGCGTCACGCCCGGCGCGACGGCGAGAGCTGCCGCCATCAGAGCTTGTCGAGGCCGAGCACGTCGGCCATGGCATAGAGGCCGGGCTTGCGGCCCCTGCCCCAGAGCGCGGCCTTGACCGCGCCTTGTGCGAACAGACCGCGGTCCTCGGCGATATGGGCGAGTTCGAGCCGCTCGCCCGCGCCGGCGAAGATCACCTTGTGGTCGCCTACGACCGTGCCGCCGCGCAAAGCCGCAAAGCCGATCGAGCCTGCCGGCCGCGCGCCGACCTGGCCGTCGCGCACGGCGACGCGGCATTGTGCCAGATCGATGCCGCGTCCCTCGGCCGCCGCCTCGCCGAGCAGCACCGCCGTGCCCGAAGGCGCGTCGACCTTCATGCGATGGTGCATCTCGGCGATCTCGATGTCCCAATCGGTGCCGAGCGTCGCCGCGACCTTGCGCACCAGCGCAGCCAGAAGGTTGACGCCGAGGCTCATATTGCCGGAGCGGACGATCGCGGCATGGCGAGAGGCCGCCTCGAGCTTGGCGAGATGCTCCGGCTCCAGTCCGGTGGTGCCCACGACATGGACGATGCGCGCCTGCGCGGCGAGCCCGGCGAAAGCCGTGGTCGCGTCGGGAGTGGTGAAATCAAGGACGCCCTCCGCTTCGACGAAGGCGGCGAGCGCGTCGTCGCTGACCTTGACCCCGCTCGCCGGCAGGCCGGCGAGCACCGCCGCGTCCTGACCGAGCGCCGAAGAGCCGGGGCGATCGATCGCCGCCGAAAGCACGCAGCCCGGCGTCTCGGCGATCACCCTGATCAGCGAGCGGCCCATCCGGCCGGCGGCACCGACGACGACGAGACGCATATCGCTCATGATGACAACAGGCTCCGGCAGATCATGGCAATGGCTATAGGCCGCTTCGCGCCGGGCCGAAACGAAAAACGGCCGGGGCGCGCTTTCCGTTCAGCCGGAACGGCTGAACGAAAAGAATTCGCGCCAACTCAGCGCTGGAGCATGTTCTCATCGCAAAAGTGGTTCCCACTTTTGCGGAACATGCTCAGACCCGGCCGTCCAGACTTCCTGTGCTGTGGTGCCGGCCTATTCCGCCGGCTGGATCGCCGCCACCAGCCACTCGCCGCCCGGGGCGCGCTGGAAGGTCCAGTGCTCGGTCGCCTCGCGCGGGATCGTGGCGTGGCCCTCGACCACGCGGCCACCCTCGCGCTCGGCCAGGGCCGAGAGCAGGCTGAAGCGCATCGCAACGGTCACGAATTCGCGGCCCTGCTCGCGCCAGGACTCGGCGAGATCGCCCTGCAGCAGCTTGATGTCGGCAGCGCGCTCGATGACGCCTTCGCGGGCATTCTCGGCGAACTGCTTCTCCATGTCGCCGAGCAGCTCGGCGGTGGTCAGGCGGCGCAGGCGGGCGACATCCTCGTCCGAGGCGGCGAGCTGGACCTCCTTGAGCAGGCGCTCGAAGGTGCCGTAATCAGCGGGGCTCAGCTCGAACTCGACCGGCTTGGCGGCAGGCGCGGCGGACGCACCGCCGAAGCTGGCGGCACGGGCGACCGGGGCCTCCTCGGGGCGATAGGCCTGGCGGCCGAGATTGCCGGCGAGCTGCGGCTCGCTGCGGCGGCGGAACAGTCGCAGCGCCAGCCAGATCAGGCCGCCGATCAGCGCGACCTGGAAGAGCAGGCCGAGCAGCCCGGCGAGGCCGCCGAAGCCGGCGCCCGAAAGCAGGCCGAACAGGCCCGCACCGAGCAGGCCGCCGGCGACGCCCATCATCAGGCTGCGGCCGAGCGAGGGCCGCGCAGCCTGGGCGCCGGCCGCCGGAGCGGCGGCCGCGGGATTGGCAGCCTGCGGGCTGCGCTGGAATTGCGAGGAGCCGGGCGCGGTCGGCGTCGGCGCGACCTGCGACTGGGTGCGCGAGCCGCGGCTGCCGAAGCTGCGGCCACCGGGGGCGGCCTCGGCGATGATCGGCACGAGCAGAAGGGCGCCGGCGATCAGGGCGACGGCACGGCCACGACGGGCGAGCGAAATCAGGGACATGGTTCCTCCCGGAGCCGAATTGGCTCTCCGGGCGTGAATATGGTCAGGTCGTACGACTTTCGCAAGGAGCGCCCGGCCAGGCCGGACCCGCTTTTCGCGGGTTCGCCACCGGCCGATTGGGCGGCAGGGGCCGGCGTGCTATCATCGGCACGTCCGGCGCGCCGAGGCAGGCGACGGACCGGAGGGCGCCATGGCTCGGTTCCATCGCAGGCTACCTCGCCCCAAGGCGCTCTGGCGCCACCTCGCCCTGCTGTCCGCCATCGCGCTCCTCGCGTTCCCCGCGGCCGCGCAGGAGGGCGCCATCGCGCTGGACAGGCCGCGCCCGGCCGGGGCCCCCGAGCCCTATTGCTATTGCTGGAACGACGGCAAGAAGATCGCGGAGGGCGCGGTCGCCTGCATCCGCACGACGATGGGGCGCCGGCTCGCCCAATGCGGGCGGGTGATCAACATGATGTCCTGGCAGGTGACGGAGAACCCCTGCCCGGAGAGCTGACGGACAGCTCCGCCAGAAAGGGAAAAGCGCCGCCGGGCTTCCTCCGGCGACGCTTTCCAAACTGTAACGGTCTTTCGACTCGAGACTGACCAAACCTGTCAGAACGCTCCAACCACGATCGCCAGAACCAGCACGAAGGCTGCGCCCATGGCCAACCGGTCGAGACTTAGCGCGAGGTTCATGGGAACCCTCCTTGTCATTGACCTGACACGGAAGCTAGCAGAAACGACGGCCACCGCAAGTGGCACGGATGCGCAGCGCGCCGGCGGGACAGAGCAGCATCGCTAATCAATGGTTAAATCATTGAATCGCTTTGTGGATACGATAAGCAACGCCATGGTTTCCAGTGGTTTTAGTGTTCGATAGTGAAACGGAGTCCTCAGCGCCACATTCACGCCCGCGTTGTTGCGACGCAATATTGTCCCGCACGGGACCAGCGCCGCCATCCCGCCCCGATTTCGTCAAGACGGCAGCAGGATCAGGCGCTCCAGCGCCCGGGCCACGCCGATCGCGCGGGCATCGTCGCCGAAGCGCGCGACGAGCTGGAACGAGACCGGCAGGCCGCGCGGCCCGCGGGTCAGCGGAATGGTGACGCAGGGCGTGCCGAGCAGGGTCCAGAGCCGGTTGAACAGAGAATCCCCGGTCGAGGCGAGCGTCGCCGGAGCTTCGCCGGGCGCGGCATAGGTCAGGACCAGGTCGACCTCGTCGAACAGGCGCTCGGCGGCATCGCGGCCGCGCCGCGCGGCCAGGCGGGCGGCGTCGTAATCCTGCGCCGTCGTCGCGCGCGCGGCGTCGAGATAGGCCTGCAGCTTGGGCGGCAGCGCATCGCGATGATGGGCATATTCCCAGGCGAGCGCCTGGACGGCCTCGAAATCCTGCAGCGGCTTATGCGCCTCGAAGGCCTGTGCGAAGGCCTCCGGGACCGCCGGCTCGACCAGGCTGGCGCCGCCCTGCCGGGCGAGATCGGCGATGCGCTGCAGGGCGCTCTCGCAGGCCAGCTCGGGCTTGCCGGCGAAGTCCTGGCGGCAGATGCCGATCCTGAGGCCGGTGAGCGGGGCCTCGGGCGCGTCGAGATCCAGCCTGCCGGTCAACAAGGAGAGGGCGAAGCCGAGATCGGCCGCACCCGCCGCCATCAACCCGAGCGTGTCCAGCGACCAGGAGAAGGTCTTGACGCCGACCGTCGGCAACAGGCCGAAGGAGGGTTTGATCGCCGCCACGCCGCAATAGGCGGCCGGGCGGATGATCGAGCCGCCGGTCTGCGTGCCGATGGCGAGCGGGATGAGGCCGGCGGCGACGGCCGCGGCCGAGCCGGCGGACGAGCCGCCGGGGCTGGCGCCAGGATCATGCGGGTTGCGGGTCGGGGCGGGATCGAGAAAGGCGAAGGCGGTGGTCTGGGTCTTGCCGGCGATGGTCGCGCCCGCCGCCTTCAGCGCCATGACGATCGGTGCATCGGCTTTCGGCCGGTAATCATCATAGATCTTCGAGCCCATGCCGGTCGGCATGTCGGCCGTGTCGATGATGTCCTTGACGCCGCAGGCGACGCCGGCGAGCAGTCCCTCGCCCGGCGAAAGCGGCCCCGGACGGGCGGCGAAGGCCTTGAGATCGCGGTCGCGCACCTCGATTCGCCGCTCGCATTCGGACAGCGCCGATTGGGCCGAAAGCTCGCCATTGGCGACGCGGCGGGCGATATCGCGGACCGAAAGCATGATTTTATCCCTGGGAGCTCGACGTCACGACCCCGGAGGCGAGGCGCCATCCCCAAGGTCAGCGGACAGGACAGCGAAAGCCTGTCCGCTTGTCCAGACCGGCAGGCGGTTTTGCCGGCCCGTGCCGCTCAATAGGTGGCGCGCCCTCCCGAGAGATCGAAGATGCCGCCCGTCGAGAAGGAGCACTCGTCGGAGGAGAGGAAGAGCACCATGCGGGCGACCTCGTCGACCTCGACGAAGCGGCCCATCGGGATCCGCGAGAGGATGTCCGCGCGGCGTTCGGCCGAGATCTGCTTGGCCATCGCCGTCTCGGCTGCGGCCGGCGTCACCGCCGTGACGACGATGCCGTCCCGCGCCGTCTCCTTGGCGACGCTCTTGGTCAGCGCCATCAGCCCCGCCTTCGAGGCGGAATAGGCGGCGGCCAGCGCCATGCCCTCCTTGCCCTGGATCGAGGCGATGTTGACGACATGGCCGCGCAGCGCGTGGCCGGCCGGCGATGTGCGCGCCGGCTGCGCACGCATCCGCCCGACCAGCGCGCGGGTCACCAGATAGGCGCCGAAGAGATTGACCTGCAGCACGCGCTGGACATCGTCCGGAGTCGTCTCCCAGATCGGCTTCACCTCGCCGAGCACGCCGGCATTGTTGACCAGGATGTCGATCCGCCCATGCCTGGCGAAGGCGGCCTCGGCCGCGGCCTCGACGGCGGCCGCCTCGCGGATATCGACGCTGCGTTGCGAAGAGCCCGGCCCGAGCTCCGCGGTCGCGGCGCCCAGCAGCTCGGCATTCAGATCCCAAAGCTCGACCTGCGCGCCCGCCTCGATCAAGGCGCGGGCGATGCCGCGGCCGAGGCCGCCGGCGCCGCCGGTGAGAACCGCCTTGCGACCCGACAGATCATAGCGCGCGCTCATCAGCCGGCGCTCCAGGCGGTCTTGGTGCGGGTGATCTGATGGCGGTAGAGGCCGAGCATGAAGGGCCCCTCGCCGCCGATCGGCGCGAGATTCTGCGCGGTCAGCTCCTGTTTGGCCAACATCACGAAATCCGCCTCGTCGCCCCAATATTCCAGCAGCAGCACCCAGCGCGGCACCGCATTGGCGACGCCGCGCGCCTTCTGCTCGGCGGTCGCGACCCCGCTCGCCTGCGCATCCGCCACGAGGAGATGCACGCCCGCGACGCCGGGCCTGGCCAGAAGATCGGGAATCAGCCCGCGCAGCAAGGCATCCTGATGCTCGGCAGCGCGCTGGTCGGGGACGTCATAGCGCAAGGTCGCCATCAGCCCGCCCTGGGCGGGCCCGCCGCTATGGACGACCCGGCAGATGGCGCGCGCGACCGAGCGGAAATGCTTGACCGCCGCCAATGTCCAGGGCGTCGGCGCGTTGACGCGGGCGGTATAGTCCTGGCCCTTCAGCACCTCGACGGTCTGGGCCTCGTAGAGATTGAAATATGCAAGATCGGCCTCGATCGCGACATAGCGCCGGCCGCGCAGGAAGCCGGGAATGCCGACCCGCTCCGGCATATGCTCCCGGCCGTGCCAGGCATAGAACTCCGCCCTGCCCTCCGGCGCGATGTCATGCCAGATCGCGACCGCTCCCTCACCTGCCACGCTCATCGCTTCTCCTTGCACTTCGGCTCGAGGCGCGTTGACTCGGCCTCTCCCGATCCCTATACGAAAACGGAATCCAAATTGGAAATCATTTCCAATAATCGGAAGCAGGCAGGGAACGCGTGACCATCGCGGCGGTCGAACGGGCATTGAAACTGGTGGAAGCGCTGGCGGCCGAGGCCGAGGGCGCCGATCTCACCGTGCTCGCCGAGCGGCTGGACCTGCCCGTCAGCGCGACGCATCGCCTGCTGCAGACCCTGGCCGAGCGCGGCTTCGTCGCGCAGGACCGCCAGAGCGGCGCCTATGGGCTGACGCTGAGGCTGGCGCAGCTCGCCTTTCGCAATCTCGACCTGCGCGGCCTGCCCGATGCCGGACAGCTCGTGCTCGACGAGCTCGCCCGCGCCACCAGCGAATATTGCCGCCTCGCCGTGGTCGAGGGCGAGAGCCTGACCTGGATCGCCCGCGCCCAGGGCGCCACCGCCGGCCTGCGCTACGAGCCGCCGATGGGAAGCGGCATCGTCCTGCATGCGACCGCAACCGGGAAAGCCTGGCTGGCATCGCTGCCGGAAGCGGATGCGCTGCGCATCGTCTGCGCGCGCGGCTTCGCCGCCGAGGGCCGCACGGGGCCCAACGCGATCGGCGATGTGGAGACGCTGCGCCTGCATCTGAAGGAGACCCGCCGACGCGGCTTCGCCCTGGCGGTCGAAGAGGGCGAGATGGGCACCGTCGCCATGGCCGTGACCTTCCGCGCCGCGCCCGATGACGAGGCGCCGGTCGCCGGTACGCTCAGCGTCGCCGGCCCGCTGCCGCGCATGGGGCCGGACCGTCGCGAGGCGATCGCCGCGGCGCTAGCCGATGCAGCGCAGGAGATGGCGGCGATCTGGCCGCTGCGGCGCCGCCAGATCGGGCGCGCGCCGGCGCTGCCGGCCGGGCGGGCCCGCGACGGATTGCAGGCAGGAGCAGGCGCATGAGCGAGGACGTCGCCACCGGACCGGCGCCGGCCGCAGCGGCGGGCGGCACCGGCCGCGCCGCCGCTTCGAGCTGGACTTCGAGTTGGGCCTCGGCCGTCGCCTGGCCGCTCGCCAGCTTCGCCGTGCTGCTGCTCGCCTGGGAGCTGCTGGTGCCGCGCGCCGGCATCCCGGAATATATCCTGCCGGTACCGAGCGCCTTCTTCGAGCGGCTCTGGATCGACCGGGCGCTGATCGCCGAGCACACGCTGGTGACGGCGAACGAGATCGTGCTCGGCTTTCTGATGGCGGCGCTCGTCTCGATCCCGCTCGGCTATGTCATCGTCTCGGTGAAGCTGCTGGAGAAGGCGGTCTATCCGGTGATCGTCTTCTTCCAGCTGGTGCCGAAGATCGCCATTGCCCCGCTCTTCGTGGTCTGGTTCGGCTTCGGCCTGTTCCCGAAGGTGCTGCTGACCTTCCTGCTCTGCTTCTTCCCGACGCTGGTCGCCAGCATGACGGGCTTTCGGGCGCTGGACGAACGGGTGCTCTACCTGACCCGCTCGATGGGGGCCTCGCCCTGGCAGACCTTCCGCAAGGTGCGGGTGCCGGCGGCGCTGGGCTATATCTTCTCGGGGCTCAAGGTCTCGGCCGTGTTCGCCGCGACGGGCGCCATCGTCGGCGAGTTCGTCGGCGCCAATGCCGGGCTCGGCTATCTGCTGCTGCGCGGCACCAGCTTCCTCGACATGCCGCTGATCTTCGCCTGCCTGGTGGCGCTGTCGGCTGTCGGCATCCTGTTCAGCTATCTCGTCGACTGGCTCGAGGTGCTGCTGATGCCCTGGCAGCGCAAGAGCTGACGACAAACGACACAAGAAGAGGGAGGACGACATGACACGCAGGACATTGCTCGCGACCGCCGCCATCCTGGCGCTCAGCGCCGGGGCCGCGTTCGCGCAGGGCGCCGGCAAGCCGATGAAGATCACGCTCAACTTCCTGGCCGCGGCGCCCAATGCCGGCTTCATGATGGCCAAGCAGCTCGGGCTCTATCAGAAGGCGGGCATCGACCTGACCATCGAGGAGGGCAAGGGCTCGGGCACCACGGCGCAGATGGTCGCCACCGGGCAGACCGATATCGGCTTCGCCGATGCCCCAGCCGCCATGCAGCTGCGCACCAAGGGCGCCCCGGTGAAGATCATCGCGCCGGTGCTGCAGACCAACGGCTTCGCCATCATCGCGCTGGAGGAGACCGGCATCGCCAGCCCGAAAGACCTGGTCGGCAAGCGCATCGCGGTGCAGCCGGGCACGGCGCAGACGATCCTGCTCGACGCGATCCTGGCCTCGAACCAGATCGACAAGAGCAAGGTCAACGTCATCAATATCGATCCGGCCGCCTTTGTCGGCGCGCTGCTAGAGAGGAAGGTCGATGCGATCCTGGGTGGCGCCGATTTCCACTCGGTGCAGATCCGCGAGCGCGGCTTCAAGGTGCGCGACCTGTTCTACCGCGATGTCGGCGTGCCGACCGTCGGCCTCTCGATCATTGCCCGCGACGACAAGATCAAGGCCGATGCCGAGCTCTACAAGAGGTTCGTCGAGGCGAGCCTGCAGGGCTGGGACGCGGCCCGCAAGAATCCCGACGCGGCGGCGGACGCGCTGGTCGCGCAGTTCCCCTCGGTGAAGAAGGCGCAGGTGATGGCGCAGTTCGAGGTGGTCAACAAGCTGCTCTGCGCGCCGGGCGCGGCTTCGCTCGGCAAGGTGCCGGAGAAGAACTGGTCGGTGAGCTTCGAGCTGCTGACCCAGTATCTCGGCCTGCCCAAGGACAAGCCGATCACTGATTACTACACCACCGAGCTGCTGCCCGCCTCGGCGCCGGCCTGCCCGTAATCCGCCAGCGCACGCTCAGTCACAGGGATGACGATGACCGCAGCCGCTTCGATCGCCGGGCAGGGGATCGTCAAGACATTCGGCGATTTCACCGCCGTCGACGGGCTCACCCTCGATATCCGCGGCGGCGAGTTCGTCAGCCTGATCGGGCCTTCCGGCTGCGGCAAGAGCACCTTCATGCTGATGGCGGCGGGGCTGATCCCAGTCAGCGCCGGCGAGCTCCTGGTCAATGGCAAGCCGCTGACCGAGCCGCTCACCGATATCGGCATCGTCTTCCAGGACCATCTCCTGCTGGAATTCAGGACGGCATTGGAGAATGTCATGCTGCAGGCCGAGATCCGCGGCCTGCAGCTCGGCCCGGCCAGGGAGCGGGCGCTCGAGTTGTTCGCCAAGCTCGGCATCGCGCATGCGGCCGATCGCTATCCCAAGCAGCTCTCCGGCGGCATGCGCCAGCGCGTCTCGATCGCCCGGGCGCTGATCCATAATCCCTCGGTGCTGATGATGGACGAGCCCTTCGGCGCGCTCGATGCGATCACCCGCACCCAGATCCGGCACGATCTCGAAATGCTCTGGCTGGAGCAGGCCAAGACCGTCGTGTTCATCACCCATTCGATCGAGGAGGCGATCGGCCTGTCCGACCGGGTGCTGGTGATGTCGCCGACGCCCGGCAGGGTCGTCGACGAGATCAGGATCGAGTTGCCGCGCCCGCGGCCGGCCCATCTCGGCGACTATCCGAGCTTCAACGCCTATGCGGACCGCATCCACGACGCCTTCCGCCGTTTCGGCGTGATCAAGTACTGAAGCGCGAAGGGCGTCATTCTCCGCGGCGCGAAGCGCAGATCCGAGAATCTCGGGACGAGAAGGCGCCGATCGGAGCCTCTTCCGGCCCAAGATGCTCGGGTCGAGCCCGAGCATGCCCCCTTCAGGGCCGCTTCGGGATCTCGAGCCCACGCTGCACCGCCGGCCGGGCGAGGCCGCGCTCCAGCCAGGCCGGCACGCGCTTCAGCCTGCCGTAATCGACGAGATCGCCCGCGGCATAGAAGCCGTTGATGTTGCGCACCCAGCCCAATGTCGCGATATCGGCGATGGTGTATTCATCGCCCATCAGCCAGTCGCGCCCTTCGAGGCGGGTCTCGAGCACGCCGAGCAGGCGCTTGCTCTCATTGGCGTAGCGGTCGCGCGGGCGCTTGTCCTCGTATTCCTTGCCGGCGAACTTATGGAAGAAGCCGAGCTGGCCGAACATCGGCCCGATCGCCGCCATCTGGAAGAACACCCATTGCAGGGTCTCGTAGCGGCGCGCTTGATCGGTGGGCAGGAACTTGCCGGACTTGTCGGCGAGATAGACCAGGATCGCCCCCGACTCGAACAGCGCGAACGGCTTGCCGCCCGGACCGTCGGGGTCGAGGATCGCCGGGATCTTGCCATTGGGATTGAGCGAGAGGAATTCCGGCGTCCAGGTCTCGTCCTTGCCGATATCGATGGTGTGCGGCTCATAGGGGATGCCGGTCTCCTCCAGCATGATCGAGACCTTCACGCCATTCGGCGTCGGCAGCGAATAGAGCTGCAAGCGCTCCGGCTGCCGGGCCGGCCAGCGCTGCGTGATCGGAAAGGCGGAGAGATCGGACATCGCGGTTCATCCTCGGATGAGAGCAGGCGGGACGCCGGCGCGCGGCCACGGCGTTGGCCGGTAACTTGATGCCGCCGATCGGCGCTGGCAACCGCCGCACCATTGCATCCGCGCCGAGCACAGGCGGCAAATCGGAAATGGAGGGCGCACCGGCCGCTCGCGCGAGGGGCGAGCTGTTAACCGGTGCTTAACATCATCGGCAAACTTAATGCTTCCGTGGCCTGGCTGCCGCAGCCGGTCAATAAACCGTTCACCCAACGCCTCGCATTTGATCGGTCATGCGTCGCGTTCATCTCATTCTCCTCGCGCTCGGCGTCGTCGGCATCGGCCTTGCCGGCTGCGGCAAGTTCCAGAAGCCGCAGCGCGCCGCCTGGCGCGACCAGGCCGAAGCGGCCTGCCTGTCCTCGCGCCAGGTGCAGCTCTCGGCCTATGTCAGCCTTCGCGAAAAGCCGATCGACGGCCCCGGCACCTGCGGCATGGAAAAGCCGCTGAAGGTCGCCGCCTTCAGCAATGGCAGCATCGGGCTGACCAGCAACGCCACCCTCGCCTGCCCGGTCGTCGCCACCACCGACAAATGGCTCGCCGAGGTGGTGCAGCCGGCGGCGATGAACATTCTCGGCGCCCAGGTGATCGAGATGCGCGCCGGCTCCTATTCCTGCCGCGCCATGAACAACGGCACCGGCACCAGCCGGACCTCCGAGCACGCCTATGGCAATGCGGTCGACGTGTTCTCCTTCCGGCTCAATGACGGGCGGGTGATCACGGTCAAGGACGGCTGGCGCGGCGCGCCGGAGGAGCAGGCCTTCCTGCGCGAATCCTTTGTGGGCGCCTGCCAGCTGTTCTCGACCGTGCTCGGCCCCGGCGCCGACGCCTTCCATTACGACCATTTCCACATCGATCTGGCCCGGCATTCGAAGGGCCGCCAGATCTGCAAGCCGGTGATCAAATACACCCCCCACTACAATCTGCCGCCGCCGGACCCGGCCCGGCCGGACCGCATGGCGCTGCAGCAGCCCCCGGCGCGGCAGACGCTGCCGCCGCCGATGGTCGCGAGCGGCTCGGGCGGCCTGTTGCGCCAGCCGAGCGCCGGTCTGCGGCCGCCGGGCGCGCTCGATGGCGGCTATCCGGTGGCGCATCAGCGGGGCCAGAGCGGGCTCGACGCGCAGCGGCGCTATCTGGAGGAACAGCCGCAGACGCCGCATTACCAGCCGCAGCCCACGCCCAGCGAGATGCGCGGACCCTTGATGCTGCCCGGCTCGGTGCCGCCGACCGAGGAGCTGATCGTCGGCGACGACGAGGGCAACGGCATCATCGACGAGAGCGCCCAGAACGAGCCGCCGATCACGCCGCGCAACGACCCGTTCGCTTTCCGGCCGCCGGCTGGAATCAGGCGCTGAGCGCCAAGCTGCCTAGCTAGCGCGCGACCAGCACCTGGCGGCATTCGTTCGGCAGGTCGTCGACCGACATCGGCGGCTTGGGCCTAGGTTTGGGACCGGGCTTGGGCTTCGGCTTGGGGCCGAAGATCGCCTTGTGCTGGCGCTCGATCCAGCCGCTCAGCTCATCGCCGCAGCCGTCGCCGAAATTCGGCGGCTCCTGGCCGTTGCAGCCTTCGGCGCCGGCCGGGCAGCTCATCCGGATATGGAAATGATAGTTGTGGCCCCAGATCGGCCGCACCTTCTCGAGCCAGGAGCGATCGGCGCCCGCCTCGCGGCAGAGCGCCACCTTCAGCGCCGGATTGACGAAGATTCGCTCGACCTTCGGCTCGCTGGCAGCGGCCTTGATCAGTCGCGTATGCGCCGGCGTCCAGGCCTTCGGATCGACATCGCGCCAATCCGTGCGGGCCATGTTGGTGGCCGGCATGTTCTCGAGCGCATCGCTGTCCAGGCGCCGCCGGGGCATGGGCGTCAGCCAGATATCGGCGTCGAGGCCGATCTGATGCGAGGCGTGGCCGGTCAGCATCGGGCCGCCGCGCGGCTGCGAGATATCGCCGACCAGCAGACCCGGCCAGCCGGTGATCCCCGGCACCTCCCGGGCGAAGCGCTCCAGAAAGGTGATCAGCTCGGGATGGCCCCAATTGCGATTGCGGGCCCGGCGCATCACCTGCCAGTTCTCGCCCTCGACCGGCAGGGCGGTCGCCCCGGCGAGGCAGCCCCGGGAGTAGAAGCCGATCGCCCGCGCCCGCAGGCTGGAGGCGGGCGTCGCCTTCTGGCCGAACAGGGCGCGTGCGGCATCGGGATAGGCCGCGATATTGGCGGCACGGCGCCTGGCTTCATCCTCGGCGGTGGACTGGGCGGCGGCGACGCCCGCCGCCAGCAGTCCAGGCAGGAGAATCAGGCGGGCGAGGCAGGGAAGCAGCGGCATCCGCGCAGATTCGCAAGGGAACTGCAGCAAGGTCAAGCTCGCGCGCACCTGGAACCTCCCGGCTGCCGCTGACGTTGTGTCAGCGCGCGGCCGTCGATCGGCGATGGTTCGGCGCTGCAACGAGAGAAAGGGCGCGAGCCATGTCCACTCTGCTGATCATCGTGCTGCTGCTGATCCTGCTCGGCGGCGGTGGATATTACGGACATCGCACCTATGGCGGGGCCGGGCTCGGCGGCGTGGTCGGGCTGGTGCTGACGATCGTGATCGTGCTGTGGCTGCTCGGTGCGCTGGGCGGCGCGCCGGTCAGGGTCTGATGGCTTAAAGAGCCAGCGCTCGCCGGCTCAGCCGGCGAGCTTCCAGACCAGCATCGCGGCGGCGAGATCCTCGAGCGCCGTGCCGACGGACTTGAACAGGGTCACGTCGTCGCGCTCGGCATCGGTGTCGTGCTCGCCGCGGCAGAGACCCGCCAGCGTGCCGCTGACCTGCTCGGCCGTATAGGCGCCGGAGCGAATCGCGACGGCGACATCGCCGCCCTCATGCAGGGCCGCCTGCGTATCCACGAAGACATGGGCGCGCTGGAGCGCCTCGTCGTCGGCCTCGCGCATCGAGAGATTGAAGGCGCCGACCAGGTCGAGATGGGCGGTGCGCTTCAGCCAGCGGCCATGGATCAGGGGCTCGCGCGACAAGGTCGCGCAGGAAATCAGATCGGCCTGGCGGGCCTCCGCCTCCAGATTCTCGGCGACACGGGCCTCGATCCCCTCATCCGCGAGCTCGGCCACGACGGCGGCTGCCGCCTCCGGACGGCGAGCCCAGACCGCGATGTCCTCGAAGGGACGCACCGTGCGATGCGCCTTGATCAGGAAGGGTGCAAGGGCGCCGGCCCCGACCATCAGCATGCGCCTGCCGTCGGGGCGCTCCAGCATCCGCGAAGCAAGAGCGGAGGCGGCGGCCGTGCGCCACAAGGTCAGCCGCGCCCCGTCGAGGGCGGCCAGGGGCTCACCGCTCTCCCCGTCCATCAGAAGATAGGTGCCCATCACGCTGGGCAGGCTGCGCGCCGCATTGCCCGGAAACACCGTGACCACTTTGGTGCCGAGAAAGGCCGGAGCGGCCTCCGCCGCCGTCCAGGCCGGCATCAGCAGGAGCGTCGCGGCGGCATCGGGGCGCTCGATCTCGTGGTGATGGCGAACCGGCGTGACGACGCTGCCGCGAAACGCCTCGGCGAGCGCCTCGATCAAGGCCGGGAAGGTGAGCAGGCGGTCGATCTCGGCCGCGGAAAAGACGCGCATGGACAAGGCTTCAGACGCGGCTGGTCAGCGCGGGCAGCGCCGAATCCGGCACCGCGGCCCGCAGCGACTGCGCCTCGCTGCGCAGCTTCTCGGCCTCGCGGCGGTTGACCCTCGCTGCCTTGCGATGCTTGCGCTGGCCGAGCCAGGAGGCGAAGCCGCCGATCAGCACGCCGAGGGCGATGGCGGCGAGCACAACCGCGAAGAGCGGCAGGTCGAAGGCCAGCACCGGCGCGTCGCGGCTGATCGGATCGAGGGAGACGCGCACCGGCGCGCGATTGGCGACCGAGAACAGCACCGCCAGCAGCGCGATCGGGACCAGCAGCAGCGCCTTGAAGAATGCCCTCATGCCCGCTCCTCAGGCCTTGCCGTTGAGCCGCATGCGCAGCTCCTTACCGGTCTTGAAGACCGGCACGAATTTCTGCTCGACCTCGACCGCGTCGCCGGTGCGCGGATTGCGCCCGAGCCTGGCCGCGCGCTCCTTGGTCGAGAAGGCGCCGAAGCCGCGCAGCTCGACCCTGTCGCCCCGCGCCAGCGCCTTGACGATCTCGTCGAGGATCGAGCCGACGATATTCTCGATATCGCGCTGGTAGAGATGGGTGTTGCGCTCGGCGATGCGCTGGACGAGTTCCGATTTAATCATGGGACAATATAACCATTTGTAACATCGTCACTTTTCGAAGGGAGGCTGCCAGAGCGCCAAAGGCGCGTCAAGCCGCAAGCCGACCGGCGTATCGGCCGCGCGAGCGATCACGGCCGCCAGGGATTGAAGACCCGCGGCGCGCGCCAGCGCCTCGCCGGCGCTCCACAAACCATAGCTGGAGGACTCGTTACGGCGGCGCCAATCGCGGACCGGCAGCGATTTGTCGATGCCACGCTCGCGCTCGAGCCAGGCGATCGCCTCGCTCTCCCCGCCGATCTCGTCGACCAGCTTCAGCCCGATCGCCTGCCGGCCGGAATGGACGCGCCCGTCCGAGACCGTGGCGAGCTCGGTCTCGGCGAGATTGCGGCGGTCGCGCACCAGGCGCTTGAACCAGTCGTAATTGTCGTCGACGACGCGCTTGAGCGCCGCGATCGCCTCCGGAGAGGGCGGCTCGAAGGCGTTCGGCGCCGCCTTCAGCGGGCTCGACTTCACCTCCTCGACCTTGACGCCGATCGTCTCCATCAGGCGGGCCAGGTTCGGAAACTGAAAGAGCACGCCGATCGAGCCGACCAGAGAGGTCTGCCGCGCGACGATGCGGTCGCTGGCGAGCGCGACGATATAGCCGCCCGAGGCGGCGAGCCCGTCGACCACGGCGACGACCGGCTTCTTCTGGGCGAGCTTGCGCAGCGCCTCGTGCACCGCCTCCGAGCCGGTGGTGGTGCCGCCGGGGCTGTCGATGCGCAGCAGCACGGCGCTGGCGCGGCTGTCCTCGAGCGACTTGATCAGATCCAGGGTGCGGCGGTCGCCGGAGATGAAGCCGGAGATGGTGACGCGGGCGATATGCGCCTGCGCGGTCGAGCCGGGCAGGCGTCCGCTCCAGGCGAGCGCGCCGGCGACAATCAGCGCCACCACACCGACCAGGGCCGTGAGACGCCAGAGCGAGAGCTTTCGCCTCAGGCTGCGGCGATCGGCGAGCAGATCGGCATCGGACGACATGAATGGGGCTCCGACTGGACGGGGCTCTGTGATGTAGCTCCGCCATGGGCCATGGGCAAGGCGGCAATTGCCGCGCGTCCTTCGCTCAGGCCGCGGCGAGAGCCTTCTGGCGATCGAGCGCCAGCAAGGCGAGCCCGCTGGCGACGGAGCGGAAAGCGTCGCCGATATGGATGCGCTGGGCACCGAAGCGCCGGTCGAACAGGGTCCGCACGGCCGGGACGTAAGAGGTGCCGCCGGTCATGAACACCGCCTCGATCTCGCCGGCCGCGATACCGGCCTCGGCAAGCGCCTGGTCGAGCGCCCCCTCGATCGCGGCGACGTCCTGCGCGATCCAGCTCTCGAAGGCGGCGCGCGTGATCGCGCGCTCGATCTTGACGCCCATCTGATCGAAGACGAGCACCGTCTCCTCCTGCGCCGAGAGCGCGATCTTGGCCGCCGACACCGCCCGGTAGAGCTCGTAGCCGAGATCATATTCGATCACGGTCATCAGATCCTCCAGGCGCTCGGGCTCGACCGCATCGCGGATCAGCGCCTTCAGCTCGGCCATGGTCTCGCGGCTCTTCATCAGCGAGAGCCGATGCCATTGCGCGAAGGCGGCATGGTAATGGGCCGGGATCGGCAGGCGCTTGCCGAAGGAGAGATAATCCGTGCCCTTGCCCAGGCGGGGCGAGACGGCATGCTCGATGATCCGGTAGTCGAAGCTGTCGCCGGCGATGCCGACACCGGCATGGGAGAGCGGGATCGCCTCCAGCCGCCCCTGCCCGCCCGGCTCGAAGCGCATCACCGAGAAGTCGCTGGTGCCGCCGCCGAAATCGGCGACTAGCATGGTCTGCGGCGTCGTCAGCTCGCGCGCATACCAATAGGCGGCGCCGAGCGGCTCATAGGCGAAATCGATGTTGGGCATGCCGGCGGAGCCGTAGGCGCCCTTGAGACGCGAGAGCGCGAGCTCCTCGTCGGGCCGATCGCCGGCGAAGACGACCGGGCGCCCGGAGAGAACGGGGCTCGATGCCAGATTCTCCAGCCCGGCCGAAAGATCGCTCAAGAAGACGCCGATCAGGTCCTCGAGGCGGAAGAGCTTGCCGAACAGGCGCGTCTCCTGGAAGGCGCGGCTGGAGAGATGGGTCTTGAGCGATTGCAGGAAGCGGTGCTCGGTGGTCATGCCGAGCGCCATGTCGAGCGCGTCCGGCCCGCTGACATGGGTGACCCTGGTCTCCGGCGGGCGCCCTTCCCGCCAGAACATCAGCGCCGAGCGATAGGCATCGACGGCGCCCTGCCGGGTGGCGAAGCTCCTGGTCGTGACCGAGCCATCGGCGTGGGCCAGCGCGACGACGCTGTTGGTGGTGCCGAAATCGATGCCGATCGCCGCGTCCTGCATGGCCCTCTCCGTTCGTTTCGAAACAAAAGCCCGCGCGGATTTCTCCGCGCGGGCCGAAGATGGTGGCCGGCCGCCGAGGCGGCCGGATGGGATCACTTCTTGTCGGTGCCGGCCTTCTTGAGGGCAGCGCCGAGGATGTCGCCGAGCGAGGCGCCGGAGTCGGAGGAGCCGAACTGGGCGATCGCCTCCTTCTCCTCGGCCATTTCCAGGGCCTTGATCGAGACCTGGATCTTGCGGGCCTTCTTGTCGAAGAGGATGACGCGCGCATCGACCTTCTCGCCGGCCGCGAAGCGCTCGGGGCGCTGCTCGGAGCGATCACGCGCGATCTCGGCGCGCTTGATGAAGGTCGTCATGTCGGTGCCGACGATCTTGACGTCGAGACCGCCATCCTTGACGTCGATGACCTCGCAGGTCACGACCTGGCCCTTCTTGAACTCGCCGGCCTCGACGAAGGGATCGCCGCCCAGCTGCTTCAGGCCGAGCGAGATGCGCTCCTTCTCGACGTCGACATCGAGGACGACCGCCTGGAGCATGTCGCCCTTCTTGTACTCCTCGATCACCTGCTCGCCCGGACGGTTCCAGTCCAGGTCCGACAGGTGGATCATGCCGTCGATGTCGCCTTCCAGGCCGAGGAACAGACCGAACTCGGTCTTGTTCTTGACCTCGCCCTCGACCACCGAGCCGCTCGGATGCTGCTCGGCGAAGACCTCCCACGGGTTGCGCAGGGTCTGCTTGAGGCCGAGCGAGATGCGGCGCTTGACCTGGTCGACCTCGAGGATCGCGACATCGACTTCCTGGGAGGTCGAGACGATCTTGCCGGGGTGGACGTTCTTCTTGGTCCAGGACATCTCCGAAACGTGGATCAGGCCTTCGATGCCCGGCTCCACCTCGACGAAGGCGCCGTAGTCGGTGATGTTGGTGACGCGGCCCTTCAGGCGGGTGCCGACCGGGTAGCGGGCGGCGATGCCATCCCACGGATCGGCGAGCAGCTGCTTGATACCCAGGGAGATGCGGTGCGTCTCCTGGTTGATCTTGATGATCTTGACCTTGACCGTCTGGCCGATGGTGACGACCTCGGACGGGTGGTTGACGCGGCGCCAGGCCATGTCGGTGACATGGAGCAGGCCGTCGATGCCGCCGAGATCGACGAAGGCGCCGTACTCGGTGATGTTCTTGACGACGCCGTCGATGACCTGGCCCTCTTCGAGCGAGGCGACCAGCTCCGAGCGCGCCTCGGCACGGGTCTCTTCAAGGACGGTGCGGCGCGAGACGACGATGTTGCCGCGGCGGCGATCCATCTTGAGGATCTCGAAGGGCTGCGGCTGGCCCATCAGCGGGCCGACATCGCGGATCGGGCGGATGTCGACCTGCGAACGCGGCAGGAAGGCCACGGCGCCGTCGAGATCGACGGTGTAGCCGCCCTTCACGGTGTTGAAGATCATGCCCATGACCTTCTCGCGGGCCTCGAAGGCCTTCTCGAGCTTGACCCAGCTCTCCTCGCGGCGCGCCTTGTCGCGCGAGATCACGGCCTCGCCGAGGGCGTTCTCGATCCGGTCGAGATAGACCTCGACCTCGTCGCCGACCTTCAGCTCCTCATCCCGGCCGGGGCCGGTGAATTCCTTGAGCGCGACGCGCCCTTCCGTCTTCAGGCCGACATCGATGATCGCCATGTCCTTCTCGATGGCGACGACCTTGCCCTTGATGACGGTGCCTTCGAGGGCCTCGTTCCGGGTGAACGATTCCTCGAGGAGGGCGGCGAAATCCTCGCGGCCCGAGCTATAGCTTTCGACAGCTGACATAAAATCTCCTGAGTGCCGGCCGCGTATCCCGCGGATGTCCGGCCAAGGCGCCGATTGGGTTGGTGCTGCGATCCGGACCGTCTCGTGCGGCGCTCCGCTCGCGGAGCTTGCCCTTCGCAAAGGGCGGCGCCTGGCCGCAAGGGCCGGTCCGTATCCGCCGGGCAGCGATCCAAACACGAAACGGGAGCCGGCCGCATGGCCGCCCCCGGCTGTGATCGATCACCGCCCTTCGGACGAGGCTGACCTAGCGATTCCGAACGCGTTTCGCAAGCGGATTACGCCGATCCCGCATGCATGAGGCGGGCTTGCGCCCTGCGCCCGGGCTCCTGATCTCTTGCTACCGATCTCTTGCGACGACGCCCGGCCAGGTGCCGCGGCCCCTTCAGGGAAGGCCACGCATGCTCCCGCTCTCCATCCTCGATCTCGCCTTCGTCGCCGAGGGCTCCAGCGCAGCCGAGGCGCTGCGCAACAGCCGCGATCTCGCCCGCCACGCCGAGAAACTCGGCTATACCCGCTTCTGGCTGGCCGAGCACCACAACATGGTCGGCATCGCCAGCGCCGCCACCGCCGTGGCGATCGGCTATGTCGCCGAGGGCACCTCGACGATCAGGGTCGGCGCCGGCGGCATCATGCTGCCGAACCATTCGCCGCTGGTGATCGCCGAGCAGTTCGGCACGCTGGAGACGCTCTATCCGGGCCGCATCGATCTCGGCCTCGGCCGCGCGCCGGGCACCGACCAGCGCACCTGGCGGGCGCTGCGGCGCGAGGCGGATGCCGCCGAGCGTTTCCCGCAGGACGTGCTGGAGCTGCAGGCGCTGCTCGGCCCGCTGCAGCCCGACCAGGTGATCCAGGCGGTTCCGGGCACCGACACCAGGGTGCCGCTGTGGATCCTCGGCTCCAGCCTGTTCGGCTCGCAGCTCGCCGCGGTGCTCGGCCTGCCCTACGCCTTCGCCTCGCATTTCGCCCCGGATGCGCTGATGGACGCGCTCGCCGTCTATCGCGAGCGCTTCCAGCCCTCGCTGCAGAGCGAGCGGCCGCATGCGATGGTGGGCATCAACGTGATCCCCGCCGAGACCGACGCTGAGGCGCAGCATCTGTTCACCTCGGTGCAGCAGCGCTTCGCCGATATGCTGCGCGGCCGACGCGGGCTGCTGCCGCGGCCGATCGCCGATATCGAGGATTACTGGTCGGGGCCCGAGAAGGCGCAGGCGCAGCGCATGCTGGCCTGCTCCTTCGTCGGCTCGCGCGAGAGCCTGAAGGAGCAATTGCAGGCGTTCCTCGCCCGGACGAAGGCCGACGAGCTGATCGTCGCCTCGGCGATCCACGACCATCGGGCGCGGCTGCGCTCCTACGAGATCCTGGCGGAGATCCAACCCTCGCTGGGCTGAGCGCGCCGGCGGCCTGAAGCGAAGACGCGGAAATCGCGCCTGACCGGTGCAAAGGCGCTCCGGCGACGGCTCCCAGCGCTTTTCCTGCCTCGCCCTTCATGCAACGCTGCGGCGAGATCGCCTGCGGGGGGAGGAGAACGCCATGGGTTGGGTCGTCCTGGGTCTGATCGTCGTCGTCGTGATCTGGCTGATCATGACCTATAACGGGCTCGTCGCGATGCGGCAGCGCGTCAACCAGGCCTTCGCCGATATCGACGTGCAGCTGAAGCAGCGCCACGACCTGATCCCGAACCTGGTCGAGACGGTGAAGGGCTACGCCGCCCATGAGCGCGAGACCTTCGACGCGGTGATCAAGGCGCGCAACCAGGCGCAGAACGCCAGCGGCGTGCACGACCAGGCGGTGGCCGAGCAGCAGCTGACGGGCGCCGTCGGCCGGCTGCTGGCCCTCGGCGAGGCCTATCCGGACCTCAAGGCGAGCGCCAATTTCCAGCAGCTCCAGCAGGACCTCGGCAATGTCGAGGACAAGCTGGCGGCGGCGCGGCGCTTCTTCAACAATGCCGTCAGCGAGTTCAACGCGGCGATCCAGGCCTTCCCGGCGGTGTTCTTCGCGCCGCAGATGGGCTTCAAGGAGCGCGAGTTCTTCGATGTCGGCGAGGAGACGCGGGCGCAGATCGAGGTCGCGCCCAGCGTGAAGTTCTGACGCTCCGATGACGGGCGAGGCCTTCGGGCTCTACACCCATCAGCGCAACAACCGGATCCGGTCGGGTTTCCTGATCGTCGGGCTGTTCCTGATGGTCTATCTCACCGCCTACGGGCTGATCCTGGTCGGCTACGGCTATGCCGGGGTGCCGCGCGGGCGCACCGTGTCGAGCGCCGCGAGCCAGCTGTTCTGGTCCTGGCTGCCCTTCATCACGCTCGCCACCGGCGCCTGGGTGCTGATCGGTTTCAAGGTCAATGTCGGGCTGATCGAGGCGGTGTCGGGCGCCGAGGGAGTGACGCGCGAGCAGAACCCCAAGCTCTACCGGATGCTGGAGAATCTCTGCATCTCGCGCGGCATGGTCACGCCCAAGCTCGCGATCATCCAGAGCGATGCGCTCAACGCCTTCGCCAGCGGCGTCAGCGACAGGCAGTTCACGGTGACGCTGACCACCGGGCTGATCGAGCAGCTCAACGACGCCGAGATCGAGGCGGTGATCGCCCATGAGCTGACCCATATCCGCAATGGCGATGTGCGGCTGATGGTGATCGCCATCGTGATCGCCGGCATCATCTCCTTCGTCGGCGAGGTGCTGTTCCGCAATATGGGCCGGGTGCGCATCTCCTCCGACAGCGACAAGAAGGGCAGCCTGGCGGCGATCGTGATCGGCGTCGCGATCATCGCGGTCGCCTGGCTGCTGGCGGTGGTGATCCGGCTGTCGCTGTCGCGCTCGCGGGAATATCTCGCCGATGCCGGGGCGGTGGAGCTGACCAAGAACCCCGACGCGATGATCTCGGCGCTGCTGAAGATCGCCGGGCGCGCCGATATCGACGGCGTGCCCTCCGGGGTGATGGACATGTGCTTCGAGAACGATCCCGACGATTTCGCCGATCTGTTCTCGACCCACCCTTCGGTGACCAAGCGGGTCCAGGCCCTGGTGCAGACCGCGGGCGGGCGGCTGCCGCCGGAGGCCCCGCCCGGCCCGCCCAGAATCGCCGAGCGCGAGCCGCTGCCGGAGATCGCCCGGACCTCGGCCGCGCATGGGCCGTGGGCGCGGCCGGCGCCGCCGGCTGGCTAGCTCACCTTGCGGCACGCTCCTCCTCGATCGCGCGCAGGATCCAGGCGACGAAGGCGGCGATCTCGGGATTGTCGCGGTCTTCGCGCCGGTAGAGCAGGCGATGGGCGACGGCCGAGATGCCGAGCGAGCCGAAGGGCAGCGCGAGATCGCCGCGGCGCAGCAGGTCGCGGGCGTGGAACATCGATTCCAGCGCCAGGCCGAGCCCGTCCACCGCCGCGGCGACCGCGAGATGGCCGCGGTCGAATTGCAGGCCGCGCGGGTTGAGCGGCTCCAGCGGCGCATAGCGGGCCGACCACTGGTCCCATTGGACCACACAGCGCACCGAATGGATCAGCGGCACCCGCGTGACGTCGCCCGGCGCCGATAGCCGGTGGCGCGCGATAAAAGCGGGGCTGGCGAGCGGCACGATCAGCTCCTCGCCGAGCGAGACCGCCTCGCAATCCTCCGGCACCGGGCGGGCATATTGGATATCCACCAGGATCCCGTCCTGGCCGAGCCGCGCCGGCTCATGGCCGGCGAAGAGGGCAATGTCGATCGAGGGGTGCTCGCGCAGGAACTGGCCGAGCCGCGGGACGAGCCAGCAGGTCGCCAGGCTGGGCGAGGCATGGATCGGCAGGCGCCGCACGCCGGCGCCGCCGGAGGCGACGCGGCTGGTCGCCGTCACCAGCCTGGCGAAGCTCTCGCCGATCGAGGCGCTGTAGGCCAGCGCCTCCTCGGTCGGGATCACCCGGCGCCTCACCCGCAGGAACAGCGGACGCCCGAGCACCCCTTCGAGCGCCCGCATCTGATGGCTGATCGCCGAAGGCGTCAGGTTGAGCAGCCTGGCCGCGCCGGCAAAGCTGCCCGCCTCCATGACGGCCCGGAAGGTATGGAGCCACTGCAAGGGCGGAAGGCCGATCATTGGTGAATGACGCTCATCGATAGCCCGATCCTTATTCGTTACTCATGCGCAGTTTGCTCGTGCTAGCAATCATGCATGAGGAATGCAGCTCACTAAACGAGCGGCAGAAGGCAGGGAGGGGGCGCGCTCGGGAGCGGGCGACGTCCATGGCGGAGACCCCGCCGCGGCGCTGCGGGCGCGAGGCTGCGCGCGGCCGCCTGCTCCTTCGTCTTCGGATTCCTCGGATCGGCGAGGATGCCCGCGTGCGGGCGTGAAGGCGAGGACCTATGAATCTTCATCGCAAGCTTCTCGAGCGGAAGGCAGCCGGCAAGCCGATCACGATCGGGCTGATCGGCGCCGGCAAATTCGGCACCATGTTCCTGTCGCAGGCGCGCAGCACCGACGGCATGCACCTGGTCGGCGTCGCCGATCTCAACACCGCCCGCGCCCGGTCGCAGCTCGCGCTCGCCTGCTGGCCGGCCGAGCAATATGCGGCAGGCTCCGTCGACGATGCGCTGAAGAGCGGCGCGACGCTGGTCACCGAGGATGCGCAGGCGCTGCTGACCCATCCGGGCATCGAGGTGATCATCGAGGCGACCGGCGATCCCGGCGCAGGCATCCGCTTCGCGCTGAAGGCGATCGAGCACGGCAAGCATATCATCATGGTCAATGTCGAGGCGGACGCGGTCGCCGGGCCGATCCTCGCCCGCAAGGCCAAGGCGGCGGGCGTCGTCTATTCGCTGGCCTGGGGCGACCAGCCGGCGCTGATCGCGGACCATGTCGACTGGGCGCGCGCCGCCGGCTTCCGCGTCGTCGCGGCCGGCAAGGGCACGCGCTACCACCCGACCTATCACCAGTCGACGCCGGACACGGTCTGGGACATCCTCGACAAATACATGAAGATCCGCGACCGGCAGTCCATCAACCCGAAGATGTTCAACAGCTTCGTCGACGGCACCAAGTCCGGCATCGAAATGACGGCCGTCTGCAACGCCACCGGCCTGCACGCGCAGGCCGAGGGCCTCACCTTCCCGCCCGCGACCCGCTTCGAGCATGCCGAGATCTGCAAGCCGAAATCGGACGGCGGCGTGCTGGAGAAGGCCGGCGTCACCGAGGTCACCTCCTCGGTCTATCGCGACGGCAGCGACGTGCCGCATTCGCTGGTGATGGGCACCTATGTCGTGTTCGAGAGCGACAGCGCCTATAGCGAGGAGTGCTTTCGCGAATACAGCATGCTGCAGGACAAGAGCGGCAAATATGCCTGTCTCTACCGGCCGATCCACATGATCGGGCTCGAGCTCGGCATCTCGGTGGCCTCGGCGGCGCTGCGCGGCGAGCCGACCGGCGCGCCGATCACCTTCAATTCCGACGTCGTCGCCACCGCCAAGCGCGACCTGAAGGCCGGCGAGATGCTGGACGGCGAAGGCGGCTTCTGCGTCTGGGGCAAGCAGACGCCGGCCGAGGCCTCGCTGGCGCAGGGCTATCTGCCGCTCGGCCTCGCCCATCAGGTCAAGCTCAAGACCGACATCGCCGCCGGCCAGCGGCTGAAATGGAGCGATGTCGCTTATGACGCCGACAGCCTGGCCGTGAAGGTCCGGCGCGAGATGGAGGCGGAATTCGCCGCGCCGCAAGCGCGGGTGGCCTGACGGCCGCTCCGGCGGCGCCCGGCGAACCTGACCGCGCGCCGCCGATATCAGAGTTCCGGAAAAGGGACCTGTTACAACAACCGAGGAGGAGGAAACAGATGACGACCAAGGGACGACATGGACCGACCCGGCGCGCCGCCCTGCGCGGGCTCGTCGCCGGCGGCGCGCTGGTGGCGATGCCCGGCGTGCTGCGCGCGCAGAAGCTGAGCTGGATCGGCGCGAATGTCGCCTCCCAGCAGGATTTCATCGGCGTCAGCCTTGATTTCTTCGCCAAGCGTGTGGGCGAGCTGACCAAGGGCCAGATCGAGATCAGCGCGCATCATGGCGGTGCGCTCGGCGGCGAGCGCGAGCATGTCGAGGGGCTGCTGCAGGGCGCCGTCCATATCGCGACGCCCGGCCAGGGCGTGGTCGCCGGCTGGTATCGGCCGGCCGAGGTCTGGACCCACCCCTATTTGTTCAAGGACGTTCCCCATAAGGACCGCGTCTGGGACACGATGCGCGCCGAATATCAGGAGGACATCGCCAAGGCGGCGAAGCTGCGCCCGCTCGGCGCGATCCCGCGCATGCCGCGCATGCTGACCAGCAACCGGCCGGTGAAGACGCCCGCGGACATGAAGGGGCTGAAGATCCGGGTGCCGGAAACGGCGCTGTGGCGGCGGACCTTCGAGATGTTCGGAGCCTCGCCGACGCCCCTGCCCTTCCCGGAGGTGTTCCAGGCCTTGAAATCGGGCGTGATCGACGGCCAGGAGAACCCGATGGGGCTGAGCTTCTATTCGGGCATCTTCGACGTGAACAGCCATCTCGCCCTGACCGAGCACATGATGCAGGACAATTGCATCATCACCAGCGAGGCGGCCTATCAGAAGCTGACGCCCGAGCTGCGCAAGGCACTCGACCAGGCGGCGCGCGATATGGAAGCCGAGATGCGGCCGAAGGTGATCGCCGACGACGCCCGCATCCTCGAGCAGGTGAAGGCGAAGAAGATCACGATCACCGAAGTCGACAAGGCGGCTTTCGGCGCCTCCGTAAAGACCATCGCCACCGAATTTCCAGCCGGCAAGACATGGGCGGATCGCATCCGCGAGATCGCCTGAGGATCTCCGGCTCGCCGGATCAGCCTCTCATCGCGTCATGCTCGGCCTTGCGCCGGGCATCGGCGTCCTGAACGCCGCCTGACGGGGGCGATTGGGGAACAGCTCACCGGTCCGTCGCCGCCAGGTCACGCCTTTGCTGCGGAGCTCAACGCATGAAGTTACTGGCATGAAGTCACTGATCGGCAGGGCCTGCGAGCTCGTCACCGATGTCGCCAAGCTGTTCCTGGGAAGCTGCATCGCGCTGATCGTGCTGATCACGCTGGCGGCCGTGTGGTGGCGCTATGTCGTCAATGCCCCGATCGCCTGGATCGAGCAGGTCTCGAACATCCTGTTCATCTGGATCACCTTCATCGGCGCGGCGGTGCTCTATCGCCAGAAACTGCATATCGGCGTCGAGATCTTCCTCGAGATGCTGCGGGGACGCAGCAAGCAGGTGATGTTCTGGGTCATCGAGCTGGCCAATCTCAGCTTCATCGTCGTGCTGTTCATCTACAGCATGAAGCTGTCGATCGACGTGCTGCCGAACACCTATGGCGCGCTCGATATCACGCCGGCCTGGTTCTATTTCTCGGCGCCGGTCGCCTGCGCGATGATGATGCTCTACTTCGTCGAGAAGCTCGTCGACCCCTCCAAGCGAGAGCCCGAAGGCCTGGCGGGGGATTTCTGAGATGAGCACAGTCCTGGTCGGAGGCTTCTTCCTGCTGCTGGCGCTCTCGGTGCCGATCGGCTTCGCCATGGGCATCGCGACGATGGCGGCGATCTGGGCGCATGGCTCGCTGCCGATGTCGCTGCTGGCGCAGCGCACCCTCGTCGGCGCCGATTCCTACGCGCTGCTGGCAATCCCCTTTTTCATCCTCGCCGGCAATCTGATGAATGGCGGCGGGATCACCCATCAGATCATCCGCCTCGCCAATGCCATGGTCGGGCGCTTCCGCGGCGGGCTGGCGCTGACCTCGGTGACGGCGGCGATGATCTTCTCGGGCCTGTCCGGCTCGGCGGCCGCCGATGCCTCGGCGCTCGGCAAGGTGCTGATCCCGGCGATGAAGAAGCAGGGCTATGGCGGCGGCTTCGCGGCCGCGCTGATGGCCTCGGCCTGCGTCAACGGGCCGATCATCCCGCCCTCGATCCCGCTGGTGATCTACGGGCTTTCCGCAGCGAAGGGCGTCTCGATCATCGCCCTGTTCCTCGGCGGCGTCGTGCCCGGCATCCTTCTGACCCTGGCGCTGATGATCGCCTCTTATGTCATCGCGGTCAGGCGGAACTATCCGGTCTCGCAGGCCGTGCCGCTGCGCGAGATCCCGCGTCTGATCCCGCCGGCGCTCTGGGCCCTGGCGATGCCGGTGATCATCCTGTTCGGCGTGGTCGGCGGCATCGTCACCGTCACCGAGAGCGCGACGATCGCGGTGCTCTATGCGCTGCTCGTCGGTTTCTTCGTCTATCGGCAGCTCAGGCTGAGGATGCTGTTCCCGATCCTGGTGCAGACCGCGCTCGACACGGCGCTGGTGATGTTCATCATCGCGCTGTCATCGGGCTTCGGCTGGTTGCTGGCGGTGTCGGGCCTGCCGCGGGAGCTGGCGGCCTGGATCGCCTCGATCTCGACCGATCCGACGATCATCCTGATGATGATCAACGTGCTGCTGCTGGTGATCGGCATCTTCATGGAGCCGCTGCCGGCGATGTTCATCCTGATCCCGGTGCTCGTGCCGGTGGTTCAGGCGGTCGGGATCGACCTCGTCCATTTCGGCCTGGTGATGGTGTTCAACCTCTGCCTGGGGCTGATCACGCCGCCGGTCGGAATCCTGCTCTATATCTGCGCCAATTTCGCCGGCGTGAAGCTGGAGGAGGAGAGCCGGGAGCTCTGGCCCTTCCTCGGGGCCGGGCTGGTGGTGCTGGCCTTGATCTCGCTGTTCCCGTCGACGGTGCTCTGGCTGCCGGGCGTGCTGGCCGGCTACGGGCGCTGAGCCAGCTCAGCGTCCGTGCTTGGCCCAGTCCAGCGCTTCGTCAAGCCGGTCGTCGCCCCAGAACAGCTCGCCATCCTCGGTGATGAAGGTCGGCGCGCCGAAGATGCCGAGCGATTTGGCGAGCTCGGTCTCGGCCTTGAGACGGCCCTTGACCTCCTCGCTGCGAGAGGCGGCGAAGGCCGCCGCCGGCTCGGCGCCCGCCTCGCGCAGGGCGGCGCTGAGCACCGCCTCCTCGGCGATGTTGCGGCCCTGGCAGAATTCGGCCCGGAACAGCGCCTTGGAGAAGGCGGGCATCCAGCCGGCCTCGCGCCCGGCCAAAGCGAGGCGGGCCGCGACCAGGGAGTTCTGCGGGAAGATCTCGGGGCGGGTGATCGAGAGCCCGTAGCGGCCGGCGCGGCGCTCGACGTCGCGCCACATATAGCGGCCCTTGTTGGGGTAGAGGTTGAATGGCGAGGAGGTCCAGCCCTGCGCGGCGAAGATCGGGCCGAGCAGGAAGGGGCGCCAGCGGATCGTCACGCCGGCCGCCTGCGCCGACTCCTCGATGCGCAAGGCGCTCAGGCAGGAATAGGTCGACGCGAATTCGTACCAGAAATCGAGAACAGGACGATTCGGCATCAGACCTCCATCAAAGGGCATCCCCGCAGCGCGCCTCGATCGGGACGCCCGGCCGATGAAACCCGCAAGAGCGATCCATCACAAGCCGTCGTCCAATCGATCAGAAGGTTCCGATTGCGTCGCCCGTAACCCTGCGATAGTGCGCCCTTACGTCTGAAATGCGGCCGCCCGCGCCGTGTTCCACAACAAGGCGCGTCTGCCGCGCGCCGCCACTGACAGGAAGAGTTGGTCCATGGCCGATAAGCGCGTGAACAAGGTCGTGCTCGCCTATTCGGGCGGTCTCGATACCTCGATCATCCTGAAGTGGCTGCAGACCACCTATCAGTGCGAGGTCGTGACCTTCACCGCCGATCTCGGCCAGGGCGAGGAGCTGGAGCCGGCCCGGCAGAAGGCGCTGCTGCTCGGCATCAAGCCGGAGAACATCTTCATCGAGGACCTGCGCGAGGAATTCGTCCGCGACTATGTCTTCCCGATGTTCCGGGCCAATGCCGCCTATGAGGGCGTCTATCTGCTCGGCACCTCGATCGCGCGGCCGCTGATCGCCAAGAAGCTGATCGAGATCGCCGAGAAGGTCGGTGCCGATGCGGTCTCGCACGGCGCCACCGGCAAGGGCAACGACCAGGTCCGCTTCGAGCTGACCGCCTATGCGCTGAAGCCCGACGTCCAGGTGATCGCGCCCTGGCGCGAATGGGACCTGCGCTCGCGCGAGCAGCTGATCGCCTTCGCCGAGCAGCACCAGATCCCGATCGCCAAGGACAAGCGCGGCGAGGCGCCGTTCTCGATCGACGCCAACCTGCTGCATGTCTCCTCCGAGGGCAAGGTGCTGGAGGACCCGGCGCAGGAGGTCCCGGATTATGTGTTCTCGCGCACGCTCTCGCCGGAGGAGGCGCCGGACAAGCCGACCGTGATCACCATCGACTTCGCCAAGGGCGATGCCGTGGCGATCGACGGGCAGCAGCTCTCGCCGGCCAAGCTTCTCGCCAGGCTCAACGAGCTCGGCCGCGACAACGGCATCGGCCGGCTCGACCTGGTCGAGAACCGCTTCGTCGGCATGAAGAGCCGCGGCATGTACGAGACGCCCGGCGGCACCATCCTGGCGGTCGCCCATCGCGCCATCGAGTCGATCACGCTCGACCGAGGCGCGGCGCATCTCAAGGACCAGCTGATGCCGCAATATGCCGAGCTGATCTATAACGGCTTCTGGTTCTCGCCGGAGCGCGAGATGCTGCAGGCGCTGATCGACAAGAGCCAGGAATTCGTCGCCGGCCAGGTGCGGCTGAAGCTCTACAAGGGCGGCGTCCATGTGATCGGCCGCTCGAGCCCCTATTCGCTCTATGACCAGGACCTCGTCACCTTCGAAGAAGGCGCGGTGGCCTATGACCACCGCGACGCCGCCGGCTTCATCAAGCTGAACGCCCTGCGCCTGCGCACTCTCGGGCAGCGCAAGCGCAAGCTCGGGCTCTAGGCGCTGCGCAGCGGCGCCTCGCCGAGGGCGGCCGAGCGCTTGAGGCCGATGACCTCGAGCTCGGTGACCACCGCGACCGCCGCCGCCTGCGCCAGCACGAAGGCGATGCCGAGGCCGGTCGGGGCGAACCAGCCGGCGACCAGGATGAGCACGCTGTCGGCGATCCAGAGGATGTTGATCCCGATCACCGCATAGACGGCCAGGCGCGGCAGGGTGCTGCGGCTGGCGAGCAGCGCCAGCAGCGCGGCGCAGGGCAGAAGCACGAGGCCGGCGCCGCGCAGAAAGCCTGCCGGAAAGCCGAGCGGGGCGGCGAGCGCGCCGGCTCCCAGCGCCAGCAGCAGGCCGGTGGCGGCGCAGGCGGCGGCGTCGAGGGCAAGCGCATTGCGCAGGAAGCGCGAGGACTGGATCATGGCCATGATGGGCTCTCCGGTTGGGCCCGGCTGATCCGGGCGTTGCTGATGGAGACCATGCTGGCTGAGGCTCGGCGGCCCGTCGATTAAGCCCGAGGTAATTGGAAGGCGGCGCGGCGGGCGCTAGCTTGCCCGGCATGAACAAGCATCATCACCAGCCCTCGGTCGGGCATCTCATCCGCGACTGGCGCCAGCTGCGGCGGCTCAGCCAGCTCGATCTTTCCCTCGAAGCCGAGATCTCGCAGAAGCATCTCAGCTTCATCGAGAGCGGCCGCTCGGTACCGAGCCGGGACATGGTCGTGCATCTGGCCGAGCATCTCGGCGTGCCGCTGCGCGAGCGCAATGCGCTGCTGCTCGCGGCCGGCTACGCGCCGCTCTATCTCGAACGCTCGCTCGACGACCCGGAGCTGACGGCGGCGCGGGCGGCGATCGATCTCGTGCTGAAGGGGCATGAGCCCTATCCGGCCGTGGCGATCGACCGGCACTGGACGCTGCTGGCGGCGAATGCGGCGATCGCGCCGATCGCCGGTCTGGCGAGCGAGGCGAGCCTGCTGGCCGGGCCGGTCAATGTGCTGCGGCTCAGCCTGCATCCGGGCGGGCTTGCGCCGCATATCGCCAATTTCAGCGAATGGCGCGCCCATCTGCTCTCGCAACTGCGCCAGCAGATCCGCGCGACCGCGGACCAGACCCTCGCCGGGCTGCTCGAGGAGCTGATGAGCTATCCCGGGCCGCAGCCGGCCGGCGGCAAGCCGGAACCCGAGATCGAGCCCTGGGTGATCGTGCCGCTGCGCTTGCGCATCGGCGATCAGCTGCTGTCGCTGATCTCGACGCGGATGGCCTTCTGCACGCCGGTCGAGATCACCTTGTCCGAGCTGACCCTGGAAACCTTCTTTCCGGCCGATCCGGCGACCGCTGCGGCCCTGCGGGCGCTGACGCCGACCTGACGAGGAGGAACCAAAGCGCGCCCCTCGGGTTGTTCTTGCAGACGGCGCTTTCGGCGCCGTGCGCAATTTTCAGAACACGAGGAGTCGTCCCATGGGCAGCACCACCGACAAGATGAAGGGCATGGCCAACGAGGCCGCCGGCAATGTCAAGCAGGCCGCCGGCAAGGCGATGGACAAGCCCGGCCTGCATGCCGAGGGCATCGCGCAAGAGCGCAAGGGCGAAGCCCAGCAGGCGGTGGGCAAGGCCAAGGATGCCGTCAAGAAGGTCGTCGACAAGGCTTGATCACCAGGCCGGTTCGACGGAAAGCGGGTCGCCAAAAGGCGGCCCGTTTTTCATGATCAGGCCGAACCGCCGAGTCCGCCGAGGAAATCCTTGACGCGGCCGAAGAAGCCCGCGGTCTCGGGATGGGTGGCGCCGGAGCTCTCGCGCTCGAACTCCATCAGCAGCTCGCGCTGGCGCGCCGTCAGCTTCTGCGGCGTCTCGACCAGGACCTGGATGTAGAGATCGCCGAGCTCGCGCGAGCGCAGCACGCTCATGCCCTTGCCCTTGAGGCGGAACTGCTTGCCCGTCTGGGTGCCCTCGGGAACCTTCACGCGCGCCTTCTCGCCGTTCAGCGTCGGCACCTCGATCTCGCCGCCGAGCGCCGCCGAGGTCAGCCCGATCGGCACCCGGCAGAACAGGTCGGCGCCGTCGCGCTGGAAGATCGCGTGCGGCTTGATCGACAGGAAGATGTAGAGATCGCCCGGCGGGCCCCCGCGCAGACCGGCCTCGCCCTCGCCGGCGAGGCGGATGCGGGTGCCGTCCTCGACGCCGGCCGGGATGTTGACCGAGAGCGTGCGCTCGCGGGTGACGCGGCCCGCGCCATGGCAGGCATTGCAAGGATCGTCGATGATCTCGCCGCGGCCGCCGCAGGTCGGGCAGGTGCGCTCCACCGAGAAGAAGCCCTGATTGGCGCGGACCCGGCCATGGCCGCCGCAGGTGGGGCATTGGCGCGATTTCGAGCCGACCTTGGCGCCGGTGCCGGAGCAGACCTCGCAGGCCACCGAGGTCGGCACGCGGATGGTCTGGTTCTTGCCGGTATAGGCTTCTTCCAGCCCGATCTCGAGATTATAGCGCAGATCGGCGCCGCGCTCGCGGGCATTGGCGCCGCGCGGGCCGCCGCGGCGGCCGTCACCGAAGAAGGATTCGAAGATGTCCGACATGAAGTCGGACATGTCGGCCGGGCCGCCGCCACCGCCGCCATTCTCGAAGGCCTGGTGGCCGTAGCGGTCATAGGCGGCGCGCTTCTGGCCGTCGGAGAGGACCTGATAGGCCTCGTTGATTTCCTTGAACTTGATCTCGGCCTGCTTGTCGCCCGGGTTCTTGTCCGGGTGGTGCTGCATGGCGAGCTTGCGGAAGGAGCTCTTGAGCTCGACCTCCGTCGCCGTGCGGGAGACCCCGAGGACCTCGTAATAATCGCGTTTGGACATTCAACCAGCCGCCCCTGCGCCGCCTACGCCCGCGGCGCAGGCAGGCACGTGATTTCCTGCCGAGGCCATGGCCGCAACGCAATGGCCGGGTCAAGCCCGGCCATCCCGTCGCGTCGATGGCGAGCGCCGATCAGGCGCTCTTCTTCTTGTCGCCCTCGCCGTCGCTGACGTCCTTGAAGTCGGCGTCGATGACGTCGTCCTTCTTGGCCTCGTCCTCGGCGGCACCCTCCGGCGCATTCGCCTCGGCGGCCTGGCTGGCGGCATACATCGCCTCGCCGAGCTTCATCGAGGCCTGCATCAGGTCGTTGGTGCGGGCGTTGATCGTCTCGACATCCTCTTCGGTCAGCGCGGCGCGCAGCGCGTCGAGCGCGGTCTCGATCGCGGTCTTGTCGGCGGCCGAAACCTTGTCGCCATAGTCCTTCAGCGACTTCTCGGTCGAGTGCACGAGGCTCTCGCCCTGGTTCCTGGCCTCGACCAGCTCGCGGCGCTTCTTGTCCTCGGCGGCGTTGGCCTCGGCGTCCTTGACCATCTTCTGGATCTCGGACTCGGAGAGGCCGCCGGAGGCCTGGATGCGGATCTGCTGCTCCTTGTTGGTGGCCTTGTCCTTCGCCGTCACCGAGACGATGCCGTTGGCGTCGATGTCGAAGGTCACCTCGATCTGCGGCATGCCGCGCGGGGCCGGCGGGATGCCCATCAGGTCGAACTGGCCGAGCAGCTTGTTGTCGGCCGCCATCTCGCGCTCGCCCTGGAAGACCCGGATCGTCACAGCGCCCTGGTTGTCCTCGGCGGTGGAGAAGACCTGGCTCTTCTTGGTCGGGATCGTGGTGTTGCGGTCGATCAGGCGGGTGAAGACGCCGCCCAGCGTCTCGATGCCGAGCGAGAGCGGGGTCACGTCGAGCAGCAGCACGTCCTTGACGTCGCCCTGCAGGACGCCGGCCTGGATCGCGGCGCCGATCGCGACGACCTCGTCGGGGTTGACGCCCTTGTGCGGCTCCTTGCCGAAGAACTGCTTCACCACCTCCTGGACCTTCGGCATGCGGGTCATGCCGCCGACCAGGACGACCTCGTCGATGTCGCCGGCCGAGAGCCCGGCATCCTTGAGCGCCTTGCGGCAGGGCTCGATGGTGCGCTGGATCAGGTCGTCGACCAGGCTCTCGAACTTGGCGCGCGAGAGCTTGATGGCGAGGTGCTTCGGACCCGAGGCATCGGCGGTGATGTAAGGCAGGTTGATCTCGGTCTGCGAGGCGCTCGACAGCTCGATCTTGGCCTTCTCGGCCGCCTCCTTGAGGCGCTGCAAGGCGAGCTTGTCCTTCTTCAGGTCGATGCCCTGCTCGCGCTTGAACTCGTCCGCCAGGTACTCGACCAGGCGCATGTCGAAGTCCTCGCCGCCGAGGAAGGTGTCGCCATTGGTCGACTTCACCTCGAAGACGCCGTCGCCGATCTCGAGGATCGAGACGTCGAAGGTGCCGCCGCCGAGGTCATAGACCGCGATGGTGCCGGTCGACTTCTTGTCGAGCCCGTAGGCGAGCGCGGCCGCGGTCGGCTCGTTGATGATGCGCAGCACCTCGAGGCCGGCGATGCGGCCGGCATCCTTGGTGGCCTGGCGCTGGGCGTCGTTGAAATAGGCCGGGACGGTGATGACGGCCTGGGTGACCGGCTGGCCGAGGTAAGCCTCCGCGGTCTCCTTCATCTTCGTCAGGGTGAAGGCGGAGATCTGCGAGGGCGAATAGTCCTTGCCGTCGGCCTCGACCCAGGCGTCGCCCGAGGAGGCCTTCTTGATCTTGTAGGGGACGAGCTTGACGTCCTTCTGCGTCATCGGATCCTCGAAGGTCCGACCGATCAGGCGCTTGATCGCGAAGAAGGTGCGCTCGGGATTGGTGACCGCCTGGCGCTTGGCCGGCTGGCCGACCAGGCGCTCGCCATCGTCGGTGATGGCGACGATCGACGGCGTGGTGCGGGCGCCTTCGGAATTCTCGATGACCTTCGGGGTCGACCCTTCCATCACTGCGACGCAGGAGTTGGTCGTGCCGAGGTCGATACCAATGACTTTACCCATGGATGGGATCCCTTTTTTACCGAGCAGATCGCCGCAAGAGAGCGCTGACGCGCCGCCTTGCGGCCCATGGTCCCGAATCGCCCCCACCTGCTGCGGCGAACGAATACGGGATATCCACGTCTGGCAGACGCGCGCCGGAGCGGAACCTTGGCGATTCCGGCCCGGCGGCACAGTCCACCGGTTCACTAAAGATGAGCCGGTATCGCACCGAAACCACGAGCCTCGCGCGATCCGCCCCGGATGGTCGCTAAACCACCACTTGGCGGCGTATATAGGGAGGGTGCCGCCCCGCTTGCAAGGCGCGAAGCCGGATTAAGAATCAGCTTTGGGCAGGCTGCCGCACAGATTTCGCCAGTCGATCATTACCGGCAGGTGTTGCCTGCACGCTCTTGCGCGCGCCGCGGCCTCACTCCATTCAGATGGATGCTGCCTCATCAGGACAATGCCGTGACGAAGACAGGACGCCAGAACGCAAGACAGGCCGGCGCGAGGCTGCTTGCCGCCGGCTTCGCGGCGGCGTCGCTCGGTCTTGCCTGTCTCGGCCTGCCCGAAATGGCTCAGGCGCAGCCGCTGCAATTGCCGGGAGCACAGCCCTTCAACGCGCCCGGCAGCCAGCAATCAGCGCCCGGCACCGTCAGCAGCGCAACGCCGCGTCCGCGCGGCATGCCGGCGCTCAGGATCGCCGGGGAGGAATCGATCCTCGGCAAGGTGCTGCGCCGCAACGGGGCCTCCGGCGAGGCGGTTCTGGAGAAGACCGGCAGCGGCTACGGGCTGAAACTGCGCGCCGAGGGCTACCAGGCGGACAATCTCACCGAGCCCTGCGCGATCTCCTTTGGCGATGCGCCGGTTCCGGTGACGGCGCTGGGCAAGCCGGCCGGCCTGCCGCGCTACAGGCTGGAGGCGCCCGCCTGCCCGATCGTCTTCGACGTGCTCGACGGCGGCTTCCTGGTGATGGAGCCCGATCAGCCCTGCGTGATCGAGGCGGCGGCCTGCCGCATCGACCCGCGTGGCGTCTGGGGGCCGGATGCGCGCAGCCTGGGCGCTCGCGCCAAGGAGATCGAGGGCGAGCGCGGCCGCGCCGAAAACGCAGTGCGTGAAGGCTTCAAGGCGCTGTCGGCCAAGGCCGAACTGCCCGAGCAGCGCGCGATCGCGCGCGAGCAGGCCGGCTTCTCCTCGGAGCGGGCGCAAATCTGCCGGGATTTCCAGCGCGAAGGTACGCATGGCTTCTGCGGCGCCCGTATCACCGAGGCGCGCGCCGCCTCGATCAGGGTGCGGCTCGGCCTGCCCGAACCGAAGCCCGAGACCGCCAAGCCCGCCCGCACGGCAACGCCCCGGCAGACGACGCAGCCGCTCACGCCCTAGAGCGTCACGCCGCCGCCGTTCCGGCGACCTGCCCCGCTTCCCAGCCCAGAATGGCGCGCTTGCGCGTCAGCCCCCAGTGATAGCCGGTCAGCGCGCCGGACTTGCCGATGACGCGATGGCAGGGCACCACGAAGGAGATCGGATTCTTCCCGACCGCCGCGCCCACCGCCCGCGCCGCCGAGGGCTTGCCGATATGCTCGGCGACGTCGCCATAGGTCGTGGCGCAGCCGACCGGGATGCGCAGCAGCGTCTCCCAGACCCTGACCTCGAAATCGGTGCCGATCAGCACGACGCGCAGCGGCACCTGCGGCGACCAGCTCTGCGGCTCGAAGATGCGGGCGGCATAGGGCTTCGTCGCCTGCGGGTCGAAATGATAATCGGCATGCGGCCAGCGCCGCATCATGTCGGCCAGCGCCTCGGCCCGGCCGCCGACCACCTTGCCGCCGTCGAGGCTGCTGGAGACCCAGCCGAGGCCGGCGAGCCCGCGCTCGGTCACCACGATCAGCGCCTCGCCGAAGGGCGAGGGATGAAAGCCATAGGACAGCCGCAGGCCGCCGCCGCCCGCCTTCCACTCGCCGGGCGACATCGCCTCATGGGTCACGAACAGATCGTGCAGCCGGCCGGGCCCTGAGAGGCCGACCTCGTAGCTGGTGTCGAGGATGCTGGCCGAGGCGGCGAGCAGGCCCTTGGCATTGTCGAGCGTGATCGCCTGCAGGAAGGCCTTCGGCGTCAGGCCGCACCAGCGCCGGAACAGGTGGTGGACATCCGTCGGCGTGGCGCCGGCAGCCTCCGCGATCGCCTCGATCGTCGGCTGCTCGCGCCAGTGATGGGTGATGTAGGACAGGATGCGCCGCACGGTGTCGTAATCGGAGCCGGGCGGCGCCGCCGGAAAATCCGCCTCGGACGGCATCAGCTCGGCCGCGCGCGCGAGCACGGCATTGGAGAGGGGGATCGGCTTCATGGCTGTTCGCAGACTGGAGTGAGCATTCATCGGTTCGTTCCTTCGCGATCGATGTCATGCTCCAGAAACTAAGCATGCCAGCATGCCGGTCCCACCCGGAAACTGGCAAGCTCGCGGGCACAGTCCGGCCAAAGCAAGCCGACGCGCAGCACCAGCCCGTGGCAGCGCGCCATGGTCAGGCCGGCTCGAAATCCGGCCCACGCTTGGCCTTGGCGAGCGCCGTGCCGAGCGCCTGCGCGAAGCCCTCGCGCTCATGCGGCGAGAGGGCCGAGGCAATCACCGTCCTGTGCCCGCGCGAAACCAGCGCCAGCGTGAGCAGGCCGTAATCCTCGTCATCCTCCCGTTCGAGCCGCGTCCAGGCCGGATTGGAGCGCCAGATCTTCTCGCGGCCATGATGCGAGACCTTGCGCAGCAGCACTTCGAGCGGCGTCACCACGATGCGCTCGAAGGCGCGGGCGGCGTTGAAATTGACCTTGAAGGCGATGAACAGCGCGAGGATGTCGAGCCCGAAGAACCCCGCCACCGGCCAGGCGCCCAGCACGACGAAGGGCACGGAGGCGGCGACGCTGGTCAGGCAGACCAGGGTCATCACGATCCGGAAGCCGTCCCGGCCGAGCGAGCGATGGGGCGTGATGGTCGCGTCGAAGACCGGCTGCAAGGCAGCCGCGACGCCGACCTCTGAATCCTGCTTGCCCGGGTCCATGCCGCAATTATAACGCCCCGATGCCCGCGCCGAACAGCCCGAAAACCCGCCTCCCCCCGCGCAAGCGGATCACAAGCGCGAAAGCGCGCAGCGCCGCCGAGATCCATGAGATCTTCAGCCGCTTCCGGCAGGCGCGGCCGGAGCCGAAGGGCGAGCTCGACTATGTCAACGCCTTCACCCTGCTGGTCGCGGTGGTGCTCTCGGCGCAGGCGACCGATGCCGGCGTCAACAAGGCGACGAAGCGGCTCTTTTCGCTGGCCGACACGCCCCAGAAGATGCTGGCGCTCGGCGAGGAGCAAGTGCGCGAGCTGATCAGGACGATCGGGCTCTACCGGACCAAGGCCAAGAACGTGATCGCGCTGTGCGAGAAGCTGATCGCCGAATTCGGCGGGGAGGTGCCGACCTCGCGCGAGGCACTGGAGAGCCTGCCCGGCGTCGGCCGCAAGACCGCGAACGTCGTGCTCAACATCGCCTTCGGCGAGATCACCCATGCGGTCGACACCCATGTCTTCCGGGTCTCGAACCGGCTGCGGATCGCACCGGGCAAGAATGTCCTCCAGGTCGAGCTCGGGCTGGAAAAGGCGGTGCCGCCGGAATTCGGCCGGCACGCCCATCACTGGCTGATCCTGCACGGGCGCTACACCTGCAAGGCGCTGCGCCCGCTCTGCGAGACCTGCGTCGTCGCCGATCTCTGCGATTCGCCCGACAAGCGGGTGGCGTAAATCCTCAGCCGAACACCCAGAGGCCGGCGAGCCCGGCCGAGCCGACGATGATGCGCCACCAGGCGAAGGGGGTGAAGCCGCGCTTCGAGACGAAATCGAGGAAGCTGCGCACCACGATCAGCGCGGCGATGAAGGCGGTGACGAAACCGATGCCGATCAAAGTGAGGTCGCTCGCAGTCAGCACCTTGTAGTTCTTGAGCAGGTCATAGGTGAAGGCGCCGGCCATGGTCGGCATCGCCAGGAAGAAGGAGAACTCGGCCGCCGCGCGCTTGTCGGCGCCGAGCAGCATCGCCCCGACGATGGTCGAGCCGGAGCGGGAGACGCCCGGAATCATCGCCAGGCACTGGATGAGGCCGATCTTCAGGTACATGGCCAGCGGGAAGGCGGTGGCGTCGTGATGCTTCACCTCGAGCTCCATCTCGTCGATGACGAGCAGGACGAGGCCGCCGGCGATCAGCGTGCAGCAGACCAGGAAGGGGTTGAACAGCACGCCCTTGATGAAGCCATGCGCCAGCGCGCCGATCACCGCCGCCGGCAGGAAGGCGACCAGCACGCCGAGCACGAAGCGGCGAGCGGCGGGGTCATGCGGGAGCCGCAGGGCGATGTTGAGCAGGCGCCCGAAATAGACCAGCAGGATCGCCAGGATCGCGCCGAGCTGGACCAGGATCTCGAAGGCCTTGCCCTTGGATTCGAAGCCGAGGAAATGCCCGAGCAGCAGGAGATGGCCGGTCGAGGACACGGGCAGGAATTCGGTCAGCCCCTCGACGACGCCGAGCACGGCGGCCACCAACAGGTCATACATCGAGAGGGTCCTTCCGAGGCGGCGTGTGCAGCGCAACAAAACCGGAGCGCGCGCGTTTAACCTATCGCCCAGGGTCTTTGCGAATTGGTTACCAGTCCATCAAGGATTCCCGCATGATCCGAGGCTTCCGGCCCCTGCGGGTTGTGAGGCTTTGCCGGCGAGCCTATACGGGGCGCATTGTTGCGCTGCCCAGGCGCCCGCCTACCCGCCCGACAATCCCTCCGTTTCGGCAGCTCGATGGCCACGCTTCATCATTATCCGCTCTGCCCGCATTCGCGTTTCGTCCGGCTCGCCCTCGGCGAATTCGGGCTCGAGCCTATCCTTGTCGAGGAGCGGGTCTGGGAGCGGCGGCGCGAGTTCCTCGAGCTCAACCCGGCCGCCACGACCCCGGTGCTGCGCGAGGACAGCGGGCTGACGGTGCCCGGCGCCGGCCCGATCGCCGAATATCTCGACGAGACGCGCGGGCTGGCGCTCGGCGAGCGGCGCCTGCTGCCGGAGGGGCCGAGCGGGCGCATCGAGGTCAGGCGCCTGCTCGACTGGTTCAACATCAAGTTCAACGAAGAGATCACCGCTCCGCTGGTGCTGGAGAAGGTGATGAAGCGCTTCATGAGCCGCGATGAGGGCGGCGGACCGCCGGAAATGAGCGCGATCCGTGCGGCGCGCGGCAATGTGCGCTATCATCTGCGCTATATCGCCTGGCTGACCGCGAAGCGGAACTGGCTCGCGGGCGACAATCTGAGCTATGCCGATCTCGCCGCGGCGGCGCATCTCTCCTGCGTCGACTATCTCGGCGATGTGCCCTGGGAAGAGGATGAGGCGGCCCGCGCATGGTATGCGAGGATCAAGTCCAGACCGAGCTTCCGGCCGCTGCTGAGCGACCGGATTCCCGGCATGGCGCCCGCCGCCCATTACGACAATCTGGATTTCTGAGCGGCGAGAGGCTGAAGGCGCTGGTCGCGGCCCGCGCCCAGGCTGAAGGCTTCGCGGTGATGCGCGTTGCCGCCGTGGACGCGATTCCCGAGGCTCCGGAGCGGCTGGCCGACTGGCTGGCGGCCGGACGGCATGGCGACATGGCCTGGCTGACGCAGCGCACCGCCGAGCGCTCCGACCCGGCGCGCCTCTGGCCGGCGGCGCGCTCGGTGGTGATGCTCGGCATGAGCTATGCGGCGCAGGGCGACCCGCTCGCCACGCTGGCACGGCGCGAGCGCGGCGCGGTCTCCCTCTATGCCCGCCGGCGCGACTATCACGAGATCATGAAGGGCAAGCTCAAGAGCGTCGCCGGGCTGCTGGCGGCGCGCGGCGACTGCGAGGTCAAGGTCTTCGTCGACACCGCACCGGTGATGGAGAAGCCGCTGGCGCAGGCGGCCGGACTCGGCTGGCAGGGCAAGCAGACCATGCTGGTCTCGCGCGAGCACGGCACCTGGCTGTTCCTCGGCGCCATCTACAGCTCGGCGGAGCTGCCGCCCGATACGCCCGAGCCCGACCATTGCGGCTCCTGCACGCGCTGCCTCGATATCTGCCCGACCGCCGCCTTCCCGGCACCCTACCAGCTCGATGCGCGGCGCTGCATCGCCTATCTGACCATCGAGCATCAGGGCCATATCGCGCCGGAATTCCGCGAGGCGATCGGCAACCGCATCTTCGGCTGCGACGATTGCCTCGCCGTCTGCCCCTGGAACAAGTTCGCCGATGCGGCGCGCGAGACGCGCCTCGCCCTGCGCGCGGAGCTCGATGCGGTGCCGCTGGCGGAGCTCGCCGAACTGGACGACGGCGCCTTCCGGGCGCTGTTCGCCGGAACGCCGGTGAAGCGGACCGGGCGCGACCGCTTCATCCGCAATGTGCTGATCGCGATCGGCAACAGCGGCGAGCCGGCTCTGGCGGACAAGGCCGAGGCGCTGATCGACGACGCCTCGCCGCTGGTGCGGGCGATGGCCGCCTGGGCCCTCATCAAGCTCGCGCCCATGCGCGCCGCCGCGCTCGCCCCGAAACGCCTCGCCCGCGAGGCCGATGCCGAGGTCAGGGCCGAATGGCTCCGCCTGCAGCCGCAGCAACCGGAATTCGCATGAAGCTGGTGATCTTCGGACTCGGCTATTCAGCCGGCTTCTTCGCGCGCGCCGCGCAGGCGAGAGGCTGGGAGGTCACCGGCACGGTGCGCTCGGCGGAGAGGGCCGGCGCGCTCAGCCGCGCAGGAATCCACACGCTCGTCTTCGGCGGCTTCGCCGTCTCGACCCCGCTCGCCAAGGCCGTCGAGGCGGCCGATGCGGTGCTGGTCTCGGTGCAGCCCGACGAGGCCGGCGATCCGGTCCTGGGCGCGCTCGGCGAGAAGCTTGCCGCCGCGCCCGCGCTGCGCTGGATCGGCTATCTCTCGACGATCGGCGTCTATGGCGACCATGACGGGGCCTGGATCGACGAGGCCGCGCAATGCCGCCCGGGCAGTACACGCTCGCGCCAGCGGCTCGCGATCGAGCAGGACTGGCTCTCCTTCGGCGGGCGCAGCGGCAAGCCGGTCCAGATCTTCCGCCTTTCGGGGATCTACGGCCCCGGCCGCAATCCGATCACCAAATTGCGGGCCGGCACCGCGAACCGGCTGGTCAAGCCGGGGCAGGTCTTCAACCGGGTCCATGTCGAGGATATCGCTGGCGTCCTGCTGGCTTCGCTGGAACGGCCGCGCGCCGGCGCGATCTACAATGTGACCGATGACGAGCCGGCTCCGCCGCAGGATGTGGTGAGCTTCGCCGCCGAGGCGGCGGGCCTGACGCCGCCGCCGGAGACCGCCTTCGATCCGGCAAGGCTCTCGCCGATGGCGGCGAGCTTCTATGGCGAGAACAAGCGGGTCTCGAACGCGCTGGTGAAGCGCGAACTCGGCTATCGGTTTCGGTATCCGGATTATCGGCAGGCGCTGCGCGATCTGGCGGCGAGCGGGGAATAGCCGCTCAGGCCGCGTAGCGCTGGCCCTCGTCCCCGAGATAATCGAGATAGCGCTGGTCGATCGCCGCGACGGGGAGGATCACCAGCACATCGGTGGTGCCGAACTGCCTGTCGACCACCGCGCCGGAGCCGAAGCGGGCGCCGAGCCGCAGATAGCCCTTCACCAGCGGCGGCAGGCATTTGAGCGCCAGCTTGGCGTCGACCATGCCGGCCGGCAGCCGGTCCATGGCGACATGGCGCTCGGGGCGGGCGACGACGCGCCAGTCGCCTTGGGCGGTGGCATGGTGGTGGATGAAGCTCAGCGGCATCGCCAGCATGTCCGGATCGACGCCGTCGAAGCTGGCGCAGCCGAACATCGCATCGATGCGGTGATGGCGGACATAGGCCCAGATGCCGTGCCAGAGCAGCTCGACCGTCTTCTTGGTGCGATAGGGCTTCAGCACGCAGGAGCGGCCGAGCTCGAGGAAGCGCAGATCGGGATGGCGGGCCAGCATCGGCGCGATGTCGAACTCGCTCTGCGTGTAGAAGCCGCCGAGGCGGGAGGCGCCCTGCTCGCGCATCAGCCGATAGGTGCCGACGACGCGCGGCTTGACGCCGCCGAACCGGCCGCGCGCCGCGTGATCGATGACGAGCAGATGATCGCAGGATTTGTCGAAGCGGTCGGCATCGCGCCGGAACATGCGCGAGACGACATCCGGCTTGGCCGACATCTCCTGGTAGAAAACCCGATAGCGCAGGCGCTGCGCCCGCCAGACCTCGCGCGGGCCGCGCGCCAGCCGCACTTCGAGCGTGCCGGAGCGGCCGAGGGTGCCGGACATGGCGTCCGGCCCGGGATAGCCGAGGCCGCTCCCGAGGCCGAAGGGCGACAGACGCTGGAACAGCGGCAGGCCGACCGGCTTCTGGTTTGCCGGCTGGCGAAGACCTCGAAAAACGTCGAGCGCCATTGGCGGTCCGTCCCCATGCGATCTCAAATCGGCACAGCTTAGCACTGCGCCGAGCGTCTGACGGGATCACGACGAAACTACGTCAGAGCGATGACGAAGCCAACCCGGCCTCGCTCGCAGGAACAGCAACTGGGGAAAACGGTCAAGCCGGCCAGGCCAGCTCCGCCCGCTGGCGCGCGAGCCGCTCGACCCAATTACGCAGATGCTGGCGGGACAGAGGCTTAGCCAGGCAATCATCCATCCCGCTCTCCAGCGCGGCCAGGCGGTCCGCCTCCGCAGTGTTGGCGGTCACCGCGATGATCGGCAGCCGCCGGCCGCCGGCCGCCTGCTCGGCGGCGCGGATGCGCCTCGCAGCGGCGAGCCCGTCCAGCACCGGCATGCGGATGTCGAGCAAGGCGAGATCGAAGGACGGCCGCTTGCCGGCGAACGCCTCCTCGACCAGCGCCACCGCCTCCTGTCCGTCGCGCGCCCAGATCGCGACGCAACCCAGGCGCTCGAGGGTGCGGGTGACGAGCAGCGCGTTGATTTCGTTGTCCTCCGCGACGAGCACCTGCAGGCCTGAGGCGCCTTGCACGGGCTCCGCCGGCAGCGCGTCGCGATCGGGCCCGGTCGCGGTGTGTCCCGCATCGTCCAGGCGGCCATAGAGCGAGCGCGCCCGCACCGGCTTGACCAGAAAGCCGGTGAAACCCGCCGCATAGGGCGAGCCGAAGCTGCGGCGCTCGGAGGGCGAGAGCATGATCAGGATATCGGCGACGCCGGCCTGGCGCGCGGCAGCGGCCACGGCCTCGACCGTGCCTCCGGGCAAGCCGCGATCGATCAACACCGCCGAGAGCGGAGCCGGTTCCGCCAGCGCGGCCAGGGCCGCCTCGCAATCTTCGACCCGCGAGACCGTCGCGCCGCGCTGCCGCAGGCAGGCGGCGAGATGGCCGGCGCTGAACGGATGCGCCGAGGCGATCAGGATCCGCCTGCTTTGCCAGCAAGGCGGCTGCGGAGCCGCGAAGCTTTCGCCATGCGGGCGCAGCGGCAAGGTCAGCTCGAACAGGGCTCCGCCTTGGGTGCGATTCCGCGCCTGGATCTCGCCGCCCATCGCATGCGCCAGCCGGCGTGCGATGGCGAGGCCGAGCCCGGTCCCGCCCTGATGGGTGGAAGAGCCGCCGATCTCGGCCTGCTCGAACTCCTCGAAGATCGCGGTCAGCCGATCGGCCGGTATTCCCGGTCCGGTATCGGCGACGCTCACGACGAATGCGGCTCCGTCCAGGTGGGCCTCGATGCCGACGCCGCCGCTGCGGGTGAATTTCACCGCATTGCCGACGAGGTTGAGCAGGATCTGGCGCAGACGCTCGGCGTCGCCGAGCAGGCGCGGCGGCAGGTCGGGCGCGACCAGAGCGGAGATCTCGATGCCCTTGGCCTGGGCGCGCGGCGCCATCAGCTCGGTGATGTCCTCGATCAGCAGCGACGGATCGAAGGGCGCCTCGGTGAGCTCGAGCTTGCCGGCCTCGACCTTCGCGAAGTCCAGGATCTCGTCGACCAGGCCGAGCAGCGCCTCGCCGGAGCTGCGCAGCGCCCGCACATAGGTGGTCTGCTCCGCATCGAGGCTGGTGTCGCCCAGCAGGTCGGCCATGCCGAGAATCCCGTTCAGCGGGGTGCGGAACTCATGGCTGACGCTCGCCAGGAAGCGCGACTTGGCGGCGCTCGCCACCTCGGCCCGGCTGCGAGCCTCGTCGAGCGCCCGCTCGCCGGCGATGCGCGCGGTGATGTCGCGGCCGACCCGCTGCAGGACCGTCTGCCCGGCCACCACGGGCACGGCGGTCTCGACCCAGGAGAGCCAGCGCTCGCCCTCCGGCGCCGCGATGCATTCATCGAAGAGGCGCCCGCCATCGGGGAGCGCCTGCGCCGGACGGGCGAGCAGGACCCGCGGGACAGCCAGGCTGCCGACGGCCTCCTCCTCGCTCTTGCCGAGCAGGGCCGCATAGGCGGCGTTGGCATAGACGATCCGCCCCTCGCTGCGGCGCACGATCAGGTCGCCTTGCGCCTCGATCAGGCTGCGATAGCGCTCTTCGCTGTCGGCCAACTCCCAGAGGCGATCGTTCAGCCGCTCGACATCGGCATTCAGCGCCTTTGCCTGGGCGAGCATGCTCCGGCGCTCCAGCAGCAGACGAAGCGCGACGACGGCGCAGCCGATCGCCAGCACGAGGCTGGCGATCGCGACCAGGACCGAAAGGGACGGCGCGTCGATCATGCCACATTCCTAGCTCCAGTCCCGTTGAGAAAGGGTTCTTCGTTTCAGCGAGGAGTTGCGATGGTTTGACGTATCTTGTTAACCTTTCCAGCGCAGCGCCTCGGACAAAGCGGCGGCCGAGCTGCCCAAAGGTTAACGGACCGGGTCAGGCGGCCTGCGCCGCCTGGTCGATCCGCGAGCGATAGGAGAGCGCCTCGGCGAGGTGGATGCGGCCGAGATGCTCCTGCCCGTCGAGATCGGCCAGGGTGCGGGCAACCCTCAGCACGCGGTGATAGCCGCGCGCGGTCAGGCGCATCGTTTCGGCCGCGTTGCGCAGGAGCGACAGGCCCGCGGCGTCCGGCTTGGCCACCGTGTCGAGCAGCGCCGCCGGACAGCGGGCATTGGTGGCGTCGCCTTCGAGACCCAGCGCGGCATAGCGCGCCGCCTGGAGGGCCCGCGCCGCCGCCACACGCAGCGCGACCTCAGCCGAGCCCTCGGCGGCGGGCGGCAGGATCAGATCGGCGGCGGTGACGGCCGGCACGTCGATGACGATGTCGATCCGGTCGAGCAGCGGGCCGGACATCCTGGCCTGATAGCCCGCCATGCAGCGCTCGTTCGGCTGCCGGCGGCAGGCGAAGCCCGGCTCGGTCGCCCTGCCGCAGCGACAGGGGTTCATCGCCGCGACGAGCTGGAACTTGGCCGGATAGACCGTGTGGTGATTGGCGCGCGCGATCAGCACCTCGCCGGTCTCCAGCGGCTGGCGCAGCGCGTCGAGCACCTGCGCCTGGAACTCCGGCAGCTCGTCGAGAAAGAGCACGCCGTGATGGGCGAGCGAGATCTCGCCGGGCTTGGCCTGTTGCGCGCCGCCGATCAGCGCCGCCATCGAGGCCGAGTGATGCGGCGCGCGAAAAGGGCGGCGGTCGGTCAGCTCGCCATCGGCGAGATGGCCGGCGACCGAGAGCACCATCGAGATCTCGAGCAGCTCGCGCGGGGCGAGCGGCGGCAGGATCGAGGGCAGACGGCTCGCCAGCATGGATTTGCCGGCGCCGGGCGGCCCGTTCATCAGGAGATTGTGGCCGCCCGCCGCCGCGATCTCGAGCACGCGCTTGGCGCTCTCCTGGCCCTTGATGTCGGCGAGATCGGGCAGCGGCCCGGCAGGGCGGGCGACCGCAGGCAGCGGACGAGCCATCACCTGCGTGCCCTTGAAATGATTGGCGAGCTGGATCAGCGAGCGCGGCGCCAGAATGTCGAGATCGCGCGCCGCCCAGGCCGCTTCCGGGCCGCTGGCGGCGGGGCAGATCAGCCCCTGCCCTTTCGCATAGGCGCCGATCGCCGCCGGCAGCACCCCCGCCACGGGCGCGATCGTGCCGTCGAGCGCGAGCTCCCCGAGCACCGTGTAGCCGCCGAGCGCGTCCGCCGGAATCGCGCCGATCGCCGCCATGATGCCGAGCGCGATCGGCAGATCGTAATGGCTGCCCTCCTTGGGCAGGCATCGCGGGATTGCGCGGGATTACCCGGCATTGCTCGATGTGGATAAATACCTGTGAGAGCATCGCATTTGGATGACTTCGACGGCAGCCACGGTAATCTGTGAGCACCTAACATTACCCTCGCCTGCTTACCCGGTGCTTACCCGCCATGCCCCGTCTCACGATCAGGACGATCGACGCGACCAAGCCAAAAGGCTCTGACGTGTTCGTTTGGGATGATGACCTGCCGGGCTTTGGCCTGCGCGTGAAGCCGAGCGGCGCCAAGTCGTTCCTCGTGCAGTACCGCAACAGGAATGGCCGCAGCCGGCGCCTTACGATCGGCCGCTACGGCGTGCTCACTCCTGACGAGGCGCGCGACATCGCCAAGGACCACTTACGGGATGCGGCGAAGGGGATCGACCCGGCTGAGCAGAAGGCGGCAGACCGCGACGCGAAGACGGTCGCGCAGCTTTGTCGGGAATATCTGGAGGAGGCAAAGGCTGGGCGAGTGTTGAAGAAGACCGGCCGTCCGAAAAAGGCGTCTACCCTGGAGATCGACGAGGGGCGGATCGCTCGACACATCATCCCCCTGCTGGGCCACCGCACAGTCAAGGATCTAACGGCCGCCGACGTGCGAGGATTTGTGCGCGATGTGACCGCCGGGAAGACGGCTCGTAACGAAAAGACCGATGCCGGCGGCCGGTCGATTGTCACAGGTGGCGGCGGCACGGCAGCTCGCACGCTAGGTCTGCTCGGCGGAATTCTCACCTTCGCGATCGATCATGGATATCGGACCGATAACCCCGCCCATGGGGTCACGCGGCGGAAAGACGGCACTCGCCAAGTCCGCCTCGAAGCCGATGGCTATCATGCGCTCGGAGCGAAGCTCGTTGAGCTGGAGCGGTCGGGCGCGCGCTGGCAGGCGGTTGCAATTGGCCGCCTGTTGGCGCTGACCGGCTGCCGACGCAGTGAGATTGAAAAGCTTCGTCTGGGCGAGATCGACCTGCGCACGCGCCGGCTGAAGCTCGGCGACACAAAGACAGGCTACAGCATCCGCCCCCTCGGCCTGGCAGCCGCGGCAGTGCTGGAGTCAGCGTTAGAGCATGACCGCCCAGCCGACTACGTTTTCCCGGCCATCAAGGGCAAGACGCCTTGGTTTCAGGACTTCCCCCGGATCTGGACCGAGAGCTTGAAGCCGGTTGTCCCCGGCGTGACACCGCACGGCCTGCGCCACTCATTGGCGTCGCACGCAGACGACCTCGGCTTTTCCGATCCGACCATCAAGGCGCTGCTCGGCCACGCCCGCAGCGGTGTGACTGCTGGCTACATCCACAAGCTGGACGCCGCGCTCCTGGCAGCCGCCGACCAGCTCACCCAGCACATCGACGACCTGATGAAGCACGGCAAGCGGCCCGAGGCCGATGTCATCCCTATGGCGAGGGGCAAGCGCAGGCGGGCCTGAGCCTTCACCATCGGAGCGGCTAGGTTTGGCCGCCGAAAACCCGGTCCGCGCCGGGCTGCCGCTCCGACCATGTACCGCGGACTGCTCGACGCGGATGAGCTGATGCCCAGAGAACGCAAGACTGACCGGCGATCCACTCGGCGCCGCATCTCTCAGTACACACCCGGTTCCCGTGAACTAGACATTTCAGCGGAGCAATGGGTGTTGATCGAATCTGCGCTTGACCGACCGTTAGTCGCCGAGGTGCGCGCGCAACTCCGGGTCCTGGCGGAAGAGTGTATCAACGAAACATTTGGCGAGAAGCATGCGCCATTCGTCGATGACGTGGACGCCATTGTCGCTAAGATCCGGTCAGCGGCAAAATCACTCGAGCAGGCGTTGGCAGGCTCATCTCGGAATGCCACCGAACGTAGCGCCCGCGTCTACCTCGGCGTCGCATACCAAGAGCAGGGCGCAGAGCGCGCTGGGCTAGATCCGTTTAGACGCGATCTATCCGCATTGATTCTAGCCGCCTCCCAGGTCCGCCGGCGCTTGGTTGAAATGGAAGGGCTTCGGGAGGGCGACGCTTGGGTGACCTTCGTCAGGAAGACGACCCGTCTGTTCAAGAGTTTCGACCTGCCATTCGGAGCCTCGAAGAGCGGGGAACTGTCGCCGTATCTACGGTTTCTCCGGGCTTTTGCTGCGATCGACCCCGCTTTCGCGCGGCACACCAAGACTGATAGCGCGTTGCAAACCGCCGTCAGCAGAGCGCGAGAAAAGCGGTTGGGTCGTTCGCCGGGCTTCTCAACCGACGCGAAAGACCCGGACGGGGCATCCGCCACGGATGCGGAAGGCGACGACTGACCCGCGGGTCAGAAACTGAGTAGTCTATCGAGCGCGACTGCCCCATTCGGGGCAGTATTGAAGGCGGATAGGCGTTACCAAAAACCCCTGACTGCGAGCATTATTGCCGCGAGATTACCTCACGAACCAGCGCGGTGCTTGGTTCGACAATGAGGTGTCTCAAATGACTGAATCTCCGCTTCGGCGTGATGAGGCTTCGGCCTACCTTCGCGACCGATATCGTCTTCCTTGTTCTGAAAAGTACCTTGCCAAGCTCGCCGTCGTCGGCGGCGGCCCGCTGTTCCGCAAGGCCTCGCGCTTTCCGATCTACGACCGCGCCGATCTCGATGCCTGGGCGACCAAGCGCATCAGCGGAAAGGTCAGTTCCACCTCCGAACTCAAGGTGGCCTGATCGATGCAGCACCAAAACGAAACCCGGCGCTGTGGGGGCGCCGGGCTCGCGAAGGCTCCATTCCTGGCCGGAATGCCCAGCGAAGATACCATCCCCGCCATCCTCGTCAATCGCCTGCAGCGCCGCTTCGGTCTGTCCGAGGTGCACGCCCTGACGGTCCTCCGCCTCGCCAAGCTCGGGCCTGAGGAGGGCCGCAACTGATGGCAAAGCGCTCCTATCCGAAAGTCGCCGCCCGCGTCGCTGGCGGCGCCACTTTCTGCTGCACGGGCCGCGAGGCGCTGACTCTGCTGACGCTCGTCGAGCGCGGCACCGGCGGCATCACCGGTATCGATTTCCCCGGCGGGCCTGCCTATCGGCTCGGCGCCTATGTCCATGACCTGCGCCACCAGTTCGGCGTCGGCATTCAGACGGACAGCGAATCCCACGGCATCGGGTCTCACGCCCGGTACCGCCTCACCACGCCTGTCGAAATCGTCGCCGTCGATTACGGCACGCAGACCGGGAGGGCGGCATGACCCAAACCAAGAAGGACGATCCGCTCGACGTGACCTTCCTTCAGAAGGTTGCGAGCTACAATCCCACCGCGGCGCAGATGCAGATCGAAGAGGCGGTGGCAGCTTGGGAGGCCGCCGGCGCATACGTGGTGGTCGGCGCCTGGAAGGAGGCGCTGCAGCACTACGAAGGCGCGATGCCCGACAAGGTCTCGCACTATCTCGCAGCGCTGCAGCTAACCTTCGAGATGTGCGGCATTCCGGTCGTCAACCACATCGCCGTGCCGGAGATCCGCGAGGTCAATGACCAAGGCGTCGGTCCGCTGGGCGACGAGTACGACAGCGAGGCCGCGCCCGATCTGATCGCGCAGGGCCTCGCCTTCAATGTGCCGGTGCTGCTGCGCTACCCGGACCGCCGCTTAGTCCCTGGCAACGAGGTGCGCTTCGCGGACGAGGCTGTCGAGATGCTGGAGGCGGACCTGAGGGCCTCCATCTCCCCGACGACTGGGAGGCTGCAATGAGCGCGTCCCTTATCATCGTGGCGGAATGGCCGAAAAACGACCGCGAGACCGTCCGCGTCACCCTCGATGAATACAACGGTCGTCCCGTCGTCGGCGCTCGCCTCTGGTTCAGGGGCGAGGACGGCAACATGCGGCCCGGCAAGACCGGACTAGCGATCGGGGTGCGGCACCTGCCCGCCTTGGCTCGGGCGCTCGACCAAGCGCTCGCCATCGCGACCGAGCAGGGCCTGCTGACCGAGGGAGGCCGCAATGCGGATGCGCGCTGAGCCCATGCCCTCGCCCGCTGTCGACCCTGCCGCCTTCGTCTTCGAACAGCTCGGGCTGATCTGTCTGCACGCCAACATGGCGCAAACTTACCTCGAGGCCGGAGACAACCCCGGCTTCTCCTACAGCTTGAAATCGCTGACCGCCCGGACGCGCGCCGTTGTTGGTCTCGTGAACGACCTTGAGGCGCGCAAGCCGGAGGACCCGACCCGTGGCTGAGATCGATCTTGATGGCCTGACGCTCACCAACGGCGCGAAGCCGTTCCCGCTGCGCGTTCTCGAAGGAGGGGGCTGGCCTCGGCCCCTTCCGATCGTAAGCACCTTGCCGCCGGTCGCGCGCTTCTCAGCCGACCTCCTGCCTGATTGCCTGCGCCGGTACGTCTTCGATGTCGCCGAGCGGCAGCAGAGCCCGGCCGACTTCGTTGCCGTCGCGGCGCTCTGCGGTCTTTCCGCGGTCATCGGCAACAAAGTGCGGGTGCGGCCGAAGCAGCATGACGACGGATGGACCATCGTGCCGAACCTGTGGGGCGCCTTGGTAGGCCCGCCGTCCGCGATGAAATCGCCAGCCATGCAGGCGGCGCTCGGCCCGGCCTATATGCTCCAAGACGAGATGCGCGAGGTGTGGGAGCGTCAGTGCGCAGCCATCGCCGAGGACTCGATGCTCGCCGAGCTGACGGCCAGGACCGCCAAGAGCCAGGCGGCCAAGGCCATAAGGTCCGGCGACCGAGAGGCGGCGCGCAAGCTCCTCCGCGAGGCGGGCGACGACGGCGAGGATCTGCCGCCGTGCCCCCGTCTGATTGTGAATGACGCGACGGTCGAAAAATTGGGCGAGCTGCTGAACGAGAATCAGAACGGCTTGCTGCTGATCCGCGACGAGCTGCCGGGCTTTCTGGCCCGGATGGAGGACCAGGAGTGCCAGGGCGAGCGGGCGTTCTATCTCGAAGCCTTCAATGGTGATGGCTCCTTCACCTTCGACCGCATCGGCCGCGGTACTGTCCGCATTGCGGTCTGCACCGTCTCGCTGATCGGCGGTGTCCAGCCGTCCCGCATCATCCCGCTGGTGCGCGGCGCCGTCTCGGGGGCGAGCAACGACGGCCTGCTTCAGCGGCTCCAGATGACCGTCTGGCCGGACGCCAGCGCAAACTGGAGATGGGTCGATCGCGCTGCCGATCCTTCGGCCCGGCTCAACCTCGATCGGCTCTTCCGCGATGTCCGCGACCTGCCGCTCGGCGAGGGCGGACAGCCCCGCATCATGCGCTTCGAGCCGGCCGCCCAAGACGCCTTCCGGGAGTGGATGGAGACGATCAACAAGGAGGCGAGGTCCAAAACCCTGCCGTCCGCCCTGGAGAGCCACATCCTCAAGATGCCGAAGACAGTCGCCAGCCTGGCACTGATCTTCGACCTGATCGAAGGCGACGGGGACGACCTGATCGGCGACACCGCCATCCTGCGGGCTCTCGGCTGGGCCGACTATCTCCGCACCCATGCCAATCGCCTCTATGCCGCCGGGCAGATGGCGGCGGAGGACGGAGCCCGCCTGCTGGTCGAGCGGCGCACGCAACTGCCGGAAGCCTTCACCGCTCGCGATGTCCAGCGGAAACAGTGGTCCGGGCTGGCCGACAAGGACGCCGTGGCCGGCGCGCTCGACGTGCTAACCGAGACCCACCATTGCCGCGAGGTGGCAGGCAGTAACAGCATGGGCCGCCCGTCGACCCTGTACGTCTGGAACCCTGGTCTGAAGGTGGAGGGCTAGCCGATGAGCAAGTGGCTTGAGCGCCTGCGCGAGCATGAAAAAAATCGCCGCATGGCCCAAACCGGCACTGACAAAACTGACAAAAGTCAGTCGGAGCGGGTTTTGTCAGTTTTGTCAGTTCGCTCCGAGCGGGAATCCGCGGGTTTTTCGCACTCTCTCGACGACGCCCAAGCCGCCTTCGACGAGCGCGCCGGAATATTAGAATTTGACAGCGGACTGCCTCGGGACGAGGCCGAGCGCCTCGCCCGCATCCAGATCAGCAGCACCATTCATTGAGGCAGCCATGAGATCGATCCATCGCTTTGGGATCGGTGCCCGCGGACATGCCAGTACCGGTACAACCGGCCAGTAAGATGCAGCACGCGGCCACGCAAAGCTTTGTCATCAAGAACTCCTAACCGGGCGATCTGCCGAATGCCGCAGCGAAGTTATGCGATGTGACGCGCCCATGTCGCACTGCCGGCACCGATCAATCCATGTCCTTCGGAACGGCAGGAGGCAGGAACCGTATCGTGGGTTCGAAGGAGGGCGGTTCCGTCGAACTCAGGCTCAGGCGCTCGCCCTCTTGCGGCCACTCTGGCTGGCGAACCTGCCAGCTGAGGGCATTGCTGATCGAAAGAGGCGCAGCATGCGATTGATAGCTTTGGCGCTCAGCACTGGCTGCATTCTCGCTGGAGCTTCCCCGGTCCGCGCCGAAATCGCACCGGAATTCCGTGGCGAGTGGTCAACTGACTGGCACACCTGCGAGCAGGTAAACGGCGAGATCGACGTGCTGTCGGTGGGCAAAGATGACTTCGCATTCTATGAGGTCGGTTGCAGCGTCGGGGCCGGCTCGCCCGTCGACGGGGGAATTAGCTATGCGGCCACATGCCAGAAGGGCGGCAGTCAGCTCACGCATGGCAGAGCAGAGTTCCGTCGATCGGGCCACGCGCTCGTCCTGGCGCTCAAGGGGTTTCCGTGGGGCGCCAGCGACGGACTAACCTTCAACCGCTGTAAATAGGATCGGACGATGGCGCAGTGCTGCGATGCCTCGCCGTCACTTAGGCTGGCCGCTGGCGGGAATTCTGGGTGCGGTGGCTGTGGGTAGCCCAAAGCAGCGGATCCCGTCAGCGACTCTCTGAACGCTGTTCGTCTCGCTCAATGCCCTGACGAGGGTGGCGACCGATCGGCGCAGTCTTGCGCCGATCGACAACGAAACGGTTTCGGATTTGCCTCCCGCTCAGATCGCAAGGACGCCGTGTCGAGCGCGCTCGACGTGCTGACCCAGACCCACCATTGCGTCATGGGGGCAGGAGGGGTCGGGCAGATCCCTGGATTCAAGCATACTAGTTTCAATTCGAAGCCGAGCGGATGTAGCGGGCACCAAGCGGCTCCGCAATCCTGCAGCGCAGCGATGAAAAAAACACCCAGCGATGGGAATAGGAGCTGCCGGCCGTATCCATAATCTGAGCGCCGCCCCGAATGGAATTTCATTCGCGGGGGTAAAGCTCCTTCAAAGCTGTGTAGATCGCTCCCTGTTCATTCTCAATGTACGCGGCGCTTCTGTCCTCTATGAGCGGAACCGGATCTCCTTCGTACCATCGGAGGGCTTTGCCGCTGGCATTCTTTCGCTTCCTCTTCTCAAAGATATCTCGGTAGCGTCGCGGGGAAATGCCAATAAACGGTTGGAATAACACCTTTGACTGCTCACTCAAGTCAAATGTAATCGAGTCAGAGTGCAACTTTTGCGCATAGCTTTTCGGATACGGCTCCAGAAAAACAACTCTCCTCAACCCTGAAGCTACAATGTGCTTTGCACACATATGGCAGGGAAACGTTGTACAATATAAATTGGCATCTTTTGTCGAACGACCAAGACGGGCCGCATCCGAAATTGCAGACATCTCCGCATGGATGATTCGGCCAAACTCGATAATATCCATTAACTGCGATTCGCGTATAGATTGCTTGGTCGACAGTTCTTGAACGCGTACGTGAGGATCTGAACTCAAGCTGCCTGACAACAGTCCCTCATCGAACATACGTTCCAAAAAATCGAATATAATCTCATCGCGACGCCCTTGGTTTGGGTCCTTACCGAGTTCAATGTCGCGGACGATTGGATCAGGATCATCGGACCAATACGTCCCTCCCTGAGGCTTTGGCACCTCATTGCATCCGAGTGATATGACTTCGCCTCTTTCGCTAAAGATGGCAGCTCCCACCTGTCGAGACAAATCTACCGACCGAAATGATGCAGCCGTAGCAATGTAGAGACCATATTCGTCCTTCGATGGAGACGCTTTGTTATCTCCAAAAAAGGCCTTGATGAAACGATCAATCGTCTTGTCTGAATTATGCGGGTTAATTCCATCAACAAACACGTCACCTAAATGAAATACATCGGACAATCGCTGTCCATTGCGGACGTCTTTCTGCATATGATCTGTATCTATTAGTTTTATTGCCTCCATTTCGCAATCAGAGTCAGCCTTTGGAGAAGAATCATACTGCTGTATTTTGGTTATTAGTTTTGCCCTTCTCTCCGCCGCACTTCCATAGACAGAGACTTGTATGAACTTACGGCCGTAAACGCGCCTCATCAACTCAATCTCTTCAGTTCTCTTAAATTGTCTAATTATATAAGCATGCCGGTAACTCTTTTGTAAGAATCGCTGCACCGTGGGAGAGCGCAATGTCAAGCTATGCTGGCGCCGTTTCAGACCGCAATAGCGATCATGCCAACTGGCTGTTCTCTGTATTTTCTCAAGCATGTTTTTCGCTGCAGGAGCGGTCCGCCACACGCCGTGGACCATTTATAATCAGCGACGAAGAACTTTCTTCCTCAGTTAATGAGAATCCGTCGAGATATGTTCAGGTGCCCGAGCCATCTGAGAGCCGCTCTGGCGATTGAACGGGATTCCTATCCAGCCAAGCTAAATGCCTCTTAAAAAGTCCGGTGGCTCGCAACCTTTCGGCTGTGTCGCTGCTCTACGAACATTTTGCGTGCTGTCGGCACCCTTGCCAACAGGAAGAGACCTGCCGCACCGAACTGAGCCCGCCGATTGCGCAGCGCGGTTTCCGGGCGCAACCTGCGCGAGGCCTCATCAAACATGGCAGTTCTAAGTCGTTCCTCCTCGACGCGTCAGCAATATGCGACGACGAGCGCGTTCTGTTAGAGGTTGATCGCTTGGGCCAGCGCTGCCAGAGCTGCCGCACCAGCTTTGCTAGCCGCTCCCTTTGCGCCTGCAGCGCCAGCATCCTTAGCAACCTTCACGAGTTGCGAGCCCAATGTCTCCTTCGGCTTCAAGGGGTCTGGCTTCTGTAGGACTTCCCAAGACTTGGCGTTCAACCGAATGAAGCCGCCGCCGCTAGTCGTGGTGAGGTAGCCGTTTTCGATCAAATACGAGACGGTGTCGTCGAAAAGATCCTCGTCACTTTCGTCCAGCACTTGGTTGCTGGCGATACCGCTGCTATCCCGGGGGATGTCCGCAGGGTGCACAGCGTAAAGAGCCCCTAAGATGGGCGCGGCCATTGTTTTGAAGCGAATGATGTTCTCTGGCTCGCTTGCCATTGTCTCCTCCGTTCCGCCGCATCAGCTCGCGTTTTCAGACTTCATGAGGCTCCAAGGTTTGCCGCTGTGAAGCCAGCCTGCGTTCATCATGATCGAGTTTCGGCGGCCCCTGTCCGCGACACACGGCCACTCGCCTCGAACATCCAGTCCCGTGTTCGCAATTCCAGCGCGTGCCATGCAAAAGGGGCGAGCGAGATCGGCTCAGATCTGCGAGCCCCACGCTAGCATCAGAACCACGATCACAATGGCAGCGCTGAGATAGTGATGCTTGCTGCCGATCTCCGTGGCGATCAGAACTTCATAGCCCACCGCCGTAATCGTCAGCAGCACGGCGGCGGCCAGGAAATCGGAAGTCGTCCAGACCACCGCCTTGCTAAACAGCATTGCGACTAGCGGCATGCCGAGCAGAGCGGAAACGAGGAGGGCCAGCCTATTTCGGCGGCGGCGCGTTGAAGCTGATGGCTCGAAATGGCTCATTCGCAGATCATCCCGGGTTCAGATTGCCTCTCCGATCGCTTCGCCGTCCTTCTTCACGCCGCGCGCTACGACATCCAGCGCACCATCAGGCAGTGGCCGTTGCAGCGCCCTCGCCTGCTCCCACGGCGCCGTCATCCACGTCTCGCACTCCTCCGGCGTCGTCAGGATAACTGGCATGGCCTTCGGATGGATCGCTCCCACCTCGGCATTCGGCTCGGTCGTCAGGAAAGCAAAGAGGTCGATCGTCTCCTCGCCGTCCTTGATCTTCCGCACGCTGGTCCACTGCGGGCACCAGATGCCCGCGAACATTGCGGTTGGCCGCTCCTCTCCGAAAGCGAACCAGATGTCCTGCTTGGTGGCGTGATCGAACTCGCTGAAGCTGGAGAACGGCACCAGGCAGCGGTTTTCAAGGCCGAGCCAGCGTTTCCAATGCGAGCTCGAGGTGTTGCGGATATTGGTGGTGCCGCGGTCGGGCTCCATGCGCAGAAGCTGGTCGAAGTCGACCTCCTTGCCCTTCTCGCGCAGCTTGCCGGCGCGCTTACTGGCCGCGTCGAGCAGCGCCTTCTTCGATGATGGCATGCCCCACCGCACCATCGCCAGCTCCGGGCCACCCGCAGCGTTGCGGATGATCGGAGCCGGTCGATCGGGATTGATGTTGGGCTGAGGCGCAAGGTTTGTCCCACCGTCGTTGAACTTGGCGAACAGCTTGCGCATCGCGTCAACGGAGCGGAGATGGCTGTAGAGATTGCACATGCCTCCAGCTTAAGCAGCTCGGGGCGCCATCACCAAGTAGTAGAGGTCGGCGTCCGATTCCTCAGGGGGCAGGCACGGCCCGCTGACCGCGAGCCCGTACCGCTCGGCCATCTCCTCGAGCTTGCCTGGCGCGTGATCGGTCACCGGCTCGCCGGTCCAGATGCAGCTCGGCATGAGACCAAGCCGCTCGGCATCGGCGCAGTCGATCATGACGGCGCCCTTCTCGGTTTCCGCTGCCTCGCGCAGCTCGCGCTCGACATCCGCCACCGTCAGCAGTTCAGGCTCCTCGGACTTTGCGGCGGCGTTCCCGGACTGGTGCTTCGCTAAGCTGGTCATCCTTGCCTCCTTCGATGATGGTCAAGCCGGTCATGCTAGGCGGCAGATCCGGCGGACCCTGGCGCCCGACATCCGGGCAGTAGGCTCCGCAGCGCATCCCGTATTTCTGCGGCTTCCAGGACGGATTGTGAGGGTCCCAGGGACATCGCGTCACGAATTTGTCGAGCATGTCCCTGAGCGTCGAATTGGCTCCGTAGAGCCAGGCGAGCACGGCCAATTTGGAGTCGCCACCGCGCCGGCAATACGTGCATCTGAAGCGCACGATCACCCAGGGGAAATCCCTCAGCGTGGTGTCCAGATCGGGGGGCTCTTTCAATCACGGGCGTCCTCTCTTATGAGAACATAATGAGAACGGCCATTGCGGAGAGTCAACCCATGGCAAGCGTCGACAGCTTCTTCATTCAGCCCTTCAAGACGCACCGGAAGCGCCTTGTGCCCGGCCAGCGGGTGCTCTCAAAGACGAAGCATCACGCACTCGGCGACGGCGAGCGGATGGCCAGAACGGCTGAAGGCATCGCCGTGATGCATGTCGTCGCGGATGACGAGACTGGCGAAGTCAGCTCCGTGGCTGTCCTCGCGCGCCACGGCGCAATTCCAGAGGAGTTCGAGGAGCAGATCCGGGCCCTGTGAAGGGCGCCCTAGCGGGAGCAACCTGACAGGTCGGCTAATGTCGGGAGCTGTCGTCGAAGCGACTAGCGCTCAACGGTCAAGTTCGGCGGCGGCAAGCTCGGCAATCCGTAAGTCGATGGCCGCGAGAGGATCACTGTCGCCGAGGAACCACGCCGCCGACAGGCCGGTCCATGCGAGGATCCAGAGAAGGAGCCGTCGCCTTTCGAGACCTGCTGCCTGGGTCACCACGTCGAGACGCCGCTCGAAGCGGCCGGGCTGCGTAGCGACCGGCCGGCTCGGGTCAGCGAGGTCGGGATTGGTGAAGATGTTAGCGAAGTCGAAGCCGCGCTCTCCGAGCAGCCGTTTGGGATCGATTGCGAGCCAGCCCCGCTGTCCGAAATCGAGCACGTTGTCATGGTGTAGGTCGCCATGCAGAACGACGACCTCCCGTTGATCGTCGAGCAGCAGGCGCGCGGCCTCTAAACTTCGCCGCAGAATGCCGCCGTGGGTGGCCGCCGCGGGTTCGAGGTCCCGGAACCAGTGCTCCAGTGGAATAAGTTCGGGGAGCGGTTTGTTGCGTGGGGCATGTAGCGCGCCGGCGGCGGCGCACAGGATGCGGCAGGCTTCGTCGTCTTGTCCCTGACGGGCCAATTCGGCGAGCGAGGCGGTGCCGGTGGCGCGTTCCAAGAGAAGGGCATCGGCGTCCTTGGCCAAAACCCGCGCTGCGCCTTCACCGCCCCACCATTCCATCAGCACCCCGCCCAAGCGTTCATCCTGCTCGTGCGACAGCTTGAGCATAGCGGGCTCGCCGTCCCTCAGCACAGGGAGTAGGTGGGCGGCATGTGTTGCAATCGGATGACCGTCAGGGACCAAGTCCCAGCGGTTCAAATGGGTCTCGAACATTGGCTCATGATAACTCACCAGCGTCCGCGTCGGGTGGAAAGCTGCCGTCAGTTCGATATCAGTGCCGGGCTGTGCTGTAACCTGCTGCAAAACACAAGCCGCCTCCTCCGCAACGCAACACGCCTGCGGCTGGCGGGCCGCAGGCGCTTGGAGGTGTCGTTCTGGCGTTGGCTTACCAGGTCACGCGCAGACCGACGCGGCCGCCAAGGCTGTGGCCTTCGCCATCGCCAACGGGAACGCTGTAATCTGCGGCCGCGAAGAGATTGACGTTCTCCGTCAGCTTGCCCGAGGCGCCGATGCCGAGCTGTGCCCAGCTGCCGCCGAGGCCGGTTTTCAGCGTCACCGGGAAGTTGCCCTGCAGGTTCGTGAAGGTGGTCTTCGCGTCCGCTCCGAAGGCATGCCAGAGATTGGCACGGGCCCAGGTGGTGACCACCCGCCCGCCGATGGACCAGTCCTTGGTCAGTCGCGCCCCGACGCGGCCGTAGAGCGCGTCGGTGTCATCATATTTGGTCCAGCCGAAGCTGTCGGCGCCGCCATCCAGCGAGACGTGCTGATAGATGAACTGAGCCTGCGGCTCGATCGTCCAGCCGGCGCCGAGCGCGACCGGATAGCCGCCTTCGAGCGAGGCGGTGAAGCCCCAGCCATTCGGCTTCAGGCGCTCGCCGAACAACGATTTCGCCTCGCCCTGATCGTACCAGGTCGCCTGCGCCACGGCATCGACATACCAGCCGCTCGCGCCCTTTCGGGTCCAGTAGCCGCCAACCGAATAGCCGTCCATCGCCACCGAGCCGGCCTTGCCGCCATAGACGGCGTCGACATCTGCGGTGATGCGGCCGGCACCGACATAAAGGCCGGCAATGTCGCGGGTGCCGTCCTGAGCCTCGCGGCGCAGGAGATCGAGGCCGGTCTGGAAGCCGGCGACATCGAAGTCGTAATCCGGGCCGTTCTTGGAGAAGTCCTGCAAGCGTCCGAATGCCCCGGCGCCGCCCTGCTTGGAGGCTCCCGTTTCGCCGAAGACGCGGCCCCAGGCGGCGCTGCGCCGCTCGCCCGAGCGGGCACCCGGATCGGCATAGTCCTCGCCGTTGCGGTCATGATAGGTGCCCAGCATGGTGATGCCGAAGCGGTTGGCGAGCGCCGGCACAGCCATGTTGACCGGAACTTCCACACGATAGTTCGGCAGCGCGGGAGCAGCGGGCGCCGGAGGGGCTCCCGGTCCTGGTGCCGGGGCCGGGGGGGCCGGAGGGGCGCCGGGCGTGATCGTCGGCCCAGTATAGATCGAGCGCAGGAACCAGTCCTGTGCATCCGCTGCGCCGCCGTGGAACAGGCTGTATTCATAGGCGCCGGCCGCAGCGCGGCCCGACAGAGAGAACGCCCCTGCCGCGGTGGTGCCGCCATTGATGGCATCGACCACGAGGATGCCGTCGCCCGTGGTCAGCGCGCCGCCGCCGCCGGCATTGGTGATCAGAAGGGCCGAGGTCCCGGTGGCGCTGCCGCCGTCGATCACCAGCCGGTCGCTCGGGGAGCCGTCGCTCCCGAGAACGGTGTTGAGCGCAATGGTTCCCCCGCCGCCGACATAGTTGCCTGTGGTCAGCGTCGTTCCGGCCGCGCCACCGGGCAGGCCGATAATGACCGCCCCCGCATTGGTCAGCGAGGCCACGGTCTGGCTGTTGCCAAGGAGGTCGAGCGTGGCGGGCGCCTGAACCGCGTAGGCCGAATTCGGGCTGAGGACGTTTGCCGCTCCCGCCGCCACAGTGCCCGCATAGACGGTTGTCGGACCTGTGTAGGTGCTTGAGCCGGTCAGGCGCGTATGACCGTTGTAGAAGTCGACAGCGCCCGTGCCGCTTATCGCAGCGGAGAAGGCATAGGCGCCGCTCAAGTCGCTATGATTGAACACGAGCCTGCCGGTGCCGGCGCCGAAGGTGACTGTTGGCGTAGTGAGTGTGCCGGGGGTGATCGCAGGCGTTCCTGCCGCCGCGCCGATGTTCAGCGTGCCGGTCGAGCCCGCCTGAGCCGCGATCGTCGTGCCGCCCGCCGCATTCACAACAGCCTGATTGCTGATCGTCAGCGCTCCCGTGCCGGCATCGCCGACAACTAGCGAAGCCGCTGACATTGATGTGCCAGCACCATCGATGGTGGCTGTTCCGTTGCCTGTTGCAAAGGTGCCGATCGTGAAGGGGCCGCCGGCCGTCGCCGTCGCACCGGCAAGGAGGTTTAGCGTACCTCGGCCAACCAAGCCGATATTGATGTCCTGCCCGGCGGTCATAGCCGAGCCGGGGCCCGTAATGGTTATGGTCCCCGTCGCCGTGGTCGGAGCGCCCGTATGTCCACCGGCATTGATGAAACCATCAGCGTGAAGAAGGCCACCGTTTTGGACGGTTACCGAGCCGGTTCCGCCCGAACCGCCCACATAGACATTCGCGACGCTGTTCACCGCCGAGCCCGCGCCATCAATCAGCAAAAAGCCGCGCGCCCCGGCATCGATGTGGCCAACGAAAATACCACCGCCGATTGGGTTGATAATGTTGACCTTGCTGCCGCTCAGGACGTTCAACGTGCCGTTGGACATGTCGTTCTGGCCGACACCGATGGAACCGTTCGTATTCCAGACCGAGTTGTTGCTCAGAGTTACCGTTGCGGAGGATCCGACCCCCTGGGCGATAACGCCAACAGCCGGGATGGCCGACGTGGTGGTGACGGTACTGCCGTTCGTGATGAGGATACTGCCCTGCGATCCGGCTGCATTGGCAATGAACAACACCGAGCTGCTCAATGTCCCGTTGTCGACGGTGACCTGCCCTGAGGTGCCGCCGGAGGCGCCGAGAACAAGCCAATTGCTGACTGACACCCCGGCACCATTCAAGATGCTTAGCGAGCCATTCGCCACGTTTCCGACGACCAGATTGCCGACGACGTTCCACGGATTGGTGCCCGCGGGGTAGGCCGGCGTCACATCGCCTGACGTCGTGATCTGCTGCGCCTGCGCCCCCGAGGCCGCCAACAACAGCGTCATCGCTGTCGCCGTCAGCAAAGAAAGCCGCAAGGACCTCCGCTGCGCATGGAAAGTGTCAGCCCGCCCGCATCTTTGAGCCACAGATTCTCTCCGCATTTAAAAGTTGAGAGCAAATCTTTAAAGAAGCTGGACGCAGTGGATACCCGCGGTTGCACCGAGGGCGCCCGCGCTAGCCGCATGGCGATCGTGAGGTGATCTCTTGACAGAGACTATCGCGACACGCTGCGCGCAATGATTCGCGAAGAGAATCAGTGAAAGCTCAAAATTTAATAGGATTTTTAACGATTTCTACAGCCATCGAGCCTCGACGGAACATATCCGAAGAACAGAAATTGCCGGCTGTGTGCTCGAGTTTGAGCTTCACAGGTACGCTCACATTGTTTCCGTCCGTCTATGCGATACAGAACGCTTCAACAACGGCCGCAGGCCTGCAAGTGCGAGTGGGAGGCGGGCAGCACATTCATTATCGGCTCGGCAGCATTACTTTTGTGGAGAGATTTCGACCTCGGAGCGGCCCCTCTCCAACATCCGGGCTCGTAGGCGCGTCGCCCCCTCGCCCCTAGCAATTGAAGCCGCGCCACTGTTTCCGTCATCCCAACGGATCAGAAAGCCGCCAGCGCAACGTCCGCAATGGGTCGGAAGCAGAACTCAGCTGACCCGGTAGATCGCGGCCAAATCAGCCTTGTCCCGCAGCCCATTGAATGACGCAGATTCGGCCGGACCCAGACCATCCCCTTGCGCTTGATGTTCACTGCGGGCTTGTCGACGCGGATGCGGTCGAGCCGACGTTTAAGGTCGGTTGCTGTGGCCTCGGTGAAACCGGTGCCGACATTGCGACATAGGTCAGCCCGTAATTGCCATGCGCCGCCAGGAGCAGTGCGCCGAGCCCTCCACGCGCGATTCGAGACGGCTCATAGCCGACAATCAGGAACATCTCGCTGGCGATGCATTTGATCTTCTGCCATTCGCCGCCGCGGCCGGAGCGGTAAGGCGCATCACGCCGCTTGGCGATGATGCCTTCCAGGCCGAGCTTGCATGCCTGTGCCAGGAAGACGGCACCGTCGCCTTCGACCTCCTTGCTCAGTCGGATCGCGCCGGTCTCACCGTCGAGCAGATCCTCCAGCATGTGCCGACGCTCCTCGAGCGACATGCGGGAGATGCCGTGGCCGTCGATATAGAGAAGGTCGAAGGCGTAGAGAATTGCGTTGCGCGCGATGGCTTTGCCGCCGCGGCCGCCGAGATCTTGCTGCAGCAGGCTGAAACTAGAATGGCCGCTCTCGTCCGCCACGATTGCCTCGCCGTCCAGGATGAAGCTCTCGGATGAAAGCGCGAGTGCTGCGGCCTCGATCGCAGGAAAGCGATGGGTCCAGTCATGGCCGCCGCGAGTGATGATCCTGACGCCCTCGGCGTCGCGGTGGATGGCAAGGCGATAACCGTCCCATTTCACCTCAAACAGCCAGTCCGGGCCGACAGGCGGACTGGGCATCAGCTGCGCCAGGCAGGGCTCGATCCTCGCTGGCATCGGGTCGGCGAAGAGGTCAGGCTCTACCGCAGATGGGACGCGAGCGCTGCGCAGCGCCTTGCCGGCGGGCCCGGCCTTCAACAGACGGCGCGAGGCCGGGCCCATTGCCATAAACGACACCACCAGACGCAACGGACGATGGCGACTCAACGTCAGGAGGGGGCTGACGTTCCGCGCTCCCGGCCGGCCGCATTCAGCTAGCCGCGTCAGGCAACTGCCTGGAGATCGATGCCGTCGTGGATCCCGAGCGGCAATCTCATGGCATGGCGCCGCCCCGGCAGATCGCGATAAAGGGCGAGATAGTCCTGCGCCATGCGCTCGGCCGTGAAGCGCTCCTCGAACACGGCGCGGACCTCTGCGCGATCGAGCCGGTGGATGCGCCTCGCCGCCGCGACGGCTTCGTCGAGATCGCGCACGATAAAGCCGGTAACGCCATCCTCGATCACCTCAGGCACCGAGCCATTGCGGAAGGCGATGACGGGCGTGCCGCAGGCGATGGATTCGATCATCACCAGGCCGAAGGGTTCGGGCCAGTCGATCGGGAACAGCAGGGCGCGGGCATTGCCGAGAAACTCGGCCTTCTGGTGCTCGTTGATCTCGCCGACGAACTCGACATTGTCATGCGCGGCCGTCATGGGGCCGATGATCGTGTCCCAATAAGGCTGGTCGGCCTTGTCGATCTTGGCGGCGATCTTGAGCTTCATGCCGACGCGAGCGGCGATCTCGATTGCCCGGTCCGGCCGCTTCTCCGGCGAGATCCGGCCTAGAATAGCGAGGTAACCTTCCTTCGGCTCGCGGCTGAAGGGCAGAAGATCCCTGGGCAGGCCGTGATGGACGGTGCCGACCCAATTCACGCGCGGCAGCGGGCGGCGCTGGTCGTCCGAGATTGAAACTAGCGGATAATCCGGGAACGCCGCGTAGAACGGGAGCAGATCGGGCAGATCCAGCCGGCCGTGAAGCGTCGTCACCATGCGATCGCTGAAGGCGCTGGCGAGCGGATAATGCAGGAAGTCGATATGGAAATGCAGGACGTCGAACTCGTCTGCGCAGCGGCGGAGCTGTTCGAGCATGACCATGTAATAGGGCAGCGGATCACGGGCGGCCGGGTTCAGCCGCAAGGCCATGTCCGAGCACGGTACGAGCTTGGCGCGGGTCTTCGAATCGCCGCTTGCGAAAAGCGTCACCTCATGTCCCTGGCGAACCAGTTCCTCGGTGAGATAGGAGACGATGCGTTCGGTGCCACCATAGAGCCGCGGCGGGCAGGCTTCCGCGAGCGGGGCGATCTGCGCAATCTTCATCGACAAAACCTCCTCGGTCGAGCAAAGCGTTGGCAATGAACAAGCATCGGTGAGGCAGGCCGCGCCTGACAGGGCAGCTCAGCGGCTCCTCGATCGATGCTGTGACGATGCGCCGGGCGAGCAGCCCACGCATCGAGACTGGAGTTAGAAGCTGACCTGCGAGGCTTCAAGAGCGGACCCGCGCCTCGAGCTGGCTCCACGGTCCAGCACAACATCTCGGCGCCTGCTGCTTCGTGCTGATGCCGATGCCATGACAGTCGGAACGACTCCGCCCGCCGACTGTTGCCTATGGTCGAGTTGTGTTGGAGGTTGCGATGCGTACCCAGGCCAGACGGTCGGGACTCAGCGACAAGATCGTCGCCGTGCCCCATGGACGAGAGCTTTACCGCGAGCACTGCCAAGACGAGGACGGCAACCGCTACACCGTCGTTGTCTCCCGGCCGTACCCCGACCTGGGTATCACTCATTACGAGCTGGACGATGGTACGCCCGTTCGGTTTGTCGACGATTGCCTCTTCGAAATCGAGGCAACCGGGACGGTCCTGACGCGATGTGAGTGACGCTGTCCAAGTGCACCTTGGATCACACGTTCTTTGCAGAACCGTCTTCCCACCTTCTCCATGCCCGGTGGCGCGCTTGCAATCCAACGGGTGAGCCGGTCTGCTGATCGCTTGCCCGGAGGCAAAGCTACATGCCCAAGATGACCGTAATTGATCCTGACAATGTACCTGAGATGCTCGTCGCGGGTCCCTTCACCTGCACGGTTAGCAATGGCCTCGCCACGTTGACGTTTACGCATGAACGGGTGCCAGCAGAGAGGTTGATGGCCGCAATGCCCGACCTGAGACCTGAGGCCGTGGTGCGGGCCAGGCTGGTCATTCCCGAAGCTGCGCTGATGAGCCTGCGGGATATTCTCGATAGCCTCATTCGGAACCGGGAAGCAGAAGCTATCCGACCTGCACAAGGCGTAGGGCACTGAGCATGGAAAAAGCCCGGCACTACACGAGCACCGGGCTTGAGGTGTGACGTCGGGGCCCGGCGTCGGATTGCGGCAGCGACAGCTGACCGCACTGCCCGACGTTGCGGTTCGAGCCTTTAACATTGGCTTGCATGTGCCACTCGCATTCGCTGCGATTCAGCTGCCATCGCCCTCATCAGGGCGCTTGATCTGCTCAGGCCATTTAGCCCTGAAGTCGAGAGAAGCGCAGTAGACCTCGTCGCCGCTGTCATTCTCGACCTTGGCCTTCAAGTTCATCTTCGACCCATCAGGCAGATTGTCCTGTGTCATATCGGCCAGTCCGCGCTGCGCTTCCGCCGCGGCTGCCTCCTCGTTGGCTGCGCTGATGGTGCTTCTCGATCGACCCTTCGGATCTTCGGTCGTAATCCGGAATTTCGGCATCAGCTGGTGCTCCTCGCGTCAGCAATGCGCGGAAAGCACGCGAGGTTCCGCTTAAAAGATTCAGGTGCAGGTGATTGAGACTACAAAGGGGGTTTGTCGGCATGCATTACGCGTCGACTGCGCCGAAAATGGCGCTGCTCGTGCAGTGTTAGCTTTTTTCCTTTTCCGCATCGCGCGCTAGCCGAAGAGCGCGAAGCCTTGCCGTATTCATTTCCCGAGAATCCGCCGCTGCCTCGGCCTCCGACTTCAGCCTGGTGCGGGACAGGTGCTGACTTT
>JAESFO010000008.1_pt1 | contig 157327 bp, 145 predicted proteins | sample 9269421 | NCBI WGS metagenome assembly JAESFO01 (sample SAMN14502839, study PRJNA617101) | algae metagenome | isolation source: Nostoc desertorum CM1-VF14 and co-occurring heterotrophs from rocky... | place: USA: Clark Mountains, San Bernardino, California | collected 2000-06-05 | reverse complement strand
AACTGCATGGGGACATCCTGCTGCGCGCCGACATTTTCGTCGAATTCGCGCCGCAGACCCGAATCGAAGGCGAGATTCAGCAGTTGCCGCCCGATTACCCCGTCACCGAACTCTGGCAGGTGATGACCGGGGCGGCGCCGGGCCGCACCAGCGCGCAGCAGGTGACCTTGTTCGATTCCGTCGGCTTCGCCGTCGAGGATTTCTCGGCTTTACGCTATGTGCGCGATCAATTGCCGGCGACCGGCCTCTACGAGGAGCTTGACCTCTTGGCCGATCCCGACGAACCGCGCGACCTCTTCGGCATGCTGCTGCGGGCGGCGAAGAAGGGGTGAGCGGCGCCCCGCCCATCGCGATAAGATATTGATAGAAATAATATTATCAATCGTTTCGAGAGTTGTTCGCAGCGGTAGGAACCGCGTGTGCCAAACAGGCGTTGGCCTGCATCCTGTGGGAGTGGTGAGCCGCCCGAAAACCAGGAGCCATCTATGCAAGCCGAAGCCCTTTACGGATGGACGCAGACCGACTATATTTATACTCGAATGGAGCATAAGGGGTGACCGGCGCAGGCCGGGTTTTTGCGACCTTCGATATGCTCATAAGGAGTAAAAGGGGACGCCCATGTACAACGCCAGCGACACTCAGACCCTTGTTCGCCCTATGCCGGCGCTCTCGGATGCTGCGGCGCGTTTCGGCGTGCTGCCGATGCCCAATCTCGCCTGGACGCCGGAAGTCGAGCGCGAGACCGCGCATCTCTATGAGAAAGTGAAAGGCATCATTCCGCCGGTCGAATGGCCCTTCCATGCGCCTTACGTGAAGGCCATCAACGACCTCAAGAAAGAGCGCAACGCCGTCATCCTGGCGCACAACTACCAGACGCCGGAGATCTACAATTGCGTTGCCGACGTGGTTGGCGACTCGCTGCAGCTCGCCCGTCTCGCCACCAAGACCGATGCCGAGATCATCGTGCAGGGCGGCGTGCATTTCATGGCCGAGACATCGAAACTGCTCAATCCGTCGAAGACGATTTTGATCCCGGATTCGAAGGCCGGTTGCTCGCTGGCGGAATCGATCACCGGCGCCGACGTGCGCCTGCTGCGCCAGCGCTATCCGGGCGTGCCCGTCGTCGCTTACGTCAACACGTCGGCCGACGTGAAAGCGGAAGTCGACATCTGCTGCACGTCCTCAAACGCACTGAAAGTGGTCGAGAGCCTCGGCACCGACCGCGTGCTGTTCCTGCCCGATCGCTATCTGGCGCAGAACGTCCAGGCACAGACCAAGGTGCAGATCATCGCCTGGCACGGCGCCTGCGAAGTGCACGAGCGTTTCACCGCCGAGGAACTGCTGCGCTATCGCGAGGACGATCCGTCGATCCAGATCATCGCCCATCCGGAATGCCCGCCGGAAGTGGTGGCCGTGTCGGATTTCGCCGGCTCGACCGCGGCGATGATCGACTTCGTCAAGACCAAGAAGCCGAAGCGCGTGCTTCTCGTCACCGAATGTTCGATGGCCTCCAATGTGGAAGCGGAGACCAAGGGCACGGAATTCGTCAAGCCGTGCAATCTCTGCCCGCATATGAAGCGCATCACTTTGCCGAAGATCCTCGACAGCCTCGTCTATATGCGCGAGGAAGTGCTCATCGATCCGGAGATTGCCGAACGCGCGCGTCGTCCGGTCGAACGGATGATCGCGCTGGGCTGAGTTTTACATCGGGCCGAAACCTCTGTGTCATACCGGACGCGCGTGAGCGCGATCCGGTATCCAGAGCAAAGGCTTCAAGCTTGGCCGACATAAAAACTCTCTACCACACGCTCCTGGTTCCCGGATCGCACCTGCGGTGCGTCCGGGATGACACCAAGGCGTGCGGGCTGACTAATGAAAATCCCGCGACTTCGGGATGATGCGCACATTGCGCGGATGATGCGGCCGGCGCGGCGGTTGCGGATGGACGAATTCGTCGGCCGGAGACAGAACCGGCTTGGTTTCGTGATCCTCCGACAAGCGATTCAACTCCGCCGTGCGATCGATCAGCCGTTCGGTCATCAGATGAATCACGCCTTCCACGCTTTTCTGCACGCGTCCTTCCGCCAGCAGCAGGCGTGAGCCCATCGTCTCCTTGCGGAAACGCTCGAAGGTGCGCGCCCAAAGCACAAGATTGGCGATGCCGGTTTCATCCTCCAAGGTGATGAAGATCGCATTGCCTTTGCCCGGGCGCTGACGCACCAGCACCACGCCGGCAACCCGCACCCAGGCCCCATCCTTGCAGTGCGTGAGATCGCCACAGCGAACCGCCCGTTCGCGCTCGAAAGTGTCGCGCAGGATCTGCATCGGATGGCCCTTCAAGGACAGATGAATCGTCTGATAATCGGCGGCGATATGCTCGCCCAGACGCATCTGCGGCAGATGTGCCTCTGCATCACGGCCCAGCTCGCGCGCATCGGCGGCAAGGAATAGAGGCAGCGGCACATCATCGGGCAGACGCCGCACAGCCCAAAGTGCCGCGCGCCGATCCAGCCCCATGGAGCGGAACGCATCGGCATCGGCGAGACAGCGCAGAACGCTGTTCGGCAAAGCCGTGCGTACAGCGAATTCCTCGATTGAGGCGAAGGGTTTTTGCCGATTGCCCATGATGCGTTGAGCTTGCTCCTCACTCATGCCGCTGATCTGACGAAAGCCGATGCGCAGGGCCGGAGTGCCGTAGCCTTCCAGCGTATTGTGCCAAGAGCTGTGATTGACGTCGACTTCGCGCACTTCGACCTTGTTCTTGCGGGCATCGCCGATGATCTGCGCGGGCGCATAGAAACCCATGGGCTGCGCATTGAGGAGCGCGCCGGCGAAAGCCGCCGGATAGCGGCATTTGATAAAGGACGAGACATAGACGAGTTTGGCGAAAGACGCGGCATGGCTTTCGGGAAAGCCATATTCGCCAAATCCCTTGATCTGATTGAAACAGCGTTGGGCGAAATCGGGATCGTAGCCGCGCATGATCATGCGGCCGACGAGCAATGTCTCGAATTTATGAATGGTGCCGTTATGGCGGAAGGTGGCCATGGCCTTGCGCAGGCCATTGGCCTCATCCGGCGTGAATTCGGCAGCAACCATGGCGAGGTCCATGGCCTGTTCCTGAAAAAGAGGCACACCAAGCGTGCGGCCCAGAACTTTATGAAGTTCGTATGGATCATAAGGCGGCTTCGGCGATGGAAACTCGACAGGCTCGACCTTATTTCGCCGCCGCAGATAAGGATGGACCATATCGCCCTGGATCGGACCTGGGCGAACGATCGCCACCTGAATCACAAGATCGTAGAATTCGCGCGGTCGCAGCCGCGGCAACATGTTCATCTGCGCGCGGCTTTCGACCTGGAAGACGCCTAAGGATTCGCCTTCGCACAGCATGTCGTAAACGTCACTCTGCCTTTGCGGTATGTCGGCGAGCGTGGTGTCATAGCCATAGTGTTCGCGCATGAGGCCGAAAGCCTTGCGGATGCAGGTGAGCATGCCAAGCGCCAGGACATCGACCTTCATGAGGCCGAGTTCATCAATATCGTCCTTGTCCCATTCGATGAAGGTACGATCATCCATCGCCGCATTGCCGATCGGCACCATTTCATCGAGGCGCCCGCGCGCCATGACGAAGCCGCCAACGTGCTGCGACAGATGACGTGGGAAGGTCAGCAGGCGAATGGCGAGATCGACGGCACGACGGATCAGCGGATTTGACGGATCAAGGCCTGCTTCCTTGATCTGGCTATCCCGGATCGGCCCGCCCCAGCTGCCCCAGACGGTGGAAGACAGTTTCGCCGTCACATCCTCCGTCAAACCCAAGGCTTTGCCGACATCACGAATGGCGCTGCGCGAGCGGTAGCTGATCACCGTGGCGGCAATACCGGCGCGATCGCGGCCATATTTCCCATAGACATATTGAATGACTTCCTCGCGCCGCTCATGTTCGAAATCGACATCTATATCCGGCGGCTCACTCCGTTCTTTCGAGAGAAAGCGGGCGAACAGCAGCTTGTGCTCGTTCGGATCAACAGCGGTGATGCCAAGAATAAAACAAACCGCTGAATTGGCGGCCGAGCCACGACCCTGGCAGAGAATGCCTCTATCATTCGCAAAGCGGACGATATCGTGGATGGTGAGAAAGTAACGTGCGTAATTAAGCTCCCGGATCAGGGCAAGTTCTTCATCTACCTGATCCTGCACCTTCTGCGGCACGCCGTCCGGATAGCGCATCATGCCGTGCTTACGCACCAAATCTTCCAACCAGTCCTGCGGCGACCAGCCCGGCGGGATCGGCTCATCTGGATATTCATATCGCAGTTGATCAAGAGAAAACGAAATCCGATCGAGGAAATTGCCCGTTTCCTCGATCGCCTCCGGCGCGTCCTTGAACAGGCGCGCCATTTCCTTGGGCTCTTTCAGATGGCGTTCGGCGTTGACCTCAAGCCGTCGGCCGATGCTCTCCACGGTCTCGCCTTCGCGGATGCAGGTCATCACATCCTGCAGGTCGCGCTGTTCCGGCGCGTGATAGAGCACGTCATTGGTGGCGAGCAGCGGCAGGCGTGTCTGGCGCGCGATCTCCATCAGCCGGCTCAGCCGGCGGCGATCGTCGCCGCGTCGATGCATGGTGGCGGCGAGCCAGACCGCGCCGGGCGCGGCTTCATCCAGGCGCGTCAGCAGCTCTGTGAGGCCATCGAGCTGGCGTTCTGGCATCACCACAAAAAGCAGATGCGACGTATCGACGAGGAGATCATCTAATGTCAGATGGCATTCGCCTTTCTTGGCGCGCCGATTGCCTTGCGTCAGCAGGCGGCAGAGGCGGCCCCAGCCGGCGCGGTCTTCCGGATAGACGAGAATATCCGGCGTGCCATCCATGAAAGCGAGGCGTGCGCCAACCGCGAGCTTGAAGGCTTTTGCCAAAGCTCGAATCTCTTCCGTCTTGAGAACGACGGGTGTTGGATGTTCGACCAACACATATTCGCCAGGTCCGGATCCCTCGCGCTCCGGCGTCGCAGCCAAGGCACCCACCTTGCGCAATTGGTTGAGCGCCGCATAGGCGCGTACCACGCCCGCCAGCGTATTGCGATCGGCGATGCCGATGCCGGCATGGCCCAGGCCCAAAGCTTGCGCCACCAGATCGCGCGCATGGGAGGCACCGCGCAGGAAGGAGAAATTGCTCGCCGTGGCGAAGTCCGCATAGCGCGTCATGGGAACAGCCCGTGCAGATACCATTGCGGTTCGCTGGTTTCACGCTCGTAGAGACCTTCGCGGAAAATCCAGAAGCGGCGCCCATCCCGATCCTCCACGCGATAGTAATCGCGCGTCGGCATCGCCTGTTCGCGCCGCCACCATTCCGGCGCGATCCGTTCAGGCCCTTCCGCCAGCACAATGTCATGAGCAGCGCGGCGCCAGACGAAACGCGCCGGCGGCCCATCAGGCACTTGCGCCGTCACCAGAACCGGCTGCGGCGGCGTGAACACATGCAAGGGCCGCAGCGGCGGTTCATCCGGCTCCGGCCGATCCCAGCGCGTTGCTGGCGCCTCAGCCGCAGGCACAGTGAAGGAACGGCGATGTGGATCATGCGCGTCGCGCGGCACGAAACGCTGCACGCGCTCGCGGCCCAGACGCGCGACGAGCTTGTCGACCAGATCAGCCACTTCGCTGTCGGCATTGACCTTGCCATCGAGGCTAACCTGCGCCGCGTCGAGCGGATCGGCCACCGGCACGGCGAGGCGGATGAGATCGAAGCCGAAGCCTGGATCAAGCGGATCGGCCAGGGCATCGAGGCGTTCGCGATAAAGCCGCAGGATGGTTTTGGGATCACGTGAGGGATGGCCGGTTTCGACCGCGATGGTCCGCACCGCGCCGTCGGCACGAAAGAAACTGGCTTCGAAGCGGCGCCCGCCTTCGCCCCGCTCTTGCAGGAGATCGGCGATGCGCTGCATCAGGCGCTCCAGGGTCGCTTCGATATCTTCCGTGCGGGCGATAGGATCGGCGAACGGCCGCTCGGCCATGCAGGCGGGCGGCATGCGACGCGGCGTGATGCGCATGTCATCGCGCCCGAGCACACGGTTGAGCCTGGCGATCAGATCGTCGCCGAAGCGCGCCGCCAGAGGCGTCGACGGGCGTTCGGCCAAAGCGGCGATGGTCTTCAAGCCGGCGCGCGACAGGCCATGCACGACCTGCTGATCGACGCCGAGCGCGGCGATCGGCAAAGCTCCGACGCTCTCAGCCTCGGCACCCGCCGCGACGATGCCGCCGCGACCGAAACGTGCCAACGCGCGCGCCGCATCGGGCGTGCCGGCAATGGCGAAGCGCAGGTCGAGACCGCTGCGCTGGAAGCGGCGGCGAATGTCCTTCACCAGTTCCGCTTCGCCGCCGAAGAGATGGGCGCAGCCGGAAATATCGAGCATCAGGCCATGCGGCGGATCGAGCGCGACCAATGGCGTCCAACGATCGCAGAAATCGGCCAGACGTTCGAGGCAAGCCGCATCAGCAGCCGCATCGAGCGGCGTGACGCGCAGGTCCGGCACGCGGGCACGCGCATCGGCCAGCATCAGACCCGGCGCCAATCCCAAAGCGAAAGCCCGCTGATCGACCGCGACAAGACGCAGAGCGCCTTTCTGCTTGTCGATGACGGCCAGAGGCGCTTCTTGCGACGCTTGCTGAGCCTCAGGCGCTTTTGCGCCATGCGTCCGCGGCCGCAGCCGGTCGGTCGACAGAAAGGGCGCCCAGAGGGCGAGATAGCGTCTGGCTGTCTCTGATTGGACGCTGTCTGATCGAGAAACATCCTGCGTCACGGTTCCACTCCACACGCCAATCCCGGCCGGCGATGCCGGCGCGGTGTCGCAACAAACTCAATTGAAAGGCCGGCAGGCCCGGCGCATCGGCCGCCAAAGCGTGCGACGGCAAAGCACGCACGGACCACCGCGTCGTCGCGGCGCTGGGTAGCGGGGTGGCGGCCGGGCGCAGCATCAAGGCCGGCACGGCGGACGTGGCAGCGGCCAGGGACAGACGGCGGGTGGCGACGAGATCGATCACACCGGGCTCGCCCCAGGGTTCGATCAGGACAGCGCCCAGCGCCGTGCAGGCCAGAGCCTCGGCACTGGCGCGCAACACGCCCAAGGCATCGCGCGCGCGCACCAGGATGATCCGTGAGGGGTCGAGACCGAGTTCCGCCAGACCGGCCGGGCTCAGACTGCCGGCTTCGGTCTCGGCGAAATCCTGGCGCACCCAGACCACGGGCCGCTCCTGCGCGCGTTGGTCTTGCGCCGCCCGAATCGCCAGGGCCGCCGTGAAGCCCGTGGCGGACACCACGTCGCGCAGGCTGCCGGCATAGACCTCATGCAGGGCGCCCCGCGCCAGGCCGCCGCCGAGCGCCGCATCGACGTCGGATAAACCAAAGGAAAAGATCGCGGCGGCCTGCGGCGCACCCGTCCGTTCCAAAGCGGCAAGGTCACGCCGCAGCGCCTGAAGGCTTTCGCGGGCCATTTTCATGTTCCTGTTTTGTTCCGTATAAACGACTCCGTTTCGCGCCAGAGTCAAGCAAGCCGACAGGTCGAAACCTGTCGGCTGCGGCAAATACTTGGATTCGTGGATTTATCCGGCGATCGCCGATGGACCCGCAGCCTCCGCCACGACCGGCATCGGTACCGGGCGGCGCAGGGATAGCCGGGGAACGGCCTCCGTCTCGGCGATCTCGTCCGTCCAGACCTGGAAATGGACCAGATTATGCGGCCCGAAACTGCTGATCATCGCCACGTCGGCGGCATCCCGGCCCCGCGCCATGACGATTCGGCCGATGCGGGGCTGGTTGTGTCGCGCGTCGAAGACATACCAGCGGCCCTCAAGCCACACTTCGAACCAGGCACTGAAATCCATGGGGGCCGGATCCTGCGGCACGCCGATGTCGCCGAGATAGCCAGTGCAATAACGCGCCGGAATATTCATGCTGCGACAAAGGGCGATGGCAAGGTGCGCGAAATCCCGACACACGCCCTGACGTTCGTTGAACGCTTCGAGCGCGGTGCGGGTCGCACGCGCGCAGGCATAATCGAACCGGATGTGGTTATGGACGAAATCGCAGATCGCCTGGACCCGCGCATAACCCGCCGGGGCATTGCCGAAAAGCTCCCAGGCCGCGGCATTCAATTGATCCGTCTCGCAATACCGGCTGCCCAGCAAATAGACGAGAACGTCGGCGGGCAAATCAGCGACCGGCGTTTCGCGCGCCGATGTATTGGCAAAATCGGGCAGCCCGGTGTCGCGCACCAGGGAATCGCTTGTCAGACGAACGGTGCCAGGCTGCGCCATCACGCGATGCACCCGATTGCCGAACATATCGATATGTTCGGCGGTGACGACGCCTGAGGTGACGCGCAATCCCGTCGACGTCCGCACATCCTTGGCACGGAACGGATGGATGTTGAGAAGAAGAACCAGCGGGGTCGGCTGCGCGCAGCCGATCGCAATATCGAATCCAGCGCGAATGAGCATGGGCGAACCTGACGGTTGATCAAAAAGGACGGGTATTTCTTGTCTCGCCGATTCAACGCGACGCCCAGCCGATCGTTCCCAAGGCAAAAAAGCCAAGCCAGAACAGTCAAGCCAATCAAGTCACCAGATTGGACATCGGGAACGAGATCGCCCAGCGCAGCCCGCCCGGCGCGTAATCGATCTCCACGTGACCATCGAGCGAGCGCCCGGCCATGCGGGTGATGACCACATGGCCGAAACCCTGGCCTGTCGGCGGCCTCACCTTGGGCCCGCCGGTTTCCGCCCATTCGAAACGCAACCGCTGCTGCCCCTCGACGGTGATGAAATCCCAGGTCACGGCCACCCGGCCGCCGGCCGACGACAGAGATCCATGCTTGGCTGCATTGGTCGCCAGTTCATGCAAGGCCAGGCCCAGAGCCTGCGCCGCTTCCGGGATCACCGCCACCATGGGGCCGCCCACCTCCAAGCGGTCGCTATCGATATCGACGAAGGGGGCGAGCTGCTGGCGCACCAGATCGACCAGCAGAACGTGCCGCCAATTCTGATGCACAAGCAGATCATGCGAGGTCGCCAAGCCTTGCAGGCGCTGGGAGAAACGATCGAGAAAAACGTCGATGTCGTTATTGGAGGCGCGCGCCGTCTGGCGTGCCATCGCTTGAATGACGGCAAGAAGATTTTTCGAGCGATGCGACAATTCCCGCATCAGGAAGAACTGATGCTGTTCCGCCTCGCGATGGGCGCTGATGTCGCGCACCACATGCAGAAAATACAAGGGATGACCGGCATTGTCGCGCTCCAGCGAGACGGTGATGCCGACCCAGATGGTGGAGCCGTCCTTGCGAATGAAACGCTTGTCGAGCGCAAAGGATGAAATCTTGCCGTCGAGCAAATCCTGCATCTGACTTTCGTCGGAATAAAGATCATCGGCGAAGGTCAGATCGACGGCCCGGCGGCGCAGCAATTCGGCCGTACTGAAGCCGGTGATCTCGGACATGCGCGCATTGACCATCAGCCAACGGCCATCGAGTCCGGAGCGGGCCATGCCGACGGCGGAATTGTTGAAGACGCTGCGAAACTGCGCTTCGCGGCTGCGCAATTCCATCTCGATGCGTTTACGCTGGGTGATGTCGCGGGCGATGGTCGAAACGCCGACGATATTGCCCTGCGCATCAAAGATCGGCGCCGCTTCGATATGCACGTCGATGAGGCTTCCGTCCTTGCGGCGGCGCACCGTTTCGCGGCGATAGTTCTCGCCTCTCGCGACGGCGGAAATCTTTTCCTGCAATTCTTGTCGCCGCGAATCGGGAATCAAAATACCGAGCGACTTGCCGACGATCTCATTGGCTTTATAGCCAAACAGACGCTCGGCCCCCTCGTTCCAGGAAATCACATCGCCTTCGAGCGAGATGCTTTTGATCGCATCGGCGGAGGAGGTGACGATCGCAGCGAGATGGGCATTCACCGCTTCGGCGCGCAGGCGCGACGTGATGTCGACCACGGTGCAAACGACACCGTGCAATTGATCGTCATGATAGATCGGGCGCACCCAATATTCGACCGGAAAGGATTGACCGTCGCTGCGGAAGAAGAATTCCTTCTCGGCGTGGCGATTGAAGCCATTGCGCGCCGCCGACAGAATGGGATCATCGATATTCGTGTAGAACGTCCCTTCGGACCTGGCGTGATGGATCACCTCCAATAGCGGCCTGCCGACGACCTGCGTTTCATCCGTGGTTCCGGTAAGCTTGATAAAAGCCGCGTTGCAGATGGTGATCGTACCGCTTTGGTCGATGCTGAAAATGCTCTCCGCCGCCGAATCGATCAGCAGGCGAAAAAACAATTCATGGGACCGCAGCCGGTTCTGGCTTTCGCGATGTTCCTGAGCGATCTGGCCGGCATATTCAAAAGCGCGCTGCACTTCCGACAATTCGCGGATGCCGGGGTTTTCGATCTGCGGCGCACCGCCATCCACCAGGGCCACCGCGGCGCCGCTCAAACGACGCAGCGACAGCGAAATGCGGCGCGCCAGCAGAGACGCCAGCAGCAGCGCCAATCCGACGAGGATGACGCTGGCGATCGCCATTAGCATGAAGATGCGGGTCAGCGGCGCATTGATCACCGTTTTTGGAATGGCGATGATCGTCGTCCATCCCGTCAAGTCCGACTTCCGATAGATATTGGAAACGGCGATATCGTCGAAACTGACGCCCTCGAAAACGCCGCCTCTTTCCGGGCGTTGGATGGTGGCCTGGGTTTCGGGACGCGAGGCACGACCGAGAAACGCGTTCGCGTCGCGGCTGCGCGCCAGCATGATGCCATTGCGGTCGAGCAGACCGGCGGTCCATTCGCTCGGCACATTGCCTTCCGTGAACAGCCGGTCATAACGCTTGAGCAGTAGCACGGCGCTGAGCACACAAGGAACCCCACCGGCGCAGGTGGTCGGCACGCTCAGCGTGAACTCCGGCTCATTGTTGGCGCCGCGCAGAAAGCCGGACACGGAAAGGTCCTGTCCGGTCGGAATATCAGGGGCGCGAAACGCCGTGGGAGGCGCTGGACCGCCGGCGGGCGCCTGCACGAACAGTGGCCTGCCGCTCTGATCGGAGAGGATGACGGCATCGATCGCCGCCAGGCGCGCGGCCGCGCCGAGCTGGTTGCGGAAGGCGGTGAGATCGGGAGAGCGCAGACTATCGCTCGTCGCCACCGTACGCAGCGTATGGGCGATCTTCTCGATATCGCGATGCAATATCTCGGTGATGCTTTCGACCACGTCAAAGCGCCGGGCCTCGATCACCCGGCGTTCGGCGCTGGCGTAACGATCGGCGAGATAGAGGCTCAGCGCCAGCAGCGGCAGCAGGACCGCCGCGATCAGCAGAACGAGCAGCATGCGGATGGTGAGCGGGCGTGCCTTTGCAGCGCTGCCGGATGCGGCCAGCTCCTCGCCGCCGATCATCCCATGCTGCAAAGATGGAACGGAACTGTCGCGACCGAACATCTCGCCTACCAAATGGCACCAAGCTATTCCCCCTGAGGGAGAAACGCGACGGCGCTATACTTAAATTGACACAATTGATCGGAAAACGACGTCATATTTGCATAAACCGGCTGGTTTCGAAACTCCCGACGGGGCGATGAAAGCAGCTTCGTCACAGCGCAAACAAAGCGGCTGCCGTAACCGGCAGCCGCTGCAATTGAACGGGTCGAGAGGGCTCGCTTCGCCGGAGCCTTATTTCGACGTCGAGCGATCCGGCGGCGGGTTCAGGCCCGGCGGTGTCGGCGCCGAGCTTCCCGGGCGCGCAGGCGTGACCACCTTGAACTCCGGCGCGGCCTTCAGCTCATCCTTCGTCGTGTTCAACACCAGACGTTCCTTCGCATCCTTCATCGTCACCTTGATGTTCTGGAACGGCACGGCGACGTTCTTCTCGCCGATGCCCAGAAAGCCGCCGACACCGATCACGGCAGCCGCGACGGCACCGGTGGAGCGATCGAGCAGAAGATCGTTAACCTCGCCGATCTTCTCATCCTTGGGATCATAAACGTTCTTGTTGACGATACCCGATGCCAAAGATTGGCTTGGCGAATGGGTCGTCACATAGTTCGAGGCAGGGGCGCTCGTGGCCGGCGCCTGCGCGGGGGCGGCCGGCGGCGTCGATTGTGCGATACCGTAACCACCACTGACGGCGACAAGGAACGCCGCTACGCTGATGTTCTTCAGCGTGACTTGTTTCAACATGGCCTTTTCCTCCTTGTGTCGTTAACAATCGAAAGCGACCGCTTAAAGCCATCAGCTTCCATGGAATCGAACGCACAGCCACAGCGCCAGTTCCGCCTTCTTTGCGAATGGCTTCAGCAAGTAGAGTCAAAAGGCGGTTTTGGAACCAACTTTTAGACTGTGCGTTGGCCATACGACTGTCGGTTCCCAACAGTCCTTTCACACGCAATGGCCTTGCTGCCGTGCAGACTCCTTCTGCGCGCGCCCGGAGTAGTCGCCATGACCCTGAGCACCATTCTTCTCGTTATCCTTATTTTGCTTCTTCTGGGCGCCATTCCCAGTTGGCCCTATAGTCGCAACTGGGGTTATGCTCCTTCGGGAACGCTGGGTACCATTCTCGTCATACTTCTCATTCTGATGTTGCTGGGACGAATATAGATCTTCAAACCAAAGGAGAGAAACGATGGCGCAAGCCGATGATGCAGAGAAATTCGCACGCAAACTGGCAGAGGACTACACTGCGCTGCGCGACGACATCACCAAGCTTTCGGAGACGGTGTCCAAGCTTGTCTCGCGACAAGCCGACGTTGCCAGCGACCGCGTGAGCGAAGTGGTGGGAACAGCGAAAGCAGCCTTGACCGATTCCGCTGAAAGAGCGCAGGAACGCGTGAAGGGCATTGGTGCGGACATCGAGTCCAGTATCGAGCGCAATCCCTATTCCGCCGTTCTGATCGCGCTCGGCGTTGGACTGGCGCTCGGCCTGCTGAACCGCTCGCGCTAGACCGATGCAGAAGCTGTTCGCAACGCTTCTCACGGAAGCTTCGGGGCACGGCCGCAAACTGGCGATCTTCATAATCGTTCTGTTCAGCGCCGTGCTGCTCGGTCTCGTCGGCGTCGGCTTCCTCACCGCCGGCGCCTATCTGTGGCTAGCACCGCGCTACGGCGCTATGGAGAGCGCGCTCGGCATCGGCGCTTTCTTCATCGTCGTCGCGGTGATTGCAGCGGTCGCGGCCAGTACGGGGCAGAATGCGGCGGCACCATCAGCGGCGCCTGACGCGGCCATGCCGCCGAAGGAGCCCGCACCCACGCCGCCGGCCATTGACAGCCTGTTGCAAGCGCTGCAGGAGAACGGGCGCGACAACGAGCGACTGGCGCTCCTGGCCACGACCGAGGCGATCAAGAATGCCAGCCCCTTGCAACTGGTCGCCACCAGTCTGGTGGCCGGCTATATCGGCGGGCAGATGATCAAGCAGGTGCTCACGAAAAAGAAGTGACGATCCTACAGGGGTCGTCACCTTCGTTTCAGCGGGACGCCACCGCCTGATCGCGCCGCTGCGATTTACGATCGAAGAACAACGCCTGGCTGACCACCGCCTTGACCGTTCCAGGCACATAAGGCTTGGCGATCAGGAAGGCCGGCTCCGGCGCCTGGCCGGTGAGGAAGCGTTCCGGATAGGCGGTGATGAAGATCACCGGCGCTTCGAACGAGGCAAGGATTTCATTGACGGCATCTAGACCCGAACTGCCGTCAGCCAGATGGATATCGGCGAGGATCAATCCCGGCTTGTGCATTTTCGCCGCCGACACGGCTTCCTTGTGGGTGCGCGCGACATTGACGACATTGTGGCCGAGATCTTCCACCAAGGCTTGCAGATCGAAGGCGATGAAGGGCTCATCCTCGATGATGAGAATGCTGGTGGCGATCTGTTCGCTGATCTCATGTCCCGCGTCGGCCAACAAGCGATCGACCGTTGCCACGGAACAATCCATCACTTGCGCGATTTGATCTTGATCGAACCCTTCCAGCGTACCGAGGAGGAAAGCAATGCGTGGACGCAATGACATCGCGCCAAGATGGCGCTGCGCGCCGGCCTCGTCGCCATAGGCGGAGGCTTCCGGAATCGCGCGCATCGGATTGTCCGACCAGCATTGGAGGAACCGCCGATAAAGGGCGATCCGGACATCGGCGGCGGATTTGATATCCGCAGGATCCGCCACGATCGCTTCAAGCGTTGCCATGACATAGGCGTCGCCATCAGCCTGCGTACCGGTCAGCGCACGGCCAAACCGGCGCAAAAAGGGCACATGCTGGGAAATCGTCTCGGAAATGGCCATGGGTTGCCCTTCAAGTTGTCGTTTTATCGCCTTTAGGCTTGCTATAAGCACACTTAGGCGTTGCGACGTAAACGTCTGTCATCAAAAATAGTTCCTGGACAGGGAACCTGCAAACGCTTCTCGCGTTGGCTCTCACAGACCAGCAAATGATGCTGAATATGCGAGATTCAACAGGTTGAGGGCGCCGCTTCTATTGGGGTGAAGTTAGATGAGCGAACCCGACAAAACAGACCAGCGGGATAAAGTGGATAACAAGCTCATGGAAAATCAACCGGAGGCAGGCCGCTCGCCCCGCCGGCGTACATCCCCGGCCAACCGGGAAGCCCATGCGCAAATCGGCCGGCAACTGAAGTCCATCTACGACGATGTTCTGAACCAGCCCATCCCGGATCGATTCCTCGATCTGTTGCAGAAACTGGAAGACGACAAGCGTGACAAGTAGCCCTCAGCAAATCCAGGAAGCGGCGACCCCGTCGTTGAAAGCCGACATGATTGCGGCGATCCCGAGCTTGCGGGCTTTCGCGGTGTCGTTGTCCGGCAATGCGGATCGCGCCGACGACCTGGTACAGGAAACCTTGGTGAAGGCTTGGGCCAATCTCGGCTCGTTTCAGGCCGGCACGAATCTATCGGCGTGGCTCTTCACCATTCTGCGCAACGTCTATTATTCCGAGTATCGCAAACGCCGGCGCGAGGTCGCCGACAGCGACGGCGCTTTCGCCGCGCAGCTCATCGAGCCGGCAGCGCAAGACGATCACATGAATTTCCTCGACTTCCGCTCCGCCATGCAGAAACTGCCTGCCGATCAGCGCGAGGCGATCATTCTCGTCGGCGCCTCGGGCCTCTCCTACGAAGAGGCGGCCAAGGTCTGTGCTTGCGCCGTCGGCACGATGAAAAGCCGCGTCAATCGCGGGCGCAATAAATTGACGGAACTGCTGAATGCCAGTCCCGCCAATCCATTGCCCACGAAGACAGAGACGCCTGCGAAGTCCGAGACCTCCGACGAGTGATCTACTGCGCCGGCGCCGGTTGCGCGGCGCGATCACGCGGCAACAGCACCAGCGCCGAAGCGATCAGACACAGCGCGCCCGCCACGAAGAAGGCCGGCAGATAGCTGTCGAGCACGGTGCGCGAGAGACCAGCCCCAAAAGCCGCCGTGGCCGCGCCCAATTGATGGCCGGCGAAAACCCAGCCGAACACGAGATTGGCCTTTTCGCGACCGAAATGCTGGGCCGCCAGTTTCACCGTCGGTGGCACCGTGGCGATCCAATCGAGCCCATAGAACATGGCGAACAGCGACAGGCCGTAGAACGAGAAATCGGTGAACGGCAGATAGAGCAGCGAGAGGCCGCGCAAGCCGTAGTACCAGAACAACAGCCAGCGATTGTCGTAACGATCCGAGAGCCAGCCCGAGCCGACGGTGCCGACGAAATCGAAGGCGCCCATCATTGCCAACACGCCGGCAGCGCTGACGGCCGCGAGGCCATAGTCGCCACACAGCGAGATGAAATGCGTCTGGATCAAACCATTGGTCGAAGCACCGCAGATGAAGAAGGTGCCGAACAAGACCCAGAACATGCCGCTGCGTGAAGCCTCGCGCAGAGCCTCCAGCGGTGCCGACACCAGCGACCAGAGCGACGCAGCTTGCGCCGGCGGCGGCACGACGGCACCCTCGCCGTAGGGCGCGAGGCTCAGGTCCGACGGGCGATCGCGCATGAACAGGATGACGGCGATCGCGGCGGCGGCTTGCAGGCCGCAGACCAGCAGCAAGGCCGAGCGCCAGCCCAGATGATCGGTGACCTGCGCCATGAGCGGCAGGAAGACGAGCTGGCCGGTGGCGGAGCTGGCCGTCAGGAGACCGATGACGAGACCGCGCCGTTCGGTGAACCAACGCGTCGCCACGGTGGCACCCAAGACCAGAGCGACCAGGCCGGTGCCGAAGCCGACCACAACGCCCCACAGCAGGATGAGCTGCCACACCTTCGTCATGGCGAGCGAGGCCAGCATGCCACCGCCGATGAGGGACAAAGCGACGAGGATGACCCGGCGCAGGCCAAAGCGGTTCATGAAGGCGGCGGCGAACGGGCCCATCAGGCCGAAGAGCAGCAGACGAATAGCCAAGGCCGAGGAAATCTCGGCGGTCTGCCAGCCGAATTCTTTTTCCAGGGGGACGATGAGGACACCGGGGGCGCCAACGGCGGCAGCGGTGACCAACATGGTGAGGAAGGTGACCGCCGCGACGACCCAACCATAATAGATGCCGCGGCCGGTGAGCGACGCGGCCAGACGAGTAGACAGCATGAGGAGCCCCAAAAAGAGACGTCCGGAACCCCTCGAATCCGGCCGTATTTCCTTTACATGACGAAGATCATATTATATGCTGGCCATCATGTAAAGGAGCAGATCAGAGGTTATTGCTGCCATGCGCTACGGTAAGGGCCACAAGGACGAGACCCGCAAGCGGATCCTCGACGTCGCCGCGAAACGATTTCGCAAGGACGGCGTGGACGCTGTGGGCGTTGCCGGCCTGATGGCCGATGCCGGCCTCACCCACGGCGGCTTCTACAGCCACTTCCCGTCCAAGGAACATTTGGTGCGCGAAGTGCTCGATACCGTTCTCGAGACGCGCCATGCGAGTCTCGAACGCTCCGCCGCCAGCGGCAACGGCATCGAACCGGTGATCGAACGCTATCTCAGCGAGCGCCATCGGGATGAGCCGGAGAACGGCTGTCCCTTCGCCTGTTTTGCGGTGGAGATCGCCCGGCACGAACCGGAAACGCGCGAAATATTCACCGCGAAATTCAACCGCCATGTCGAACTGATCGCCGCGCATCTGCCCGAAGGCAGCGAGGAGCAGCGCCGCCAGCGCGCCACCGCTTTGCTCGGCTTGATGTCGGGCATGTTGCAATTGGCGCGGGCGACGCCAAGCCCGGAAACATCGGATGAGATTCTCGCCAGCGCGCGTCAGCACGCCCTGGCGATGGCTGTGGCGCCTTACGCGTGAAGCGTTAGGCTATCCGCTCTAGTCGTTGTGGGTTTCGTGCACGCTGGCGGCACCGATCTTCCAATAGCCGGCGGCTTTCACCCATTGCTTGGGATGGGCGTGATCCTCGACGAGGATGCGGCGCAGGCGCTTGGCGGTGAGGGATTCGCATGCCACCCAGGCATAACCTTCGCCCGCCGGCAGTTTCAGCTTCGCCACCGCGTCATCGAGCAAAGTGGTCTTGCCCGGCTCGGCCTTGCCGCGATGCAGCCAGATGGTTTCGACTTTAGCCTTACTGTCGAACGTCTGTTCTTCGGCCGCATCGGTCACTTCAACGACGACGATGGCGCGGGCGCCGGAGCGCAGTTCCGCCAGACGGCGCGCAATGGCCGGCAGTGCCGTCTCATCGCCGACGAAGAGATTCCAATCGAAATCATCGGCGACGACGAAAGAGCCGCGCGGACCGCCGATACCGAGCAGGTGACCGGGCTTGGCCTGCATGGCCCAGGCGGTCGCGGGACCGGCCTCATGAATGGCGAATTCAACATCGAGTTCGCCCGCCGCCGGATCGTAACGGCGCGGCGTGTAATCGCGCATGATCGGCTTCTCGCCATCCTCGGTCTCGGATGAGCCGGGCGCCGTCACCACGGGCTGGGTCTCGCCCGGGCGCGGAAAGAACAGTTTGATGTGATCATCGTAGGAAGCGCTCAGAAAGCCTTCGAGATCTTCGCCCTTGAAGGTGACGCGGATCATGTTCGGCGTGACATGGGTGACGCGATCGACGGTCAGCAAGCGGCGTTTGGTTTCGTGACGCACGCGCTCGATGCGATGCGGCGCGAGAGAAGGTGCAACAGCGGTATCGGACATGAGAATTCCTTCGCAAGAGCCGGCGGAGTGCCGGGGCTTTCGCTTGCCGCGGGCCAGCACGGTCAAGTCACAGCATGATCGGTTGAGCGCACAGCCGCTCACTTCATGATCGAGACGAAGGTAGGCGCGTGGCGCCCCCGGCGCAAGGATTGGCGCGCATTCTTGAGTCGTTCAAATCTATGTCGTCAAAACGCGGCCAATCACCGTCCCGAAATTTGACTTTGGTCAATCAACGCACGCCATAAGCTTCGGCCATCTCGTCGATGGCGGCCAGTTTGGCATGAAACAGCGACCAATCATCGGCGGCAGCGATCGGTGCCCAGATCGCCTCGACATCCTCAATCAGCATGGTGCACGGCGCTTGGCGGGCGAAATAGGCATGGTCGATCTTGGCGCCGGCCGCCGTCTGGCGCTGCATCAGATCGGCGCGGACGGCTGCGAAATCCTCCTGCGCATAGAAAGACGCCATGGGGCCAGCTTCGGCGCGCGCGGCGGCGGCAGGCCCGCCATACCAGTCGAAGAAGAAGCGTTCGAACGGCATGCGCGTCTTCTGCAGGAAAGGCCAGATCACCCGCGCCAGCGCCGTATCCTTTTCATCGCCTTGGCTGACGATACCGAGACGGCGCAATAGGGCGGCGAGAAAAGCTTCATGGAAGGCCGGCCGGAAGGCTTCGAGCGCCTTCTCCAATCCCTCTTGCGAGGCGAGCGGCAATAGGCATTCGGCGAGCCGCGCCAGATTCCACAACAGCGCATCGGGCTGCGCGCCATAGGCATAGAGACCAGTCTCGTCGAAATAGGCGGCCGTGAAGCGCGGATCGAGCACCGGCAGAAAACGCCACGGGCCGTAGTCGAAACTCTCGCCGGTGATGTTGATGTTGTCGGTGTTGAGCACGCCATGGACGAAGCCCGCCAGCATCCATTGCGCGCCCATCACGCCGACGCGGCGAGACACTTCCTCAAGGAAGGCAATTGTCCGCGCCTCGACATCGTCGCTCCAGAGCGCTGGCATGTAGGTGGTGATGGCATAATCGAGAAGGCGCGCAATATTAGCGTCTTCCTGCAGATAGCGCAGGCGTTGAAACGTGCCGATGCGAATATGCGAATGATTGAGCCGCACCAGAACCGACGAACGGGTCGGCGACGGCTCGTCGCCACGCACCAGATCCTCGCCCGTCTCAATCAGGCTGAAGGATTTCGATGTGTTGACGCCGAGCGCTTCCAGCATCTCCGTCGCCATGACTTCGCGTACGCCGCCTTTGAGCGTCAGACGGCCGTCGGCGGTGCGCGACCATGGCGTCTGACCGCTGCCCTTGGTGCCAAAATCGAGCAGGCGGCCATCGACGCGATCATAGAGCTGGGCAAAGAGAAAGCCGCGCCCATCGCCGAGATCCGGATTGTAGTGGCGAAACTGATGGCCGTGATAGCGCAGCGCCATCGGCTGCTCGAAACTGCCGGGCAGCGGTTCGAAGCGGCCGAAATGGACAATCCATTCTTCATCGGTCAGATCGGCGCAGCCAACCCGCGCGGCCCAGCGCTGATTGCGATGACGGATGATGTGTTTGGGGAAATCGGCAGCAACGACGAGGTCGTAAAAATCCGGCCCCAGCGCCGCATGCGCTTTCGCGGGACGAAAATCAGGCGAAAGCGGCATGGCGGCTCAACTCTTGTTTTTATACGTCAGGCAGGCTGGAAATTCATGGCAACGCCATTGATGCAATAGCGCAGATAGGTCGGCGGCGGCCCATCGTCGAAGACATGGCCGAGATGACTGCCGCAGCGGCTGCAATGCACTTCCGTGCGCACCATGCCGTAGCTGCGATCGACCGTCGTTTCCACGGCACCTTCGATGGGATCATTGAAGCTCGGCCAGCCGGTGCCGCTTTCGAATTTCAGTTTTGAGACAAACAACGGCTGATCGCAGCCAACGCAGGTGAACGTGCCGGAGCGCTTCTCATAGTTCAGCGCGCAGCTTCCCGGCGCTTCCGTGCCGTGTTCGCGCATGATGTGATATTGCTCGGGCGTCAGAATCTCGCGCCATTCGGCATCGGTATGCGTGACCGGATATTGCTTGGCGTCCATGGGATGCTCCCAGGTTCCTTGAAAGGCTGTAGCCGCAATATAGGCATAAGCCCGCAGTTTTTCTATATTGCTTATCCCGCTGATCGGGCGCGGGCTTTATAAGGGGCCATGCCTTCGCGGGCCAATTCGTCGGCACGCTCGTTCATTTCGTCGCCGGCATGACCCTTCACCCAATGCCATTCGACATTGTGCCGTTCGGCGGCCGCATCGAGGCGCTGCCAGAGATCGACATTCTTCACCGGCTTCTTATCGGCGGTGCGCCAGCTGTTGCGCTTCCAGTTCTTGATCCAGCCCATGACGCCGCCACGCACATATTGCGAGTCGGTGTAGAGATCGATGTTGCAGGGCCGCGTTAGCGCCTCGAGCGCCATGATCGCCGCCGTCAGCTCCATGCGATTGTTGGTCGTCTCCGGCTCACCCCCCGATAATTCCTTGCGGCGCTCGCCCCATTGCAGAATAACGCCCCAGCCGCCTGGCCCCGGATTGCCGGAACAGGCACCATCGGTGAAAATCGTCACGCGTCCCGTCACTTCAGCAACCCATAGTCACGCACCGATTGCACCTGCTGATGGAAGCGCAGCTTCTTCACATATTCGAGCGGGTCTTTCGGGCGCACCAATGCGCCATCGGGCACATTGAGCCAATCGACCAAACGGGTCAGCAGGAAGCGCAGCGCCGCACCGCGCGCCAGCAGAGGCAGCGCCTGTTTCTCCGCCGCCGACAGAGGGCGCACCTTCTGATAGCCGTCAATCATCGCCATGCCCTTGGTGATGTTGAAGGACAGGTCCGGCTCGAAACACCAGGCGTTGAGACAGATCGCCAGATCGTAGGCCAACGCATCATTGCAGGCGAAATAGAAATCGATCACGCCCGACAAGTGCGGCCCGAGAAAGAAAGCATTGTCGGGAAACAGATCGGCATGGATGACACCGGAGGGCAGCGCTCGCGGCCAGGCCTGTTCGAGATGCGCCAATTCGTCTGCGATCATCACCGCAAGGCCCGGCAAGACACCATCGGCGCGCGCTTCGGCGGCTTGGAACAGCGGCGCCCAGCCGGCGACGGAGAGCGCATTCGGCCGCTTGATCTCGAAATCGCTGCCCGCGCCATGCAATTGCGCCAACACTTCGCCGATCTGCGCGCAATGCTGCACGCCCGGCCGGCGCACCGACATGCCATCGAGGAAAGTGACGATGACCGCCGGCCGGCCGGCGAGACGGCCCAGCGCAGCGCCGCGCCGATTGTGAACCGGCAGCGGACAATTGACGTCGCGTCGCGCCAGATGCTCCATCAGGCCGAGAAAGAATGGCAAATCGGCTTCGACGACACGGCGTTCATAGAGGGTGAGAATGAAAAAGCCCGCTTCGCAATGAAGCAGGTAGTTCGAATTCTCGACGCCCTCGGCAATGCCCTTGCACGACAGCAGGCCGCCAAGCTCGTAGCCCTCGAGGAAGACCGCGAGGTCCTCGTCGGATATTTCAGTATAGACGGCCATTCCTGGAGTTCCGGCAGCGGGTCGCGCCGTTTTGCCGTGCGCGTGTGCCCGTGTTAGCCACGTGGGCCTGCCAGGTCAAACAGATGTCCCAAAGATAGTTGGAATGCTGGGTTTATCGGCCGCTTTCGCTGGAATTGCTTCCTGGACCTTCTCTTGGGCCGTCTCTTGGGCCTGGGCTTTTTTCACCATTGGCGCCTCGGCCGCCCAGACGGCGCGCAATGCCATGCAGCGCGACCTTACCGCCACCCTCGGCACGGCCGGCGCCACTTACGTCCGCTTTCTCTTCAGCCTGCCGTTCATCCTCGCCCTCTTCCTGTTCGAGACCGTCATTCTCGGCATGAAGCCGCCGGCGATGTCGACGCCGAGCCTCGCCTGGCTCTTGGGTGGCGCACTGGCACAGATGCTGGCGACAGGCCTGATGCTCGCCGGCATGACCATGCGCTCCTTCGTCGTGGTCACGGCCTATACGAAGACCGAACCGATCATTCTGGCGATTTTCGGCGCCGTGTTTCTTGGCGATCATCTCTCGCCCGCGGCTATCGCCGCCGTATTGATCGCCACGGCCGGCGTCATGCTCATGTCTTGGCCAAAGCGCGCGGCTGGCGCGAAGGCCGATCCAAAGGAATGGCAATCGGCGGCGCTGGGCCTCACCGGCGGAGCGTTCTTCGCCTTGTCGGCGACCTGCTATCGCGGCGGCCTGATCGGACTTGAAGGATCGAGCGTCGTCATCATCGCCACCACGGCGCTGCTGGCGGCGCAGCTCATGCAATGCGCCTTGATCGTCGTCTATCTGGCGCTGTTCGACCGCGCGCTTTTGAAAGCGATTGCCGTCAACTGGCGCAAGTCGCTCTTCGCCGGCGCCATGGGCGCGCTCGCCTCGCAATTGTGGCTGATGGCGTTCACTCTCACCTCGGCGGCGGCCGTGCGCACCCTGGCTCTGGTGGAGGTGCTGATGGCGCAAGTCGTCACCCGCCGCCTGTTTCGACAGGGCACGTCAGGGCGCGAATATATTGGCATGGCGCTGATCGTGAGCGGTATCGTTCTGCTGCTGCACGGCTGAGCGGGGATCATCTGACGCGACTTGCAAACGCGTCTGCGGCAAAGACTGGGGATATTCCGCGCGCAGGAATTTGATCAGCTCCTCGCGCACTTCGCAGCGCAGATCGAAGGTCCGCGCCGAAGTCGAAGCGCTGACGAGAATACGCACTTCCATGGTCGCCTGTTTGAAATCGGTGATCTGCACATTGACCACCTTGCCGTCCCAGAGCGGCGAGTTGCGAGCGATCGCTTCGACCTTGCGGCGCAGTTCATCGATCGGCACCATATAGTCGAGATAGATCATCACGTTGCCGATGAGCGCGGCGCCTTCACGCGTCCAGTTCTGAAACGGCTTTTCGATGAAATAGCTCAGTGGCAGCACCAGCCGTCGCCAATCCCAGATGCGCACCACCACATAGGTGGAGGTGATTTCCTCGACATTGCCCCACTCGCCTTCGACCAGTAGCGCATCATCGATACGAATAGGCTGGGTGATGGCCAACTGGATGCCGGCGAAGAGATTCTTCAACACCGGCTGCAAGGCCAGACCGATGACGACGCCGGCCACGCCGGCCGAGGCCAACAGACTGAGGCCATATTGCCAGACGCGCTCGAAGGTCATCAGACAGGCGGCGATGGCGATGACGATAATCAGCAGATTGACGACCCGGCGCAGAATGTTCGACTGCGTGACATGCTTGCGCGCCAGCAGATTGTCTTCCGCATCGAGCTTGAAACGACGCAGATAGACCACCGTCCAGATATGCACGGCGATCTGCGCCATCCAGGCGATCAGGATGATCAGCGCGATGGTAAGGCAACGCTCCAGAACCTGCGCCAGTCCCGGCGAGAGCGGCAAGACGGCCTGCCCGATCGCCAAAGCCACCATGATGGCGAACAGACGCGAGGGACCGTAGGTGCGCGAGACCAGCGAGCGCCAGAACAGATCGCGATCGGCGACCATGCGGGTCAGGCGCTGAAAGACGAAACGGTGGACGACGATGGCCAGGACGGCGAACAGCGCCAGCCCGACCAGATCAACCAGCCAGACAGGAAAGATGGTGATCACGAGTTCGGCTTGCGCCAGCAATTCAGCAAGAGACATCGGTCCAAGGCTTCACGCGTTGTCTCCCCCAGGGGACAACCGCTTACCTCGACCCAAGTTCCATCCGCTTCATCTAATTGGCGATTTGGACTTAGACGCGTTGACGCAGCTCGCGCGGCGGCGGGAAATGGACACCTTCCTGGGCCGTCACCACGGTTTCAACGGCGACGTCGAAATGGGCGCGGAAGCCATCGAGGATTTCCTCGACCAGCACTTCCGGCGCCGAGGCGCCCGCCGAAATGCCGACCCGCTTCACCCCTTGCAGCATCGCCCAATCAATGTCGGCCGCGCGCTCGACCAGAAGCGCGATCGGGCAGCCGGATCGTTCGGCGACCTCGCGCAGGCGCAGCGAATTGGAAGAATTCGGCGCGCCGACGACGATCATGGCATCGACCTGCGAGGCAACAGCCTTCACCGCATCCTGCCGGTTGGTGGTGGCGTAGCAGATGTCTTCCTTATGCGGGCCGACGATGTCGGGGAAACGGCGCGTCAGCGCCTCGACGATCTCGCGGGTATCGTCCACCGACAGAGTGGTCTGCGTCGCCCAGGCCAGATTTTTCTCATCGAGCGGCGTCAGTTTCTCGACATCATCAACCGTCTCGACGAGTACGACGGCACCCGCGGGCAATTGGCCCATGGTGCCCTCGACCTCGGGGTGGCCGGCATGGCCGATCAGCACGACTGTGCGGCCGCGCCGGGCATGAATCTCAGCCTCGCGATGCACTTTCGTCACCAGCGGACAGGTGGCATCGATGGTGAGGAAATTGCGTTGCCTGGCGGCGGCAGGCACGGCCTTCGGCACGCCATGAGCGGAGAAGATGACAGGCGCCTCGGTGTCGGGGATTTCATCGAGATGATCGACGAAGATCGCGCCCTTGGCGCGCAGGCTGTCGACGACATAGCGGTTATGGACGATCTCGTGACGGACGTAGACCGGCGCGCCGTAGATCTCCAGCGCGCGCTCGACCGTGTCGATGGCGCGCACGACGCCGGCGCAGAAGCCGCGCGGCGCGCAGAGCAGGATCTGAAGTTTCGGCCGTTCGCTCATCAAACCTATCCAGAACACCTTTGCCGCGCCGTAGCCCCGGACAGCGGTGCCTATACCAAGACTAGCCGTTGCGGAACATATCCGTGATTTTTTCCATCAAACCATCGCGCACCTGGCGATAGGCCTCGAGCCGCTGCTCGCGCGATCCGTGAACGGCCGTCGGATCGATCGTCGGCCAGTATAACGCATCGATGGCCATGGTGCGAATATAGTCCAGCGCCGTGTGATGGGCCTCCGGCGACAGGCTGATAATCATATCGAAATTGTCGTCTTCAAGATCTTCGAAGGTGCGCGGCACATGGCGGCCCATATCAATGCCGATTTCCGCCATGGCCGCCACCGCAAAAGGGTCCAGCTCGCCATGGCGTACCCCGACGGAGGCGAAAAATACCTCACGCGGGAACAGGCTGCGACCGATCGCCTCGGCCATCGGCGAGCGCACCGAATTGAACGTGCAGGCAAACAGCAGCGATTGCGGGCGTTTGCGCACGGCAAAGGGCGGGGCGGCGGGATCGCTCATCCGGCGGATCCCTTGGCTTTTCGGGCCATGGGATCAGCCCTTCCAGTGCAACGCGGTCAGCAGCGTGAACAGGCGTCGCGCCGTGTCGAAATCGCATTCCACCTTGCCGTCGAGCCGTTCGGCAAACAGATGCGCGCCATCGTTGTGCAAGCCGCGCCGGCCCATGTCGATGGCCTCGATCTGCGCCGGCGTGGCCGTGCGGATCGCCGCATAATAGCTTTCGCAGATGGCGAAATAGTCGCGCAGGATGCGGCGGAACGGCGTCAGCGAAATGATATGGGTGACGATGTTCTGGCCATCGTGGCTGCGCACGTCGAGCGCCAGCTTCTTGTCGTGAATAGCGATATGCAGTGCATAGGGGCCGTCATCACGGCCCGGCAGAGCGAAATTGCTGTCCTCGATCAGATCATAGATCGCGATCATGCGCTCGTGCTCCTGATCGGCATTGCCTCGGCCGATGGAGGCCTCGTCAAGCGTCACAGTAAGCAGGCGGCGCGCATTCTCAGCGGTCATAGATCATCCAAGGTTGAGGCGGATGGCGACCGAGCGCGCATGCGCATCGAGCCCCTCCGCCTTGCCCAGAGCAATGGCCGGCGGCCCCAGCACGCGCAGGCTTTCAGCACTGCACCTAAGGAGCGAAGTCCGCTTCATGAAATCAAGCACGCCAAGCCCGGACGAGAAGCGCGCCGAACGCGCCGTTGGCAGAACGTGATTGGAGCCGCCGACATAATCGCCGATGGCCTCGGGCGTGTGCCCGCCGATGAAGATCGCGCCGGCATTGCGCACCTTGGCGGCCAGGGCATCGGCATCCGCCGCCATGATCTCGAGATGTTCGGGCGCCAGACGATCGGCGATGCGAATCGCATTCGCCAGCTTGTCGCATAGGATGACGGCGCCGAAATCGCGCCAGCTCGCGCCGGCGATGTCGCGACGCGGCAGTGTCGTCAGTTGCCGCTCGACGGCTGCTATCACTGCATCGGCGAGGCCGGCATCGTCGGTGATGAGAAGCGATTGCGCCGCCACGTCATGTTCGGCCTGGGCCAAAAGATCGGCGGCGATCCAATCGGGATTGGCGGTGCGATCGGCGAGCACGAGCACTTCGGAGGGGCCGGCGATCATATCGATGCCGACCTTGCCGAAAACGCGGCGCTTGGCCGCCGCGACGAAGGCATTGCCGGGACCGACGATCTTGGCGACGGGCGCGATGGTCTGCGTGCCATAGGCCAGCGCCGCCACGGCCTGGGCACCGCCGACACGATAGATTTCATCGACACCGGCGATATCGGCGGCGGCCAGCACCAGCGGATTGACGACACCGTCGGGCGTCGGCACCACCATGACGATGCGCGGCACGCCGGCCACTTTCGCCGGCACCGCATTCATCAGCACGGAAGACGGATAGCTCGCCGTGCCGCCGGGCACGTAAAGGCCAACCGCTTCCACCGCGCTCCAGCGCCAGCCGAGCTCGACACCTTCCTCATCGTTGAAGTGCACATCGGATGGTCGCTGCCGCTGATGAAAGGAGAGGATGCGGCGATGGGCGAAATGCAGCGCGTCCACCGCCGCCTTGTCGCTGGCGGCGACCGCCGCGTCGATCTCCTGACGCGATATGCGCAGACCAAGCGCCCCGAGATCGACACGATCGAATTTCCGCGACAAATCCACCAAAGCGGCATCACCGCGCGCGATGACGTCTTCAATGATGGTCCGCGCCGCATTGTCGACGTCCTCGGACACTTCACGCTTCATGGCGAGCAGCGCTGTGAATTCGCGTTCGAATTCAGCATCGCGCATATCCAGCCGCACAGGCATACGATTACTCCTCGTGGCACGCAGTTCCAGCGCGCTCAGTCGTCAAATTTATTTATCGGTTTCGCCGAGCGGATGCCCGGGCACGGCCCGCGCCGACCAGCGCTCGCCCAGATCGCGCAATTGCGCATCGATACATTCGACATGCAAGCGCACCGCCGCTCCGCCCGAGAACACCAGTTCGACGACGCCGCCCGGCGCATCTTCCTCGGCGAAGGTAATGCCGAGCAGATTGAGCGTGGTCTCGCGGTTCTTCGGATCGAAGCCGGACAAAGCCGCCTTCTGCACACTGTCGAAATGCAATCCGGCGCGCGTGCGCTCGGCCTTGCCGGAGCAGGCGGCGGCCAGCCAATCGAACCGGCAGCCGACCATGGCAAAGCGACGCTGCGCCGGCAGATAGGCCATGTCGGCAACGCGGAAAATGGCGTCCTGCATGGCCGCCGACAGCACTTCCACATCCTCGCCGTCGACAGCGAACAGGCGGAGCGGTTCGGCGGATGTTTTCGTCGGCGCGTTCATCAGTTCATGTCCGGTCTAGGGATCGGCACGGCTTTCACCGCGCCGATTGGGCCGGGCTGTTTAGCCCGGATCGCTCAGGCGTTCGATCATCGCACCGCAGCCACTCAGCTTGTGCTCAAGCCGCTCGAAGCCACGATCGAGATGATAGACGCGATGGACGGTTGTTTCACCTTCGGCCGCCAAGGCGCCGATGACAAGGGACACCGAGGCGCGCAGGTCGGTCGCCATCACCGGGGCACCCTTGAGCTTGGGCACGCCCTCGACAATCGCCGTGTCGCCATCGAGCCGGATCTTGGCGCCGAGACGGGCCAATTCCTGCACGTGCATGAAGCGGTTCTCGAAAATCGTCTCCGTCACCCGCGCCGTGCCGGACGAACGGGTCATCAGGGCCATGAACTGGGCCTGCAGGTCGGTCGGGAAGCCGGGGAAGGGATCGGTGGTCACATCGACGGGCGCGATACCGGCGCCGTTGCGCTGGATGCGGATGCCGTGATTGTTCGAGGTGACGGTGGCGCCGGCTTGCGCCAGGTGGTCGAGCGCCGATTGCAGGAGATCGGGGCGAACGTTTTCCAAAAACACATCACCGCCGGCCATGGCCACCGCCATGGCGAAGGTGCCCGCCTCGATCCGATCAGGCAGAACCGCGTGCTGCGCGCCGCCGAGCGAGCCGACGCCGGAGACTTCTAGCTCGGACGTGCCGATGCCCTTGATGCGCGCGCCCATCTTGACCAGGCAATTGGCGAGATCGGTCACCTCGGGCTCGCAAGCGGCGTTACGGATCAGCGAGTCGCCATGGGCGCGCACCGCGCCCATCAGCGCCGTGTGCGTGCCGCCGACCGTGACCTTGGGGAAGTTGATCTCGCCGCCGCGCAGGCCTTTCGGCGCCTTGGCGACCACATAGCCGCTGTCGATGTCGATCTGCGCGCCGAGCTTTTCCATGGCCAGCAGCAGGAAATCGACCGGGCGCGTGCCGATGGCGCAACCGCCCGGCAGCGACACCCGCGCCTCGCCCATGCGGGCGACCAGCGGCGCCAGCACCCAGAAGCTGGCACGCATGCGCGAGACCAGATCATAAGGCGCCGTCGTGTCGACGATGTCGCCGGCGGTGAAACGAATGGTCTGGCCGGCATGGGCGCTGTCGCCATTGCGCTTGCCGTCGATCATGTGATCGACGCCATGATTGCCGAGGATGCGGATCAACATGCGCACGTCAGCCAGACGCGGCACGTTCTCCAGCACCAAGGTTTCCTTGGTCAACAAAGAGGCGATCATGAGCGGCAGTGCCGCGTTCTTTGCCCCCGAAATTGGAATTGTCCCGTTAAGTTTTTGTCCGCCGACGATACGAATCCGGTCCATCTGCACTCTCAATAGGTGGCGTCATCTATGGCATCGCCAGGGACGCCTGTTGCGCCCTTTCTAACATGATTCCGGCCGGATCGAGGCCCCAATCACCAAGGGAGGTTACCGCTCTTCCGGGGCCTCCCCAGCCTTGCGGCCACGGGACTGGTCCTTGCGGCGCTTGAGATTGTCGCGCAGCGCCTGGGCGCGGCGGCGCTGGCGGGCCTCGGCGGCCACGGCCTTGCTGTTGGGCTCGGGCGTTTTGGCGGCGGAATCGGCCGTTTCGCCCTCGGATTTGGTGTCGGAAACCATGGGAAATGACATATAAACCCGTCGATCGGCGGGCAAGAGTACCGTTCCTGATCCGGAAAAATTGCCATGTCGCGGCGCCGTGCCGATGTCATCCTGGTCGAAAAGGGCCATTTCGAAAGCCGGGCACGGGCGCGCGCCGCCATCGAGGCCGGGCTGGTCTTCGCCAATGGCAAGCAGGTGCGCCGGCCGGCCGAGGATGTGCCCGAGGACGCCGAAATCCAGGCCAGCGCCCCACACCCCTGGGTGTCGCGCGGCGGGCTGAAGCTGGTGGCGGCGCTGGATGCCTTCGCAATCGACCCGAAAGGCCGGATTTGCCTGGATATCGGCGCTTCGACCGGTGGTTTCACCGAGGTTTTGCTGGATCGCGGCGCCGCCCGCGTCCACGCGGTCGATGTCGGCCATGGCCAGCTCCATGCCCGCCTGCAGAACGACCCCCGGGTCGTCTCCCGTGAGGGCACCGACGCCCGGCACCTGACGGCGGCGGATTTTCCGGACGGAGCGCCGGAATTGATCGTCAGCGATGTCAGCTTTATTTCCCTCAGCCTTGTCCTGCCCCCGGTGTTGGCCCTGGCGGCGCCCCGGGCGCAGCTCGCCGCCCTCGTCAAACCGCAGTTCGAGGCGGGACCGGCCAAGGTGAACAAAGGGGTGGTGCGCGACCCCCAGGTGCACGAAGCGGTCTGCGCCAAAATCCGGGCGCTGGTGGAAGAGCTGGGCTGGCGTTGCCTCGGTCTCGTGCCCTCGCCCATCGAAGGCGGCGATGGCAATCGCGAATTCCTGATCGCCGCCGCGCGCGGCTAGAGCTTTTTCGCTCAGGACCCGGGGTAGCGTTTTGCAGTTTGACGGAATCGTCAAACGTCACAAAGACGCGTCAAAACAAGGATCTTAGGCAAAATTGCGTTTCTATCGAAACGCAATTTGCTTTAGACAGCACCATGTTTCGCAGCAGCACCCTCACCATCGAACGGCTCGGCCAGCGCGGCGAAGGCATTGCCGTGAACGACAATGCGCAGGTCTTCGTGCCCTTCACCGTTCCTGGCGACGTGGTGGAGGCAGAACTCGATGGCAGCCAGGGCCGGCTCGTGCGCGTGATCAAGCCGTCGCCCGAGCGGATCGAAGCCTTCTGCACCTATTTCACCGCCTGCGGCGGCTGCGCCGTGCAGACGCTGGCGCCTGCGCCCTATGCGCAGTGGAAAGCCGATCTCGTGCGCGCGGCGCTCACGCACCAACGTGTCGAGGCAGAGGTCGCGCCCCTCGTCGATGCCCATGGCGAGGGACGGCGACGCGTGACCTTTCATGCGCGCATCAAACGCGACGCGCTGGAGCGCGCGACCATCGAAGTCGGCTTCATGCGTGCGCGCGCCCACGACATCGTCGATATCGACGTCTGTCCGATCCTGACGCCGGCGCTTGCCAGCGCACCGCGCGTGGCGCGGCGCATCGCGCAATTGTTGGCGCAGACCGGCAAGCCGCTCGACATTCTGCTGACCACGAGCCTCGAAGGGCTCGACGTTGACATTCGCGGTGTCGGCAAGCTCGCGCCGGCGCTGCGGCAACAGATGGTCGAACTGGCGCAGACAATCGATCTGGCACGCCTTTCCAATCATGGCGAGGTGATCGTCGAGAACAGGCCGCCGCGTCTGCAGATGGGTCGCGCCCTGTTGACGCCGCCGCCCGGCGCTTTTCTGCAAGCCACCGAAGCCGGCGAGACCGTGCTGAGCGATCTGGTCAAGCACGCCATCGGCAAGAGCGATCGCGTCGCCGATCTCTTCGCTGGTGTCGGGACGTTCTCGCTGCGCCTCGCCGAGATCGCGCGCGTGCATGCGGTTGAAGGCGATGCGGCCATGGTCAATGCCCTGACGCGCGCCGCGCATACCGCGACGGGCCTCAAGGCGGTGACGGCCCAAACGCGCGATCTCTTCCGCCGGCCGTTGCCGCCAACCGAGCTGAAGGATTTCGACGCGGTCGTGTTCGATCCGCCGCGCGCCGGCGCGGAGGCACAGGCCAAGGCGCTGGCGCAATCGGACGTGCCCATCGTGGTCGCCGTCTCCTGCAATGCCCAGACATTCGCGCGCGATGCCAGCCTGCTCATCGCTGGCGGCTACGAGATCGGCACGGTGACGCCCGTCGATCAGTTCCGCCATTCGGCGCATGTCGAAGTCGTCGCGGCTTTCCGCAAACGGGCGGCACGCGGGGCAAAGCGCAAGCGCAGCCTGCTAGGTTAGACGCGGGCGTCGGCTTGAAAATGCCCTTGCATGGGGTTGTTCCTCAGAATCTCGCTGAACCCCCTCCTCCCGCCGTTCCCCTCGCTGCGCGCCGCAGAATTCGCTGCAGTGAGTTCGGCTCAAAATAGGAAGGGAGGGCGGCGGATTTATGATTTGGCTACGTTACACCCTTAGCCTCTGATCAGGCGCGCAAACGCCGCCAGACGACCAGACCGAAGACAATGACCAAGGTTGCCGCCAAGCCGAACCAGGTGAAGGCATAGGACAGATGATCGTTGCGGATGTTGACGGTGGTGGCGCCGCCACGCAGCACCGCGCCTTTGGGATCAGGATCGGCATCGAGCGAGAACGGCGCTGCATCGGCCACATCCAGGGATTTGGCGATCGACGGCGGATCACGCGTGTACCAGGTGCGGCGGGACGGTTCGTCGGCCGGCGTGAACATGTTGCGCTCTTCCGGCCAGCGCAGCACGCCCGACAAAGTGATTTTACCTGTCACCTGATCGGCCACCCGTTGTGCTGGATCGCGCAGACGCTCGGGCACGAAACCGCGATTGACCAGCAGCGTGCCGCTGCCGTCCAACCGCAGCGGCGTCAGCACGTAAAAGCCCGCCTCGCCCAGCCCCGATCCGGCGGTGCGAAACACGAAAGCTTCCTTGGCGTGATCGAAGACGCCCGTCACGGTGACATGGCGATATTCGTCGGCGGCTTGCGACAAAGAGGGCCAGGACGAGGCCGGCGGCAAGGGCGCTGCCTTCGCCTTGAGCCGCTCGTCGATCTGGGCGAGCAGCCCCTCCTTCCATGTCAGCCGGTGCAATTGCCACACGCCCAGCGACACGAGGAGGGCGAAGGCCATCGTCGCGAACAGCGCCGGCAGCAGCAGCGGACGGGCGCGCGCGGCCCAGCCGGCACTCATTGGTCGAGGCGCCCCTGCTCGGCCTTGTTGCGATATTGCAGAGCGATGAGCAGGCCTTTCAGGGGCCGCAGCATGCCAAGGCAAACGATGATCGTCAGCGGCATGAAGATCACCATGTGAACCCAGAACGGCGGCTCGTAATTGAGTTCCGTCCACAGCGCCGCACCCAACACCACGAAGCCGGCGAACAAGGTGACGAAGACGGCGGGGCCATCGCCGGAGTCGGCGAATTTATAATCGAGCCCGCAGACGTCGCATTTCGGTGCCAGATTGATGAAGCCGCTGAACAGGCGCCCTTGTCCGCAACGCGGGCAACGACCGGCCAGGCCCGTCGCATAGGGCGATTGCGGCGCATGGTAGTTGTTGTTGAAATCCATCTCGACCCCGAAACAAAAAAGGGCGGCTTGTCGCCGCCCTTTATAGCAGGTCTGACGCGGCCGTCAGTGCGTCGCGATCGGAGCGCCGTGATTGCCCCAGACGTAGATGCAGCAGAACAGGAACAGCCACACCACGTCGACGAAGTGCCAGTACCAAGCGGCGAATTCGAAGCCGAGATGCTGTGTCGGCGTAAAGTGGCCGGCATAGGTGCGCACCAGACAGACGATCAGGAAGATCGTGCCGACCAACACGTGGAAGCCGTGGAAGCCGGTCGCCATGAAGAAGGTGGCGCCGTAGATCGAATCCTTGAAGCCGAACGGCGCGTGGGCATATTCATAAGCCTGCACGCAGGTGAAGATGGCGCCGAGGATGATCGTCAGCCACAGGCCCTTCTTCAGACCGTCGCGATCGCCGTGCAGCAGCGCATGATGCGCCCAAGTGACGGTGGTGCCCGAGGTCAGCAGGATCAGCGTATTCAAGAGCGGCAGGTGCCACGGATCGAACACTTCGACGCCCTTTGGCGGCCAGATACCGCCGAGGAATTCGGCGCGCGCCACCTGATGCACTTCGTTGGGGAAGAGGCTGGCGTCGAAGAAGGCCCAGAACCACGCCACGAAGAACATCACCTCGGAGGCGATGAACATGATCATGCCGTAGCGATGGTGAATCTGCACGACGCGGGTGTGATAGCCACCCTGCGCTTCGCGCGTCACGTCAGCCCACCAAGCGGCCATGACATAGAGAATGCCGATGAAACCGGCACCGGCGATATAGGGCCCGAGCTTCAGGCCGAACATCATCATGCCCTTCATCCACATGATCGCGCCGACCGCGGCCAGGAAGGCCGAGATCGAGCCCATGAGAGGCCATGGGCTCGGGTCGACGAGGTGATAATCGTGGTTCGGTTTGGCGTGGCCGTCAGCCATGAGCGTCCTCGTTTGGTCCTAGAAGATCTTGCTAAAGATTGGCCTTATCCGCTTCCTTCGCCGCAGCAACGGGCGATTTCTGGCGGACGGGCATGAATGTGTATGACAGCGTGAGACTTTGCACCTGTCGCATCGTCTCTTCGTTTTCGAGTGCCGGATCGAGATAGAACACGACGGGCATGTCCATGGTCTCGCCGGGGCCGAGCGTCTGTTCGGTGAAGCAGAAGCAGGAAATCTTGTTGAAGAAGCCGCCGACCTGATCGGGCGCGACATTGTAGGTCGCGATGCCGGTCACTGGCTTATCGGACTTATTGACCACTTTGTAGAAAACGGTGGCGGTCTCGCCCGTGCGCAGCCGCATCTGGCCGATCTCGGGCTCGAAGGTCCAGGGAATGCCGCCGCCGACATTGGCGTCGAAGCGCACGGTCAAGGTGCGTTCGCCGACGCCGGTCGCCGGGCCTTTCGCGATGATCGGCGTGCCGCCGAAGCCGGTGGTGCGGCAGAACATTTCATAAAGCGGCACGGCGGCGAAGGACATGCCGAGCATGAACAATGAGGTGCCAGCGACAGCGATCGCGATCCGGCGATGCGCCCGCGCCTGCGGCGTCTTGGTGGTCACTTGGTCGTCCGGAAGTTCGCTCATCGCTTTTCCTATAACGGCCGATCAAACATGCCCGCGCCAAGCTTGGCCCAGGTAATGACATAGAAGAGCAAGGCAAAGAAGCCGATGGTCAGGCCCAGCGCCAGGTTGCGCGCACGGCGGCGCTTCTGCTGCTCCGGGGTGAGCCGGATGCCGGTGGATTTGTCGTTCTCTGTCGGATGATCAGCCATGGCGGTCACTCAGAAGCCCCACCGCACGAGCACATTCTCGACGACGACGACAGCGAAGAGAATGAACAGATAGAGGATCGAGAAGCCGAAGAGCTGCTTGGCGGCCCGATCGGCCACGGCGCCGGTGCGCACCAGCCAGACCCGAATGGCCAAAGCCAGCATGGCGAGGCCGCAGACAGCGGAGACGACACCATAAACCGGCGAAGCAAAGCCGAGAACCCAAGGCGAAACGCCAAGCGGCACCAGCAGGATCGTATAGATCAGGATTTCGAGACGAGTGCGATCCGGCCCTTTGACATTGGGCATCATCGGCACGCCGGCGGCGGCATAGTCTTGCGACTTGACCAGCGCCAGCGCCCAGAAATGCGGCGGCGTCCACATGAAGATGATGGCGAAAAGCACGACGCTCGACAGGCCGATGCTACCGGTGGCGGCGGCATAAGCGACCACCGGCGGGAAGGCGCCAGCGGCACCGCCGATGACGATGTTCTGCGGCGTCGAGCGCTTCAGCCACATCGAATAAACGACGGCATAGAAGAAGATGGTGAAAGCCAGCAGGCCGGCGGCAAGCCAATTGGTGGCGATGCCAAGCAGCATGACCGAAAACACCGAGAGGAACAGACCGAAGGCCAGAGCCTCGCCCGGCTGCACGCGGCCTGACGGAATCGGCCGCGTCTTCGTGCGGCTCATCACCGCGTCGATGTCCGCGTCGTACCACATGTTCAACGCGCCGGAGGCGCCAGCGCCGATGGCGATGGCAAGAAGCGCGGTGAAGCCGAGCACCGGATTGATTTTGACCGGTGCGATCAACAGGCCGGCGAGCGCGGTGAAGATGACCAGCGACATGACGCGCGGCTTAAGCAGCTCGAAATAGTCGCCCGGACCCGCCAGCGAAACGAGCGCAGGATCAAAGCCTTTCTGGTCGCTGACGAGACTCATTCGGTCTACCTGCACCCAACCTGTTTACTTCAATGCGGCCGTGGGGCCGGCTCAGTGATCTGAGCCGGTGATACGCGGCAGCGTCTCATACTGATGGAACGGCGGCGGCGACGGCAGCGTCCATTCCAGCGTGGTGGCGCCTTCGCCCCACGGATTGGCACCAGCCGGAACCTTACGCGCGAAGGCGCTCCAGATGATGTACAGGAACAGCAGCACGCTGAGGCCCGAGATGTAGGAGCCGTAGGACGAGATTTCGTTCCACAGCAAGAACGCATCCGGGTAATCGACGTAACGACGCGGCATGCCGGCGAGGCCGAGGAAGTGCTGCGGGAAGAACGTCAGATTGACGCCGATGAACATCATCCAGAAGTGAATCTTGCCGAGCGTCTCGTTGTACATGTAGCCCGACATTTTCGGGAACCAGTAGTAGAACGCGGCGAAGATCGAGAACACGGCACCGAGCGACAGCACGTAGTGGAAGTGCGCGACGACGTAATAGGTTTCGTGCAACTGGCGGTCGATACCGGCATTGGCCAACACGACGCCGGTGACGCCACCGACCGTGAACAGGAAGATGAAGCCGATCGCCCAGATCATCGGCAGGCGGAAGGTGATGGAACCGCCCCACATGGTGGCGATCCATGAGAAGATCTTCACGCCCGTCGGAACCGCGATGACCATGGTCGCAAACACGAAGTAGCGCTGCGTGTTGAGCGACAGGCCGACGGTGTACATGTGGTGCGCCCACACGACGAAGCCGACGAAACCGATGGCGACCATCGCATAGGCCATGCCGAGGTAGCCGAAGATCGGCTTCTTCGAGAAGGTCGAGACGATGTGGCTGACGATGCCGAAACCCGGCAGAATCAGGATGTACACTTCCGGGTGACCGAAGAACCAGAACAGATGCTGGAACAGGATCGGGTCACCGCCGCCTTCCGGGTTGAAGAAGGTGGTGCCGAAGTTACGATCGGTCAGCAGCATGGTGATGCCGCCAGCCAGAACCGGCAGGGACAGAACCAGCAGGAAGGCGGTGATCAGCACCGACCAGGCGAACAGCGGCATGCGATGCAGGGTCATGCCCGGCGCGCGCATGTTGAAGATCGTGGTGATGAAGTTGATCGCGCCCAGGATCGAGGAAGCGCCGGCGATGTGCAGCGACAGGATGACGAAATCCATCGCCGGACCGGGGTGACCGGCGTTCGCCGACAACGGCGGATACATGACCCAGCCACCGCCGAAACCATGCATGCCGGGCGGACCGTCAACGAACATCGAGATCAGGAGCAGCGAGAACGACGCCGGCAGCAGCCAGAACGAGATGTTGTTCATCCGCGGGAAGGCCATGTCGGGCGCGCCGATCATCAGCGGCACGAACCAGTTGCCGAAACCGCCGATCAAGGCCGGCATGACCATGAAGAAGATCATGATGACGCCGTGGCCGGTGATGAACACGTTGTAAAGATGCTTGGCGTGATCGAGCGAACCGTCGCCGCTCAGCGCCTTCGAAATCCACGGGAAGATGTGGACGCCGGTGCCGGCGAGTTCGGCGCGCATGGCGATCGAGAGCGCTGTGCCGATGAGGCCCGCGAAGATCGCGAAGATAATGTAGAGCGTGCCGATGTCTTTGTGATTGGTCGAGTACAACCAGCGGCGCCAGCCAGTCGGCAGCGGATGCGCGTCGCCATGATGATCGTCGTGGGTGGCTGCGTGAGATGCCATGTTCGTATTCCTTGAAAACCTTCGACTACATCAAGACGGTTGCGTTCAGTTGTTGCTCTCGGTCGCCGCGAGGCGGACCGGAGTTTCAACCGCCGCGAATTTCTTCTGACCTTCAAGGAGCCAGGCCTTGTAGGCTTCTTCGCTGACGACACGGAAGACGATCGGCATGTAGGCGTGGTCCTTGCCGCAGAGCTTGGAACACTGGCCGTAGTAGATGCCTTCCTTCTCGGCCTTGAACCAAGTCTCGTTCAAACGACCGGGCACGGCGTCGATACGCACGCCGAAGGCGGGAACGACGAAGGAATGAATGATGCCGACCACATCGGCGGTGACCTGCATGCGGACGACCTTGTTGACCGGAACGACCGCTTCGTTGTCGACGTCCAGGAGACGCAGCTTGCCGGGGGCGAGCGTGTCCTGATCGAGCAGGCGCGACTGGAACTCGAAACCGCCGCCTTCATCCTTCGGGTAGGAATAGGTCCAGGCCCAAGAGGCATTGCCGGTGACCTTCACGGTCAGGTCGGCATCGGGAATGATGAGCTGGTGATTGAGCAGGCGGAAGGAGGGAATGGCGATGCCGAGCAGGATGAGCACGGGCACGACCGTCCAAGCCACTTCCAGGAGCGCGTGGTGCGTCGTCTTCGAAGGCACCGGATTGGCGCGGGCGTTGAACTTGAGCACGATGTAGATCAGCAGCGCCAGAACGAACAGGCAGATCACGGTGATGATCGGCAGCAGGATGGCGTTGTGGAAGAAGTCGATCTCGTGACCGATCACGGTCACCGATTCCGGCAGGCTGATCTGGCCGGGGCGCGGCGCGCCGACCATGCCTTGCGCCAGCGCCGGCCAAGCGGCGGTCGCTGCCCCGATTGCCGCCAAAGATCCTGCAACTGACCGGAGCATACCCGCGCGGAAAATCTTAGTTGTCATGAAAGTCGCCGCTCCCGTCAAAACGAATGACGATTTACAGCCTGTTAGTCGAGCCGGCAAACAGCCAGCGGCCCATCAGGCAAACCCCTGGAGCCAAACGATTGCCACGGCTCCTTTGGATCGGTTCCAACCACAATCCGCCAGCGAGCGCAACACGGCGTTCCGTCGCGATCCGTGCGGCATAAGGGCGCGTAAATTTGCCGCTGTTTCGCATCGATTTCGCGACCGGCCGCGCAAGCGCCGAGATTGCCTTCCACAGCCGCCTTCCGTAATTGCCTTGGACGACACGGCCTTCGATAATTGCCGGCAACGTGATTCGGCCGCTTTTCTGTGTTCAGCCGGTCCCAGAAAGCCTGCGCCTGGAGACTTCATGACTATCGCAACGCCTACTCGCTTGGTTCGGATCGCGCTCGGCGCGCTTGCCTTGATGTTCATCGGTACTCAGGCCATGGCGCAGCCGGTGGTGCGCGGCAAGCATGGCGACTGGGAGATGCGCTGCGAGACACCGACCGGCGCCAGCCGCGAACAATGCGCGTTGATTCAATCGGTTGCGGCTGAAGACAAGCCCAATATGAACCTCGTCGTCATCGTCTTGAAGACGGCGGACGGCAAGTCCCGGCTGCTGCGCGTGATCGCGCCGCTCGGCGTGCTGCTGCCGGCGGGCCTGGGTCTCAACATCGACCAGGCCGACAAGGGCCGCGCCGGCTTCGTGCGCTGCATCCCCTCGGGCTGCATCGCCGAGGTGGTGATGGACGACAAGTTGTTGGAAGAATTGCGCAATGGCAAAACAGCGACGTTCATCGTCTTCGAGACGCCCGAACAAGGGACCGGCATCCCGTTAACCCTAACAGGGTTTAAAGACGGCTACGAAAAGCTGCCGTAAGGCTGCGTTGAAAATCTCGTATCCTATTGAATGATAGAACATTTTTTCGACGAGGCAGGTTTTCGGCGCAAGCTTCGCCGCCCCGCCGGAACCTCGGTCACCGGGTAGCCAGTGGCCAGATATTAAGATAATTCTCCCCGCAATCGCGTCCGGCTGGTGTGAAATCCGGCCTTATCGGTCAAGAGTCACGGAGTAGAGACATGCGTCAGGCAACCACGGCGGCCCGGACTTTTCGGTTTTCGCTGGCCCTGGCAGCCATGGGCGTGCTCTCCGGCTGCGCCGGCGGCGGCAGCGGCGACCCGGCCGACTCGATCGGTAACGTTCTCGCCCGCGGCGCCTTCGGCGGCGTCAAGGAACAGCCGGTCGATCCGCGCCCGCCAAGCGAGGCCGATGTGGTTTGCCCGACCGTCGACGTGCGCGAGGGCGGCGCCGCCTATCGCGTCTATGCCGGTGGCCAATCGAACGAATCGCTACGCTATCAATATTCGCTAGGCGACGTCGTACGCGACTGCCGCGTGATCAACGGACAGATCCTCATCAAGGTCGGCGTCGAGGGCAAAGTGCTGCTCGGCCCCGCCGGCCAGCCGTCGAATTTCTCCGTGCCGGTTTATGTCGGCGTGCGCGCCGAAAACGGCGAAAAGATCGTCACCAGCAAGCTTTATAATGCTTCGGTCTCGATCCCGTCGGGCCAGAGCCAAGGTGCGTTCACGGTGGTCACCGACGAACTGGCCGTGCCCTATCTGCGTGACGGCGCCAACGAGGATTATCTGATTTTCGTCGGCTTCGAGAACCCCGGCCGCGGCGCGCCGCGCCCGCGCACTGCCCGCCGCCATCGCTAAGGCGCCATAAGCAAAGTTGCGTTTCTGCCGAAACGCAATTTGCTCTAATCGTGGGCCATCGCCCGCGACATTTGTGAATTTGCAAAAATTTCTGCCCACCGCGAATTGACAGGCGGTCGCGGTCGGCTACCCTGGCCGCCGTCAGATCAAGACCCTCCGCGGAAGAGACCGGATCGGCGCAAGCCGCTTCGGCGCCGAAGGCGCAACCGCCCCGGAAACGCTCAGGCCAAAGGACCGCGAGGGGGATGACACTCTGGAAAGCGACTCGCCTTACAAAGCGGGTCCACCGACGGGCGTAACCGGCTGTCGCATTTGCGACGCGGGAAATCTCTCAGGTCACCGGACAGAGGGGGCGCAGGATCAAGGTCAAGGCGACCGGGTCGTGCGTCGTACTCCTGTTTGAGGTGTTTCCGGGCATGTCCACTGACGTCAGGCACACGCCGCTTCACGGTCTCCATCAGGCGCTCGGCGCCCGCATGGCGGCGTTCGCCGGCTATGACATGCCGATTCAATATCCCACCGGCATTCTCACCGAACATAATTGGACGCGCAGCAGCGCTGGCCTGTTCGACGTGTCGCACATGGGCCAGGCTTTTCTCGCCGGGCCCGATCACGCCACGACGGCGGCGGCGCTCGAAACATTGTGTCCAGCCGACGTGCAGGGCCTGACACCCGGCCGGCAGCGCTACTCGCAATTCCTCAATGCGGACGGCGGCATCCTCGACGATTTCATGGTGGCGCGTCCGCTCGGCGCCGATGGCACGCTCGCGCTCGTCGTCAATGCCGGGCGCAAGGACGACGACTACGCTCATCTCGAATCGGCGCTGCCGAAATCCGTGCGGCTGGTGAAGCGCGACGATCGTGCCTTGCTGGCGCTGCAAGGCCCGCTCGCGGCGGACGTGGTGACAAGCCTCGGCGGCGCCATCGCCGACATGGCCTTCATGAGCGTGCAGCCGATCACGCTCGGTGGCATTGCCTGCGAGGCCTCGCGCTCCGGTTATACGGGCGAGGATGGTTTTGAAATTTCCGTGCCGGCAGAGCGCGCCGCCGATCTGTGGACGCTGCTCAGCACCGATGCGCGCGTGAAACCGATCGGCCTTGGCGCGCGCGATTCGCTGCGGCTTGAAGCCGGTCTTTGCCTTTATGGCCACGACATTGATGAGACCACGTCGCCGATCGAGGCGGCGCTGACCTGGTCGATTGCTAAGCGCCGGCGCGAACAAGGCGGCTTTCCTGGCGCCGCCCGCATTCAACGCGAGATCGCGGAAGGGCCGCGGCGCAAGCGCGTTGGCCTCACGCTCGAGGGCCGCCAGCCGGTGCGCGAAGGCGCCGAGATCAATACGCAAGGCAGCGCCACCGGCATCGTCACCTCGGGCACATTCTCGCCAAGCCTCAATCGCCCCATCGCCATGGGCTATGTCGGCGCCGGCCAGGCCGCCAACGGCACGGCGCTCGACATCGTCGTGCGCGGCAAGGCGCTGCCGGCGCAGACCGCCGCCATGCCTTTCGTTCCCCATCGCTACAAACGCTGATCCGAAACACTGCCTTCTGAGGAGCCAATCGTGAGCACCACCTATTACACGCAAGACCACGAATATATTCGCGTCGACGGCAATGTCGGCACCGTCGGCATCACCGACCATGCGCAGCAGCAATTGGGCGACATCGTCTTCGTCGAACTGCCGCCCTCTGGCAAGATCGTCGCCAAGGGCGAGCAGGCCGCCGTCGTCGAAAGCGTCAAGGCGGCGAGCGAAGTCTATGCGCCGGTCAGCGGCGAAGTGATCGAAACCAACGGCGAGCTAGAAAGCGAGCCCGCGAAGGTCAACGAAGATGCCGCCGGCAAAGGCTGGTTCCTCAAACTGCGCATCAAGGATGCGGATGAACTGTCCGGCCTGATGGACGAAGCGGCCTATGCCGCCTTCGTCAAAACCCTCGATTGATCAGGGGATTTTCTTCCATGCGCTTTCTGCCGCTGACCCCAGATAACCGCGCCGAAATGCTGCTGCGTATCGGCGCAACCGGCATCGACGATCTCTACGGCGACGTGCCGCGCGACAAACTGCTCGCCAAGGCGCCCGATTTGCCGCGTTACGCTTCCGAAATCGAAGTCGAGCGGACTTTGGGACGGATGGCCGAGCGCAACATCGACGCAGGGTCCGCACCGTTCTTCGTCGGCTGCGGCGCCTACAAGCATCAGATTCCCGCCAGCGTCGATCATCTGATCCAACGCTCGGAATTTTTGACCAGCTACACGCCCTATCAGCCGGAGATCGCCCAGGGCACCCTGCAAATGCTGTTCGAATTCCAGACGCAGGTGGCCTCTCTCACCGCCATGGAGGTCGCCAATGCCTCCATGTATGACGGTTCGACCGGCACCGCCGAAGCGGTGCTGATGGCGCACCGGCTGACCAAGCGCAAACGCACCGTGCTCTCCGGCGGCCTGCATCCGCATTATGGCGAAGTGGTGCGGACGATTTCGCGCATGGCCTCCGACGATGTGGTGAGCCTGCCGGCAGATCCGACGGCGAGCGAAAACATTCTCGACCAGATCGACGGCAGCACCTCTTGCGTCGTCGTGCCGTCGCCGGATGTATTCGGCAACCTGCGGGATCTCCGACCGATCGCGGCAAAATGCCAAGCGCAAGGCGCGCTGCTGATCGCCGTCTTCACGGAAGTGGTGTCGCTGGGCCTCGTCGAAGCGCCTGGAGCCATGGGTGCCGACATCGTCGTGGGTGAAGGGCAATCGATCGGCAATGGCCTGAACTTCGGTGGGCCTTATGTCGGCTTGTTCGCGACGCGGCAGAAATATGTGCGGCAGATGCCGGGCCGTCTTGCCGGCGAGACGCGCGATGCGGAAGGGCGGCGCGGTTTCGTGCTGACGCTCTCAACCCGCGAACAGCATATCCGCCGTGAGAAAGCGACCTCCAACATCTGCACCAATTCGGGCCTGTGCGCGCTCGCCTTCTCCATCCACATGAGCCTGCTCGGACAGGCCGGCTTACAGAAGCTCGCGCGCGTCAACCATGCCAATGCGGTGAAACTGGCCGATCTCCTGGCGCGCGTTCCCAATGTCAGCGTGCTCAACGAGACCTTCTTCAACGAATTCACCATCCGCATCAAAGGCAGTGCCGCGCGTGTCATCGAGGACCTGGCGGAGCGCGGCGTTTTGGGCGGCGTACCGTTCTCGCGGCTGGCGCCGGGCGCCGGCCATGACGATCTGATCGTCGTCGCTTCCACCGAAATGAACACCCAAGCCGACCGAACAGCCTATGCGGCCGCGCTGAAAGGATTGATGTGATGCTGAACACGCAGGGACGCCCCACTCACGCTGGCGATATCGGTGTGACCGGCCGCAACACGTTCACGCGCAACCGCGCCTTGCAGATGGAAGAGGCGCTGATCTTCGAGACCGGCCATCTCGAAACCACCGGCCTCGACATCGAGGAGCCCGACGCGTTCACGCCGCGTCTCGGCGCGCATGCGCGCAAGAGCGACATTGGTTTGCCCGGCCTCAGCGAGCCGGAAACCTTGCGCCACTACGTGCGCCTGTCGCAGAAAAACTATGCCATCGATGCCGGCCTCTATCCGCTCGGCTCATGCACGATGAAGCATAATCCGCGCATCAATGAGAAACTGGCGCGACTGCCGGGCCTGGGCGACATTCATCCGCTGCAGCCGCAATCGACGGTGCAAGGCGCGCTCGAACTGATCGAGACCCTGGCCCATTGGCTGATGACCCTGACCGGCATGCCGGCGGTCGCCATGTCGCCGAAAGCCGGCGCGCATGGCGAGGCCTGCGGCATGATGGCGATCAAAGCCGCCATTGAAGCGCGCGGCGAAGGCGCGACGCGCAAAGTGGTGCTGGTGCCCGACAGTGCCCATGGCACCAATCCGGCGACCGCCGCGCTGATCGGCTATCAGGTGCGCGCCATTCCGGCACGGGCTGACGGCACGGTGAGCGCTGAGGCCGTACGCGCGGCGCTCGGTCCCGACGTCGCCGCCATCATGTTGACCAATCCCAACACGTGCGGCCTGTTCGAGAAGGAAATCGTCGACATCGCCGCGGCCGTGCATGAAGCCGGCGCTTACTTCTATTGTGACGGCGCCAATTTCAACGCCATCGTCGGCAAGGTGCGGCCGGGCGATCTTGGTGTCGATGCCATGCATATCAATCTACACAAGACCTTCTCCACGCCGCATGGCGGCGGCGGCCCAGGTGCCGGCCCGGTGGTGCTGTCGGCCGCGCTGGCGCCGTTCGCGCCGGTGCCGTTCATCCGCAAGGAGGGCGATGCGTTGCGGCTGGTCGAGGATGCGGAGGGTACGCAGAGCTTTGGCCGGATGACCGCCTTCCATGGCCAGATGGGCATGTTCGTGCGCGCGTTGTCCTATGCCCTGTCGCATGGGTCCGACGGTTTGCGGCAGGCCTCGGAAGATGCGGTGCTGAACGCCAATTACATTCGCGCCTGCCTCGCCGACCTGATGTCGCAGCCGTTCGGCGATCGCTTCTGCATGCATGAAGCCTTGTTCGACGACCGCTGGCTGAAGGATACGGGCATTACCACGCTCGATTTCGCCAAGGCGATGATCGACGAGGGCTACCATCCGATGACGATGTATTTCCCGCTCGTCGTGCATGGTGCCATGCTGATCGAACCGACCGAATCGGAATCGAAGGCTTCGCTCGATCTGTTCATCATGACCATGCGCGATCTCGCCCAGAGCGCGCGCAATGGCGAAGCCGAACGCTTCTCCGGCGCGCCTTATCTGGCACCCCGCCGCCGCCTCGACGAAACATTGGCGGCACGCCAGCCGATCCTGCGCTGGCAACCGCCGGCGGCGGTGGCGGAAGCGGCGGAGTAAGCGAAACCATTTCAAATCTCAGCGCGTTGACGGCTCAGGGCAGATCATATCTGCCCTGAGAAGGCTTGCCTTACTCTGACCTTCATGACGGGACAAACAGGGTGGCAAGCCGATTCAGCGCTGGATGTCATGCTGAATTTAAAAGGGAAACAGCGTCGCCCGCGCAAGGCGACCGATCATCGGAATAACCGGCATGTCGCGCTCCCGCAAAATTCTGTCCATTCTCGGCGCTCTGGTGGTTGTTGGCGGCGTTGTCGGCACAGCCGTTTACTATTTCACCCGCGGCGTCGCCGACACGGCCACCGAATTCTTTACGGCCATCGCGGCATCGGGACCGGAGGCCGCTTACCGCAAGACATCGTCGGCGTTTCAGCAGGCGATGAGCGAGCGCGATTTCATCGCCTTCGTCGAACGGGCCGGGCTCAATCGCTTCAAGAGCGCGTCGTGGCCCAGCCGCGAAATCCAGAGCGGCAAGGGCACGCTCAACGGCACGATCGTTCTCAACGAAGACGTATCCCTGCCGGCGAAAGTCGAGCTGACCAAGAATGCCGAAGGCACATGGCAGGTGTTCAACTTCACCCTGCAACTGCCCGGCGCCCACGCCGACAGCCCGCAGCCACAGAGGATCACCTCCACGACACAGTCTGGCGATGAAGTCGGCGCGCGCTTGGGCGATCGATCCTGGACGGCGCGCGGCAGTTCCATCATCGCTTTGAAACTCGGCTCCGCCATTCTCGTCAACACCGCGCCGATCGTCGATCCGCAGAGCCATGATGTCGATCTGACGACCTTGCGCCTGCAATTCGACGCCGATGCCTCGGGCACGCAGGCGCTCGGCCGCCGTTGCCAGCAAAACGCGCCCTGTCTCGAGCTGAACACCGGCGACAGCCATTACAAGATCGACGACAACGCCACTTTGGCCATCACCAAGCGGGACGACCGGCGGATCGAAGGCGTGTTCTCTGCCCGTATGGTGTCGCTGGAAGGCAAGATCGCCGTCGAGAACGGCCATTTCAGCGTGACAGTGAAACAGTAAGTTTAGTCCATCGCCGCCCAGCCGAATTTCAGCAGCGGCAGGGTCGTCTTGCCGAACTCGGCCGCAGCCGCCACCAGTTTCGGCCCATCGAGAATGAGTTTGTCGGTGATCGGCTTGCGGATGATGAAATTGCGGGCGCGCAACGCCGGCCAAAGTTTTTCGTCGGCATCCTGAAAGTCGCGCGGGTTGCGCTTCAAGGCTTCGTTGGTCGAGAGCACGAGGCCCGCCTCCTTCAGCTTGGTCTCGATGGTGAGCCAGGCGGTGCGTTTGGCGACGATGGCCTTGCGCATGGCGAGAAGCTGCGGCGGCTCGGGATGATAGAAACCGGCGGCGAAGAAACAGCCTTCCGGCGAAATATGCGTGTAGAGCAGGCCGGGCGAGCCCTTGCCGCCCGTGCGCGTCACCACGCAGCCGGCATTGGTCTTGTAGGGCTGCTTGTTCTTGGAAAAACGGACATCGCGGTTGAGGCGGAAGGTCGCCTTTTTCGGATCGCCCTTGAGCGGCAGTTTCTGCGTGGCGCAGGCCACGGAGAGCGCCGCGACATAGGCTTCCAGCGGCTCCTTCACCGCGCTGACATAGAGCGCGCGGTTCTCCTCGAACCATTCGCGCGTCTGATGAAAACCGAGAGCCTTGAGGAATTTCAGCGTGTCGGGAACGAAGCCGGGAAAGGCCGGCGCGGCAGCTTTAGGCATGGATTATTTGTCTTCCGGTTCGAAACGCAGCGCCACGCCGTTCATGCAATAGCGATCTCCCGTCGGGCGCGGGCCGTCGGGAAAAACATGGCCGAGATGGCCGCCGCATCGCGCGCAATGCACTTCGACGCGCGTCATGAAATGGCTGTTGTCGGTCGAGGTTTCGACCGCGCCGGCAAGCGGCTGATAGAAACTCGGCCAGCCGGTGCCAGATTCGAATTTCGTTTCCGAACTGAAGAGATCGCCACCACACCCGGCGCAATGGAAAACGCCCTTGCGCTTTTCCGCGTTCAACGGGCTGGTGCCGGCGCGCTCGGTGCCGTGCCGGCGCAGCACCTGAAAGGCCTGCGGCGACAGTTCGGCGCGCCATTCGGCATCGCTCTTGGCGACGGGAAACGTCTTCTCTTCGGCCGGTGAGGATTTGCTAAACAGACCCATGACCCCATTCCTTCAGAACAACGATCCCTGATCTTTCTTGACCGGCGGCGCGCGACCGGGCTTCGCCGGCTTCAGCGGCGCCTCGCCCGCGGCCTGCGCACTCACATGGCCATCGGCCAATTCGATATCGAGCACCGCGCCCGGCCCCACCGCCGCGATGGAGCGCACCGGCGTGCCCGCGGCATCGCGCACCAGAGCAAAGCCGCGCGCCAGAACGTTGCGATAGCTGAAGGAGGACAGCAATTGCGACAGCGAGCGCAACTGCTCCTGCCGGCGCGGCACGACGGTGCGGGCGCATTGCGCCAGCCGCCGGTCGAAATCGGCAATACGTCCTTGTTGGACATTAATCCGTTCAGATGCGTGAAAGAGACGCTGGCGCATCGCCGTCTGTAGACGATCTCTAAGAACGATCAATTTCTGTGCGCGTCGTTCAATGAACTGACCTGGGACCGCAAACGCACTGTGCCTTGTAGCAATTTTTTCGAATTTGGCGCGCCGGCGCGTTAACTCCACTCGTGGCGAATGATCCGCCAAAACATTCGCTAGACGTGCAAGACGAACATGACGCGCGCTGATCGCGTGATGCAATCGCGTCGGTAAATTTTCCGCCGCACGATCGAGGCGCTGGCGCGGCAGCGCCAGGAGATCCTCGGCATTGGGCAGAGCCCGCGCCAGGCTGCGCAAATCGCTGCGGCGACGTTCGAAATAGCGCGCGCGGGCGCCGAAGATGCGCCCTTCGAGCGAGGCGATCTGCGCCATGAGGTCGCTGCGCACGGGCACGCACATTTCCGCCGCCGCGGTCGGCGTTGGCGCGCGCCGGTCGGCGACGTGGTCGATCAAGGTCCAGTCGGTCTCGTGGCCAACGGCTGAGACGAGCGGGATCATGCTGCCGGCAGCGGCACGCACGACGATCTCTTCGTTGAAGCCCCACAAATCTTCGAGCGAGCCGCCACCGCGCGCGACGATGATGACATCGGGACGCGGCAGCGCGCCCCCTTCCGGCAGCGCGTTGAAGCCCTCGATGGCGGCGGCGACTTCGGCGGCGCTGGTCTCGCCCTGCACGCGCACCGGCCAGACCAGAACGCGCGTCGGAAAGCGATCGGCGAGACGATGCAGGATGTCGCGGATGACCGCGCCGGTCGGCGAGGTGACGACGCCGATGACCTGCGGCAGGAAGGGCAGCAATTGCTTGCGCGCTTCGTCGAACAGGCCTTCGGCGGCGAGCCGCTTGCGGCGTTCCTCAAGCTGCGCCAGCAGCGCGCCGACGCCGGCCGGCTCGATCGATTCGACGACGATCTGATAGGCGGATTTGCCGGGCCAGGTGGTGATCTTGCCGGTGGCGATCACCTCCATGCCCTCTTCCGGCTTCACCCGCAGGCGGCTGTAGGTGCCCTTCCAGATGACGGCATCGATGCGCGCGCCCTCATCCTTGAGCGAAAAATAGCAATGGCCGGAGGAATGCGGGCCGCGCCAGCCCGACACTTCGCCGCGCACTTTCACATAGCCGAATCGGTCCTCGATGGTGCGCTTTAGCGCGCCGGAAAGCTCCGAAACCGTGAGTTCGGCGGCGTTGCTGGGGGCGGGTGTCTTTGCTTGCGATTCTGCGCGTGCGGCCATGGCCCTGAATATGGGAGATTCGCCTTGCCAGCAAAAGGCAGGAGACGCCTATTGAACAGCCTTCTCCAGGCCGTCCAAAATCATTCCCCAACCGGCCTGGGTCCGGTCCTGATAATCCGGCAAAACGCCCTCATGGGTCAGAATCAGTACGCAACCTGTGCCTTGCGGCTTGATTTCGACCGTCACCCGGGTGAATTCAGGCGAAAATTGCGGCACGCCGAAGCTGAAAACGAGCCGGCTTGGGCGGTCGATCTCCAGATATTCGCCGGCGTGCTCGACATCCGCGCCGTCGCGCCGGTCGACGAAGAGAAAACGGCCGCCGACCCGCGCGTCGATTTCCGCCTTCACCATCTGGCCGGTGGGCGTGGCGAAGAGGAATTGGCCGGCTTTCGCCGGATCGAGCCAGGCGTCGAACACCCGTTCGGGCGAAGCGGAGAAGGTGTGACGCACCTGAATCGTATTTCGTTCACCGTGCATGGGGTTGTTCCTCGGTTTTGGCGGCATCCTCTGCCCGGTCCTCGGCTTGCAGCAGCGCGTCGAGCGCCTGCAGGCGGGCCGCCCAGACGGGCTTTTGATCGGCGATCCAGCTGCCAAGGGCCTCGAGGGGGCGCGGATCGAGCGAGAGAATGTGCTCGCGCCCGACGCGGCGGCGGTGAATCAGTCGGGCGTTTTCCAGCACGCGGATGTGTTTCGACACCGCATTGAGCGACATCGCATAGGGTTTGGCGATTTCGGTGACCCTCAGATCGCCGCCGCCCAACCGCTGAACGATGGCACGCCGGGTGGGATCGGCTAGGGCCGCGAGGGTGGCGTCAAAAGCGGTTTCGGTCTGGATCATGGCTCATATTCAACCTAGCAGTTGAATATTGCGGCGACTTGTTTTCGCTGTCAAGTTCATAACCTGCCAATCAATCTTGCCAGCGCGGGGCGCGTGTGTCACAAGGCGCGCGCTTTCGCGTTTGCGGCCCTGCGCCGCCGCCAGCAGGCTGCCGTAGCTCAGTGGTAGAGCACTCCCTTGGTAAGGGAGAGGTCGAGAGTTCGATCCTCTCTGGCAGCACCATTTGTCCTGTGATTTCAAAGAGGCCGATGGTGCGATCAGGCGCTTGATCGCGCGAAGTGCTGCCGCACCATGTCGCGCGCTCGTGCCCAGAGGGACGGCGATCCACTTTGGATGGCCGGGCCATAGCGTTCGTAGACCTGCTGCTCGGAGACATTGCTCTCCGTCCAGGTGCCGCCACCGGTCAATGTGTTGAGCATCAGGGGCTGCAGCCGGTCCAGGGATTTGGCGAATTTGGCTTCGGGCGTCGCTGCGGCCTCAAACTCCTGCCAGAGACCGAGCAGATGGATGGCCTGCCCCTCGGGCAGGAGACCGAACAGGCGTCTGGCCGCCGCGGCTTCCGCCAGCTCAAGCGCTGCTTTGTCATGGCCGCCATGAATCGGCGCGTCGCCGACATCGATTTCGACGATGTCGTGGATGAGCAGCATGGCGATGATCTTGCTCTTATCCAGATCATCGGGCGCGAGGATCAGAGCAAACATCGCCAGATGCCAGGAATGCTCGGCCGAATTCTCGCGGCGGCTGCCATTAGCAATCAGAGATTGGCGCACGACCGATTTGAGTGCGTCGATCTCGGTGAGAAACGCCAGTTGCTGGGTCAGGTCATCTTGCATGGTTGTGCGTGTACCACCGTTTAGGAACGCATCAATCTCGTCGCGATCTGCCAGGTGTTTCCCCAGCGATCCTGCACCATGGCGCGGCGATCGCCGTAAGGCGTATCCGACAACGGCTCGATCGTCTCTGCACCCGCCGCGATCGCCCGACGATAGGTCTCATCGGCATCGGGAACGTAAAGATAGAGGAAGGCCGAGAGCTGTGCGCGAATGCCGCCACCGTCGCTGATCATGAGGCGTGAATCACCGATCGTGATCTCAGCGGGCCGGCCTGTGGGAACATCGCCCCGCGCATCAAACGCCTGCTTGAGAAAATCGACCAAGCCTTGAACATCGGGCGTGAAGAGCCGGGGCGTGATCGTAGTCCAGCCGTCGGGCTTGTAGCTCATACGGTCGCTCCCGAAATCGACGCATCCCATGGATGATCATACATCGGTTGGCGGTCAGAATATGTCCGCACGGTTTAGCCATTATCCTGGGAGAGGCCGACCTCGCGGACGAGCGCCTTAAATTCCGGCTCGCCGTGCAATCCCAGCAGCGCCGGTTCCAGGCGAAGACCGAGGATGTCGGGTTCGTTGCGCTGGAACGAGACCTGCAAATAGGCCAGCGCGCCTGTTCGATCGCCGGTCATGGCGGCGGCGAGCGCCAGTTTGAAAGCCGCGACCTTGCCCTGCGCATAACCATCCTTATGCAGCGCATGATAGGTGGCGAGCATGGCTGGCCCGCCGCCTTGATCGAGCGCTGCCTGCGCGGCCTCGGCGATGGCGAGACGGAAGGGATTGTTCTCGATCTGCGCGGCGGCGCGATATTCGCGCAGGAAATCCTGATAGTGGCCGGCGGCCAGATAGAGGGTCGCGAGATATTCGGGCGGCGACAGCAAACGCGGCTCGCTCTCGCGCAGCGGCCGCAGGATCGCCTCCGCTTCCTCCGCTTGGCCGGCATGAAACAGAATAAGCGCCTTATTGGCGCGGATCAGCGCCGACTGCGGCCGCAATTGTTGCGCCAGATCGATCTCACGCAACGCCGTGGCGAAATCGCGGTCCTGCATCGCGCACAGAGCGTACCAATGGTGCGCATCGGCATTGTTGGGATCGAGCGCAACGGCTTTGGCGAACAGTTGAAAGGCGCGCTTGAAATCCCGCGACCAATAGAACGTATTGAAGGCCAATGCCGCATGACCAGCACTGCTGGTGGGATCGAGCTCGATCGCCCGTTCGGCCGCCGCCTTGGCGCGCGGATAACCGGCGCCGGGCGCGATCAATGTATATTGGCTGACGACGTTATAGACATCGGCAAGGCCGGCGTGGGCCTCGACGGACAGAGGATTCTTGGCGATCGCCTGCTGGTAGAGATCGATCGCCCGACGCATGGCGTCCCCGGTCCGCTTTTCGACATTGAACCTGGCTTCGAGAACCAGCGGATCGGCGGGTGCGACGGTCGGACCGCGCCTTTGCGCCGATGCGAACCATATCGACGCGGCGGACAGCACACCGGCCTTGCACAGCGGCTAAAAGCCAAAGCCGACGCGAGGAGCCTGTCGCGGAGCGCGGCGCTGCAAAGGCGACCGGTGGGACGGGAGCGTCGTCCTGGATCGATGTGACGGCTCGCGGCGCGACATCCAAAGCCGCTTCGCGCGTCAGCCAGGCATCGAGTTCATTTACATAGGCGAAGACAGCGCTGCGGCCTTCGCCGGGCGTTCGATGGACAGGCAGACCGCGCCCCTGAGCCCAGCGTTTGACCGTGCGCTCATCCTTGCTGAAATGACGCGCGATCTGTTTCCAGCCGGTGATCAGCCCCTGCGCACCGCGTGGATGATTCGCCTCTAACACCGCGCTGATTCCCTTTCACCCGATCGACCGGCCGTGTCGGTTCGCGAAATCCGCGTCTTTGGCCCTGCTTTGTCCCGTCATGCCCCTTCATATCCTCTGATCGAACGGCAGGCGCGGCGATAATTTGGACCAATCACATGTCGCTGGAAAGAAGCGGACCCGCTTTTTCGCGACGCGGTTTGGGTGTCGATCATCACGGACAGGAAGAGACATGAACGGCATGGCGGCGATACACGCCCCGCGATGGACGATGCGGTTGATGAGGGCGGCGGCGCGCCGCCGATGCCGGCATCTGATGTCCTGACCCACACCCATGGCGATCAAGCCCGACAAACCACTGGCCCTGACCCGGCGCGAACACGATTGCCTGGCGCTCGTCGCGCAGGGGCTTTCCGACAACGGCATCGCCGCACGGCTGGCCATCAAGCCGGTCACGGTTCATGCCCATATCGAAAGCGCCAAGCGCAAGCTTGGCGCGCGGACCCGCGCCCATGCGGTGGCGCTGGCCTTCCTGGCGCGGGTGCCCTTCGCGCAGGAGCCCCCGTGAGACCCGGGCGCGGCTGGGCGTCCGCACAAAAGGAAGGGACCTACCCGAGCCATCGGAGAGGTCCTGTTGGCGGAGAGCGATTTACTCGGCGGCGTGTGCCGGCGTGATCTCGTCGGCCAGATGGTAGCTGGACAGCATCTGCTCCAACAGCCCATCGGCGATGGTCCAATCGTAGGATCGCAGACAGTGGTTTTTCACCACGAAGCTCGCCCCCGCATAGAACATTTCATATTGCGTGTGGCGCGAGGCGAATTCCGATCCAACCGCATCCCAGGCGAGCTTGTAGAATTTGACCTTTTCATCGGCGGTCGCCGCGGGAGATTGTTGCGTTTTGCCGATGAGCGCCGCCAGAGCCGGATTTTCATAATCGCGCACCGATGACGGCAGCATGATCATGGCGCCGCCGGCCAGTTCACGCAGGGTGGTGACGAATTTCCCGTAAAGCTGCTGCGCCATGGTTTGCGCCGCGTAAAGCGTGTGGCGATCGGGAACGAAGTAAGGGCCGTGGAAGCGCCCCTTGGCTTCCATGGCGGCGATGAAGGAATCGATCATCGTCGCTTCAGCCGTGAGCTGCCCGAGGATTTCCTTGACCTGCGGGAAACCGGCGATGCCGTTCATTTCGGTGATGCGATGGGCGATGCCGAGCAGGAATTTCAGCTTCACCGACAGACGGATCTGCGCCTGGTAGTTTTGATAGACATGGGCCGGCGTCGCCTGGAACTGATTGGACGTCATGGCGGTATCGCCGGCGATGAAGACGCGGTCCCACGGCACTTTCACATCGTCGAAATAGAGCACCGCGTCGTTCTCGTCGAAGCGGCTGGCCAGCGGATTGTCGAACACCGAGGGCGCCGCCGCTTCGTAGGATTTACGCGACAGAATCTTCAGGCCCTTGGTGTTCATCGGAATGGCGAAGGACAATGCATAGGCTTCATCGCCCTTCTGCAGCGGCTGAATGCAACTGACGAACACTTCGTTGGCCATGATGCCGCCCGTCGCCAGCATTTTGGCACCGCGCACGGTGATGCCTTCGGCGTCCTGATCGACCAGGCCGGCGCTTAGAAACGGGTCCTGCTGCTGCGACGCGCTTTTGGAGCGATCGGCCTGCGGATTGATGATCACATAGGTCAGATAGAGATCGTTGTCGCGCGCATAGCGATAGTAATCGGCGAGTGCCTTGGCGCGTTTCGGATCATAGGCTTCGAAGAGGCTGAGGCCCATATACATGCCGGAAATGCAGGAGGCGACGTGATCGGGCGCGCGGCCAAGGAAACCCGCATGCAGTTTGGTCCAGGCTTCGAGGCTCGCCCGGCGCGTCTTCAATTCCTCGTAGCTCGTCGGTAATTGCCAGATGCGGTTGGCAACCGTGCCGGTCTCGGTCTCGAACGTCATCAGATCGCGATTTTCCGGCGCGCTCTGAAAATCGAACATGCGCCCGACGGACGCGACGGAACGGCGATAGGCTGGATGGCTGGTGACGTCCTTGACGAGGCCGCCATCGATGAAAACCTGCCGACCATCCTGCAAGCTGGCGATATGCTGTTTTCCGGTCTTGATCATGGGACAATTCCTTCAGGTCGGAGCGAATTCACAGTGTCGCGGATTCGTTTGCGGCAAGAGCGTGATAGGCACCCTGGAAAAAGATAAGAGGATCGCCGGCGTGGGCCGCGCTGAAGTGCAAGACGCGGGCGAGAAAGATTTCATGATCGCCGCCATCATGCACAGCATGAGGCACGCATTCGAGATGCGCGATCGCATCCTTGAGCAGCGGCGCGCCGACCGCCGTGATGTGATGCTCGACATCTTCCCACTTATCGCCGAGGGCGCGCGAGAATTTGGCGGATATCGCCTGCTGATGACGGCCGAGCACATTGATGCCGAATGCGTTCGCCCGACGCATCGCAGGCAGCGAATGCGCCGATTTCGCCACCGAGAACAAAACCAGCGCCGGATCTAGGGAGACGGAATTGAACGAACTCATGGTCATGCCCACGAGTGCGTTCCTGGACTCTTCACGCGAAGCGGACGCTTCTTCGCTCGACAACGTTATCGGCGCCGTTGCGGTGACGACGGCGACACCGGTGGCGAACTGCCCCAATATCTTGCGGAAAGCACGAGACTCGAAATCGGCGATCAGTTCTGCGCTCATGCATCCCTCGCTTCTATCGCCGCGTGGCCCGAGGCCCTGGCATATAGCTTTATAACAAAGCTAATATATAAAGCAATTTCCGGCAAGCGCTATTTGGCGGGCGATCCAAAAGACGGCGTTAAACCCGCGAACAGGCCTAGAGCCATTCCTTGATGGCCGCTTCGTCAGCCAGGAAAGCACCCGGCGGCGTATCAACCTCTGCAAACTGCACGCGCCGATACCGTTCCTTGTGTTCGAACGGAACCGTCGCATCGATACCGAGCTTGGCGCGAATGCCGTTCCGGCTGATGCGCACATATTCATGGCCCCGCGCATCCGGAACGATGATCAAATCCTGGGAGGCCTCCATGCGCGTCGCCAATGCATATTCGACATCCTGCGGATCGCGGATGTTGATGTCGTCATCGACGACGATCACCATGTCGAGATCCTTGAGCGCACCGAAGGCAGCGAGAATCGCATTGCGTTGGAAGCCATCGTGTTGCGACGACTGCTTGTTGACCTGCACGACCGCATGGAAGCGATGCAGCCCGCCAGCCGTCATCTCCGCATCGACGACGATCGGAACGGCAGCGCGCAGAACCTTCAACAGACTGGCCTCGAGCACGTATTTGCGCAGCATGATGGTTTCACGGCCATAGCCGTTGATGGCGTGATAGATCGGCCTGTCGCGATGGGTGACGGCACTGAGCTTCAGGACAGGTGCCTTGGCCGCCGGCGCGGCAAAACCGACGAACTCACCGAACGGGCCTTCCAGTTCGCCATCTTCAGCGAGAATTTCGCCTTCCAGCACATATTCCGCTTCAGCGGGCACGATCAGATCCTGGGTCAAGGCCTTGGCGACCGTCAGCGGACGCCCGGAAAGGCCACCCGCGACAGCCAATTCATCGGCGCTTTCGGGCATTTGCGATCCCATGGTGGCGGCGGTGAAATGCAGCGCGAGATCGGCGCCGATGCAAACGGCCACCGGCAGAGATTGGCCACGCGCCTGCGCCCGTTCATAGGCAAGCCGCAGATGGCGGCCGAAATCGAGCTTGATGCCCAACCGATCGGGACCGAGCAATTGCAGGCGATGATAAGAGGCGTTGTAAACGCCGGTCTCGGGATCGCGCACGATAACAATGCCGGCGGTGATGTAACGCCCGGCATCCTTCGGCGCATGCATCAAGGCCGGCAAGATTTTTTCGACATCGATATCGGCGGTGATCCGCACCGTCTGCGCCGGCGCGTTGGTGACGAGCCGTGGCGCTTGCGGATCGGCGAGCGCGCGACCGATCATCTCGCGAATGCCGTTGAAATCGGTGTCGAACGCCGCTTCGCAATTTTCCTTCGAGCCGAGCAGATTGCCGATGATCGGCGTGTCGTAGCCTTTGACGCGCGAAAAGAGCAGCGCTTCCTGACCATCGAGCTTCTTCATGAAGGCGGCGAGTTGCAGATGCGTATCCGCCACCCCCTGATAGCTATGGATGCGCCCGCTCGCCGCCATGCGGCCGAGCGCTGCGCGAAAGCTGGTGTCCAAGGCATTCAAAATCGGCATTGTTTCCTCGAACCGTTCGACATCAACCGACGGCCTGTTGCGACCGCCGAAGCTTTATCTAAAAAAGATAGCTATGTATGAAAGCTAGTCAAGCGGAATTCAAATCGCTGTCGGCGAGCATTCGACTGGCGTGCCGGAAGAAGGCGTCGGCGTGCACCTGCCTTGCATCAAATTGCCTTGCATCAAAGAGGATCGTTTCGCGGCCTGTCCGCCAGGGACGGAGCGTTATCCGGCTTTCGCCGGCGCCTTGAGCTGATCCTCGACATATTCTGCCAGGGACAGGGCCGCATCGGCATCGGCCACCAGCCCGGCCATCAACCGATGCAGGGTCAGGAACTCATCTTTTTTCAGAGATTTGAAAAGCGCATCGTTGACCGGCCGCTGAAAGGCGGCGAGCGCGGCGAGACGGCGTTCGCCTTCGGCGCTCGGCCGCAGCACGACACGCCGCCGGTCGACGGGGTGCGGGGCTTTCTCCGCCAAGCCGAGCTTGACCAGCTTGTTGACCTCGATCGTCACGAAGGCGCCGCTGAAATACAGCCAATTGGCGATCTGCGCGATGCCGGCATTCTCCGAAGCCAAACGCGAAATCGCTATCAACACCATATATTGGGTGGGCGACAGGCCAATGTGAGCGCCAAAACGCGTGCGCGCGACCTGCAAGCGGCTGGAGAACGCAAAGATCGAATGGAGGAGATCGCGAAACCGCGTGTCCGTTCCATCTTCCAGCAATTCCGGCCGTTCGACGGTCAACCGCGATCCCGCCGTCCTCATGTCACTCGACACTGTCGCGTCTCCACTCTTGCTTTCGACTGCGCAATTCTTGCGCCGTCGACGCCCAAAATAGCTTAATAAGAAAGTTATATACGAGGGAGTCGCAAAAAACAGATCGCGGATCAAGAAACGCACCAAAATCGGTCGCGGATCGCTCGATATTAGATCACACGAGCTTAATTTATCATCTTAACTAGCTTTATATCAAAGCTAATTTAATTAGCAAAGAACGAGCGCAAGGCTTTGCTGCGCAAGAAGAGGGGCAACACCATGAAACGCGTCTTCACCGCCATCTGTCTCCTCGCATCCGCCTTTGCCCTGTCTGAACCGGCTTCCGCCCAACCAATTTGGCCGAACAAACCGATCAAGCTCATCGTCCCTTATGCCGCCGGCGGCTACACCGACATCGTCGGCCGCATCACCGCGCGCTATCTCGAAAAAGAATTCGGCTATCCCGCCATCATTGAAAACCGCGCCGGCGCGGGCGGGATCGTCGGCACCGACGTGGTGTCCAAGTCGGATCCGGATGGTTACACGCTCTGCGTTTGCAGCATCGGCGCCATTTCCGTCGCGCCCGTCGTGCAGGCCGTTCAATACGATCCCCTCAAAGATCTCACGCCGATCGCCATGGTGAGCACCATCACCCAGATGGTGATCGTCAAGAATGCGCTGCCGGTGCATTCCATGAAGGATCTTGTCGCCTATGCGAAGGCCAATCCGGACAAGCTGAGCTACGCCTCCAGCGGCGCCGGCGGACTGATGTATTTTTCCGCCGAACTGTTCCAGATGCGCACCGGCACGAAGCTGGTGCATGTGCCGTTCCGTGGTGGCGCCCCCGCGACCATGGCCGTCGTGAGTGGCGACGTCGATCTGACCTTCACCAATTTGACCGATGCGCTGCCGCAGGTTCAGGGCAATACGGTGCGCAGTTTGGCGGTGACGTCGCTGGAGCGCAGCCCCTTCGCCCCCGATGTGCCGACGATCGCCGAAACGGTGCAGCCGGGCTTCAATGTCGCGACCTGGAACGCCATCATGGGACCGCGCAACATGCCGGATGCGATCACGCAGCGCATTGCCGCCGTGCTGGACAAGATGGGCACCGACAGCGAAGTGAAAAGCGGCATGGAAAAGGTCGGCGCCACCCTTATTTACGTCGGGCCGAACGACTTCCGCAAAGCCATCATTCAGGAAATCGAACAGTGGCGCGCTCTTTTGAAAGAAGACACGCCGAAATAGCGCCGCGTCGCGGTTCACATCCTCGTTCAATCAAGATTGCGTTTCGACAGAGACGCAATCTTTGCATCACGACCAGGAGGCATTCGCGTTCGACCATCCAGCTCTGCCTTAACCTTGCCAAAATGTCGCCTATTGCAGCGCAAGATTTAACTTGTGCATCGCAAAAAGCCGTGTCAGCCTACATGACACTCCGGTGACGGAGCGACATTGCAACTTGCAGATGGAGGTTGATCGTGAAAGCCGGTCAGATAGTCCAGCTCAAGGCTGCCGTACGGGCAGCGCAGCACATGGCCATTCCGCCAAATGCGGAAGGCACAGTGCTCTGCTGCTACCGCCTTCTGCAACGCTACCCACGCCATCCCGACCGCGTCGACGTCGAATTCAAGGGCTATGGCGTGTTGTGGGGCGAAGCCTCGGATCTCTTCGAGATCAAAACCCAGGACGCGGCTGGCGAAAACATCTGCAAGAACGCCTGATCGGTATCCATAGCGTCTTCTTTGCTTTTGATGATTCCATCAAAAGCAAAGAAGACGCGTCAAAACAGGAGACTTAAGCAAAATCACGTTTCTATCGAAACGTGATTTGCTTTAACCGAGGGCCGCGAAGGCCGGCGCATAGTCGATCCGCCCTTCACGAACGGGTAGCCCTGCGCCGAATGCCCGCGCCATCAGATGCGGCCCGGCATAGGGCGAAAGGAAGCCGCGCGCCAGCGCCGCCTCGAAACCGAAACGGCCATAGTAAGCCGGATCACCGAGAACGAAGACGGCCTGCCACGGCCCCGCCGCCGCGCGCTGTAGGCCGGCCTCCACCAAGGCGCTGCCGATGCCCTGCCCCTGCGCCCGCGGCAGCACCGCCAGAGGCGCCAATCCCAAGGCTTGGAACGGCGCCGCCATCGGCGAGAACAAGACATGGCCGACGATGCACTCAGCTTCGATCGCCAGCAACGAAATCACGCTGTCGCCATCGGCTCGCAGTTGATCGACCAAGCGCGCCTCCTGCGATTGCCCGAAAGCAATCGTGTGCAACGCGCGAATGGCATCGGCATCGCCTGCCTGCTCATCTCGAATCTGCATCATCTTTCTCGCTTATGCTTGCGCCTGAGCTTCTCGTCCCTGTTCGTTCTTCAACTCACTCGCGCAAAGAGGCCATTAACGACGGCAATAATTGTGGTCGACAATTGTCGTCGTTGTGTTGCTAAGCGAGCTTTCGAGATGTCCTTATTCTACCGAGCGAATTTCGCAAAGAGCCAGTTCGCCGTGTGCGACAGGCATAAATTGCTATGGTCCTGGTAAATACACATTAACGAGACACGTCTTATGGACTGAACAACAGTCTGTCCTCCGGACGCCGCAATGCCATCCCACGTTCAAGATCTCGTTTCTGCCTCTCAGGACCATCGTCCCTTTCGTGCAGTCAGAATCCTTGCGGTGCTGGCTGGGCTTGGGCTGCTGGCATTCTTCTCCCATGTCCTGATCGATTCACGCCATGACACGTTGCGCTTTGCCGCGCAGGCCGATGCGACGCTGACGCGCGCCATCGCGCAAGACATCGGCATAGCTTTCGAAGGCTACGATCTGTCGCTGAAGGGCGCGCGCCTCGCGCTCACCGAGCCCGATTTCTCCAGCGCCGGCGACGTCATTCGCCAGCTCGCGCTGTTTGACCACTCGACCAACGCCCGCTATTTGAACCGCGTGGCAATCGTCAACGCCGACGGCAGGATCGTCGCCGATTCCTTTCGCAGCAATCCGCTGCCCAACGACAATCTCGCGGGCGAAGAGTTCTTCACCGTTCAGCGCGATGCCACGGACGATTCCCTGTTCGTCAGCAAACCGTTGCAGTTGCGCCTCGACAGTGGCGAATGGTCCCTGGTGCTCAGCCGCCGCATCAGCCGTCCCGATGGCACCTTCGGCGGCATCGTCATGTGCAGCATCAACCTGAACTATTTTCAGGCGATGTTCCTCAATCTCGATATCGGCGAGCAAAGCCGCTTTTCTATTTTAGGCACCGACGGCACGATCTTCACGCGGCAGCCGTTCCGCCTGACCGACATCGGCAAACAGATCGGCCCCAACGAACTCTTCAAACATTATCCGGCTAAACTCTCCGGCAGTTTCGAGAGCGTCTCAGCGCGCGATGAGACCGAACGCATTTTGACCTATGCGCGGATCGCCAATCTGCCGCTGATCGTGGTGGTCAGCTCGTCCAAGGCGCATATTCTGGCCGGCTGGCATCAGAAGGCCATTGTCATGACCACGGTTCTCATCCTGCTGCTCATCGCTTTGGCGACGGCGGGTGTGCTGCTGTCGCGGGAGTTTCGCCTGCGCCGCCGGGTTGAGATGAAAATGGCGGCGCTGGCCACGCGCATGGCCCATATGGCGACGCGCGACAGCCTGACCGCCTTGGCCAACCGCCGCTCCTTCGACGACACCGCTGCCAAGGAATGGAAGCGCGCCGTGCGCAATCAATCGTCCTTCTCTTTGCTGCTGATCGATGTCGACCACTTCAAGAGCTACAATGACGAACATGGCCATCTGCGCGGCGACGATGCGTTGATCTCGGTCGCCGCCTGCATCCGCAAGAATCTGAAACGGCCAGCCGACTTCGCCGCGCGCTATGGCGGCGAGGAATTCGTCGTGCTGCTGCCGGAGACCGATCAAGCCGGCGCGCATGTCCTGGCAGAAACGATCCGCGGTTCGATCGAGATCGCGCATCTCGCCAGCGGCGCACCGAGAGCCGTGACCGCCAGCATCGGCGTGACGACGATCGTGCCGACGCCGCGTCTGCTCTTCGCCGATGCTTTCGCGGCGGCGGACAGCGCGCTTTATTGCGCGAAACGGCTCGGCCGCAATCGCATCGAATATCGCGATTGCGCCGAGCCCGCCGCGGTCAAGCAGGCCTCGGCCGCTTAACACAAATTGTAGAACGCCGCACCGTCATCGCGAGGCGCGAGGCGACGAAGCAATGCAAGGTCGGGAATCGAATCCCTTTCCCAGATTGCTTCGCTACGCCCACGACAACGATTATCCGTCACCACAGCCTATATATTCTCAGCCGCGATGACGGCTCGGCGGCCGGGGCAGACCGAGATTTTCGCGCAGGGTCGCGCCCTCATACTCCTTGCGGAACAGGCCGCGCTTTTGCAGCTCGGGAATGACCATGTTGCAGAAGTCGTCATGCTGGCCGGAAATATAAGGCGGCATGACACAGAAGCCGTCGCAGGCGTTGGCGGCGAACCATTCTTCCATATAGTCGGCGACTTTCTTGACGCTGCCGTGGATGGAATTCTTGCCGCGTGCGCCGGCGCAACGTTCGCCGAGCTGGCGAATGGTGAGATTCTCGGCGCGTGCCATGGCCATGATGCTCTCGAAATGGCCGCGGCTGGCATTGGTCAACGGCAGATCGGGCAGTGGCTCGTCGAGCGGATAGGGCGTCAGATCGGCGCCGCCCAGCATGGTCGAGAGAATTTCGCGGCCGACGATGGGATGGATGAGCGATTGCAGCGTGTTGAAATCCTCCGCCGCCTTGTCGTCGCTTTCGGCAACGACGACGCTGATCCCCGGCAGAACCTTCAGATGATCGGGATCGCGGTTGTAGGCCTTCATGCGGCCCTTGACGTCGTCGTAATAGGCCTTGGCCGCCGGGATGTTGAGATGCGGCGAGAAGATCGCCTCGGCATATTGGGCGGCGAGCTCACGGCCTTCGTCGGAGGCCCCGGCCTGCACCATCACCGGATAGCCTTGCGGCGGACGCGGCACGTTGAGCGGACCGCGCACTTTGAAATGCTCGCCCTTGTGATTGAGATGATGCATGCGATCGGGTTCGAAGAACAGACCGCTCTTGGTGTCGCGGATGAAGGCGTCGTCGTCCCAGCTGTCCCACAGCCCCTGCACCACTTCGGCGAATTCGCGCGCCCGCGAATAGCGTTCCGAATGTTCCTTGACGCCATCGCGACCAAAATTGGCGGCCTCGGCCGGCTGGCCCGACGTCACCAAGTTCCAGCCGGAGCGGCCGTGGCTGATATGATCGAGGGACGCGAACTTGCGGGCGAGGTTATAGGGCTCGTTATAGGTGGTGGAGGCTGTGGCGGTGAGACCGATGTTCTTCGTCACCATGGCCAGCGCCGACAGCAAAGTGATCGGTTCGAAATGAGCGACGAATTGCACCGAGCGGGAAATCGCTTCGATATCGGCATCGCGTGTCGCATTGCCGTCGGCCAGGAAGATCATGTCGAACTTGGCGCGCTCGGCCGTGCGAGCGATCTCGACATAATGTTCGATGTTCTGATGCGCATCGCGCTGTGCGCGGGGATGACGCCATGACGCCACATGATGCCCGGTGGGATTGAAATAGGCAGCGAGCTTCATCTGCTTGGTCATCGGTTTCCCTCAATGTTCTTTCGCGGCGCGTTCGGCGCCGGGTGCCAGGTAGCACCAGCCAGGACACGGATAGAAATCGCGATGCGCCTCTTTGGCAATAGGCCTTGTCACGGCGCGCTGACGCCTTGCCGAAATTGCAACGTTTTGCGTCGCAATAAGCGGAACTTTGCCTGTTCTATGTCAGCCATACGATGGTCACCGGCCGGTATCTTGCCGGTGACTATGCAAGTCGTTTCGTTTCGCGCGCCACAATATGTGGCACTAAGTGATTACAAAAAATGCCTGCCTTACAAGGCTAGCGCTGACTTAACGATTTTCGCCTCATCCGTTTCATTTGCCTTCGGCGATGGCGGTGGCGCGATCGGCGATGGCCTTCGGCGTGGCGATGATCTTGTTGACATAGGCGCTCATCTCCTCGCCCCACATTGGCAGGATTTCGGCGCCGCGTTTTTCGGAATCCTCGCGATAGGCCTTGTCTTCGAGCATGGCGGCGAAGGCCTTGCGGATGATGTCGTAGGCCTGCTGATTCATGTCGGGCGGTCCGGCAAAGCCGCGTCCCACCGTCGAGATCGACGTCATGAAAGTGAGGATGTCGCGCGCCTCCTGATCCTGCGCCAGTTCGACGACGGCCGGTACATCGGGAAACAGCGGATGCCGGAAGTCGGCATATTGCACGACCACGCGGACCTTCTTCTGATCGAGCCAGTCTTTCAACTGTTCCTTGAACAGAATGGCCGGCGAAACCGTGGCCTGCGTTTCTCCCCGCTCCATCGACAGACGCGTTTCGTTGGTGCCGGGATAGCCGCTGATGATTTTCCACTTCATGCCGAGCAGCGCATTCATGGCGCGCGCCACATCATTGTGGACGCCGCCCACGCCGACCGCCGCCGTCAGAATTTCCGTGGTTTTGAGATCGGCGATGGTTTTGACCGGCGCGCTGTGCCAGACCATATGCACGGGCACGTTCGGTGCGACGCGCACGATATATTTGAACTTGCTGGCGTCATAGCGCACGCCACTCAGATGACGCGCCTGATTGGTCGCCACTTCCTGCGCCAGAACGCCGATGGCCGTGCCATCCTTCGGCGCCACGCTGGCGAGATAGTTGAGCGAGGAAATGCCGGCGCCGCCCGGCATGAGGCTGATCACGACAGCGGGATTACCGGGAATGAAGCGGCCCAGATGCTGGCTCGCCAACACGCCATACAAGCCATAGCCGGTATCGACCGTGCTCGATGGCAAAATGATGCGAATCTGCTTGCCGGCGAAATAGTCCTGCGCCACGGCGGGACCATTCAAAATGGCCAGGCCCGCGGCGGCCATGATGCCATAAATACTTCTGTTGCGCGCAAAACCCATCGTTCCCCTCCCAGGATGCATGTATCGGCGATCAAGCCGGCATGTGATCGGCGCGAAAAGCCGAGAAGGCGCGCGGCTCGGCCGCGACCCGGTCGTCCACTTCGATGTCGAGAACGACCTCTCCCTCGGAGGTGACTTCCAGAATGCGAGCGGCACCGCGCATGCCGACATGGGTGGCGGCCGGCTTACCGTCCTTGTCGAAGCACAATCCGCCGAAGGTGATCAGCGTATTGCCGGTCTTGGGCAGACGTCGCGCGCCGCCCTGATAGCAGCCGAACAGAGCCGGTGTGCGCTCTTCGCCATATTGCCAGATCTGCTGCACGGTGCGGTTTTTCTCGTCGATCTCGAATTCGACGGCGCGGCTGAAATTTTGCGTTGGATCGAGCGGCGTTTCGAAGGCGCCGGCGCGAAAATTGCCGTTGTCGAAACACAGAATGCGGCCCGGCCCGGTGATCGAGCAGTCATGCTGGTGAAACTGCCAACGCACGGAGGCGTCCGGCTTCAAGAGATATTGCCGCCAGGGATCGCGCCATTCGCTGGGATTGCCGAGGATCCAGCGCAAGCGCCCGTCCTGCCGGCCGAATTTGACGATGCAATCCTGATGGCGCAGCGACACGACGATGCTGTCGTCCTGCGGATCATAGGCAACCGCATTGGCATGGGACCAGTCATTGGTCGCGGGAAAGCCCAGATGATGCCAGTAGTTGTCGAAACTGCCGTGGGTGATGCGATCGGGATCGATCAGATCGAAGATATGATAGACGCGCACCAGACGCCCCTCGCGCGTCACCTCTTTCACCACGTCGCCGACGACGGAGGCTTTTTGGCGAGGCGCCGCGCGATCGGCGCTGTCGGACGGCCAATTGTCGAAAGAACGGACCTCGGCATCGAGAAGGAGGAAGTTGCCGTTCGGCATCACATTGACGGTGTGATGGGTGTGGTTCACCGGCAGTTCGACACTGCGCAACGGCGGCTGCTTGTCGATCCATTTATCACGTGAATGCCAGGCGGCGTGGATCGAGCCGTCGGGATTCACCTCATAGACGATGCCCTGCATCGACTGGGAGAACAGGATTTTGCCGTTGGGCAGGCAGCGCACATCCTGCGACGTGCCATCGAAGCGCCGCTCCAGCACGATGTCGCCGTCCGGGCCAACGCCGATCAGCCATCCCACCGTGGTGCGCGGGCCAGCGCCGCCGCCGGGCCGGGTGGTGAAATAGACGGTGCCCGGCTCGCGCCGCTGGGCATCGGACGTGCGAACCGTGATCGGCAAGGTGCCGGTTCGCGTCCACATGGTCTCCAGCATCATGTCCTCCCCGCCCTCCTCAAGCGTTCCTCTTGGTGCTTTGAGACGACGATTGATTTTTGGCGCTATCGGATCAACGGAAAAGCGGTATCGTGCCACTAGATGGCACGCTTGGCCGGGCCGAGCCGGGGAGGAAATGGGGAATGGAGGCGCTTCCGCAGACCCGGGCGGTGCATCGGGCGCTCGACGTGCTGGAATTTCTGGCCACCAACGGCCCTTGCGAACTGCACCGTCTGCACAAGGGCACGGGCCTGTCGAAAAGCACCCTGCGCCGTTTACTGGCCACTCTCATCGATCGACGTTTCATTCGCTTAGGGCTGAGCGACGGCCTTTACCGGTCTAACATCGCCGCTTCCAACAGCTCCCATGCCGAGATGATCGTGCGCATCGGCGCCCTCGTGGAAGCTGCCCGGCCGCACATGCTGGCGCTGACGCGAGACACCGAATGGCCGGTCGACCTGCATATCTATGCCAGCGGCCGCATGCGCATCCTGGAATCGACTTACGGGCAAAGCCCGTTTCCTTCCTCGAACATGCTGAAACCCGATACGGAACTCAGCGTTTTCGCGGCAGCTTCCGGGCTCGCCTATCTGGCAGCGCTCAGCGAAGCGCAACTGACCGCTTTGATCGACACGCTCAAAGGCGAGAAATCGGTATCGCTGGAACGGTTCGGCCTGACCTTGCCGGTGTTGATCAGCGATCTCGTCAACATCCGCAGCGCCGGCTTTGCAACACGGCGCCAGTCGCGCACCAGCGCCGGTGACCGCAACGCCATCGCGGTCGCGCTCTATGATGGCCGCCAGCCGATCGGCGCGCTGGCGATCAGTTGGAAGCGCCCCTTGATGAATGCCTCGACCTTTGCCGCACGGCATCACGACCGCCTGAAACAGGCGGCCAACGCCATATCGGCTTCCCTGCAGGGCGGCGAAATCGATCGGCCGGGCACCGAGGACTATGCCTGGGACTATTCATAGCCTTTTCGGCAATGGCGGAGCGGGCAAAAACTGCTCTAGGTCAAAGAAGCGGGGGTTCCCTTCTGGTTCAAGCGGGCACGAAAGGCCACAGTCTTGATTTCCGGGAGGACTTCGGCCGATCTTTCACAACCGGTCATGGATATGTAAAAGAATGCATACACAAGTCGCGATCATCGGCGCCGGACCCGCCGGGCTGTTCCTGTCGCATCTGCTGAAGGAAAAAGGCATCGAGAGCGTCATCCTCGAAGGCCGCAGCCGCGACTATGTGGAAGGGCGCGTGCGCGCCGGCGTGCTGGAAGCCGGCACCATCGACACGATGGAGCGGCTTGGCCTCGCCGAGCGCATGCACCGCGAGGGCATGGTCGACAACGGCCTCGACATTCGCTTCAACGGCCGCACCATTCATTTCGATCTGCCGGCCATGACCGGCCGCAGCGTCATGATCTACGGCCAGCAGGAAGTGGTGAAGGATCTGATCGCGGCGCGCGTCAATGCCAATGACCCGCTGATCTTCGAAGCGCCGGTCAACCGCATCGAGGGCATCGAAGGCGACAAGGTGACGGTGCATTACGAGCACGCCGGCACGGCCAAGACGCTGACCTGCGACTATGTCGCCGGCTGCGACGGCTTTCACGGCGTCGGCCGTGCGAGCATGCCGAAGGACGTGTTGAAGACCTTTCAGCACGTCTATGATTTCGCCTGGTTCGGCATTCTGGCGCGGGCGCGTCCGCTGCATGAGATGACCTATTCCAACCACGATCGCGGCTTCGCGCTGTGCAGCCGCCGCTCGCTCTCGGTGTCGCGCCTCTACCTCCAAGTGCCGGCCGACGAGAAGATCGAGAACTGGTCGGACGATCGCTTCTGGAGCGAGTTGCATACGCGCATGTACGACACGGGCAACGAGATCGTCGAGGGCGAAATCTTCCAGCGCGACCTGGCGCAATTGCGCGCCTTCGTCGCCGAGCCGATGCGCCACGGCCGCCTGTTCATCGCCGGCGATGCCGCCCATATCGTGCCGCCGACCGGCGCCAAGGGCCTGAACGCGGCCGTCGCCGACGTGCGCGTTCTCGCCAAAGCCCTGGGCGAATTCTATCGCAACGGCTCGACTGCCGGGATCGATACCTATTCGCGCGAATGCGTCGAACGGGTGTGGCGCGTCGTGCGCTATTCGACCCATATGTCGGCGCTGCTGCATCGTTTCGATCACACACCCATGGATCGCAACCTGCAATTGGCCGACCTCGAAACGCTCTCGAGGTCGCGGGCGGCTCAGACCGCTATCGCCGAGCAATATGTCGCTCTAAACTCTGTGAAAGACTGAGCAAGAAGCAACGGCAGCGGAGGAAGGCGTGACGGATACACCGCTCTTTCACGACACGATGGCGGAAATGACCGCGACGGCGATTGCGGCCGCCGCGGAACGTGGCGCCATCGCTCTGCTGCCGATCGGCGTCATCGAATGCCATGGGCCACATCTGCCTGTGGGCACCGACGCCTTCATCGCGCTCGAACTCGCCCGGCTGACGCAGCGCTATGCCGCCGAGCGGGGACGCGAATGCATCATCGCGCCGCCGTTTTACTGGGGCATCAACGGCATTCTCGTCGACTTCCCCGGCAGTTTCCGCATTCGGCCGGAAACGGCGGCGGCGCTCCTGCGCGACGTCATCGAATCCTTGAACGCCAATGGCTTTCGCGAGGTTCTGCTGATCAGCCACCATGGCGATCGCATCCATAACGAAATGATCCGCGACGTCCTGAACGATCAGCATGCGCGCGGCAACGCGGGCGCGCGCTGGCTCTACACGCCGTTTCGCTGGCGCATGTTCGAGCGGCTGGGCCTCACCGGCAAGGAGCCGATCTGGGTGCCGTGGGAGCCGACCCCGGCGCTGGAAGATTTCAAGCTGACCGGGCTGCTTGGTGTTCATGCCGACGAATACGAGACCGCAGCCATCGTGCGCTATTTCCCCGAGACGGTGGATTATGCGGCGCTGAAGACCGTCGAGCCGACGCGCCTCACCCTGGCCGATCTGCAGGAGTGGCGCACCGGCGGCGAAGCGGCGCGGCGCTTGACGCCGGGCGGCTATTTCGGCGCGCCCAATCCGGTCGATCCGGACCTGTGGCGGCACTATGACGAGACGGCGAAGGTGATGGCGGCGGCGATCGCCGACTAGCAGGCCCGGTGTCATTCCCGACGGCCGCAAAGCGGCCGAGCGGGAATCCAGAGCAAGCGGCGGAATGGTACTCGCGATCGGGCATCAAGCTGATACACAGCAAAAATGGAGCGCTTTACCACTCGCCCCTGGATTCCCGCTCGCGCTTCGCGCGTCGGGAATGACACCGGGCATTTTCGAGAGAAGGTGCAAACTGGTATCGGCGCTTTTTTACGCCTATTCTCGTGCGATAGCATGCGAGCGAGTCCGACATGAGCGACATCAAGGCGGTCATCCGTCATCTGCCGAAATGCGAATTGCACATTCACATCGAAGGCAGCCTCGAACCTGAATTGATGTTCGCGCTGGCGCGGCGCAACGGCATTACCCTGCCTTATGACTCGGTGGACGCATTGCGGCGCGCCTATCAGTTCAGCCAATTGCAGGATTTTCTCGACATCTATTACCAGGGCATGTCGGTGCTCATCACCGAGCAGGATTTCTTCGATCTCGCCTGGGCCTATCTGCAACGGGCGCAAGCCGACAACGTCAAACACGTGGAAATGTTCTTCGACCCGCAAGGGCACACCAGCCGCGGCGTCGCCTTCGAGACCGTGGTGGCGGGCCTCTATCGCGCCTGCCGTCAGGCGAAGGAGAGTTTCGGCATCGATGCGACGATGATCATGTGCTTCCTGCGCCATCTCGACGAAGCCGATGCGGAGCGCACGCTCGATCAGGCTTTGGCGCATCGCGACAAGATCGTCGGCGTCGGCCTCGATTCCTCCGAGCGCGGCCATCCGCCGAGCAAGTTCAAGAATGTCTTCCGGCGCGCCGGCGAAGCAGGCTTTCATCTCTTCGCCCATGCGGGAGAGGAAGGGCCGGCCGATTATGTCTGGGAGGCGATCGACGTGCTCGGTGTCGAACGGGTCGATCATGGCGTGCGGTCGCTGGAAGATCCGGTTCTGGTCAAGCGATTGGCGCGCGACCGCATCCCGCTGACGGTCTGCCCGCTTTCCAATCTCAAGCTCGGTGTGGTCTCGAAGCTCGCGGATCACCCTTTACAGCGGATGCTCGACAGCGATCTCGTCGTCACGGTCAATTCCGACGATCCGGCCTATTTCGGCGGCTATGTGGGAGAGAATTACACCGCTATCCAATCGGCGCTCAATCTATCGGAGGCCGAAGTGAGAGCGGTGGCGCGCAATGGTTTTAACGCCGCCCTGATGGACGATGACGAGCGCGCAAAGGCGCTCGCCGTTTTCGATACGCCACCGAAGAAGGCGTGAAAAAGCGCCCGTTAGTGGGCGCTGTTCTTCACCTTCAATTCGTCGAGCGCGCCGACATCGGCCGCATCGTTGTCGGTGAAGCGATCGCCGAAATCGAACATGTCGTCGTGCTGGAAACCGTCGATGCTCTGCACTTCCCACCAGTTGTGGTCGAGATCTTCCAGATAGAATGAATAGACGCCGTGTTGCAGATTCGGCTTCATCACCTGTTTGATCTTATAGGCTTCCTGGTATTTCAGCGCGTTCTGATAGGCTTCGTCGACCTTTTCGCGGCTCTCGACGTCGATGCCCCAGTGATTGAGCACGTTCAGCGGATGCACATTGTCCCCGACTTCGACGCAGACGATGTGGAATTTCAGGCCGCAGCGGATGACCATGGCCGGCAAAGCGTGACGCACGCATTCCAGGCCGAGAAATTCCTCATAGAACTTGCGGCTGTCCTTCATGTTCCGGCATTCGAGCGTGCCGTGCGACATGACATAGGGTTTGATGATCGACTTGCGCTCCTGCGCCGGCTCGACGATGCCGTCAACGATCATCTCGCGCGTGATGCTCATGGTGTTCTCCCTCCTCATTGATCACCTTGGCCTTCCCACCTCGACCTTGTTCCCTGCTCTTTATCGTATAGCACGTAAAAGCAGTTGCAGGCATTCTCGGCCATTGGCAGAGTAGCATTCTACACCAGGGAGGGCAATTATGCGCTACGCCACCGTCAAGACGAGTCACGGCCTTCGCCCCGCCGTTCTCATCGATGACGAAATTCTCGATATCGATGCGGCACAGACATTGCTCGCGCCCGATGTTGCGGCGCCACAAAGTCTGTTGGAAATCTTCCAGCTCGGCAGCGAAGGGCACAGTCTGGTCCGCAATCTGCTGCAATCCGTCGGGCCGAAGGCGGCGCAATTGCGCTCGGCCGGCGTGCTGAAACCTTATGCCAGCGCGAAACTCGCCGCGCCGCTGCCCAATCCCGGCATGGTGCTATCGATCGGCGCCAATTATCACGAACATCTCAAGGAGATGAACACGCCGGCGCCGGAAACGCCGATGTGTTTCTACAAGAGCGTCGCCAGCATCATCGGATCGGGCGACAAGATCATTCCGCCCAAGAGCAATCCCGACATGCTCGATTGGGAAGGCGAATTCAGTGTGGTGATCGGCACCACCTGCCATGACGTCAGCGAGGACGAGGCGCTGAAATATGTCGGCGGCTATACGATCGTCAACGATGTGTCGGCGCGCGACTGGGTGACGCCGGCGCTCAAAGCCCAGGGCATGATCAATACGATCGTCGCCTGGGAGCACAATATTCTCGGCAAGCTGTTTCCGACCTTCTGCCCGATGGGCCCGGTCATCGTCACGGCAGATGAAATTGCCGATCCGCACAATCTCAATCTGGTGACACGGCTGAACGGCCAGGTCGTCCAGTCGACCAATACGTCGGACCTCGTTTTCAACGTGGCGCAGATCATCTCCTATTACTCGCGCTTCCTGATCCTGCGGCCGGGCGATGTCATCACCACCGGCTCGCCGAGTGGTGTCGGCTTTGGCCGCAATCCGCAGCTGTTCATGAAACCGGGCGATGTGATCGAAGTCGAAGTCCAGAACATCGGCGTGCTGCGCAACACCATCGCCTGACCAGCCTTGCGCCTGACTAGCCTTGCGCGGAAGGAGGGGCGGCCATGCGCCACCCCACTTCCCGCTTGGCCGCTCTTGCCCCGCCGCCCGTTATGGTTTTTGTGGGCCGCGCGTCCAAATCGGGCCGCGATCGGGGGTAATGACATGGATTTCGGCTCTTTACCCTCGATCTGGCTGCTGCTTCTGGCTTTCCCAGCCGTCACTGCCGCCTATACGATCTTCGCCATGGCCGGCTTCGGCGCCGTCTTCATCTCGGCCCCGGCCCTGGCGCAGGTGATGCCCGTGGCGACCATCGTGCCGGTACTGGCTCTGGTCGATTGCGCTGCCGCCGTCATCAACGGCTTGAAGCTCGGCCGCAAGGTCGCCTTCGACGAAATGAAATGGCTGATCCCGCTGATGGTCTGCGGCAGCCTCGTCGGCATCAAGGCGCTGCTCGTCATCCCCGCCAAACCGATGATGTATGCGCTCGGCGTCTTCGTCATCGGCTATGCGCTTTATGCGCTTTTCATTCCGCCACGACAAGGCGAGATCAGCCGCAAGTGGATCGTGCCCTTCGGCTTTTTCGGCGGCATTTTCAGCGGCATGTTCGGCAGCGGCGGCTTCGTCTATGCGATGTATCTGACCCGTCGCCTGTTCGACCGCGATGCGATCCGCGCCACCCAGGCGGCGCTGATCAGCTTCAGCTCCTTCACCCGCGTCGTCATCTTCGCCATCGCCGGCATCTATGCCGATCTGCATACGCTGACATTGGCCATCGCCTGTCTGCCGGCGATGTTTTTAGGCACCTGGCTCGGCCACCGCATCACCGTGTCAATGTCGCGCGAACAGTTCCTGCGGGCGATCTATTGCCTGCTGCTCATCTCCGGCAGCGCGCTGTTGATGCGTGCCTGGTTCACCGTCGGCTGACCTCGCAAAAGCGCCGCCTCCTCGATTGACATTAGTTACACTCTATAGTGTACTTTTGTTCAGCCCTGGGAGGGAGCGCAATGACCATTCAGCGTGATCTTTTTGTCGAGATGAGCGACGGCGTAAAGCTCGCCGTCCGCCTGCATTTGCCCGCCGGAGACGGGCCGTTTCCAACGCTGTTCGGCGTTTCGCCCTATCGTTTCGACAATGACGATTTGCCCGATACCAAGCGCTTCCTGTGGCGCGAGACCGGGCCGATCCATTGGTATCTCGAACAGGGCTATGCCTATGTGCGGCTCGACGTGCGAGGATCCGGCCGCTCCGGCGGCGACTATGGTTTCTTCAACGCGCGCGAACGGCGCGACCTCTATGAAGTGATCGAATGGATCGCCGCCCAGCCGTGGAGCAGCGGTAAGGTCGGCGGCATTGGTGAATCCTACTACGGCACGTCGCAATGGTTCATGGCGGCGGAGAAGCCGCCGCATCTCACCTGTATCGCGCCCTATGACGGGCACATCGACCTCTATAACGGCTGGGCCTATACGGGCGGCATCCCGAGCGAATTCATGTCGCTGTGGTGGAACAACACTGTGCGGCCGATCAATCGCAATCCGGCACAGGGCGAGAGCCGCCACATTCCCTTCGATCTGTCCTATCAGATCGGCCTGCACCAGACCTATGACGACTTCTGGAAGGAGCGCGAGCTTTATTCCAAACTCCCCGACGTCACCATTCCGGTCTATTCCATCGGCGTGTGGGCCAAGATGGATCTGCATCTGGGCGGCAATATCGCCGGCTGGGATCTGGTGAAGGGGCCGAAATGGCTGATGATCACCGGCGCGCCCAATGCCTTCGAAGCCTGTGCCGAATTTGAAACGCCGGCCTTTCACGAGCGCGTGCTGCTGCCCTTCTACGATCGCTATCTGAAAGGCATCGAGAACGGTTTCGAGAACAAGCCGGCGGTCGAAACTTTCGTGCGCGGTCAGGGCGCGTTACGGGCCTCGACCGCCTGGCCGCCGAGCGATGTCAGCGAACGCGTGTTCTATCTCGGCGACCAGCGCAGCGGCACCGTCGAATCCCTGAACGACGGCAGTCTCAATCCGACCCCGCCGGCGCAGAACGGCGAGACCAGTTACGATTATCCGCGCGCCAATTGGGCCATCGGCGTCGCCACCCTCGACGCCAAGGGACCCGATCCGCTGCGCGAAATTCTCACCTTCACGTCGCCGCCGCTGGAGCGCGACATCGAGATCGCCGGCCCCTGCGAACTGGTGGTGCATCTGTCGTCGACAGCCAAGGACGCCGATCTGATCGTGCGCCTGAGCGATGCGCCGGATGGCGGCCGCGCCAATGTCATCACCAAGGGCTGGCTGCGCGCCTCGCATCGGCAGCTTGTGGCGGAACGAAGCCGGCCGCGTGCGCCGGCGCTCGACCACGGCCAGGAAGTGCCGATCCCGGCCGATGAAATCATCGAATGCCGCGTGCCGCTGATGCATGCGGGCTATCTGGCGAAGGCTGGATCGCGGCTGCGGCTCGAGATCGCCAATGGCGATTCCCTGCTCACCGACCCGATCTTCTCGCATGCCTATACGCCCGACCGGGTCGGCCGCGACACGATCCATCACTCGCCCCAGCATCCGACGCGGTTGCTGCTGTCGGTTCTCGAATAGACATTCAGGATTGAAGCAAAAAGGCCGGCACGATGTGCCGGCCTTTATTTTTACGTCATTGCGAGGAGCGTGGCGACGAAGCAATCCAGGGCGAGCGGTATAATCTCAACAAATGCCTGAGGCGCAGCCCATTACATCCACGGCTATACCTGCGGCCCCTGGTTTGCTTCGCTGCGCTCGCAATGACGGGGTTGCGAGCGCAGCGACTTAGCTTCAGTGCTTGCCGCGCTGATAGCGATACGGCCCCATCATCGAGAACAGAACGATGCAGATGAGGCAGATTCCGGCGATGACATTCATCATCAGCGAATAGCTGCCGGTCGCCTGACGGCTCGCGCCGGCGATATAGATCGCCGAAGCGCTGGAGAATTGGAACACGGCGAAGATAGCGCCGTAGATTTTGCCGAGCGATTTGCGGCCGTGGTAGCGCGGAATGATGTAGCTCAACACGTCGAATTCCGCGCCGACGATCAGACCGGCCAGCACCGTGCCGATGATCGCCATGGTGAGGCTCGGTCCCTGCGCATAGAGCAGAGCCGTGATCAGGCCGCCGGTGAGGAAGATCGCCATGACGATCGACGCCTTGACGTGATCGAGCAGCCATCCGGTGCCGAGCCGCGCGGCGATCAATGCGATGCCGAAGGCCGAGGGAATGGCGGTGGCGGTGGCCGGCGAAATGCCGGCATCGATGAAGATGCGGACCTGATGGACGATCATCGTGCCGCTGAAGATGCCGAGCAGGAAGAAAGCCCCGAGCGCGACCAGGAAGGGCCGCGTCTTGGCGGCTTCCCAGAAGTCCTGTCCCTCGCCGATCGCCACCGCACCGTCACGGGCCGGTTCCGCCAGAAAGAAATAGACCACCGGCCAGACCAGCAGAGCGAGAATGCCGAGCCCGACGAAGGCCTCGCGCCAGCCATAGGCGCTGATCAGCGCGCCGACGATCAAAGGCGTCAGGGCCGCGCCGACGCCGATGCCGGCGTTGGCGACACCAAGTGCCAGGCCGAGGTTCTTGTCGAACCAGCCGGCGGTGGCCCGCAGATAGGCGATCGGCCAGCAGCCGAGCCCGCAGATCGAAATCACCACCCAGGCAGCATAAAACACGGTCAGATTGTTGGGCAGGAAATACATCGCGGCGAGCGAGGCCGCGAAGATCGGAATGCTGATCAGCAGCAGCGGACGGCTGCCGTATTTATCGACCAGGGCGCCCTGGATCGGCGACAGAATCATGATCATGATCGAAATGATCGACGCGCCGATGGCGATATCGGGAATGCGCCAACCGAACTCCTGCTGGAGCGGCGCCATGAAAGCGGCGAAGGCCAGCACCGTCAACGAGCTGGCGCCGAAGGACAGGCCGAATGTCGATGCTAATGTTGTGGACCAACCGGCGTTGCCGCTGCCGGTTTTGACGGCATGCGCCGTCATTGACTGCTGAATCTGAGTCATCTCTCCCTCCCTCAGCCAATGCCCCTCCGCATCGGCTCCCTCAAAAGAATACTAGTCAGTGTAGTTTTGCTGTCAACGGTACCGCGATGCGAACCGATTCAGTTCTGCCGCGTTGAGGTTAAGCGCGCGTTCGATGCGTTCGTTACGTCATCGCAGCGACGCGACAGGCACGACGATGAGGGAGGCTTCAGCGTGACAGACGACATGTCAGGACGACTGCGACGTGACATCTCTTGCGGTCTTATCTTGCGGCCTTAACGAAAAATTTTCCCTGCCGCTCATCTGTGCAGAAGTCAGTGCGTAAGAGATGTGCAGCGATTGACTTTTACAACCTGGAGCTTCAGTGCAGAGACCCTGTTCGCGTAGGACAAGTCTCTCGGTCCAAGGTTCTCCAACGGCAGAATCTTTTGGTCCCCTCGATAGAGTTTGCTGGGTTAGCTTAACTGGTAAAGCCACCGGTCGTTTCTGGTGAGATGATAGGTTCAAGTCCCTTCACCCAGCTCCACTCTTCTTGACTTAGTGCGTTACGACTTCCGGTTTTTTCTTATTTTTCCTACCTTTAGCATGACCGGCCGTTGACGCTTCTCTTTCGTTAACGTTAATGTAGTGTTAACAAAGGCGTTCCGTCTGTGGGGTCGTAGTCGCGCTATGTCGTATGAAACACCGCTATCAGCACCTGAATCCGCGCCTGATGTTGCCGATCGGGGCGTAACCCATCCGCAGCCGCCGCGTCCTGCAGCGCCTGTTCGCAACAACCGTTTCTTTCCGCGCAAGATCACGGCCGAGCTCGTGCTGAAAGCGTTCAACACGCGCGCCTTCAAACGCGAGAAGCCGGACAATCCGGATCTCATGCTCAACATCATCGACGATGCGTTGAAGGCCAATGCGCCGGTGCCCTTCGTCTTCTATTGGGGCAAGGGCCCGCGCCCGTTCTTTGGCGCGCCGGAACTGCAATGCCTCGATTATATCGACGCGATGATGGAGCGCATCCGCCAGCTCTATCCAACCGGCGTCGACGTCACCTTGATCTTCACCGACACCCATGCGGCGCTCAACGGCCACAAGCGCGAAGCCATCTATTCCTATTACGCGGAACTGACGGCTCACGCGGCGACGAAGGGTTTCAAGACCGAACTGCTCAGCGCCCTGATCGACAAGATCGACCTGCCGCTGCAAGCCGACGCGGCGCAAGCCCAGGTGCCGAGCTACCTGATGGCCACCTTGCGCGGCTGCGCGGCCAAATGGTTCCGCGGCGAAGGCACGGTCGAAGAGGGCGCCACCCGCTATTACCGGGCCAATATGATCGAGCGGAAAGTGGTCGAGCTGATCTACCCGCGCGCCATTTTCGTCAGCTTCAACGGCAGTGAAATGCGCGACATTTTCCCCGAGCACCTGCCCGTCTTCTATATGTTCTCGATCCACCACGGCATCAGCGACAAGCCCTGGTTTCTTCCTTCCGAGCCCATCCCCGCGACAGGACAAGGCGGCATCGTGATGGGCTGAGGCCACAGGTGAAAGGGCAGGTTATGGCCGACTATAGGGTGATGTCGGCTGGAGATACCGCACTGGTTGTCGATTTCGGCAACCGCATCGAACAACGCATCAGTGAACGGGTTGTCGCTCTCGGCCAGAGTTTGAGCGAGCAGAAGATTCTCGGCATTTCCGAAATCGTACCGACGATCCGCTCGCTCATCATCTACTATGAACCGCTGGTTGCTTCTTCGGGCACATTGCAAGCTTTGATCGACGACACGATGGCAAGCTTGCCTGTCGTCGAAAGTTCCGGCCGGCTGTGGCAAGTGCCGGTGTGCTACGATCCCGAACTGGCGCCTGACCTGATCTATGTGGCGGAAGCCTGCAGCATGCCGCCGGCCGAAGTGGTGGAACTGCACAGCAGCATCAAATATCACGTCTATATGCTCGGCTTTCTGCCTGGTCTCGCCTATCTCGGCGACCTGCCCGACACCCTGGCGCTGCCGCGCCGCGAGAGCCCCCGCCTCAAAGTGGCCGCCGGCTCCGTCGGCATCGGCGGCAAGATGACCTGCATCTATCCAATGGAAACGCCCTGTGGCTGGCATCTCATCGGCCAATCGCCCGCCGCACTGTGGGCGCAAAACGGACATGCCGACGCGGTGCTCTCCGCCGGCGACAAAGTGCAATTGCAACCGGTCTCGCTGCGCGAATTCGAGCACTTGCGCGCCAACGGCAGCACGCCCATTCCCCTTTTGTCATGACGGCGACGCTGGCCATACTGGAGCCTGGCCTTCAGACCACCATCCAGGATCTGGGCCGGCCAGGGTTTCAACATCTCGGTGTCGCCGTCGGCGGCGCGCTCGACCCCTTGAGTTTCCGCGCCGCCAATATCCTCGTCGGCAATGCGCCCGATGTCGGCGCGCTCGAGGTGGCCTATATAGGCCCGAAAATTCGCGTCGAAGCCGACAGCGTACGCTTCGCCTGCGTCGGCGCCCATGTCTCCGTCGAAGTCTTTCCCGATGAAACCGCCCGCACCGGCACGGCCGTTGGCACCCAGCGCAGTTTCACCGCCCGGCGTGGCGACATCCTGCGCATCGGCGTCTTGCAGGATTCCGCAGTCACCTATGTGGCGGTGGAAGGCGGCTTCGCGCTGCAACCGGTCTTCGGCAGCGTCTCGACCTATATTCGCGGCGGCATGGGCGGCTGGCATGGCCGCGCGCTCGTGGCCGGCGATCAACTGCCGCTGCACCGGCAGGCCGCCAGCGATCGCGGCGAATATGAACTCCACAATCTGGATCTCAGTCTGCCGCCGCGCTTTCGCGTCATCGTCGGGCCACAGTCGGACTATTTCTCGGAAGCGGGACTGCGCCAACTGTTCTCGGGCCAATATACGGTGCGGCCCGATTCAAACCGCATGGGCATGCGTTTGTCCGGCCCGAAGCTGGAACACGCGCAGGGCTTCAACATCATCTCCGACGCGATCGCGCCGGGTTCCATTCAAGTTCCCGGCGATGGCCAGCCGATCATCCTGATGGCCGACCGACAGACGACCGGCGGCTATCCGAAGATTGCCACGGTGATCTCAGCCGATATTCCAGCCTTGGGCCGGGTGCGGCTGGGATCGAGCATTGCTTTCGAGGAAGTTACCCTTGAAGAAGCCAGTCGCTTGCGCCGCTTGTTCCTCGAAGAGATCGATTCTATTCCCCGTCGTCTCACGCCTTACACGGTTGGCGACATGACCAGCCGGCTGTTCGGCGCGAACCTGATCAGCGGCGTCGTCGACGCCTCGCTTCCCGCATAGTTGACCCCATGAACGACACCGCCGCGCAAACCTCTTCCCTACCGGGCCAAGCCGAACCGGCGCCGACCGCCGCGGTCGCCCGCAACGAAGGCAATGTGCCGCTCGGCATCATCTGCATGATCCTGGCGACGGTGGCCTTTGCCGCCACCCACGCGGTCAGCAAATGGCTCATCGCCAATTATCCCATCGGCCAGGTGATGTTCTCGCGGTCGCTGGTCGGCCTCGTGGTCGCCGGCGCCATTCTGCTGCCGATCCATGGGTTCGGCGTCTATGGCACGAAGCAGCCGCAGAACCACATCATGCGCGGCCTCTCGCAATCGCTGTCGCAGACCTTTTCGGTGCTGGCCTTCGGCCTGATGCCACTTGCCGGCGCCATCGCCATCAATTTCTCGGCGCCCCTCTGGTCGGCTCTGGTCGCCATCGTCTTTCTGAAAGAGAAAGCCGGGCTGGTGCGCTGGCTGGTGCTGCTGTGCGGCTTCACCGGCGTGCTGATCGTCACCAATCCGGGCGCCGACACGCTGACGCTCGGCGCCATCTTCGCTTTGCTCAATGCGATCATGCTCGGCACCGTGACGGTCGCCGTGCGCGGCATGGCATCGACGGAATCGCCGCAGACCCTGCTGATCTGGCAATTGACCACGGTGACGTTCTTTCACGCCTTCCTGTTGTTCTTCGGCGTCAAATGGGCTCCGCCGCAGGATCTGGCTCTCTTCGCGCTCGGCGGCATCACCAATCTGATCGGCCAATATTTCTGGACCAAGGCACTGGTGCTGGCGCCGGCGACGGCCGTCTCGCCGTTCTTCTACTTCATGCTCGTGTGGGCGATGGTGATCGGCTACCTGGTGTGGGGCGAAGTGCCGACGAGCGGCCTACTGGCAGGCTCGGCCATCGTCATCGCCTCCGGCCTGTTCCTGCTCTGGCATGAAGCCCGGCGGCGAAGGCGCGCGAAGGCGACGGCTTGAGACAAACCCTCAGGCCGGAATATATCTCTTGTCGTTCCATTCCTCGATGACGGCGGGCACGTCGCTGACGGGCACCGGACGGCCAGGCAAATAGCCCTGGACGGCGCCGCAGCCCAGCCCCTGCAACAATTGCAGTTGCGCCGAGGTTTCGATGCCTTCGGCGACCGTCTTGATGCCGAGACCGTCGGCCAGGAGAACAACCGCCTGGACGATGACATTGCTGGAACTGTCGCGGCCGAGATCGGCGACGAAACTGCGATCGATCTTGACGATGTCGAAGGGGAAGTTGCGCAGATAGGACAGCGACGAATAGCCGGTGCCGAAATCATCGAGCGCCAGTTTGACGCCGATCTCCTTGAGCCGTCGCAAGGTCGAGATGGTCTTGTCCGTTTCGTCGAGCAGAACCCGTTCGGTGATTTCAAGGGTCAGCCGGTGCGGCTCGAGATTGGTCTCGAGCAGGATGCGGCTGATGGTCTGCGCCACGTGCGGGCTGACGATCTGCACCGGCGACAGATTGACGGAAACACTGAGTTCCGCCGGCCAGGTCTTGGCGACCCGGCAAGCCTCGGCCAAAGCCCATTCGCCGAGCGGCAGAATCAAGCCGCAATCTTCGGCGACGGAGATGAAGGTAGACGGAGCGATCACGCCCTTGGTCGGATGCCGCCAACGCGCCAAAGCCTCGAAAGCGACGATCGCATTGCGCTTGAGATCGATGATCGGCTGGTAGAACAGCTCCAGCTCATTGTTTTCGAGCGCATGACGCAGATCGATCTCGATCTGATGACGGTCGTTGACGTCATCATGCATGCTTCTTTCATAGAACCGGTAGGCGCCGCGGCCGGAGACTTTCACCGCATAGAGCGCAAGGTCGGCGGCGACCAAGAGATCGTCATCGGTCTTGCCGTCGCGCGGGCCGATGGCGATGCCGATGCTGACGCTGGTCGAGATGAGATGGCGATCGACCTGGAATGGCTGCGTCATCACGTCGATGAGCCGCGCCGCCAGCTTCTGGATTTCATCCTGGTTCTCAAAGGAACTGATCAGGATGGCGAATTCGTCGCCGCCGAGACGCGAGAGCAGATCGGAACGGCGCAGGGTCGACTTCAGCCGCTGCGCCACTTCGATCAGCAACCGGTCGCCGATGCGATGGCCGAGCGTATCGTTGACGACCTTGAAACGATCCATGTCGAGGAAGAGGACGGCGAAATCCGCCTGCCGTTCTTCCGGGATACCGGACATGCGGCGCTGACGGGTCAATTCGTCGATCTTGGACCCGAAGACGCGGCGGTTCGCCAGTTTGGTCAGCGGGTCTTCCGACGCCAGCCGGGCGATATGGGCCTCGGCTTCCCGGCGCACCGTAATGTCGGTGAAGGTCTGGACCACGCCGCCGTCGGGCAGCCGGGTCTTGCGGACTTCGATATAGGTGCCATCCGGACGCTTGTAGTCCTGGATTTTCGGTTCGGTCGTCGGTGCGTCGGCTTTGTTGTCCGTGCTGTCGAGCGCCAGGCTGAAATTGCCGTTGTTGGCGCCAAACTGCGCCAGTTCGAGGAAGGGAGGCGGTTTCTCCACCATATCCTTCGGCAATTGCAGCAGTTCACCGCAGCGCCGGTTGATGATCGGCACCTGGAGATCCTTGGTGACGAGCATGATGCCCTGGCTGATATGTTCCAGGGTGAGCTGCAACTGCTCGGCCTTCTGCTGCGCCCGCTCCTCCGCCCGCAAGATCTGTTCGAGCGCGATCAGGGTGAGGAGCGTCAGGCAGGAGACGATCCAGACGTTTTGCTTGAGATTGGACCAGGACGATTCGTAGATCGCGCTGGTCTTGGTCGCGACCGCAACCCAAAGCGGGTAGCCGCGCACCGGATGGACGGTGATGAACTGCGCATCTTCCGGCGAGGTGCCCTCATCCTCGAACGTCGTATCCTTGCCCGCCTCGATGGCGCTGTAGAGTTTGGTGCCCTTCAGACTCTGCCCGAGCGACAGACGATCGGCGGCACCGCCGCTCGAGCGCACGACGCCGTCGCTGCCGATCAGGGCCACGGCCGTCGCCGCGCCCAGATCGATCTTGTCGTAGAAACTGGCGAAATGCTCCGGCGACATGGAGGCCACCACGACGCCGGCGAAGGACCCGTCCTTGTTGGAGAAGCGGCGGGTGAATTGCACCGACCATTTGCCGCTGGCCCGGCCGATCACTGGTTTACTGATGAACAGCTTGTCTTCGTTGCTGTCCAGATGGGCGCGGAAATGTTCGCGGTCCTTGACGCTGATCACACCGCTCGGCTGCGCCGTCGCATTCGAGCCGCGGCTGATGCCGTCCGCATCGATGATAGCCATCTGAACGATGATCTCGCTGAGAACATCGGTGGTCATCACGATGGTCTGATAGTCTTTATAGTCTTTCGCCGCTTCGACGCTGCGCCGGAGATAGAGCAGGGATTTATCGATCTCGCCGATGGACCGCAGCACGTTCTCTTCGAACAGCATGGCGTAGTTCTGGTTGCGCCGTTCGTAATCGAGCAGGTCCTGCTTGGTGTCCTCGCGATAGATCGCGGCAACGGCCACCCACAGGAGCGCAATGATGATCATCCCCAGAATCGCGGATGTCCGGCGCTGCAAGATCAATTTCGGTAGATGAGCGATATGCAGCTGCATGCGATATGCGCCTTGATTTCCTTAGAGTAATTTGGCCTGCCGTTGTTGCAATAGACTTAAACTCCCGACTTTTATGATCGCTGGTTAAGCGAACGTTAACATCCCCCGACGTCCACAGCCCACGTGTGCAGCATAAATGACATTTGGCCGGTGCGGTATTTTTGTCACCAAAACCCATCAACTTCATTAATGATATGAATATAAGCGAACGAAGCGTCCGGCTGATCGCCAAACTCGATCAAACACGCAAAAGCCGCCCCCGGCAGGACCGGCGGCGGCTCATGACTTCATCAGAAGCGGTTTATTGCGCCGAAATGTGGGCTTCAGCGACGATTTTGGCGTTGATGGCGGCGTCCTCGCGCATGAGCTTGGCCAGATCCTCCGGCGAACCGGTCTTAATCTCGAAGGTCTGGGCCGCCAGGCTCGCCTCGACCTTCGGCTCGCGCAGGATTTTGGCGATTTCCTTGTTCAGGCGCTGCACCCGCTCCGGCGGCGTGCCGCCCGTGGTCAAGACCGCGAACCAGGAGGTCACCGGCGGCATGTTCTTGACGCCGGCTTCCGCCAGGGTCGGGGTCGCCGGCAGGAATTTGGTCCGCGACGCATCCGTCAGCGCGATGGGAACGAGCTGTTTGGTTTCGAAAAATGGCAAAACCGCATTCAAGGGCGCCATCATCACCAGTATCTGCCCGGAGACAAGATCGGTGACCGCCGGCTGCGTGCCGCGATAGGGCACGTGAACCAGATTGAGGCCGGTGGCGCGCGCCAGCAGTTCGCCGGCAAGATGCGGCGGCGAGGCGATGCCCGGCGAATTATAGCTGGCGCCGTCCTTCAAGGTTTTCACCTTGGCGGCGAAAGAGGCGTAGTCGGTTGCGGCGAAAGAGGGATGAACCGTCAGGACCGTGGGCGTTTCGCCCAGCTTGATGACCGGCGCCAGATCCTTGAACACGTCGAAAGGCATGTCCTTGCGCATCGCCGGCAGCGTGACCAGCGTGTTGGAGGCGATCAGCAGGTTGCGCCCGTCCTTGGCGGCCTTGGCGACGAAATCGGCGCCGATCGCGCCGGAGGCGCCCGGCCGGTTTTCGACGACAATGCTCTCGCCCAGCACCGGGCCCAGATCATTGGCGACGGCGCGGGCCAGAACGTCGAGCGTACCGCCGGCCGGGAAAGGCACGACGAAACGCATTTGCGCGCTTTCCTGAGCCAGAACGACAGGTGCGGCCATGGACGCGGCCGACGCCAGCAAAAATCCCCGTACCAGCGCGCGGCATGCCACGGTCCAGCGGTTTCTCATCTCCATATCCCCTTCGTTCTCGACCTTCATATTCTTGGTCTTCGTGTTCTTGATCTTCATGCTTTCCGCTTTGGCGTTCTTGGCCTTGGCAGATTGGGCTCGCCAGCCTCTTTAGATGTTGTATAACTAACATATGCCGGAAGCGTTGATGTTGGAAAGCTAATTATTTTCGCAATTGATGCCTGCCTTAAGGGCATATGTGATCGAATTCGGGCTTGCATCGCCACCTAGATCCATTATAGATTTAGATTAGCTATCCAACATTTCGATCGATAGCCAGATCGCGGCGCGTCCCTTCAAGAAGAGGTATCTCCGTCATGACCGGATATGTTCGACGCCCTCTTCGCGCCGCCGCGACGCGTCCACGCCTGCCGACACCCCCCACGCCGTCCCTCGATACGGCATCGAAAGCCGGCCTCATTCGTCAGAAAAGCGCTGCGCCGGAGGCGGATTCGCTGCTGCCAACCAAGGCGGAGACGCGGCCCGCCACCGTGCCGCCATTCATGGTCGAACAATCCGCCGCAAGCCTCGGCCCCCTCACGCGCCATCTGCGGCGCATCGCCTTCGACACCTATGAGGCCCTGGCCGGCAATCTCGGCATCAGCCCGGTGGGCAGCCTGCTGTTGCGCATTCTCGCCACCGGCCCTTGCGACAGCGACAAGCTGCGCGAGCTGGCGGCGCTCGACACGGTCAGTTTCGCCAAGGAGATCGGCCTGCTGCAACGCTCGGGCCTCACCGCCATCACCGCGCCGTCTGCCGACCGGCGGCGGCGCATCTATGCATTGACCAAGGATGGCCGCGCCGTGCTCACGCGCGTGCGCCGCGTCATCGCTACGGTCGAACGCTCGTTCCTGGCCGGACTCAGCGAGCGCGAAAAGCCGCTCTTCACCCGCATCTTCACCAAACTGGTGCTGGCCCATTCCGCCAACGGCACGATCCGGCAGAATCCGGCCGTCATGGATCTGCTCGATGGCAAGCTCGATCCCGTGGCGCTGCTGCGTCGCGCGCGACAGATTTCCGTCGATCTGTTCACGCTCGAATGCGGCACGCTCAACATCACGCCGATCGAATCCGGCGCGCTCAATCTGATCGGCGCGTTCGAAACGATCGCGACCAAGGACTTGCCGAAACTGCTCGACGTCAATCGCGGTTCGGCCTTCGCCGTCGTCGCCAAACTGCTGGCCATGGACTTCCTGTCGCCGGAGGATCACGCGCAACGACGGCTGGCGCTCACGCCTTCAGGCAAGACCTTCCAGAAGGATCTCGCGATCCGCGTGCGGCGCGTCAACACACGCATGCTCAGCGTTCTCACGCGCAACGAGCAGACCCATCTGATCCGCCTGATGCAGAGCATTTATCAACACAGCAAATCCGCATGACGCGGCGATGAAACAGCAGAAAAGACGTTAGGAGAAATACATATGAGTGGAACCGCCCATCTTCCCCAGATCGCCAAGATCGCCTCCCGTGGCGTCGGCGCCAGCTATGAAACGATCACCGCCACGCCTTCGAGCCCGCATATCGGCGCCGAGATCACAGACATCGATCTCACCCAGCCGCTCAGCAACAAGCAGGTGGAAGAACTGCACGACGCTTTCGCCCGCTATCAGGTGATCTTCTTCCGCGACCAGCGCATCAGCTTCGAGGATCAGATCCGCCTGGCCGGCTATTTCGGTCCGCTCGGCAAGCATGTCGGCGCCTCGACGATCAGCAAGAAGACCGACAACGATCTGGTGCGCAAGTTCCACTACGACGAAACCTCGAAGCAGATTTCCGGCGAGAATTTTCACTCGGATCAATCCTGCGCCGTGGTGCCGCCGCTGGGCAGCATGCTCTACAATCATACGGTGCCGCCGGATGGCGGCGGCGACACCATGTTCGCCAGCATGTATGCGGCTTATGAAGCGCTGTCGCCGCAGATGAAGGTCTATCTCAAGGGCCTCACCGCCACCCACGATGGCACGCGCGTCTTCGGCCCCGGCACGCCGGTCACCGTCCATCCGGTGATCATCCGTCATCCGGTGACGGGCCGTGAAGTGATCTACGTCAACACCGACTTCACGTCGCATATCAACGAATTGCCGCGTCTCGAGGGCGACCGGATCCTGCAGTTCCTGGTCGATCACTGCAACAAACCGGAATGGACCTGCCGGTTCCGCTGGCGGCCGCATTCCATCGCCTTCTGGGACAATCGCTGCACCCACCACAAGGCGATCTGGGACTATTGGCCGAACGTGCGCTCGGGATTCCGCGTGCAGATCGAAGGCACCGCGCCGCCGGTTGCCGCCTGAGCCGCAAGCGTTGGCGGGCGCGTTGCACGCAAAATATTGCGGCGCAACGCGCCTTAACCATGAGCAGATACCTGTCAAGCGGAATCTCTGTGGAATCTATGTCGCAATGCAGGATTTATCGCCTCCATCGCAGCATTTATCCGTCAATCACGAGAGGTCCCCAGTTGCACAAATCAAGCGATCGACGTAGCTAGAAGCCGTGCCTTTATTCCATTTATTCCCACTATGGAGGGAAACTGTGCAAATGCGTTTTAAAGCTGCGATCGCCGGCATCCTGTTCGCGATCCCCCTCGCTGGTTGCCAGACGACGCAGGAATCCGCTGCCAGCGCGCAGATGACCTGCGACGCCCAGGGCCTGCGCCCCGGCAGCGAGCGTTATCGCCGCTGCGTCGCCGCGACCTATCAGACCAACCGCGCGCAGTCGCAGGACGCCGCCAATGCCGCGACCGCGGCCGTGGCCGCTGGCGTGATCGGTGGCGCAGTGCTCGGCGCCGCTGCGAGCCGTCCGTACGGTTACCGCTGCGGCTACTACGGCTGCTGGTAGTCCGAACAATTTGGAGGGCGGGCCCGCCCGCCCTCCGCTTCTTTGCTGCATACATCGGTCGCCCCGACCGCTTTGCCTGAACGACGCACCGCGCGTTGATTGAAGACAGGCATCAGGCTCAGGCCATTTCCCATATTTGATGGCATTGCCGCGACGCGACAGGCGTAGCCCTATCGCCTTCGTGGTTTGCGCTCTCCCGGCGCATCCGCCAGACTCGGCGCGAAAAATGGGATGATGCCAACATGAATGATTCGCCTCCGCGCAATGGCTCGCACTCCACGCTCCTCGCCGTCGAGGACACCGACTTTCTGCTTCGCGACGAACTGCGCGCCATCCGCTTCGCACTCGAATACAGCAAGGCCGAATTGTCCCTGCGCGACTGGGGCATTCGCTCGACCATCATCGTCTTCGGCAGCGCGCGCATTCCCTCGCCCGAACAGGCTGCGGCCATGGCCGAGAAAGCGCAGAGCAACGTCGAGAAGCAGCTCGCCGAGATCATGCAGCGGCGCGCCGAATTTTATCGGATCGCCCGCGAATTCGCCGCTATTGCCTCTGAGCGCGGTGGCGCGCTCGCGCCGCGCAATCGCTGGCGCGACAATGTCATCGCCACGGGCGGTGGTCCGGGCATCATGGAAGCCGCCAATCGCGGCGCCGTCGATGCCGGCGCGCCGACGGTGGGGTTCAACATCACCCTGCCGCATGAGCAGATGCCCAATCCCTACATCACGCCGGAACTCAGTTTCCGCTTCCACTATTTCGCGATGCGCAAGATGCATCTGGCGATGCGGGCCAATGCGCTCGCGGTCTTTCCCGGCGGTTTCGGCACATTGGACGAATTGTTCGAGGTGCTGACCCTGCAACAGACCCGCAAGGCACCGCATGCGCCCATCTTGCTGTTTGGCGAAAGCTATTGGCGCAAAATCATCAATTTCGACGCGCTGATCGAGGAAGGCATGATCGCGCCGGAAGATCTGAAACTGATCGAATTCGCCGAGACCGCCGAGGACGGATGGGCTTCGCTCGTGCGGCGCGGCCTGCATATTCCCGGCGTCGATCATCCCAATTGAGGGTGGGTGATGGGCATGCGGACGGACACGGCTTCAAAGGTTATCCACGCCGCGCCGCATGCACTCTATCAGGCGTTCTTGACCGCCGACGCCATGAAGACATGGCTGCCGCCTCAAGGCATGAGCTGCGAAATCCAAACGTTCGAGCCGCGCGCTGGCGGCGCCTATCGCATGGTTCTGCGCTATGAGAGCCTGGACCATGCAACGCCCGGCAAGACATCCGAAGATACCGATGTGGTGCAAGGGCGATTTGTCGAACTGATCCCCGACAGCAAGATCGTCTGGCAAGCCGAGTTTGCATCCGACGATCCAGCCTTTGCCGGCACCATGACCATGACGTGGCGCTTCGACGCCGTGCCCGAAGGGACGCACGTGACCATTCTGTGCGAGAACGTGCCCGATGGCATCCGGCGCGAAGATCACGACGAAGGGCTGAGATCGACACTCGAAAATCTCGCACGCTTCGTCGAATAGAGCGTCACCGCTTCGGCACGCCAACCGCCTCGGGCCAAGCGCCATTGTCGCAGAGTTCAAACACCAAAGCCTGAATCTCCTGCATGACCTGCTGCTTCAACGATTCGCTCTTGGCGGAACGGTCGGCGATGAGAAACAGATCGGCGAAAACCGGCGGATTGTCGATGACGCGGCGGCTGAGTTCGCCCTGCATGACCTCATCGTCGACGGAGGCGTGCGACAGGATCGTATAGCCCTGGCCCTCGCGCACCATGGCCTTGGTGAGCGCCACGCTGTCGACCTCGGTGCGAATGACCAGACGCACGCCATGGCGCGCAGCGGCTTCTTCGAGAACGCGGCGGTTGTTGTGCGGCAAGCTCGGCATAATCAAGGGCAGGCCGGCGATGTCGCGCAAGCGGATCGGCTCGTTCACCGCCGTCACCGCACGCGCATCGGGCGGCCCGACGAGGACGGCGCGCTCACGCAGCAGCGGCACATTCTCCAAGCCATCAATGGGCGTCGCATTATAGGCGAGACCGAGATCGATCCGCTTCTCGATCACCCATTCGTGGATGAGCGAACTGACGCCGTCGCGCAGATGCAAAGTGACATGGGGATGCGCCTGCGCCATCCGCTGCGCCAAGCGTGGCCCGATGCGCAAAGCGGCAGCCGGCGGCATGCCGATGGAAATCTTGCCGCGCAGCGCCGGCCGATCCTGGTTCGCCTCGTGCTTGATCAGACCCATGAGGTGCTCGATCTCCTCGGCGCGCTGCAACACGGCCGCGCCCACCGGCGTCAACCGCACGCCACGACCATGGCGGACGAGCAGCTCCTGCCCCAGCTCCTCCTCGATTTCGCGGATGCGCCGGCTCAGGGCGGGCTGGGCAATGCGCAATTCCTCGGCGGCGCGGGTGAAGCTGCCGAGCCGCGCCGTGACGGCGAAATAGCGCAATTTCCGGGAATCCATCGCTCTTGCCCATCCAGCATGAAAGCCCAAAAGATATGCCAAAATGGCATGATATAGCATCGCAAGACGGTTTTTGTCCTCCCCGGCCCGGGCTGAGAAAGTCGCGCGCGAGCCGGCGCCCAAGCCTGGCTCTGGGGAGGGGGACGTCATGCATTTTTTGGTTCGCGGTCTCGTGCTCGCCGCCTGGACGGCCGGCGCAACGGTCGCTTCGGCGCAAACATTTCCGAACAAGCCCATCCGTTTCATCGCGCCCTTCGCGGCCGGCGGCCCGGCCGACACGATCGCCCGCGTGGTCGCGGAAAAGATGCAGGCCAATATCGGGCAGCCGGTGGTGATCGATAACCGGGCGGGCGCTGGCGGCGCGGTCGGCACGCGCGCCGTCGCCCAGGCCGACCCGGACGGCTATACGATCGGCATCAGCACGGCGGGGGCGCTCGCCATCAGCGTCAGCATGCAGGAGGCGATCGGCTATGACCCGCGCAAGGATCTGCGGGCGCTGACCTTGGCTGCCAGCGTGCCGGAGCTGCTGGTGGTCGGCACGGCGGTGCCGGCCAAAACGCTGCCCGAGCTGATCGCGCTGGCCAAGGCCAAACCCAATTCGCTCAACTTCGCGTCCTCCGGCCCCGGCAGCATGCCGCATCTCGCCGGCGAGCTGTTGAAGCAATACGGCAAGATCGAAATGACCCATGTGCCCTATCGTGGCGCGGCACCGGCGGTGAACGATCTGCTCAGCGGCCAGGTCGATCTGATGTTCATGGATATCGCCGTGCTGCTGCCGCATGTCCAGGCCGGCACGATGCGGGCGGTGGCGATCGGCAGCGCGAAACGCTCGCCGAGCTTGCCCGATCTGCCGACGACGGCGGAACTCGGCCTGCCGCAAGTGGTCGCCGACAATTGGTATGGCATCGTCGCGCCGCCGGCGACACCGCAACCGATCGTCGACCGGCTGCACGCCATCCTTGTCGAAGCGCTCAATGCACCGGAGACGAAGGAGAAGCTGGGGCTGCAAGGCGCCATTGTCGTGGCCAACAAGCCGGATGAATTCGCCGCCTATATCCGCAGCGAAATCGACAAATGGGCCGAGGTGGTGAAATCGGCCGGCGTGAAAGCCAATTGACATGAGCGTTCAAGAAAAACGCGGGAGACAAAAAGCCGGAAGTCTTGCCGGCAAGGTCGCTTTCATCACCGGCGCCGGCTGTGTCGGCCCCGGCTGGGGCAACGGTCGGGCGGCTGCCGTGCTGTTCGCCCGCGAAGGCGCGCAAGTTTTCGCGCTCGATCTCAAGGCCGAGACAATGATCGAGACGGTGGCGCGCGTGGAGGAGGAGGGTGGCACGATCGCCACGCATCTCTGCGATGCCACCGACAGCACGCAGATCGAAGCGGCGGTGCAGGCCTGCCGCGAACGCTTCGGCACCATCGACATTCTCGTCAACAATATCGGCGGCTCGGCGCCCGGCGGCGCCGTGGCGCTGAGCGAAGAACGCTGGCGCGCGCAGCTTGATTTCAACCTGACCAGCGTCTTCCTCACTTGCAAACATGTGATCCCGGTGATGGAAGCGGCCGGCGGCGGCGCCATCGTCAACACGGCCTCGACGTCAGGCCTGCGTTGGACCGGCTCGGCGCAGGTTGCCTATGCCTCGACGAAAGCCGCCATCATCCAGTTCTCGCGGGTGACGGCGGTGGAATATGCGCCCAAGCGCATCCGCGTGAACACGGTGGTGCCCGGCCAGATGCACACGCCAATGGTCGAGACGCGCTTGGCGAAACAGCGCACCAGCGGCAACATAGAGACATTGCTGGCGGCACGCCAAGCGCGCATTCCCCTCGGCTTCATGGGCGACGGACGCGACACAGCCTATGCCGCCCTCTTCCTCGCCAGCGATGAAGCACGCTTCATCACCGGCACTGAAATCATTGTCGATGGCGGCATGACCGCCCGTTGCGATTGAAGGACCTGTTGTGACTCTGATTGCCGATGGCCCGCCGCCGCTTCTCCATCCCCGTAAGCCCAATATCGCCCTTCCCGCCCAGGCCTGCGATAGCCATTGCCATATCTTCGGGCCGTTCGCGCGCTTCGCTTTGCCAGAGACGCGCAGCTTCACGCCCAATGAAGCGCCGGAGAGTACGTTGCGGCAGTTGCACGATCATCTCGGCTTTTCGCGCGCGGTCATCGTGCAGAGCCAGGGGCATGGCTTCGATCACGGCCCGGTGCTGCAAGCCCTGCGCGACGGCAAAGGGCGCTATCGCGGCGTGGCGCTGATCCGGCGCGGCGACAGCGATGAAACCATCGCCGAATATGATGCGGCCGGCTTTTGCGGCGTGCGCTTCAGCTTCCTCGCCCATCTCGGCGGCGCACCGGATTTGGCTGGCGTGCGTGAGGTGATCGCCAGGGTCAAACCCTTCGGCTGGCATATCGCCATCCATGTCGCTGGCCACGACATCGTCGACTATGCATCTTTCATCGGCGAGATCGATGCGACGGTGGTGATCGACCATATGGGGCGCCCACCCCTGGCCGAAGGGCCGGAAGGGCCAGCGATTCAGGCGCTGCGCAAGCTCCTCGATCGCGGTCATGTCTGGGTGAAGATCAGCGGCGCCGATCGCCTGTCGATCAAGGGACCGCCCTATCGCGATGCGCTGGCGATCCCGGCAAGACTGGTGCGCCACGCGCCCGAGCGTGTGGTCTGGGGCAGCGACTGGCCGCACGTCAATCTGTATGGGCCGATGCCTGACGATGGCGACCTCGTCGATCTCCTAGGCGAGATCGCGCCCGACGAGAAAACCCGCCGGCGCATTCTCGTCGACAACCCAACGAAGCTGTTCGGCTTCGCGTGAGCCTATTGAACCGGCAGATGCGCCTCCTGCACCACTTTCGCCGATTCCACGCGATCCTGAGTTAGGAAAGCTTCAAACTCGGTGGTGCTGCCGTTCGCCGGCTGCAAGCCGCGATCGAACAGATGGCGCTTGCGGAAGGCCGGATCATTCATGACGTCGTTCACGGCCGCATTGATCTGCGCAATCAGGGCGTCCGGTAACTGGCCCGGCCCGACAAGACCGAGATAGTTGCGCACCAAGGCACCTTTATAGCCGGCCTCGATCATGGTCGGAACATCGGGATATTGCGGCAGACGTTGCGGCGTATCGATGACGAGCGGATAGATCTGTCCGTCATCGATCAGGCTTGAAAAATTAGCAGCGCCCGTAAACACGAAATGGATCGATCCGCTCATCAGATTGCTCAGCGCGTCGCTGCCGCCGCGAAACGGCACGCCGACGATATCGAGCCCATATTGGCGGTTGAAATATTCCATGAACAGACGGCTCGGCGGCGCCGGCGCCATATAGGCCAGGGTTTTGGGCCGCTGCCGCGCGGCGGCGGCGACGTCTTCAAGGGTGCGCGCCTTCAGGCTCGACGTCACAACCAGCATTTGCGGATTGAAGAACAGATTGACAATCGGCTTCAGGCCGTTGCGGATGTCGAAGCCGAGATCGCGAAACAGAAACTCCGGATAGACGAGATTGTCGCCGGAGAGCGAGCAGAGTGTATAACCATCCGGCGCCGCATCGGCGCAGGCCCGCGCGGCGGTGATGAAATTTCCGCCCGGCCGGGGCTCGATGACGATAGCCTGGCCCCATTTGCGGGTGAGTTCCTCGCCAAGCGCACGCACGAAAATATCGAACGTTCCACCGACGCCGACACCGGAGATGAGGCGGATCGGCTTGTTCGGGTAGGTCTGTGCGAGAACTGGCGATATAACGCCGGTCGCGACCAGGGCGAACAAAGCGATCCGTCCGAATGTGCTTATCGTTTTGACAACAGACATGGTCCCTCCCCGACCGGCCTCTTCTTCTCAACGCGGCAAAACGGCGTTTCGTTATGCGGGCTCCGACTGTTTGGCGTGCAGCTTGGCGAGTTCGGCCTCGCTCAACTTCAAGAGTTTGGCCGCATTGCGCCAGAAAACCTTCTCTTCCTGGTCTTGCGGCAGATGCATTTCCTTGACCATCTGAATGGCGCGCGGCTTCAGCACCGTCAGCGGGGGCGCATCGCTGCCATAGATGAAATGATCGGGCCCCACCGTGTCGAGAACCATGCGCGCCGCGGGCAGGTGATAGGTCACCGAGTCGAAATACATTTTCTTCAAATAATATCCCGGTTCGTGCTTGATCTTCATGGGCGCATAGGAGCCGAGGAAATAGGCCTCGTCCTGCAGCTCGTAAGCATAGTTCATGCGGCCGATGACCTCGCAGATGCCGCCGCCACCATGCGAGCCGACAAGTTTCAGGCGCGGGAAATCCTCCAGAATGCCGCGCACGATCAGCCTGGAGATAGCGAGGCAGAGATCGGCCGGGCGGCCGATGCTGGAAGCCAGCCGATATTCGCCGACGAATTCCTCGCCGATGCCGGCATGCGGCGGATGGATGAAGACGGGCACGTCGAGATCTTCAGCCAATTCCCAGAACGGCCGCGCCGCATCATTGTCGGGATAGATGCCCTTGTGATTGGAGTGGATGAAGAAGCCGCGCAGACCAAGCTGGCGAATGGCGCGTTCGGCTTCTTTGACCATCGCCGGGCCGGCGGCCGGCAGGATCGTGGCAAAGCCCAGCACTTCGCCGGCATGTTTGGCTTGCAGCTCGGCCGCATAGTCCGACCAGCGCTGCACGGCTTTCAATTCGTCCGCATCGCTCTTGTAGCGAATGTAATGCGCGGCATTGCTGATCACGCTGAGCGCCACGCCGGAGCGGCGATGCGCGTCCATGACATTGTCTATTGTCATCGGGCAGCGGCCATCCCACGCCGGTCCAAGATTCTTGCCTTCCCAGGCGCGGCTGTCGGCGGCGGCTTCTTCGGGCGGATAAACGTGGGTGTGCCACTCGATGATCATCGGCGTTTCCTCTTCAGATGGCGCGATGAAGCACGTCCTCCGGCTATCCGCCAAATACAGATTTTTTGCCCCTCCATAGCAAAATGATATGGTGGCCGGAATGAACCTGACGCAACTCAGATATTTCGTCGCCATCGCGCGCAATCGCAGCTTCAGCCGGGCCGCGGTGGAGCTGCACGTGGCGCAGCCGGCGCTGACGCGCCACATCCGCCTGTTGGAAGACGAACTCGACGGCACGCTCTTCGTGCGCCATCAGAAAGGTGTCGAACTGACCGACTTCGGCAAGCTGCTGCTGGAGCGGGCCGAATTGCAGATCCGCAGTTTCGATCAGATGCAGGAAGACATTCAGGCGCGCTCGCTGATCCCTTCGGGACGGCTGCGTATCGGCTGCCCGCCGGCTTTGACGGGCCGCCTCCTCTCGGACCCGGTGCGCTCCTTCTTGAAACTCTATCCCAGGATCAGCATCGAGGTGCGAGAGGGCATCAGCGATCAATTGGCACGCGACGTGTTTACCGACACACTCGATATCGCCATCGCCAGCCTGATCAGCGCACCGGCGCATCTGCTGGCGGAGCGCCTTTTCAAAGAGGAAATCTGGATTTTCACCTCGCAGAACGCCTATCTGCCGAGCCGTATCACGCCAAAATTTCTGTCGTCGGTACCGCTGCTCGCCGCACGGCGCAGCAATGTCATCCGCGATCTGCTCGACGGCTATGCCTCGCAGGCCGGTATCGCGCTGACGCCGGTCGTCGAGACCGATTCGACGCAGTTGAACGAAGATCTGATCGAGGCCGGCATCGGCTATGCCATTGCGCCGAAATTCAGCCTGATCGGCAAGACCCATCGGCTCCAATTGAAAGGCCGGCCTATTCCCGGCCTCTTCGTCAATCGCTGCCTCATCCGTCGCAAGGACCGGCCGGAAAGCCGCGCGGCGCGCGAATTTTCAACCCTGGTGAAAACCACGGTGAAGGAAGCGCCGTGGACGGAGACGGTATAGCAATTAGCGTCAAAGCGCTCCGAAGCCGCCATCAACGGGTAGAACGACGCCGGTGATCGCCGCCGCATCCTTCGAACACAGAAAGGCCGCGGCATGCGCGATCTCCTGCGGCGCGATCACCTGGCCCAAGGGCGCCGCCTTGCCGACCGTATCGCTGCCACCCTGGCGCTGGCGCAGTTCGGCACCGGCGCCCTTCATGGGAACGGCCATGAAGCCCGGCGCGATGCAATTGACCCGAATGCCCTTGGGTCCATAGGCGACAGCGAAAGTGCGGGTCAGCGATTCAACACCCGCCTTGCTCGCCTGATAGGCATAGGCATTCTTGGCGCGGCCCATGAACGCCGTGACGCTGCTGATGAGGAGCACTGAGGTATCGCGCCCCAAATGCGAGCCCGCCAGATCGCAGAGATAGGCGACGCCGTTCAGATTGATATCGAGGACCTTGGCGACCGCGGCCGGATCGGCGGCGCCGGCCGGCGTTTCCATGAGAATGCCATGGGCGGCGATGACGCAGCGCAGCGTGCCAAGCGTCTCCGCATGGGCAAACAAGGCCTTCAAGCTTGCCGGATCGGTGACATCGCATGCGAAGAAGGACTGGCCGGCCGCCACCGGCTTGGCGTCAAGATCGGCCGCCACCACATGCAAGCCGCGCGACTGCAATGCGGCGGCAATCGCCGCGCCGATGGCGCCTGTCCCGCCGGTTACAATGGCGACATCCGCCTTGGCCTGCGTCATGAAGTTTCCTCCGTAGCCTTTTCATGAAGATCGAAAGCGAGACCCGTGCGGGCATCGCCCGTGATCTTGGCGCGGAACAATTCGATGGTGCCGGGCCAATGGGTGAAGACGGCGCCATCGCCGCCGGCACGATACCAGGACGAGCAATTGCCCAGCACCAACACGCTATCGCTGGCGCGGCGCTGAATGTCCCGATTGTAGGCGTCGTATATCTCATCCGACACTTCGACGGTGCGCGCCCCACTCTCAGCCATGGACGTGATAGCTTCGACGATCAAAGTGACCTGGCCTTCGATGAAATCCGTCGCCGAGGCGCCGCTGACATTCGGCCCGTTGATGAGAAAGAGATTGGGGAAGCCTTTGACGAGAGTGCCGTAATAGGCTTGCGGCAGTTCGCGCCAGAACGCTTCGAGTGTACGGCCGCCGCGCCCGGCGATCTCAAGCCCGCCCAGCATATGCGCGGTATCAAAGCCCGTCGCCCAGATGATGGCATCGACCGGATAGGCCTTGCCGTCTTGATCGACAATGCTGTTTTCCGTGAGAGCTGTGACGCCGCTGCCGATCACCTCCACATTGGGCCGACGCATGGCCGGATAATAATCGTTGCTGAACAGCGGCCGTTTGCAACCGAAACGATAGTTCGGTGTCAGAATCTCGCGCAGGCTGGGATCATGGATTTCCTTGTCGAAATGCTTGCGCCATTCGCCTTCCTGCTGGGCGATCAATTCGCTGTTCATCGGAAAGCGGGCTTCGGCGATTTTCTCGAACAGGCGGAACCATTCCTCGCGGCGCTCGTTCTGCCCGGCGGCGAATTCGGGACTGTCGCGATCCTCGACGGCAAAGAACAGATCGGGCCGCGGCAGCACATAAGAGGGTGTGCGCACGAAGACATAAGTTTTCTTGGCGTGCCGGGCGGCATAGGGCGTCACCTGGATCGCGGTGGCACCTCCGCCGACGACGGCAACGGATTTGCCTTCCAGGCTTATCTTGTCCGACCATGCGGTCGTGTGCAGCATTTCGCCTTTGAACAGATCCTTGCCCGGCACGTTGGGCACGACGGGCCGCGACAGAAGCCCGCCGGCCCAGACTACGAAGCGGCTGGTATAGGCGCGGCCGTCCTTGGTCTCGATGGCCCAGAGGGCCTTGTCGTCATCCCAGATGGCGCAGGCGACCTCGGTGCGGAATTCGATCGATGGGCGCACGTCGTAATGATCGGCGAATTCGTTGAGATAGGCCCAGATCTCGTTACCGGGCGCGAAATTCGTCGACCAGTTGCGGCCGAGAAAGAAGGAAATGGCGTAAAGATCGATCGGCGTGTCGCAGGCCACGTTGGGATAGCGATTGGCGCGCCAGACGCCGCCGAGATCGTCGGCGCGCTCGAACACGACGATGCGATCGATACCGGCCTGTTTCAGCTTCGCGGCGGTGATGAGGCCGCCAAGGCCGGCGCCGATAATCGCCACATCATAGCTGCGTGATGCATCGGGCTTGCTTGCAGTATTCATGGCTCTGCCCCTGTCGCTCAAAGCACCGGATCGGTCGGACGGCGGCTGGTGCCATGCAGCATCTGCTGCCGCAGCTCATGGCCATCCAGATAGGCAACCTCGCCCTTGATGAGACCGTCCTCGAAATAGATCCACACCGTCATCGGCAGGCACAATGTCTTGCCTGACGTCGGCATGCCGAAGAACGTGCCCGTCGGCGTGCCATAGAAATAGCCGTTGCCCACCATGAGATCGTCCGACACCACCCAGCGGTGCGGAAAGAAACCTTGCCCCTGAAAGGTCGTCAGGCGCACACGATAGAACTCGCGCATGGCTTCGTAGCCACGCACTTCGAGGCCCGTCGCATACATGATCTGAAACGGATCGTTGCGCGTCATGGTCTCCATCGTGGCATCGAGATCCCCCGACCATTCGGCGCTGGTGTGGGCGAGCATCATCTGCCAATTGTGCCGCGCCGCAGCACCACCCGCCCAATGGATCTCCTCCGAATAATCGAAGGGCGCGGCGCGTTCGGCGATCTGCGACGCATCGAGGCTGAGCATGTTTCTCTCCCTTTATCCCGCCAACGCCTTGAGCCGTGCGGCGGGATGCCTGACTGTGCCGGCTGGCCGATAGCGTTGCAAATTTATGTTCATGTTGATTATTATTTCCGGCGTGAATATGAGGCAGACCCATGCGCAACATGAACATGCTCGACCTCAACCTGTTGCGGGTGTTCGAAGCCTTGATGCGCGAGCAGAATGTCTCGCTGGCGGCCGAGCGGCTCAACCTCACCCAACCGGCGGTTTCCAATGCCCTCAACCGCTTGCGGGCAGTGTTCGAAGACCAGCTTTTCGTGCGCACGCGCAACGGCATGGAACCGACGCCTGTGGCCCTGGCCCTCTATGATCCGATCGAACATGGGCTGGCATCGATCCGCTCGGCGCTGTCGGAAGGTCTTGTCTTCGACCCCGCGACGTCGCAGCGCAATTTCACCATCATCACCACCGATGTCGGCGAACTCACCTATGTGGCGCAGCTTCTGCGCCACTTGCGGCAAGAGGCACCGCATATCGATCTGGAAGTGATGGAGGCCTCGCGCGAAGAATATGAGAAGCTGCTCGACAGCGGCAAAGCCGACTTCGCCCTCGGCCGCTTCAAGATCAGCGATTCCTTTCGCTGCGAATTGATCGGGTCCTGCATCTATGTGGCGGTGATGTGCAGCACCTATGCGCGCAAGCACGGCATCGAACAGGGCAGTACCATTCCCTACGACACGTTCCTCGATTTCGCCCATGTCGATGTGATGCCCAGAGGCGCAACGGCCAATCCGATCGCGCCGGCACTGGGCCGCGATGCCGCACGCCGCCGGATCGCGCTCACCATTCCGCATACGTCGGTGCTCTCCGGCTTGCTGCCGGACACCGAACTGGTGGCGACGGTGCCGCAACCGGCGGTGACAAGCCTGTGCCGCAGCGGCGCGCTGACCTGGGCCTATCTGTCGTTTGAAACCGAGATCACGCAATTGTTCATGGGCTGGCACAAGCGCCAGGACAGCGACAAAGGCCATATCTGGATTCGCGACAAGCTGCGAGCGATCAATGTAAATGGATAGCCGATCGTCCATGGACGATCGGCGCACGAAATCCATTGTCGCAATCCATCGCTATTGCAGGCGCCCGCGCGAAGTCTCGCGCAGCGACAGCACCGTTGCCGTGGTGAACAGAGCGATGGCGACGACATAATAAGCCGGAGCCGTGGACGAGCCCGTCTTGTCGATCAGGATCGTCGAGATGAACGGCGCGAAGCCGCCGAACACCGTCACCGCGATCGCCGAGGATATGCCGACCATGGTGGCGCGCTGTTCGGTCGGAAACAGTTCTGAAATGATGGCGGGGCCGACACCGGCGATCATCGCCGTGAAGACCGACATGACGATCTGCAAGAGAACGATGGTCTGAAACCCCGGCGCGCTGGCGATAATGCCATAGAAGGGAATGGGCAGCAGGATGAATGCCGCGGCGCCCATGCCGAACACCGGGCGGCGACCCAGCCGATCGGAGATCGCGCCGAAGACCGGGATCAGGAACACGCCGATCATGGTGCTGATCGATGTCGACCATAGCGCCTCGCGGGCGGAAAGACCGCCATAGCGCTGCGTGTAAGTGGTCATATAGACCATCACAGCGAAACTGGTGACCGACCACAAAGCCACGACGCCCACCGACTGGAAGGCGGCGAAAAGGGACGAGCCTTGGCTCGCCGCCGCTTGCGGCGCAGCGCCTTTATGGGAGTTCTTAAACTTCGGCGTCTCTTCCACATTGCGGCGCATGTAGAGCGCGACGACGGCGAGCAGACCGCCGAGCAGGAAGGGGATGCGCCAACCCCACTCTTCCATCTGCGCCGGCGTCAGAACGGAGGAAATCGTCGCCACCGTCGCCACACCCAGCAACAGGCCGCCATAGGTGCCGACCTGATGAAAGCTGGCGAACAGGCCGCGCTTGGACTCCGGCGCCCATTCGATGAGATAGGCGGCGGCGCCACCAAACTCCGCGCCCGCCGACAGGCCCTGCGCTAGACGCGCCAGCAGAATGATGGCCGGCGCAGCAAGGCCGATGGTGGCATAGGTCGGCGAAATGCCGATCAGAACGGACGCGCCCGCCATCAAGAACATCGCGAACAGCAAGACGAATCGCCGGCCCTTTACGTCAGCCATACGACCGAAGATGACCGCGCCGAGCGGGCGCGCGACGAAGCCCGCGCCGAAGGCGGCGAAGGTGGCGAGCAGAGCCGCCGTTTCATGGGTCGCGGGAAAGAAGTTCTTGGCGATATAGGCGACGAGGAAGCCATAGACGACGAAGTCATACCATTCGAGAATATTACCGAGACTGGCGATGGCCACCGAGCGCCGTGCCTTGGATGGCACAGGCGTCGATTGATAGTGGACCGAAACCTGATCTTGAGCGCTCACCGGCGTCCCCCCTCTGTCTTCCTCGCCTGCCGGCTGTTGCCGCATGTTCGAGACGGCGCCCTGCCACGCCGTTGACAGATTGGTGCCGTCGCCGGGCACGACAGGCAAATTCAGATTTCGGATAGATCAAATCGGTGGCGTGAATTTTGGTGCCGTGTCCCTGGCCGGCATTCATGAGCGCGACGGAGCCCGCGCCCCTCCTGCGAAGCAATGACAAATGACCCTTTGGCGCGTTGACTCAGAGAATTTGATGTAACTATATAACATATCATTCTTGAGGCAACCGGGGCAAAAATGGCTAGGGAAAAGCGGGTAGAATCAAACAAGATCAATGAAATAGGCGTGCTTTCGGCAGTCTTCGTCCAAATCTTCACCGTCGGCGATGCGGTCGCGCAGACTCGCGATGACACGGTTCTTCTCGACCCCATCACGGTGACGGGAACGGGGCCTGCCAGCGCATCGGGGCAGCCGTTCTTCGTTCAGCAGCAACGCTTCCTGCGCCGCCCGGGCGCGGAAGCCGTCGTGTCCGTCGCCGACCAAAACACCGGCAAGAAAGCCGATCTCGGCGACGTTCTGGTGCGCACGCCCGGCGTCTTCATGAGCGACAACGGCAATTTCATTTCGATCCGCGGCAGCGATATTTCGACGGATGGTTCGCGCAACGGTCGCGGCATCCGCGCTTTCATCGACGGCTTCCCGTTGGGACGGACCGAAGCAGGCTTCACCAATCCACTGATCGATCTTCTGGCCACCGACTATATCGAGCTCTATCGCGGCGGAAACAGTCTGCGTTATGGCGCGATCGCCACGGGCGGCGCGATGAATTTCGTCTCCAAGACCGGCCGCACGGCGCCGGGACAGGCCATCAGCGTGATGGGCGGCGGTTTCGGCACGCTACAAACCCAGTTCGAGACCGGCGCCAGCAAGGACAATCTCGATTGGTATCTGCAAGGCAATGTCTTCAAGAGCGATGGCTTCCGGCAGCATACGCATGAAGGCAACTATCGGTTCAGCGGCAATGTCGGCTGGCGGCCGAGCGAAGATCTGGACTCACGCACCTTCTTCGCCATGGGCCGCACCGATCGCGATCTCGCCGAACCCATTCCGCTGAGCCAATTGCGCCAGAACCGCCGCAGCGCGCCGGCCAATTCCTATCTCTTCAACGAGCGGCTGAATTTCACCTATCAGCGCATCGCCAATCGCACGACCATTCGGCGTGGCGACACCAACTACGAATTCGGAGCGCATTTCCTCAACACGGCGCTCGATCATCTGCCATCACCTTTCGCCGGCATCATCGACTACAAATGGCAGGAAGGCGGCCTGTCCGGGCGCGTCGAACACAAGACCGATCTCGCTGGCTTGCCGACCGAGTTCGTTGGCGGCGTGCGTGTCGGCTATACGAGCGGCGCTTTCGATCGCTATCGCCACGCCAATGCCGGCACGACCAAGGCGCGGCAGATCTACGATTGGGCGTTCTCGTCCTGGCTCGTCGAAAGCTATGGCGAAGCGGCCGTCGAAGTGCTGCCGAAGGTGCGCGTGTTCACCGGCTTGCAGGGCGTGTTCACGACGCGCACGCTGCGCGACGACTATCGTGGCGGCGCGGTTGCGGCCTTGGGGCCGACTTCTCCGGGTGGACCGCAGCCGGGCCGTGTCGCCGGCCTGCTCAACTATGACCGCTCCTATCAGGCGGCCAATCCGAAGATCGGCCTCAACTGGGAATATCGGCCCGATCATTTCCTCTTCGCCAATGTCTCGCGCAGCTTCGAAGTGCCTGGCGGCGCCGATCTCAGCAATGTGCTGGAGGCGCAGGGGCGAACGGGCATCGCTCTGCCGCCGGTGCAGCCGCAGTCTGCCTGGACCTGGGAAGCTGGCATGCGCGGCGGCTGGGAGCGCTTCAAATATGACATCACCGCCTATCACATGCGTCTGCGCAACGAGATCCTGACGCGTTGCGCCAGCGAGATCGCGGCCGCCTGCACGACGACGATCGCCTTCAACGCCGATCGTACCGTTCACAACGGATTGGAAATCGGGCTCAAGACGATTCCCTTCTTCGATCTGTTGCAGCCCGACGATCGCGTGTTCGCCAACCTGGTGTGGAACTTTTCCGACTTCCGCTTCGACAACGACCGGCGCTTCGGCAACAACCGGCTGCCCGTCATTCCGCGGCACACGCTGTTTGGCGAAGTCGGCTATGAACATCCGCTTGGCTATTACGCTTCGGTCAACCTACGCCATCAAAGTGCACGGCTTTCGACCTTCGACGGCTCAGGCGGACCGGCTTTTCTCATTCCCGCCTACAGCCTTCTCGGCGCCAAAATCGGCTGGCGATCGCCCGATAAAACGTGGTCCTTCTATATCGAAGGCCGCAACCTGACGAACGTCGCCTATGTGTCCGAATTCTCGGCCACGCCGACCGTGCCGGTGACGCAACAAGGACCGGCGTTGGTGCGCAGCACATCGCCGCAGGTACGCCCGGGTGAGGGCCGCGCCATCTATGCTGGCATGACGGTGAGGTTCTGACATGCAACCTCTCGCCACCTTTCGGCAGATGCTGGGCTTCTGTCTGGCTGTCGTGCTCAGCACCTTACCTCTTTGCGCGCAGGAGAAGCCGCCCGTGCGCATCCGCGTGCTGACGGTCGATTTCGTTCTGCCCGGCAAATTCGAACGCCTGAACGCACTCGCCCAATCGGCGGACCAGAGGTTCGATCACACCTATGTGGAAACAGCGCCGCCCGCGCCCGCCGCATTGATGGAGGGGGCCGATCTCGTCATTCTCGATACGCCTCGCCCGATGGACATGGCTAAACTGCAAACGCGACTGGCGGGCGAGTTGAAGACGACGCGCGTGCCGTGGCTGCGCGTCGGCGGCGGGCCGCCGATCTTCGGCAATCTGGCACCCGAACATGCGCGGGCGCTGATCACCTATTATGCCAGCGGCGGCGAGGCCAATCTCAAAAACTTCTTCGCCTATGCGGCGGCGATGCTGCGGGGTGGCGACGTCTCGACGATCCCCGCGCCGCGACCGCTGCCGGCAACCGGTTTCTATCACCCGAAGGCGCCGAGGCCGTTCGCGACCGTGGACGACTATCTGCGCTGGCTCGACGACAACGGCCCGCGCAATGCACCACGGATCGGCATCGCCATCCATTCCGGATTGATCGCCGCCATGGAGACGAAGGTCGTCGATACAATGGTCGAAGCGGCCACGGCACGTGGCCTAGCACCTATCGTCTTCTGGTTCGATGCCGCCGATCCGACGGGCCTGGAGAAAGTGCTGAAGCCGGCGCAGGCCACGGCGCTCATCATCGCTACGCATCTGCAGAACGGCCCGGCCCGCGCGGCCGAATTCGCCAGGCTCAACATGCCCGTGATGCAAGCGATCTCCCATCGCGATGGATCGATCGCCGACTGGCGAAGCAAGCAGCAGGGCATGGCCATGCCGCTCGTGGCACCCTTCCTAGCGGTTCCCGAAACCTGGGGCGTCAGCGATCCGATCGTCACCGATGCGGTCGAGAAAGGCGAACCGACGCCCATCCCCGAGCAGATCGATCTGCTGATGGCGAAGGCGGCGCGTCTGGCGGCCCTCAAAACACGGTCGAATGCCGACAAGCAGCTCGCGCTGATGTTTTGGAACTATCCGCCGGGCGAGAAAAACTTGTCCGCCTCCAATCTCAACGCGCCGCGCAGCCTGGCCCAACTGACGGTGGCCCTGGCGGCGGCGGGCTATCGCGTGCCGGCCACGTCCGAACAGACCCTGATCGAAGCGGCGCAGAGCATGCTGGGCGCCGTCTATCATCGCGAGCGCTTGCAGGGCTTGCTGGCCAAGGATCTCGCCGAGCGCTTTTCCCTCGCGGCCTATCAAGCCTGGTTCGACCGCCTGCCGGCCGAGCGCAAGACAGAAATCACCGAGGCCTGGGGGCCCCCGGAGCGGTATGAGGGCTTGATCGAGGAGAATGGCGAGCGCTTCTTCATCATTCCGCGTTTGCGCCTCGGCCATCTCGTCATCCTGCCGCAACTGCCGCGCAGCGGCGAACCCGGCCGCGACTATCACGATGGCAAAAAGCCGCCGGGACATGGGTATCTCGCGGCCTATCGCTTCCTGCAGGACAGCAACATCGATGCCCTGATCCACTTCGGCACCCATGGGACGCAGGAATGGACACCCGGCAAGGATCGCGGCTTGGCGGCGAGCGATTATCCGATGCTCGCAGTCGGCGACATCCCCGTCTTCTATCCCTACATTCAGGACAATATCGCCGAGGCCATTCAAGCGAAGCGGCGCGGCCGCGCGGTGACGATCAGCCATCAGACGCCGCCATTCGCGCCGGCAGGCCTGTTCGACGAACTGCGGGACATGCACGCCAAGGTGCATGAATATGTGCAGCTGGACGACGGCGCCGTGCGTGAGCGGACGCAAGCCGAACTCCGCCGACTCGCCGTCGCCACCAACATGCATCGGGACATGGGCTGGAGCGAAGTGGCGATTGACAAGGATTTTCCGGCCTTTCTCTCAGCCCTGCACGATCATCTGCATGCTTTGGCCGCCCATGCCATGCCACTTGGATTGCACACGTTCGGCACGCCCGCGGCAGCGGAACACCGTCTGTCGACGGTGATGCAGCAGCTTGGCGAGCCCTTCTACAAACGGGTCGGCGCCGAGCCGGATGAATTCTTCGCGCGCGATTTCAGCACGCTGAAGGAGACAGAACCCTATAGGTTCCTGACGCGTTTCCTGCGTGATGGCAACGATCCCTCAACCATCGCGGACAACGAGCTGCGCGCCCTGATCGAACGCGCTGTCGCGCTCGACCGACATCTCGCCGAACCCGGCGAGATCGAAGCCTTGTTGCAAGGCCTGTCGGGCGGCTTCGTGCAACCCGGTGCCGGCGGCGATCCGATCCGCAATCCGGATGTGGCGAGCGGACGCAATCTCTTCGCGTTCGAAGCCGACAAAGTGCCGACGCAAGCGGCCTTCGAAGCCGGCGCCAAGGCCTATGAACAGCTTGTCGAGGCCTATCGCGCGGAACATGCGGGCGAGCGGCCCCAAAAACTCGCCTTCAGCCTGTGGGCCGGCGAGACGACCCGCCATCTCGGCATCGTCGAAAGCCAGATCCTGCATGCCTTAGGCTTGAAGCCCCTGTGGAACAGCGGCGGCAAGCTCACCAGTCTTATGATCGTGCCACGCGAACAGCTCGGCCGGGCCCGCGTCGATGTCGTTCTTCAAGTCACGAGCGTCTATCGCGATCAATTCGATGTCTTCATGCGCATGCTGTCGGGCGCCATCGATCAGCTTGCTGTTCTCGATGAGCCCGACAATGCGGTCTTCCACAACAGCCGCCGCATCGGCGACAATCTCCTGGCGCAGGGCAAAAGCGAGCCGGAAGCGAGGCGCTTGGCCGCTCTGCGCATCTTCAGCAACGAGCCCGGTGACTATGGCACGGGCCTGCCGAACATGACGCTGAAATCGACCGGCTGGGAGAATGAAAAGCCTTTGGCCGAGGCCTTTCTGGCGCGCACCCAATATGCCTATGGCGCGGCGGACTGGGGCACGACGGCAGCGGGCGTCAATCTGTTCGCCGAACAGCTCAAGGGCGTGCAGGCGGCGGTGTTGTCGCGCTCGTCCAGGCTGCATGGCCTATTGTCGACCGATCATCCGTTCGAATATCTCGGCGGCCTGTCGCTGGCGGTGCGTCATCTTGGTGGCGCCGGTCCCTCGCTCTATATCGCCGATCTGCGCCAGGCCGAGAGCCGCGTTACGCCCGTGGCGCGGTTCCTCTCCGATGAAATCCGCGCGCGCTATGTCAATCCGCATTGGATTGGCGGCATGCAGAAGGAGGGCTATGCTGGCACGCTCGAACTCTTGAACGCGGTCAACAATTTCTGGGGCTGGCAGGTCACCGATCCCGCGCAGGTACGCGCCGATCAATGGCAGGAGTTCCACGAAACCTATGTGATGGATAAGCGCCGGCTGGGGTTGAACGCATGGTTCGCCGCGACCAATCCCACCGCGCAGACGCAGATCATCGAACGCATGGTCGAGGCCGTTCGCAAGGGCTATTGGGACGCCTCGCCGCAAACCCGACGCGAGCTGAACGAGCGTTTGCAACAGCTTGCCGTGCAACACAATGCGGCCATCACCGAGCCGGTGACGCGGGACTATCTGGCATCGGCAGATTCGGGGTTTGGCAACGACGCACCAGCATCAACCGCAACCACTCCATCGGCTGAAACCGCCGCGGGCGAACAGGTTCGCGGCCAGACTTTGGAGAAAGTCTCTCCAACGGGCGGAACGCAAACCAACTTCGTGTTGTACGCCGCCCTCTTTCTCGTTTTGACCGTCCTGGCCGGCGCGCTGCTGCACATGCTCGCCCATATCAGAACTCACCCCAGAACCTTGCCACGGTAACTCGTCCATGAATGCGCTCGAACACAGCCTCTTTGAAGTTTCGAAACTGTTTCTGATGCCAGTCCTCGTCTTGATCGCGCTCTCGCTCGTCTATGCGCTGACGATGCTCGGCGCGTTCCTGGCCGAATCCCTCTTGCGGATGCGTGGCAGCTATCGCTCCCGCCTCCTGCATCATGCGGAGGCGAGCGGCGCGGCCAGTGCCGATCTCGAACTGTGGATCATGAAGCAGCTCGAATGGCTACGCATCGTCGCGCGCTGCGCGCCGATGCTGGGACTGGTGGCGACGATGATTCCGATGGGGCCGGCGCTGTTGGCGCTGACGACCAACGACAGCCGCTCGATCAGCGAGAATCTCGTCGTCGCCTTCTCGGCCGTCATCCTGGCGCTCGTCAGCGCGGCGATCGCCTTCTTCGTGCTCTCGATCAAGCGGCGATGGTTTCTCCAGGAGCTGCGCGCCATCGAACGTCAGCGAGGCGCGTGATGCGTTTCCTCACCGAAGACGATTCGGACGATCCCTTGCTCTCGGTCGTCAATCTCATCGACCTGTTTCTCGTCGTCATCGCCATTCTGCTGGTCATCGTCATGACCAATCCGCTGAACCCCTTTTCAGCCCAGAAAGTCGTGGTGGTCGAAAATCCCGGCGAGGCCAACATGACCATGATCGTCAAGGATGGTCAGGAACTGACGAAATATACGACCAGCGGCGAAATCGGCGAGGGCCGCGGCGTGCGCGCCGGCATCACCTACCGGCTGCCGGACGGGCGCATGATCTACGTGCCCGAAGGCAAATAGCCTCGGCGCAGGGATACAACTCAAGATTGTTCGGTTAATTTGGTGGAGCCAGACGGAATCGAACCGACGACCTCTTCAATGCCATTGAAGCGCTCTCCCAACTGAGCTATGGCCCCACGCCGCAAACCGGCCTTCCGGCGGTTGCGAATACACGATCCATTGGGACGGACCGGGCGCTGGCGCCACCCTCCCGGGCGGCGCGGCGCGTGTATAGGTCAGCTTCACAAGTGTTGCAAGCCGACGACAAAGAAAATTCTCAGCTTTCTTCGTCGTTCTCGATATCGCCGTCGATCAGGCCGGAAACATCGTCGTTATCTTCCTCTTCTTCCTCGAGGAAAGTCTCGTCGTCGTTGCCGCTATCGTCGTCTTCGATCTCGATATCGTCGTCCGAGGCGCCCGTAGCCTTGGCCTCGGCCGCATCGGCGTCCTCCAGGGAGACCAATTCGACATTGGCCGTATCCTGCTCGGTCTCGTCATCGGCCTCGGCCCGGCGCGCCGGTGCGGCCCGCGTTGCCACGGCCACCGCCTGGAAGACGGTACCGCACTTCGGGCAGACGATCGGGTCGCGGTTCAGATCGAAAAACTTCGTGCCGCAGCTCTGGCACTGGCGCTTGCCGCCAAGTTCCGGTTTCGCCACTTGTCAAAACCTCTTGCAATTCTAGGGGGAACCGCCGCGCCGCGGGCGGAACACCGAAACAAATTCCGGACGCTCCCGTTAGTGGGCTGTCGCGCCCCTGTCAAATGGGAAGTTAGCGGCTGGCCGTAATAATGACAGGGGCTGTTCGCACATGGTAGGAGCGCCCCGCGCGGATCGTTCCGTGCCCTTTAGATTCCCACAAGTTATCCGCATTTTCGAGGATCCGATGGCCGCCGCCTCCCACGCCCATTCCGCCCCTGTTCCGCTGACGGCGGCCGCCGCCGGCCCCTTGCGCGGGCATCTGCGTGCCCCCGGCGACAAGTCGATTTCCCATCGCGCCCTGATCCTGGGCCTTCTGGCGGTCGGCCGGACGACCATTGAGGGCCTGCTGGAGGGCGATGACGTGCTGCGCACCGCCGCCGCCTGCCGGGCGCTGGGCGCCAAGGTGGAGCGGACCGGCCCCGGCCGCTGGACCGTCGACGGGGCGGGCCTCGGCACCCTGCAGACGCCGCCCGACGTGCTCGATTTCGGCAATGCCGGCACCGGCACAAGGCTGATGATGGGGGTAGTGGCCGGCCATCCGATCGAAGCGACCTTCGACGGCGACGCCTCCCTGCGCAAACGGCCGATGCGCCGCATTCTCGACCCGCTGACGCTGATGGGGGCCCAGGTGGTGACGGAGAGCGAGGGCGGGCGCTGCCCGGTGGTGCTGCGCGGCACCGGCGATCCGGCGCCGCTCGACTACCGCACCCCGGTCCCTTCGGCCCAGCTCAAGTCTGCCATTCTGCTCGCCGGGCTCAATTCGCCGGGCCGCACCACGGTGATCGAGACCGAGGCCTCGCGCGACCATACCGAGAAAATGCTGGCCTATTTCGGCGCCGACATCGCGTCGGAGCCCGATGGCGAACATGGCCGCAAGATCGTTCTCAACGGCCGGCCGGAGCTGAAGGCGCGCGACGTGATCGTGCCGGCCGATCCCTCCTCCGCCGCCTTCGCCTTGACGGCGGCGCTCTTGGTGCCGGGCTCCGATGTGACCATCGAGGGCATGATGATGAACCCGCTGCGCATCGGCCTGCTCACCACCTTGCAGGAGATGGACGCGCGCATCGATGTCCTCAATCCGCGCATCGAAGGCGGCGAGGACGTGGCGGACCTCAGGGTGCGCACGTCACAGCTCAAGGGCGTCGACGTGCCGGCGGCGCGCGCGCCGGCGATGATCGATGAATATCCGATCCTGGCGGTGGCGGCGGCTTTCGCTCAAGGCGAGACACGCATGCGCGGCCTGGCCGAACTGCGCGTGAAGGAATCCGATCGTCTGGCGGCGGTGGCCGATGGCCTCATCGCCGCCGGCGTCACCTGCCGCATCGAGGGCGATGACCTCATCGTCACCGGCGGACAGGTCCGCGGCGGCGGCACGGTGAAGACCCATCTCGACCATCGCATCGCCATGAGCTTCCTGGTGATGGGCCTCGCCTCGCAACAGCCGATGACCATCGACGACGCGGCAATGATCGCCACGAGCTTCCCGACCTTCCAGCCGGAGATGGAGCGGCTCGGCGCGAAGTTCAGCGTGTAATGGGATGTTGAAGAAGCTCACGGTGTCATTCCCGACGCGCGAAGCGCGGGCGGGAATCCAGAGCAGCCGGTAAAGCGTTGCATCATCGCTGCGAGCAACATTCACCCACTCGCTCTGGATCCCCGCTCAGCCGCTGCGCGGCTGTCGGGGATGACACTGAGGGTTTGAGCGCAGCGACGAAGCAATCCAGGGCATGTGGTAGGATATCAAGAAAGGGCTGCGACGCAGGCCGATCTGTCTATCGCTGTACACCTTGACTCCTGGCTTGCTTCGCAACGCTCGCAATGACGGCGAGGTTCTACTTCGACCGCTCCCGCTCGATCAGCGCCAGCACCGACGCCAAGCGATCCTTCACCGGCTTGGGCGCATCGATGATGTCGGCGACGACTTTCTGCACCTCCTCGCCCGACACCGGATTGATGTCGAGATTCATCTTCTGCGCTTCTTCGAGAAAGGCCGGCAGTTTCATCGTCGCCTCGAAGGCGGCGCGCAAAGCCTTGACCCGCTCCGCCGGCACCTGCGGCGAGGTGAAGAAGGGACGGCCGATCACCGTCGGCGCCGACAGCAGACGCATGGCCTGACGATCGATGTCGTTGGTGGCGAGGTCCATCATCAATGGCACGTCGGGCAGATCGGAGGCTTTCTTCAAACCGACCTGCACGAGAAGATTGATCTTCTTGTCGCGAATCCAGTCGGGCCGCGTTGCCTTCCACGATGCCCAGGAATTGGAACCACGGCCGGCGACCTCGCCCTTTTCCATGGCGAGATTGACCTCGTTGCCGCCGGGATAGCCGAGGATGATCTTGAACTTGGTACCCACCATGGTGTTGAGCACCTGCGGATATTGCGCCGACGTGTTGTAGCCGGTGGCGCCCATGGTCGATTCGACCTTGCGGGCATCCTCGATGGTCTTGATCGGCGAGGTGTACCAGGTGGAGACGACATTGTTCTCGACGATCGGATTGCCGATGTAGATCAACTCGCGGCTGTCGAATTTGACGCCGCTGTCGCCGAGCGCCTGTTCGAGCGCGATCGACTGATCGGCGATGCCCAGCGCCGTGCCGTCCTTGGGGGCGACGCCGTGGATATAGGCGGCGGCGATGCGGCTGCCGGCGCCGGTCATGTTCTTAGGCACCAGCTTGGGCTTGCCGGGGATCTGATCGCCGAGATAGCGGGCGAGCAGCCTTGCATAGGCGTCATAGCCGCCGCCGACCGTGAAGCCGATGATCAGGTCGATATTGTTCTTGGAGCGGTAGAACTGTTCGACCGCATCCTGCGCCCGCGCGGGGCTGCCAGCGGCGGCGAAGGCGGCCAAAAGCCCGACGGCGGTCCATCCAGACCGTTTTGCAGACCGTTTTCCAAACGAAATCCGAGGCAATTCATTGCGATTCACGGGGCGTTCCCTTTCCCTGGCGGCCTTGTCTCGGCCTGTTTCCAGACCCAGACATAGCCTCAGGCGGCGCCCCTTGAAAGCCAGCCCGACCGCTGCGGCGGCGGTTGGCGACCTTTTTCCCGCCCTTGACCGTCCCCACCTTATGACTGATAGCTCTAGGAACTGTCTTTAAATGGCCAAGCCCGCGTCTCGTTTGAGAGCCTTGGACGATACAGAGGTCATAGAATGAGCGAGACGTTGGCGTGGCTGTCTTCGATCGAAGAAGTGGTCGAGGACGCCAAGGCCGGGAAAATGTTCATCCTGGTCGACGACGAGGGGCGTGAGAACGAGGGCGACCTCGTCATTCCCGCCGAGATGGCCACCGCCGAGGCGGTCAATTTCATGGCCAAGCACGGCCGCGGGCTGATCTGCCTGTCGATGACCCAGGACCGGGTGGAAGAACTCGGCCTGCATCTGATGTCGCAGAAGAACCAGACGCTGCACCACACGGCCTTTACCGTGTCGATCGAGGCGCGCGAAGGCGTCACCACCGGCATTTCGGCTGCCGACCGCGCCCAGACCATCGCGGTTGCCATCGACCCGAAGAAAGGCCGCCGCGACATCGTCACCCCGGGCCACGTTTTCCCGCTCGTCGCCAAGGAAGGCGGCGTGCTGGTGCGTGCCGGCCACACCGAAGCCGCTGTCGACATTTCACGTCTGGCGGGCCTCAACCCAGCCGGCGTCATCTGCGAGATCATGAACGACGATGGCACGATGGCGCGCATGCCCGACCTCGTGCAGTTCGCGCAATTGCATGGGCTGAAGATCGCCACGATCGCCGATCTCATCGCCTATCGCCGGCGCAACGAGCGCCTGATCAACATGATCTCGGAATCGAAGATCAACAGCCGCTACGGCGGCGAGTTCAAGATCCGCGTCTATTCCAACTCGGTCGAATATGCCGAGCACATCGCGCTGATCCGCGGCGACATCTCCGGCGACGAGCCGGTGCTGGTACGCATGCATCAGGCGAGCATCCTCTCCGACAGCCTGGGCGACATCGGGCCGCCGGAAATGGTCGGCGGCACGTTGCGCGCGCGCAGCGGCGAACTGGCCGGCTCGATGCGCATGATCGCCGAAGCCGATCGCGGCGTCGTCATCTTCATTCGCGAGACGGCGCCGACCTTCATCAGCCGTGCGCTGAAAGAGCGCGAGGGCCAGGCGCGAGGGCCGGTGTCGGAACTGCGCCAATATGGCCTGGGCGCGCAGATCCTGCTCGATCTCGGGTTGAAGAACATCATTCTGCTCTCCAACACCCAGCATAATATCGTCGGTCTCGACGGCTATGGCTTGACAGTGGTCGGCCAGTTGCCGATCAAGGAGAGCACCAACAAAGGGTGATCCGGCAACGGACATCCCGCGAAGGTTCAACGAGCCGGCGACAACAGCCGGCCGCTCAATTCATTAGGGAAGCCGGACCATAACCGGCGCGGAAACGCGAAGAGGACGCTGGATGACAATCGCGACGACAGACCGTCGTAGGATTGAGCTCGCCGGTATTGATATCGAGCTGGCTCTGCATGGCCAAGGCCGACCGCTGCTGCTTCTCTCAAGCGAAGAGCAGCTTGAACAGGATTTGCCCCTCATTACCGATCTCGCCCGACGCCATCAGGTGATCGTGCCCTCGGCGCCGGGGTTCGGGCGTTCGGATCGACCGGACTGGATCAGCAATCCTGACGACATCGCCTATCTCTATCTGGAACTTCTCGACAAGCTGGATTTGAGCGGCATCGCCGCCGTCGGCTTTTCGCTCGGCGGCTGGATCGCCACTGAGATGGCGACCAAGAGCCCCACGGCCTTTTCCAAGCTGGCACTCGTCAGCGCCTATGGCATCAAATTCGGCGGGCCCTATGACGTCGACATTCAGGACATATGGACGTCGCATCCCGACAAGGTGACAGCGTGGAAATGGCACGATGCCAACAAGGGCAAGCGCGATTTCCTCAGCATGGACGACGAGGCACTGGGCGTCGTCGCGCGCAATACCGAGAGTTTCGCGCGCTTCTGCTGGGATCCCTACATGCACAATCCCAAGCTGAAACGGCGGCTGCATCGCATCAAGGCCCCGACCCTGGTGATCTGGGGCGAGAACGACGGCCTGACGTCACCGGTCTATGGCAAGGCCTACGCGGATCTTATTCCCGGCGCGAGGTTCGAAAGCATCGCCGCCGCCGGCCACTATCCGCATGTCGAACAGCCGGACGCCTTCGGCAAAATCCTTCACCCATTCCTCGACTGAACAGCGCCGCGAGAAAGGTCCGTCCTTATGTACGCCTGGCACTTCACCGAAATGCCCTATCCGCATCTGCCGCCGCTCGAGACCTTGAGCACCATGCGTGTCTCGCTGGCGAGCAAGCATTACGATCCCCGCCTCGGCGCCGATCTCTACAACCGCTATTTCGACGAATATATGATCGCCGACGATCTCGGCCTCAATCTGCTGCTCAACGAACATCATCAGACCGCCACGTGTATCGATGTGGCGGCGCCTTTGTCGGCGGCGATCCTGGCGCGGCAAACGCGCAAGGGACGCATCTGCATTCTCGGCAATCCGATCGCCAATCGCGGCGACCCGATCCGCATCGCCGAGGAGATGGCGATGATCGATTGCATTTCACGCGGCCGGCTCGATGTCGGTTTCGTGCGCGGCGTGCCGTATGAAATCTTCGCCGCCAACACCAATCCGACCCAGACGGTCGAACGGCTGTGGGAAGGCATCGATCTTGTTGCGAAAGCCTGGACCTCGACCGAAGGCCCGTTCAACTTCGAAGGCCGCTTCACCCATAAGCGCGCCATCAATCTGTGGCCGCGTCCCTATCAAACACCGCATCCGGCGATCTGGCTCACCGGATCGAGCGATCTCGACAATATCAAGCGCGCCGCCGCGCGCGGCTTCGTCTTCGCCACCTTCTTGCAGCCGCATGCCAAGGTGAAGTGGATGTTCGACGGCTATCGCTCGGCCTTCCGCGACACGGGCCTGCCTGGCGGAGGTGGCACCGCCTATATGCCTTTGGTTTTCACCGCCGACAGCGATGCGGAAGCGGAAGCCGGTGCCAAGGAACTGACTTGGTATCTCGATGCGAAGTCAGAGCCGCAATACCGCAATCCGCCGGGCTATGTGACGGTGGATTTCAACGTGCAGGCTTTGAAGGGCGCCTTCTCCGGCCGTTCCGAAGCGATGCGCAAACAGTCGATCGAATTCCTCAAGGATCAAGGCGTGCTGATCTACGGCAAGCCCGATGATGTCGCCCAGCAAATCAAGCGGCTCTACGATCTCGTCGGCGGTTTCGATCATCTTTTGATGATGCAGCAGGCCGGCTACATGAGCCATGAGCGCACGGTGAAGAGCATGACGCTCTTCGCCAAAGAAGTTTATCCGCAGATTATCGACCTACCGCGCACCAAACCGCTTAATATTGCGGCGGCCGAATGAAGTCCGGCCAATATGCCACCGTCGATGGCGCGCGCACCCACTATTACGAAGCGGGCGTGCAGCATCGCGGCGTAAGAGCCAGCGTTCTCCTGTTGCATTCGGGCGAATTCGGCGGCTGCGCCGAATTTTCCTGGGAGCACAATATCGAGGCGCTGGCGAGCCGATATCATGTGCTGGCGCCTGACCATCTGGGCTTCGGGCGCACCGACAAGCTTTTCGATTTCGAGAACATGATGGCGCGCCGCATCCGCCATATCCAGCGCTTCATCGAGATCATGGGCACGGGGCCGGTGCATGTGATGGGCAGTTCGATGTCGGGCGGCCTCTGCCTGATGGTGGCGGCACGCGAGACGCCCGACTGGCCGCTCCTCTCCGTCACCTGTTGTTCGGGCGGCGGTGTTGCACCCGACAACGAAGCGCGGAAAGTGTTGAACTCCTACGACGGGAGCAAGGAACACATGCGCCGCATCATCGAGGTGATGTTCGTCGATCCGAAATGGGCCGCCGATGACGCCTATATCGATCGTCGCGTCGCCATGGCCAATGCAACCGGCGCGTGGGAGGCCATCGCCGCGGCCCGCTTCAAGGCGCCGTTTCACCAGCGAAGCGGCGTTTCTCCGGAACGCGATGCGCTCGATTACGCGCGCATCAGCATCCCTGTCTTGGTCTTCGCGGGGCGCCGCGATCCGCTGCGCAACCCTGGCTATACGGATGATTTCGTGCCGAAAATGCCCCGCGCCGAGCTGCATTTCTTTGAAAACGCCGCTCATATGGGTAATATTGAGTATTCGCACGACTTCAATGCCCGGACGTTGAAATTTCTCGCGCAACAAGAAGGAGCGTGCTAAGGGCGCCGGGAACAAAAACTACGGAATTGTGACCGGTGACCGAACAGTCTGCTCCTTTCGATGTCCGCCTGACCGCCATCCGTTATGCGGCGCAAGATACCAATCTCTACGAGTTCCGCCGCCTCGATGGCGCGCCGATGCCGCCTATCGCGCCGGGCGCTCATATCGACATCCATCTGCCCAACGGCATGATGCGGCAGTATTCGCTGACGACGGCCGAAGGCGATCCGAACGCCTATGTGGTCGGCATCAAGAAGGACCGGGCCAGCCGCGGCGGTTCGAAGTTCATTCACGATCAGCTCAAGGTCGGCACCGTCCTGCAACTGGGCGGCCCGCGCAACAACTTCCCGCTCGATGAGAAAGCTTCTCATACGGTGCTGCTGGCCGGCGGCATCGGCATCACGCCGATCTGGTGCATGGCGCAACGCCTGCAGAAGCTCGGCGCGTCGTGGGAAATGCACTATTCCTGCCGCGAGCGGCCGGAGGTGGCTTTCATCGACGAATTGTCGAAACTGCCGAACGTGAAGCTGCACATCGATGCGGAATCGAACGGCAAGTTCCTCGATATTCCAGGCATCGTCGCGGCGGCCCCGGCCGGCGCGCATTTCTACTGCTGCGGCCCGATCCCCATGCTCAACGCCTATGAAGAGGCGACCAAGAGCCTGCCGGAAGGCCATATGCACATCGAATATTTCACCGCCAAGGAAGCTGCGGCCCTCGACGGTGGCTATAAGGTGCGCCTGGAGCGTTCCGGCCAGGAATTCACCGTGCCGCCGGGCAAGACCCTGCTGCACGTGCTGCGCGACGCCGGCGTTGACGTCAGCTATTCCTGCGAGGAAGGCGTGTGCGGCTCGTGCGAGACCGTGGTGATCTCGGGCACGCCCGACCATCGCGACAACATCCTCACCGAGGCCGAGCGCAAGGCCAGCAAGACCATGATGATCTGCTGCTCGGGGTCGAAGAGCGACCTGCTGGTTCTGGATTTGTAACATCCGCCTCGCTGTCATTCCCGACGGCCGCAGAGCGGCCGGGCGGGAATCCAGAGCAAATGGCAGATTGTTCGGTCAAAATGGCCGAACACAGTAATTTTTCCGGCAAATGTGAAGCGTCGGCTCTGGATTCCCGCTCGCGGCTTAGCCGCGTCGGGAATGACACCAAGAGTGTCGCAAAGCCGCCAAGCGCCGCGCGTGACGGCCCGCGCCGTTTGCTTTAGAAAGCCTCCAAATTATTCGACAGAACAGGGCCTCCACGCCATGACCTATCAATATGCGCCGATGTTTCCGCTGGCCAAGGACCAGACACCCTACCGCAAGATTTCCTCGGAAGGCGTGAAGGTCGAAAAGCTCGGCGACCGGGAAATCCTCACCGTCAGCCGCGAGGCGATGCGCCTGCTCGCCGAACAGGCGATGATCGACATCAACCATCTGCTGCGCCCGGGCCATCTGGCCCAGCTCGCCAAAATCCTCGACGATCCGGAGGCGACCTCGAACGACCGTTTCGTCGCCTATGACCTGTTGAAGAACGCCAATATCGCCGCCGGCGGCGTGCTGCCGATGTGCCAGGACACCGGCACCGCCATCGTCATGGGCAAGAAGGGCCGGCTGGTGTGGACCGAGGGCGAGGACGAAAGCGCTTTGGCCGAAGGCATCCGCGATGCCTATGAGAAGAAGAACCTGCGCTATTCGCAGGTGGCGCCGCTCTCGATGTTCGAGGAGAAGAACACCAAGACCAATCTACCGGCGCAGATCGACATCTACGCCGAGGGCGAGAGCGAATATAAGTTCCTGTTCATGGCCAAGGGCGGCGGCTCGGCCAACAAGACCTTCCTGTTCCAGCAGACGCCGTCCGTGCTGACGCACGACCGGCTGGTGGCTTTCCTCAAGGAAAAGATCCTGACATTAGGCACCGCTGCCTGCCCGCCCTATCATCTCGCCATCGTCATCGGCGGCACGTCGGCGGAATTGAACCTCAAGACCGTGAAGCTCGCCTCCACCCGCTATCTCGACGGCCTGCCGACGAGCGGCGGCGAAGACGGCCATGCCTTCCGCGATCTCGCCCTGGAAGAAGAGATTCACAAGCTGACGCAGAGCCTCGGCGTCGGCGCGCAGTTCGGCGGCAAATATTTCTGCCATGACGTGCGCGTCATCCGCCTGCCGCGCCACGGCGCCTCGCTGCCGATCGGCATGGGCGTGTCCTGCTCGGCCGACCGCCAAGCGACCGGCAAGATCACCAAGGACGGCGTGTTCCTCGAACAGCTCGAACACGATCCGGCGAAGTTCATGCCGCATGTGGACGAAACGAGCCTCGGCGGCGACGTGGTGAAGATCGACCTCAACAAGCCGATGGCCGAGATTCTCGCCACGCTCGATAAGTATCCGATCAAGACCCGGCTCTCGTTGAGCGGCCCGATGATCGTGGCGCGCGACATGGCGCATGCCAAGCTGCGCGAGCTGCTCGATGCCGGCCAACCGCTGCCGGATTATTTCAAGAACCACCCGATCTACTACGCCGGCCCGGCCAAGACGCCGGAGGGCATGCCGTCAGGCTCGTTCGGACCGACGACGGCGGGCCGCATGGATTCCTTCGTCGATCAGTTCCAGGCGGCCGGTGGCTCGATGGTGATGCTGGCCAAAGGCAACCGCTCGGCGGCGGTGCGCGATGCGTGCAAGGCGCACGGCGGCTTCTATCTTGGCTCGATCGGCGGGCCGGCGGCGCGGCTGGCGCAGGACTGCATCAAGAAGGTCGAAACCGTCGCTTATCCGGAACTCGGCATGGAAGCGATCTGGCGCATCGAAGTCGAAGATTTCCCGGCCTTCATCGTCGTCGACAACAAGGGCAACGACTTTTTCAAGGAGCTCAATCTGAGCTGAACGGTCGCAGCCTATAGCGCCACAAGACAAAAGCCGCTGCGATGCAGCGGCTTTTTTGATTCGACCACACGCTCTGGATCCCGGATCACGCTGCGCGTGTCCGGGATGACACCAAGAGCCGCACCTAAACCCGCATCGGCATCAGCACGTAGAGCGCCGAGGCACCATCGCGATCCTGGATCACCGTCGGCGAGCCGGGGTCGGCCAGTTTGAACAGCGCGGTGTCGCTGTCGAGCTGCGAGGTGATGTCGAGCAGATAGCGGGCGTTGAAGCCGATATCGATCGCCGGGGCATCGTAATCGACTTCCAGCTCTTCGACCGCGGAACCGGAATCCGGATTGGTGACCGACAATGTGAGCTTGCCGTCGGTGATGGCGAGCTTCACGGCGCGGCCGCGTTCCGACGAAATGGTCGACACGCGGTCGACGGCCTGAGCGAAGGAGCCGCGCTCGACGGTGAGGCGCTTGTCGTTGTTGGTGGGAATGACGCGTGCGTAATCGGGGAAGGTGCCGTCGATCAGTTTCGAGGTCAGCACCACATTGCCGAAGGTGAAGCGTGCCTTGGTGGTCGACATTTCGATGCCGATCTCACTTTCGCTGTCTTCGATCAATTTCTGCACTTCGGTGACGGCCTTGCGCGGAATGATCACGCCGGGCATGCCGGGCGAGCCCTGCGGCGCCGGCATTTCGACGCGTGCCAGACGATGGCCGTCGGTCGCCACCGCGCGCAGCATGGTATGGCCGCCGGAATCGGTGGTGTGCATGAAAATGCCGTTGAGATAGTAGCGCGTCTCTTCGGTCGAGATGGCGAACTGGGTCTTCTCGATCAGCTTCTTCAGATCGCCGGCCGGCAGAACGAATTTATGGCTGAGATCGCCGGCGTTGAGATCGGGGAAATCGGTCTCCGGCAGCGATTGCAGGGTGAAGCGCGAACGGCCCGAGCGCAAAAGCAACTGGCCGCCTTCGCCGGACTGTTCCAGCGACACCTGGGCGCCGTCGGGCAATTTGCGGACGATGTCGTAGAGGGTGTGGGCCGGCAAGGTCGTGGCACCCGCCTGGCCGACGTCGGCGGCCACGGTTTCGGTGATCTCGAGGTCGAGATCGGTGGCTTTCAGCAGCAGGGAACGGCCGGCCGCCTGCAGCAACACATTGGACAGAATAGGAATCGTGTTGCGCCGCTCGACGACCCTGTGTACATGCCCCAGCGATTTCAGAAGCGCTGCGCGCTCCAGCGTGACCTTCATGGCCGGACCCAATCCCTGATATTCAGCCCAAACAGCTTGTCCCAAAGGGCTGAAATTGTCGCCGTTTGCAAGAGCCGGCGCAAGCGCGCGCGCCGACGGTGTGGATAGCGCGTTGGACTGTCAACAGGTTTCGCTGCGTTGCGGCAGAAGCGTCAATGCTTTACCGGGGCTTAATCCGGACGCCGTAATTTCTCATTGCCGCCGTTTTCCTCGGTCGATCTGCCGTCGATGGACTTAAGGCAGACAGCCGGCGGGGCGGGCGTGGAGTGCAATGCGCGGTATTTTTGGCAGGAAAGAGCCGGTTTTTGACTCGCCGAAGCGGCGAGCCGGGGAATTGCCCGCCGATCCCGCCGATCGGCCGGAGCGGCCTGGCCGCAAAAAGCCGGCCGCGGCGGCGGAGCCGCGCGGCCGCGCGAAGCGCAAAAAAGGCTTTCTCAGCCGCCTGATCGGCGGCAGCGGCGGTGTTGGCGGCAACAGCGCGCCGGCGCCCAAGAAGGGCCGCCGCAAGCGCCGCTCGGCCTTCGGCACGCTCGTCTATCTCGGGCTCATTCTGGGCATCTGGGGCAGCGTCGGCCTCGCCGGGATCATCGCCTATCACGCGGCGCAACTGCCGCCGATCGACCAGCTCGCCGTGCCCAAGCGGCCGCCCAATATCGCCATCCTCAGTGAGGACGGCGTTCTACTAGCCAATCGCGGCGACACCGGCGGCCCGGCGGTGCATCTGCGCGACCTGCCGCCCTATGTGCCCAAAGCTTTCGTCGCCATCGAGGACCGCCGTTTCTACAATCACTGGGGCATCGACATCCTGGGCATTTCGCGCGCGCTCATGCGCAATGCCACCGGCAGCAACAGTATGCAGGGCGGCTCGACGCTGACCCAGCAGCTCGCCAAGAATCTGTTCCTGACCCAGGAACGGACCATGTCGCGCAAGATCCAGGAAGCGATCCTGTCGCTCTGGCTCGAACAGAAATATTCGAAGAACCAGATTCTCGAACTGTATCTGAACCGCGTTTATTTCGGCTCCGGCTCCTATGGCATCGAGGCGGCGGCGCAGAAATATTTCGGCCATGGCGCCCGCCAGCTCACGCTGTCCGAATCCGCCATGCTCGCCGGTTTGATGGTGGCACCGACGCGCCTGGCGCCGAACCGCAACCCGAGCGGTGCGACCGAGCGCGCCGCCAAGGTGATCAACGCCATGGCGCAGGAAAACATGATCACCGACGCGATGGCGAAGATCGCGCTGGCCAAGCCCGCCACGGTGACGCGCGAAGGCGGCGCGGCCTCGATCAATTACGCCGCCGACTTCGTGATGGATATTCTCGACGATACGGTGGGCGCGATCGATCAGGACATCGTCGTCACCACGACGTTGAGTTCGGTGATGCAGTCTTCGGCCGAACGGGCACTGACCGAGGAGATCAACAAGCTCGGCGGCCGCTATGGCGTGTCGCAAGGCGCCGTCGTGTCGATCGATCCGAACGGACAGATCCGCGCTTTGGTCGGCGGACGTAATTATGCCGACAGCCAGTTCAACCGCGCCGTGGCGGCGAAGCGCCAACCGGGCTCGGCCTTCAAACCCTTCGTCTATCTGACGGCGCTCGAACGCGGGCTTTCGCCCGACAGCGTGCGCGATGACGCGCCGATCAACATCAAGGGCTGGCGGCCGTCGAATTCGTCGCGCGAATATTTTGGACCGGTGACGCTGACGCAGGCGCTCGCTCTGTCGCTGAACACGGTGGCGGTGCGCCTCACCCAGGAAGTCGGTCCCAAGGCCGTCGTCGCGACAGCGCAGCGGCTTGGCATCGTCTCGGAGCTGCAGCCGAATGCGTCGATCGCGCTTGGCACATCGGAAGTAACGCCGCTGGAACTGGTGGCCGCCTACGCGCCCTTCGCCAATGGCGGCATTCGCATCCAGCCGCATGTGATCACGCGCGTCAAAACCGCTTCCGGCAAGCTGCTTTATCAACGCAAGGGCGCCAGCTTCGGGCGCATCATCGATCCGCGTTACGTGGCGATGATGAACGCGATGATGCAGGAAACTTTGCTCACCGGCACGGCGCGCAAGGCGGAGCTGAAAGGCTGGCAGGCGGCCGGCAAGACCGGCACGAGCCAGGATTATCGCGACGCCTGGTTCGTCGGCTACACCAGCAATCTCGTCACCGGCGTGTGGCTCGGCAACGACGACAATTCGCCGACCAAGAAAACCTCCGGCGGCAATCTGCCCGTCGACATCTGGAGCCGCTTCATGCGCGAAGCGCTGAAGGATGCGGTGCCGCAGCCTCTGCCTTCCGGCTCGTGGCGCGATTCCGTGCCGCCGCCAGCGGCGCCGCCGGGCGTCATTCCCCAGGGCCTGATCCCGCAGGCGAGCGTTCCGCAAGGCTCGATCCCGGTGGCCTCGCAAGCGCCACTGCCACCAGCTTCGATCCCGCAGACCGGCGGCCTCATTCCGCCCGCGCCGATTGGTCCTAGCGGCAATGGGCCGATGACCATCAATCAAGCGGGACAAAACGCAGCGCGCAACGGCAACGGAAATGTTGGGAATGCAAACGGTAATGGAAGCGTGAGCCGGCCGCCGTCGATCCGGCGTGATAACGGCAATCCACTGATTCCGCCGGCGCCCATCGGCAATGACCGCACGGGTTCGATCGCACCGCCGCGAGAGCCGGGCATTCTGGAGAGATTGTTCGGCGGCTGAGGCTCAGCCGCCGCGCATTCTGCCCGAGACGCTATTCGATTAGTGCAGGCTGACCGTCTGCAGCGAATGCTCCCAGGCATTGGCGATCGCCGCATCCTTGGAATCGGTCAGGATGATCGGCGTGCCGTCGGCCGACAGCAGGGCGAAGAGATCGAGGCCCGGCTGAATGTCGCCGATCTGCGGAAACAGGCGTTGTGCGTCTTCCGATTTGATCGGGCGCACGTAAGCGATCATGCCACCACCGAGATGAGCAAACTGCTCCGGCGTCAGGGACACGCTCGCATTGGGAATGGTGTCATGTTCGGTCATTTTTACGCTCCTTACTCTGGCGTCCCGTCTGGGCCCGCCTTGCTTCGGCGCTGACATGTCAGTCCCGCGCCGCAATGTTGATCTTCTGCACGATCCGTTCCGGCTGCGGCCGGGCTAGATCGACGGACAGAAGACCGTTCTTCAAATCCGCTCCCAAAACCTGCATGCCTTCCGCGAGGAGAAAGGCGCGCTGGAACTGGCGGGCGGCGATGCCGCGATGCAGGTAGACCCGTTCCTTGTCTTCGGTCTGCCGGCCGCGAATGACGAGCTGCTGCTCTTCCAGCGTCACTTCAAGCTGGTCTTGGGTAAACCCGGCAACCGCCAAAGTGATCCGCAGGCGTTCCGGATAATTCTCGGTCTTGGCGAGGCGCTCGATATTGTAGGGCGGGTAGCCATCGGCGGCCGTGCGCGAAACCCGGTCCAGGGCCCGCTCGATATCGTCGAAGCCGAGAAGAAAGGGGGAATTCAGTGTGGGTAACCTGGACATCGTTAACTTCCTGAAGCCCTACTGGCGCCTCGTCGGGGACCCATTCAGGCGTCCCGGTATTCTTTTGCCGCAACCCCCAAAGGGATCACTTGCTCAATATGGGCATGGTTTCGCCGTGATCAAGATGAAATCCAGCGTGGCGCTTCTTCTTCCAGAATGAATCGGCGAAAATCGAAACCGGTCTCCAAAGTTGGCTTAATCACTGCAAAATAAGGGGAAATATCGAAGTCCCGGGGCGTGAACAGGGAATGGTGCTGGATGTGCAGGATTTCCCGGTTGCGCTCGGCGCGGGGCGACTGTTCGCCGGCTTTCGCGGCGGCAGCCTCCGCCGCGCCGATCGACGGCAATATGGGATAGCCGATCGAATAATAGGCCTGGGCGATCAAAGTCGAGCAGATGGCGCGGGTCGGCTCGCCGGCACCAAAGGCCAGCAGGCGACGGCGCAGCCGCGTCGGCACCGGCGGGATCGGCATGAAATAGCGAAACAAATCAAAGAAGTTGCTCAAATCATAAGCATAGCCAATGCGCGAGCGGCCGAATTCGCAGACCTGCTCGACGTCGCTCATGCTGACCCCGACCGGCCGGCAGATCCGCGTATGGGCGTTGGCATATTTCGACACCGGGATCGAAATGACGCCCAGGTCCATGTCGGCCTCGATCATGGCATGGGACTCGCCATCGGGCTCGGTGCGGCCTTGAATCGGGCCGACATAGAGACAGGCATGGGACCAGGTCGACTGGGTGAGATATTTGATCGCCGTGGCGACGCGCGTATTGCCCTCCACCAGAACCACGTCGCCCGGCCGCAGGGTGCGCGCGAAAGCATCCGGATTGCCGGTTGCCAACGGCATGAAGCCTTTCGCTGGTTGGGTGAGATAACTGGCAACCCAACGCCCGATCTTCTCGAGCATGGTCGAATTCCTGATTCTGGTTTCACGCTGCTGATTCAGCGCTGTGCATTGAACGTTTCCCACCCCGCTTTGCGCCGATCGACTGAGCGAAGCATAGTGAGGCCGCCCTATAATTAGGGAGCGAAGACGGCCGGCGCCATCCCTTCTTCTACTTGGGCAGTTATTTTGGAAATGATCAGGATGAAGTGATCGAGCGAGGAGGCAGATGTGGTCCGCAAGGTGATTTCGGCGCAAGAGGCGGACGAGATCGCGGCCGCCATCGCAGCGGCCATCGACACGGTGCCGCCGGAACGGCAGGTGCTGTTTCTCGTGCGACTGACGTTGACCCTGGCGCAGCTCGTCGGTGATAAAGCCAGCATCACTGAGGCGATCCGCCTGGCGCGCCGGCAGGAATAAAGCGTTTAGCCGTTTGATGAATGCATCAAACGCCACAAAGACGCGTCACAACACATCCCAAGCACATTGAGAGGGAGCCGGCCCACACTGCTCTCCTGTTGATTTTTTTAAAACAATGGCTGCCGCATGTCAGAACCCAGTTCGTTCACCGCCCTGATCCATATGTCGGCGGATGCCTATAGCCGGCTGATGCGCGGCAAGGCGCTCACGCCGCTGGCGGAGGCGATCGCCGGGATCGTTGTCGATCGGTCGAAGGATATCGTCGTCTTCACATATTTGAAGAAAGAGCAGGCGCTCTTCGCGCATGTCTATTTCTATTATCCCTTGGACCTCGATGCGATCATCGCGCATCCCGGCGTTGCGGCGATCCTGCGCGTCGCAGACGTCAAGGATACGGACATCGCCGATCGTGCTGTCATTTCGCACGATGCCAATAATTTTACGCAGAGCGAGCCGAGCGCCGGTTTTCGGCTCGAACGCGGCAGCTTCCATCGCGACGATGCTTTCGATGCTGGTGATATCGCGGCTTTCGACAAGCTCATCAGCAAACAGTTCTTCAAATTCGCTGAAGACCTGGACCCCGGCAGCGCGCAATGGCTCGACAATCGCCGCCTCGTCGACACGGGCCTGCGCCGCAAGGTCGAGCGTTCGCTCGACGTGCGTCGCGCCGAGATCGCCAAGGAGCGCGTTCCGCAGGCGACGCCGCTTGAACCGGTGCGCTTGTGCAACGGCTATCACTACAACGGTCATTTCATGCTCGCGACCGGCGGCGGCCTGCGGCCCCTGCCGCAGCTCGATCCCATGAGTTTTCGCCAGACCAACTACGGCGGCGCCGATGCCGACCACGTGGTCGTCGGCAAACAGGTGCTGCGCACCGATCCCTCGCATTTCAAAATGCTGAGCAAATCGGAAACGCATTTTTATGTCGGTGCCGAGCGTGTGTTCGATGGCGACGGCAACGCCATTGCAGGCGCCGATCCCAAGACGTTCAAGCTCGTCCACTATGCCTTCGCCCGCGACAAGACGCGCTGGTACACGTTCAAGGGCCAGCCGCTCGACGATGTGGGCGACAAAGCCCGTGTGGACGAGACGCTTTTCTATTCGAAAGACTGCCTCCTTATCGGGACGGGTGCGATCTATCTCGGTGCCGTTAAATTGCCACTCGACGCACCCTCCAGCCGCTTGGTGAAGGCGCAGCGGTTGCGTGAAGATCCCTGCTACGGCGGGCTTTTATGGTTCGCCGATGACGAGGGCGACTGCATCGTTTCGATGCGCAGCCGCTATGGCGAGACGGAGCCCGATCTCACCATCAAACGTACGACGACGGCCGAGACAATCTGGGCGGAGGAAGCCGCGCGCTGGGACAGTTTTGTCGCCGCTTCCGTTTCCGCCTTGGATCGGCTGAGGCACCAATGCCGCGAAGACATCAATGATGACGAGGCGCGGCGCGCTTTCATCGCCTTCTTCGAAGCCTGGTGCGCCGATCATTTCGAGGCGACGTGGAGCGACAATCCTTTCAATGGCGTCCTCTGGGATGGCCTTGGCGCTTACCTTGATGCGCTCACCGACCTGGGGATGCACGAGAAGGTCCTCGAAACCACTGCGAAGATCAAATCGGCAGCCTGGTCCTTTCCGGAGACCTATCCGCGGGCCGCCCATGCCTATGTGGCGCTGGGCCGGATGGGCGACGCGGTGGCGGAGATCAGGCGCGCCGTCATCTACAGCGTTTATGGCGTCGGCAATCTGTTCGACAGGTCGCAGTTCGCCACTCTCGTTCAGCGCCCCGACATGATTCAGATACGGGCCTATTACGATTATCTGGAAAGCGTGGCGCGCTATCGCCCTTTGACGACGAGCCTGGCGCAACTGTTTCTCGATGCGCCGCAGCCGGCGCAAACGGCGATCGGCCAACAGATTTTCAAGCGCAATTTCTATATTCCCGCCGCCAGCCTGCGGGCGCAGTTGTGGGCCAATGATGCAACGGCCCTTGCAGCTTATGAGCAAGTTCTGGCCGCCTTCATCAATCGCTGCATGATCGACGAACAAATCAGCCGGATCGCCACCTATGCCGCGCGCAAAAGCTATCCGGCCTGGGGCGATCTGCCAGGCCTGCATCCCGCCGCCCATCTCCTCGCCGCCACGGCGCTGTTCGAGGAAGGCTTCTTCTGGATCGACATGGGCACCGACAAACTGCCGCGTGAAGAGTTCTCCTGGGCGATGACGGCGCTGGCGCGCGCGAAGGCGGCGGCCGCGGAGGGGCGTTGGGCCGGCGACGCGTTCTGGCTCAAGATCAGCGCCGATCCCACTTACGCGCCGCTACTAGGTTTGGCCTAGGCCACAACAAGCTGAAGTGTGCCTTTCGTTTGCATCCTCTGGACGCCGCCGACCAACGACGACGCACGAACCAACGTGACGAAAAGTTTCCGCGGTGATACGATAATCGCGGGGCACGATGTAAGTGCGGCGGCAGTGCGAGCTGAAGCCGGCTTTTGGAGGGGGCATTATGGCGACATGGGCACGAACTTGGGCGATTGTCGCAGCCGCGGTATTTTTTCTGCTCGGCAGTTTCGCAGTAAGCATTGCCGTTAGCGATATCCAGTGGATTATCGTCATCTGCTGTTATGGATTTGTCGCACTCATTGTCGCCATCTCGTTATACGGCGAAGCCTTGTTGGATAGAGTTGCAATCGCTGGTGTCGCCACACCAAGCGCTGGCTCGGCCGTAATGACTGCACGCGACGAGATATCCAAGGAAAACCCACCCGATCCCGATCGAACAGTCGATGAACTTTGGAAGAATGCCGATGGGACGTACGTCGTGCTTCTAAAGAGCGGAGCGGCCATCGCTTTCCTTGATAAGGCCTATCGAACGTTTGATTCGATGGCCTCTTGGCGCGCACTCACCAAGAACGAACGTGCCATTTTGCAGGGCGTCAATGCAGAACAGGCACAAGAGTTTTTTGCCACGATCGGCGCGGAATATGGGCTAGCACCAGCCAAATAGATTCGCGAATCGACTCGCACCGGTACGTCAGAGTTACCTCGCTGATTCAGCTTATAGCGCGCTCGGCAGTACCCGATCCGGCGGCTTGTGGCCATCCAGAAACGCCTTCACGTTGATGATGACCTTCTCGCCCATTTCGACACGGCCTTCATAGGTGGCCGAACCCATATGCGGCAGCAAGGTCACCTTGCCCGCCTTGGCTAATCGTACCAGCTTGGGTGCCACGGCAGGGGCATGTTCGAAGACGTCGAGGCCAGCACCGGCGAGCGCATTGGTCTCCAGCATGCCGATCAAAGCCTTTTCGTCGATGATCTCGCCGCGCGCCGTATTCACCAGAATGGCCGACGGCTTCATCAGCTTGAGGCGGCGTGCCGACAGCAGATGGAAGGTCGCCGGCGTGTGCGGGCAATTGACCGAGACGATGTCCATGCGCGCCAGCATCTGGTCGAGCGAATCCCACCAGGTGGCTTCGAGCGCGGTTTCCAGCGCCGGGGCGACGCGGCGGCGGTTGTGATAGTGCACCGAGAGGCCGAAGGCCCGCGCCCGCTTGGCCAGCGCCTGGCCGATGCGGCCCATGCCGACGATGCCGAGCCTTTTGCCGTTGATGCGGTGGCCGAGCATCCAGGTTGGCGACCAGCCGGCCCAGCCGCCCGCCGGAATGGTGTTGGCGCCTTCGACGATGCGCCGGGCGACCGCGAGAATCAGCGCCATGGTCATGTCGGCGGTATCGTCGGTGAGCACGCCCGGCGTATTGGTGACGGTGATGCCGCGTTTTGCCGCAGCCGCCACGTCGATATTGTCGACGCCATTGCCAAAGTTGGCGATCAGCTTGAGACGCGGACCGGCCGCCTCGATCATGGCCGCATCAATGCGATCGGTAATGGTGGGGACCAGCACGTCGGCTGAGCGCAGCGCCTCGGCAAAAGCCTCTGGCGCCATGGGCCCTTCGCCCAGATTGAGCTGCGCGTCGAACAATTCGCGCATGCGCGTTTCAACGCTGTCCGGCAGTTTCCGCGTCACAACCACGAGAGCTTTCCGGCCGGCCATAAATACGCTTCTCCGAAGCTGCCGCCACCTAACCATAATGTCAGGTGACATTGTCGATTCACCGAGATTTAACCGTAACAGGTGCAGATGAAAATCGCTCAATATCGTCCGGTCGTGGAAACCATGATTCCCCTGAACGGACCGTCAGGTGGAAAGGAGTGTCCGGCGTGAATTCAGGTGGGTCTGACGGACACGGCCTCAAAAACAAAACCAAGCTCGCTTCGGCCGGTATCGTTAAGGTCTCGCTGCTCGCCGCCGCCATCCTCGCCACCGGTCTGGTGACCGGCGCCACGCTGACCAGTGCCTTCGCGCAGCAGGTCGGCTCGGTCACAGGCCTGCCCCTGCCCCGCTATGTCAGCTTGAAGTCGGACCGCGTCAATTTGCGCGAAGGCCCGTCAAAGGAGCACCGCACTGTGTGGCTGTTCCAGCGCGCCGGCCTGCCGGTCGAAATCACCGCCGAATTCGACACCTGGCGCAAAATCCGCGATTCGGAGGGATCGGAAGGCTGGGTGCTGCACTCGCTGCTGTCGGGGCGGCGCACCGTCATCATTTCACCCTGGCGAAAAGGCGCGGAACAGCCGCTCTACAGCCGGGCGGCCGACACCGCCGACGTGGTGGCCAACCTGCAAACCGGCGTGATTTCCAACGTCAGACGGTGCGATCGCGGCTGGTGCCGCATCTACGGCGCCGGCTACGACGGCTATATGCAGCAAAAACTGCTGTGGGGCGTCTATCCGGACGAGAAGGTCGAATAATCGGCCGGACTCATTGACGCGCAGGGCCAAAATCTCGAAATAGCAGCGAATTGCGGTGATTTGGACCGCCGCTCCTCCACCGGCGGCGGTTTTCACCCTTGGCCGGCCTGTGATAGGAAGGCGCGCGCTTGCCCGTCCGGGCCCCCATGCGTGATCGAGAAAGAGAAGGCGAAGATGAGCGAACGCCGCTCCAGTTTTGAATATGAGGACCTGCTGGCCTGCGGGCGCGGAGAATTGTTCGGCCCCGGCAATGCGCAATTGCCCCTGCCGCCCATGCTCATGTTCGATCGGATCGCGGAAATCACCGAAACCGGCGGCGCCAATGGTAAGGGGCTGATCCGGGCGGAGTTCGACATCAAGCCGGACCATTGGTTTTTCGGCTGTCATTTCAAGGGTGATCCGGTCATGCCGGGCTGCCTTGGCCTCGACGCCCTGTGGCAGCTCGTCGGCTTTTACCTTGGCTGGCTGGGCGCCCCCGGCCGTGGCCGGGCGCTTGGCGTCGGCGAGGTGAAATTCTCCGACCAGGTTCTGCCCAGCGTCAAAAAAGTCATCTATGGCATCGACTTCAAGCGCGTCTTCCGCGGCAAGCTGGTGCTCGGCATCGCCGACGGCTGGCTCGAAGCGGATGGCCGCAAGATCTACGAAGCCAGCGACTTGCGCGTCGGGCTGTTCCAGTCCAACGCCGCACCCGCGGCGTAGAAAAATTGACGCGTCTTTGCGGCGCCTGACTTTGTTTGACTTGGTCACACCGCAAGACGCTTTGTAAGAACAATATCCAGGCCCCGCGGGTCTGGCCGGAGAAGCGGCATGAGACGGGTAGTGGTCACCGGGATGGGTATCGTTTCCTCGATTGGAAACAATACGCAGGAGGTGCTGGCATCGTTGCGCGACGCGCGGCCGGGCATCGTCCGTGCCGACAAATATGCCGAGCTTGGCTTTCGCTGCCAGGTTCACGGCGCGCCGACCTTGAAGCCTGAAGAGGTGGTCGACCGCCGCGCCATGCGTTTCCACGCCGGCGGCACGGGCTGGAATCACGTCGCGATGGATCAAGCCATCGCCGATTCCGGCCTCGAGGAAAAAGATATCGTCAACGAGCGCACCGGCATCATCATGGGCTCCGGCGGTCCGTCCGCCCGCACCATCGTCGAAGCCGCCGATACGACGCGCAGCAAGGGGCCGAAACGCGTCGGCCCGTTCGCCGTGCCGAAGGCGATGTCGTCGACGGCCTCCGCGACGCTCGCCACCTGGTTCAAGATCAAGGGCGTGAACTATTCGATCTCGTCGGCCTGCGCCACCTCGGCCCATTGCATCGGCAATGCGGCGGAGATGATCCAGTACGGCAAGCAGGACGTGATGTTTGCCGGCGGCTGCGAAGAGCTGGATTGGACCTTGTCCGTCCTGTTCGATGCCATGGGCGCCATGTCGTCGAACTTCAACGACACGCCGGCCGTGGCCTCGCGCGCTTACGACAAGAATCGCGACGGCTTCGTCATCGCCGGCGGCGCCGGCGTGCTGGTGCTCGAGGAATACGAACACGCCAAGGCGCGCGGCGCGAAAATCTATTGCGAGCTCGTCGGCTATGGTCTGAGCTCCGATGGCTACGATATGGTCGCGCCGTCAGGCGAAGGCGCGGAGCGCTGCATGCGCATGGCGCTGTCGACCGTGAAGACGCCGATCGCCTACATCAATCCGCACGCCACTTCGACGCCGATCGGCGACCTCAAGGAAATCGAGGCGCTGCGCAGCGTTTTTGGCACCGGCGACAAATGCCCGCCGATTTCGGCGACGAAGTCGCTGTCGGGCCATTCGCTCGGCGCCGCCGGCGTGCAGGAAGCGATCTATTCGATCTTGATGATGCAGAACGGCTTCATCGCCGAAAGCGCCAACATCAAGGAACTCGATCCGGATTTCGCCGACATGCCGATCGCGCGGGCGCGAAAGGACAATGTGCAGCTCGGCGCCGTATTGTCGAATTCATTCGGTTTCGGTGGCACCAATGCTGCCCTGATCTTCAAACACATGGACGCCTGACGATCCAACGTCAGCCGCATTACGAGAAAGACTAAAGCGATGCCAGCGGAGCTGATGCAGGGCAAACGTGGTCTTATAATGGGTGTCGCCAACGACCACTCCATCGCCTGGGGTATCGCGCGCATGCTTGCCGCCCATGGTGCTGAACTGGCCTTCACCTATCAGGGCGAATCACTTGGCCGGCGCGTCACGCCGCTTGCCAAGAGCGTCGGCGCGACGATCGTCGAGCCGTGCGACGTCGAGGATATCGCCTCGGTCGACGCCCTGTTCGACAAGATCAAGACCAACTGGGGTACGCTGGACTTCGTCGTCCACGCCATCGGCTTTTCCGACAAGAACGAGCTGAAGGGCCGCTATATCGACGCCACGACACGCGAGAATTTTTCGCGCACCATGGTGATCTCCTGCTTCTCCTTCACCGAGATCGCGCAACGCGCCGCGCCTTTGATGACCAATGGTGGTTCGCTGCTGACCCTGACCTTCGAGGGCGCGACGCGTGTCATGCCCAACTACAACGTCATGGGCATCGCCAAGGCGGGGCTGGAAGCCAGCGTGCGCTATCTCGCCTCCGACCTCGGCCGGCAGGGCATTCGCGTCAACGCGATTTCGGCCGGCCCGATGCGCACGCTCGCCGGCTCGGGCATCAGCGAAGCGCGCTCGATGTTCACCTATCAGACGATCCATTCGCCGTTGCACCGCAGCCTATCGCTCGACGATGTCGGCGGCGCGGGCCTGTATCTCCTGTCGTCGCTGTCGAGCGGCGTCACCGGCGAAATTCACTTCGTCGATGCCGGCTACAACATCATCTCGATGCCGCGCCCGGAAGACCTGCGCGGCGACGACAGCCAGGATCAGGCGGCGGAGTAACTGCGGTTGCGCACCTAAAGCGGTTCACAATTCGGCGGAATCGCTGAATGCTGCAACGTCATTGCGAGGAGCGTAGCGACGAAGCAACCCAGGGGCGCGTGGTAGAGCCAACAAATGCCTGTGACGCAGGTACATTTGTGCCTATGGTTCTCCGCCTTGACTCCTGGATTGCTTCGCTGCGCTCGCAATGACGGTTATTCCGCACCCGCTTCGCGTCCGGGATGACACCGAGGTGCGTGGTACAAATTAAAATCGGACCGAGCGCCGGCGGCCGCTGAGGCCCGAGACCGCCAGATAGAGAATGCGCTTCTGCTCGACCCGCGAACGCGCCAGGCTGTCAAGAATGAGACCGCAGGTCATCATCAAGCCCGACAACAACATCAGGCCGGTGCAGAGGATCGCCGTCGGCAAGCGGGGCACCAGACCGGTCTCGAACCAGGTCTCGGCGAGCGGCACGGCGAGGACGACCGCCAACAGCGCCAGAGCGCCCGCCAACAGGCCATAGAAGAACGCCGGCCGCGTCTCTTTAAGGAGATAGACGAAGGTGCGCAGGATTTTCAGGCCGTCGCGCACCGAGCGTAATTTCGACGCCGAGCCTTCCGGCCGCGCGCCATAAGGCGTGGCGATCTCGGCGCACGGCAGTTTGAGCTGACTGGCATGAACGGCCAGTTCGGTCTCGATTTCGAAGCCCGAGGACAAGGCCGGAAAGCTTTTCACGAAGCGGCGTGAGAAGGCGCGATAGCCCGAGAAGATGTCGCCATAGTCGGCGCCGAACAGCGAGCGATAAAGAAAATTGAACAGGCGATTGCCGGTGGCATGACCGGAGCGGTGCGCCTGCGACATGATGTTGGCACGCGCACCGACCGCCATGTCGATACGTTGCTCGACGATCTTGGCGATCAGTGCCGGTGCGGAGCCGGCATCATAGGTGCCGTCGCCATCGACCATCAGATACACATCGGCATCGACGTCGGCGAACATGCGGCGCACGACGTTGCCCTTGCCGGGACGCGGCTCGAACATGACTTCGGCACCGGCCTGACGGGCAACGTCGGCGGTGTTGTCGGTGGAGCGATTGTCGAAGACGACGATGCGCGCCTGCGGCAGCGCCCCGCGAAAATCGGCGACGACCGTGGCGATCGTCTCGGCTTCATTGAAACAGGGAATGACCACCGCGACGGAGGGGGACCGTGCGGCAGATGCCGGCGTCTCACCGCGCAGCGCGCTGGTGTCGAGATGCGGGAAAGCCAGGCGCAGGGCCTGCGCCAGCGCCGCGTCGTCCGCCAAGCCAGCGATATCGCCCAAGGGCGACGCCTGCCGACCTTGATCTTCCTCATGAATTGGCAGAGGTGCGGGCAACGGACGCTCCGGCTGACTGACTTTTTTGCGACGCAATGAGAGTTCATCATCAGCGGCAAACGTTGAAACTCGATGAATCCAACGGAACGTGATCGATGGATGATCGTTCATAAAGGTGGACGAAGCTTAATTTGAAGCGGACCGCCTTCGAAACTAGCCTTCGCCGACCAATCCCTGAAAGGAGACGGGTTCATGCCGCACTTCCTCCGCGCATCGTCCACCACCAAGAAGATCATTTTCCCCTTGGCCGTTGGCGCCTTCGCCCTGGTGGCGGTCCACGCCGGCGCGCAACAGGCTTCCCCGCCTCCAGGCGCTCCTCCTTCGGCCAACGACACAGCCAAGCCTGGCAACCCCGACGGCGCCCGCAATGACGAGCGTTCCGATCGCCCGCGCTTTTCGCCGGAAGACCGCATGGCCTTCTTCAATGCCCGCCTCGCCTCGATCCGCGCCGGCCTGATGCTGACGCCCGAACAGGACAAGATGTGGCCGCAGGTGGAATCCGCCGTACGCGACTTGGTTAAACTGCGCGCCGATCAACGGGCACAATTCGAGGCGCTGCGTGAATCGCGCAACCAGACGTCGGGTCAACCGCAGGATCAGACGCAGCCCAATCCGCTCGATCGGTTGCGGATGCGCGGCGAAGCGCAGATGAAACACGGCGAGGCGATCAAGAAATTCGCCGAGGCCGCTTCACCGCTTTATTCAAGTCTTAACGATGATCAGAAGCGCCGGCTGCGCTTTCTCGGTCGCGGCTTCGGCCAGATGATGATGGGCCAGATGATGATGAACCGGGAGCAAGGCTACCGGCGCGATCAGGACTGGCGCGGTCATGACGGACGCGGCGAACGGCGCTGGCGCGGCATGGATGATCGGCGCGGCGGCTATCGCGAGCGTGACGATGACCATGACGATCGCCGTGGTTTCTACGACCGTGGCGGCCCGGACGACCGGCGCGATGGCCGCCGCAACTGGCGTGAAGGCATGCGTGACGGCCGCGGTGGTTTCGACCGTGGCAACGGCATCGAGGATTGGCGCGACCGGTTCTGACAGCCGCCGCGCCGATCCATTTAAGCCGACGGCAAGGATTATGATCGATTGTCTGGACGCGCGGGCGGCATGGCCCGCCCGTTTCAGGCAGGATCATCTTGAGCTCGCTTTCCGGACTGCCGTCTGAGCCCGTCCCCCTCGCCGATCCAACGGCGCAACGATCGCAGGCCTCGTCCGGCCTGATCGCCGCCACGCCTCTCCTGGCTTTGCTGGCGGCGCTGGTCTCGCTGGTCTTCGTCAGCCATATCATGGGCCAGGTCTGGCAGACCGGCCGCTTCTACGACACCGACGATGCCATGCGCCTGGTGCAGGTGCGCGACTTCCTCGCCGGCCAGGGCTGGTACGATCTCATCGCCCATCGCCTCAATCCGCCCGACGGCATGCTGTCGCACTGGTCGCGGATCGTCGACACGCCTCTGGCCGGGCTGGTGCTATTCTTCTCGCTTTTCACCGCCCGTGAGCAGGCGGAAATCCTGGCGCGGATCGTCTTCCCGTTCCTGATCCACGTCGCCTATTACGCGGCGCTTCTCGCTTTGATCCGGCGGTTGACGAACGACGTTGGCGTGATCGCCGGCCTCTTCCTCGCCATCTTCATGACGATCACCAACATCCAGTTCATGCCGGGGCGGATCGATCATCACGGACCGCAGATCTTCCTGCTGGTGCTGATGGCACTGGCGGTGGTGCGCATGATCCTCGATAGTGATCGACGCGCCGCCTGGATGCTGGGCGGCGCGATCGCTTTGTCATTCGCGATCTCCATCGAGAACATGCCCTTCATCGCCATGCTGCTGGCGGTGCTGGCACTCGCCTGGGCGTGCGGTCTGCAAACCCTGCCGTCGATCTTGCGTCCTCTCGGCCTGTCGCTGCTTGTGTGCGTGCCCCTCGCCTTCGTCATCATCGTTCCGCCCAGCCGCTATCTCGATCCGGTTGCCGATGCTTTCAGCCTGGGACATGTCGCCTTGCTGATGCTGGCCGGCATCGCCTGCTGCGCGGCCGCAACGGTGCAGATCGAAACGGCGCGCCGGCGCTGGCTATCGCTCGTGGCCTTCGGCATGGCCTGCCTGGCGCTGACGGCGGTGGCTTTCCCTTATCTGCTGCATGATCCGCTGGTAGCGGTCGATCCGCTCGTACGGCGGTTCTGGCTGTCGCGCGTGCGCGAAGCCTTGCCGTTGCTGCACATCGTTTCGAAGACGCCGCTCGATTCCCTCCAATATATCGGCCCCCTCTTGTGCGGCGTGATCGCCGTCCTCGCCGCCGTCGCTCTGCATTCCGGCGCGAAGCGCTGGGCGTGGATCGCCATCGCCGTTCTCGTCATCGTCGGCACGCTCGGCACGGTGTGGCAGGTGCGCGTCAGCACTTCGACCCTGCCGTTCATCGTGGTGGCTGGCGCCTGGGCGGTCTCGGCTTTGTGCGCCCGTCTCGCGCAAAACAACGGCAGGCTCGTCGCCCTCAAGGGCGCGGCGTTAGCAACCCTGTTCAGCGTCGTCACGTGGAACATGGCGACGGATCCTTTGCGACCGGCGGAACCCACTACGGACAACGCCGGCAGTTGTTTCGAAACCGCCGCCTATCGCCCGTTGCGCGACCTGCCGCGCCAATTGACGCTGGCGACGATCGATCTTGGTCCCTATGTGCTGGCCTTCTCGCCGCATCCGGTGGTCGCCGCCGCCTATCATCGCAACAACGGCGGCAATCACCTGCTGATCGAAGCGATGACGTCCGATCCCGACACGGCGCGCAAGCTGATCGAAACCGCCGGCGCGAAACTGCTGGTCTATTGTCCGGCCGGCCCCGAATTCAGAGGCTATGTGAAAGACGCGCCGCAGGGGCTGGCGGCGGCGCTGCGCGACGGACTGCCATCGTGGCTGACGCCGGTCGGCGATCAAAGCGGCTCTGTCAAAGTTCTGGCCGTTCGATAAGTGCATGAAAAAATCCCGGCGCTGGGGGGCGCCGGGACTATTTTTTCGCTTCAGGCTTGATTATTCGCCGGCAGCCGGTTCGTCGGCGGCCGCAGCCTTACGCTCAGCCGCTTCCTTGGCTTCCAGGTCTTCACCCGTCGCCTGATCGACCGCGCGCATGGACAGACGCACCTTGCCGCGATCGTCGAAGCCGAGCAGTTTCACCTTCACCTTGTCGCCTTCCTTGACGACGTCGGTGGTCTTCTGCACGCGCTGCTTGGAGAGCTGCGAGATGTGGACGAGACCGTCCTTCGAGCCGAAGAAATTGACGAAAGCGCCGAATTCCATGGTCTTGACCACGGTGCCTTCGTAGATCTGGCCGACTTCCGGATCGGAGGCGATCGACTTGATCCAGTTGATCGCCGCCTTGATCGAATTGCCATCAGACGACGCGATCTTCACGGTGCCGTCGTCCTCGATGTTGACCTTGGCGCCGGTCTTCTCGACGATCTCACGGATAACCTTGCCGCCGGTGCCGATCACTTCGCGGATCTTGTCGGTCGGGATCTTCATGGTCTCGATGCGCGGCGCGAATTCGCCGAGCTCGGCACGGGCCGTGTTCAGCGCCTTCGACATCTCGCCGAGGATGTGCAAGCGGCCATCCTTCGCCTGGCCGAGAGCGACCTTCATGATCTCTTCGGTGATGCCGGCGATCTTGATGTCCATCTGCAGCGAGGTGACGCCCTGTTCGGTGCCCGCCACCTTGAAGTCCATGTCGCCGAGATGGTCCTCGTCACCCAGAATGTCGGAGAGCACCGCGAAGCGCTCGCCTTCCAGGATGAGGCCCATGGCGATACCAGCGGTCGGCCGCTTCAGCGGCACGCCGGCATCCATCAGCGCCAGCGACGAACCGCAAACGGTCGCCATCGACGAGGAGCCGTTCGACTCGGTGATCTCCGAGACGACGCGGATCGTGTAGGGGAATTCCGCCGCCGTCGGCAGCATCGGGCGAATGGCGCGCCAGGCGAGCTTGCCGTGGCCGATTTCGCGGCGGCCGGGCGAGCCCATGCGGCCGGTTTCACCGACGCTGTAGGGAGGGAAGTTGTAGTGGAGCAGGAAGCGCTCCTTGTAGGTGCCTTCGAGCGAATCGATGAACTGCTCGTCTTCGCCGGTGCCGAGCGTGGCAACGACCAAAGCCTGCGTCTCACCACGGGTGAACAGGGCCGAGCCGTGCGTGCGCGGCAGAACGCCGACCTGCGCCAGGATCGGACGCACGGTCTTCACGTCGCGGCCGTCGATACGCACGCCGGTGTCGAGAATGTTTCCGCGCACGACCTTCGCCTGCAGATCGTGGAAGGCTTCGCCGACCTTCTGCTTGTCGAATTTCGGCTCCTGACCTTCCGGCAGCAGAGCGGCGTTGACCTTCGCCTTCACCGCATCGACAGCGGCGTAGCGCAGCTGCTTGACGGTGTTCTTATAGGCTTCGCGCAGTTCGGCTTCGGCGATCTGGCTGACGGCGGCTTCGACGTCGGATTTGTCGACGACCTTGAGATCGCGCGGCTCCTTGGCGGCCTTCTCAGCCAGGCGGATGATCGCGTCGATCACCGGCTGGAAGCCGCGATGACCGGTCATCACCGCTTCGAGCATGACTTCTTCGGACAGTTCCTGCGCTTCCGACTCGACCATCAGCACCGCGTCCTGCGTGCCGGCGACGACGAGATCGAGACCCGATTCCTTCATCTCATCGATGGTCGGGTTGAGCTTCAGTTCGCCCTTGATCCAGCCGACGCGAGCACCGCCGATCGGGCCCATGAAGGGAATGCCGGAAATGGTGAGCGCGGCGGAAGCCGCCACCATCGCCAGCACGTCCGGATCGTTTTCGAGATCGTGCGAGAGCACGGTGACGACGACCTGCGTGTCGTGGCGATAGCCTTCCGGAAACAGCGGGCGGATCGGACGGTCGATCAGGCGGGAGACCAAGGTCTCCTTTTCCGACGGACGGCCTTCACGCTTGAAATAGCCGCCGGGAATGCGGCCGGCCGCGAAGGCCTTTTCCTGATAGTTGACGGTGAGGGGGAAGAAATCGACGCCGGGCTTGGGGGCCTTGGCGGAGACGACGGTGGCGAGAACGGAGGTTTCGCCCCAGGTGGCGAAAACGGCGCCGTCAGCCTGGCGCGCGATGCGGCCGGTTTCCAGGACGAGCTTGCGCCCGGCCCAGTCCAGGGTTTCGCGATGAATTTCGAACATCAATCAGTCTTTCATGGTTGCGGGAACGCAAAAGGCCATGAGCAAGACGGCGAGAAGCTGTCAGCGAGACGTCTCGTCCCAAGTCCGACAACTTCCGGCGATCCTGCCATGGCGCGATTTCTTTCCCGGACAGGACGGCGGCCCCATGCCGCCATCCAAACTCCCCGCCTGCCCTCAGGCGGGGATGCGCATTCGTTTAGCGACGAATGCCGAGGCGCTCGATGAGAGCCTTGTAACGCGGCTCGTCCCGCTTCTTCACATAATCGAGAAGCTGGCGGCGCTGGGAGACCAACTTTAGGAGGCCACGACGCGAATGGTTGTCCTTCACGTGGGTCTTGAAGTGGTCGGTCAGGTTGGCGATACGCTCGGTCAGGATGGCGACCTGGACCTCGGGCGAACCCGTGTCATTGGCCTTGGTGGCGTATTCCTTCACAAGCGTCTGCTTGCGTTCAGCAGTGATCGACATCGGTGGTCCTTTTCATTCAGAGAAAATGCGGCCAACCTCAATAAAATCAGTCGGTTCCGCCCAAATCCGCCGTTGGGGCCAGGCCGGGATGTCGTCCAGCACGGTCACAAGCGAGCGCAACGCCGCAGGATCATTCCCGCTGCGCTGGCGCGCTTATACACGAATTGCGGCGAGGCGCCAGTGCGGCGTACTTGCCGCACTTAAAGTCAAGTTTGCAGTATGACTGGTGTCACAGTGGCGAGCCGTTGATCGTCGTTCACTTGCATTGCCAAAGAGAAGCACCCCGGTCGTCCATGGTCGCAGAACATTCGCCGATGCGCGCCTGCTTGGTCAGCTTGTTCCGGACCTTGACCGAACCGGCCAAGTGGCGCGGCGTCTCTCGCAAGAGGGCGATCTCGACCACTTCGCTGGTCGGATCTTTCTCATAGGCATCGCGAATGTTCGTTTTTATCGCGCTGATCGCGGTATCGGTAAATTCGACACGCGACGAAAACCACCAAACGGCCACGCCCATCAAAAGCAAAGCTATAACGCCCGTTTGAAATCTGCGCAGCCCGACCACTGTTTCAAGTTGCTTCTGCACATCAACGGGGAGCGAAGCCCGGCTTTCGTGTTTCGCGCCCCTGTTCTCGCTGATGGCCAGGTAGGCCAACGCGGCAATCCCTATGATTCCGGCGATGACAAAGCCAGTTGCGTGCAGAATCATTTGGGGCCCTCACGGCTTCGACGCGACAATAACGCCGTAGATGTGAGTTGCCTATCCGAGCTCGATCAACCCCGCGAGCGACCAAGATCAAAGATCAATAGCAGCTGACGAATTCGCGGAAGACCCAGCCGACAGGCCGGCCGTCCATGCGGGTGATGCGGGCCCAGATCTTGCCGCGCGCATCGTCTTCCGTTTCGACCATCTGCACCTGGGCGCCATTGGGCAATTGGCCGATGACGCGGCCCTGCGGCGCGGCGCGGACGTTGAGCGGCGTGCCCGTCGGGTCCATCACCTTGCAACGATCGGCGAGGGCTTGCGTGGCGAAGACGGCACTGAAGCCGGCAACGGCGAGGAGAACGGATTTTTGGGTCAGTTTTCTCATGGGATGTCTCCCGAGGCGTCAGAACACGCCACGGGAGAGGTTATCCCAGGGCGCTCAAAACGGCAGATTGAATACGCGGCTCGGCACCAGTTCGCCGTGCGAAACCGCACCGAAAGCGACCGGCACACCGCCGCAGGCGGCATAAGCGACGCCCTCGGCCGGCGCGTCGCGGCCGCGCAGGATAAGGGATTGGCCACGGCGCAGACGCGCGGCGCCATCGCGATCGACGACGACGCAGGGCAGTTCCGTCAGGCCCGCTTCCACCGACAGCATGAAGCTGGCCGCCTCGACGCCCGCCTCTTCGATTTCGGCCAACGGATCGGCATCGTCTTCATAGAACGGGCCGACGCGGGTGCGGCGCAGTGCCGTGACATGACCGAGGCAGCCAAGCAGGCGGCCGAGATCGCGCGCGATGGCGCGCACATAAGTGCCCTTGCCGCATTCGGCTTCGAGCACCGCTTCCCCATCGCTCGACGAGACGAGACGCAGCGCATGAATGGTCACTTCGCGCGGCGCGATCTCGAAGGTGGCGCCGTCGCGCGCCAGATCATAAGCGCGCTCGCCATCGATCTTGATCGCCGAATAGGCCGGCGGCGTCTGCATGATCGTGCCGATGAAGCGCGGCAGTTGCGCTTCCACCTCTTCGCGCGTCGGGCGCGTTTCGGAATGGCGCACCGGCGTGCCGTCGGCGTCGTCGCTGTCGGTCTCGGTGCCCCATTTGACGGTGAAGCGATAGGCCTTCTCGCCATCCTGCACGAAAGGCACGGTCTTGGTCGCTTCGCCGAAGGCCACCGGCAGAAGGCCGGAGGCCAGCGGATCGAGCGTGCCGGCATGGCCCGCCTTCTTGGCATTGAAGATGCGTTTCAGGCGCGACACCGCATGGGTCGAGGTCATGCCGATGGGCTTGTCGAGGATGATCCAGCCATTGACCTCGACGCGCTTCGATTTCGGGGCGTTCATCTTAAGGCTCGCGGCGTGTGGCGTCGGGCGGCGGCGCGGAGCCGTCTTCGGCGGCCGGATCTTCGGCGGAAGAATCCTGGTTCAAATCTTGGTTCAAATCCTGGCGCACACGCGGTGAATTCAACAGCGCGTCGATGCGCGCTGAATTGTCGAAACTGTCATCCACCTTGAAGCGGACTTCAGGGGCGAATTTCAGGTTGATCTTGCGAGCGACCTCGCCGCGCAGGAATTTCTTGTGGTGGTCGAGCGCCTTCAAAACCTCGGTGGCATCCTTGCCGCCGAGCGGCATGATGAAGATCGTCGCCAGTTTGAGATCGGGGCTCATCTTCACCTTGGGAACGGTGACCACATGGGCGTCGAGAACCGCATCGTTGAGCGCGCCGCGCGCCAACAGTTCCGACATGGCGTGACGAACCAGTTCACCAACGCGCAACATGCGCTGGGACGGCTCGCCGCCCTTTTGATGGTTACGGGACATGACATTCTCCAACGCGCGGGGATTTCTCCCCGCGCTTACAATCAATCAGCGTTTTGAGTTTCTTGCGATCTTCTTGGAACAAAGCGCTTACAGGGAGCGCTTCACTTCCTCCACGCGGTAGCACTCAATGACATCGCCAGGGCGCATGTCCTGATAGTTCTCGAAGGCCATACCGCATTCCTGGCCGGCGACGACTTCCTTCACCTCGTCCTTGAAGCGCTTCAGAGTCGACAGCTTGCCTTCGTGGACGACGACATTGTCGCGGATCAGGCGCACGCTCGCGCCACGCTCGACCCGCCCATCGGTGACGCGGCAGCCGGCCACCTTGCCGACCTTGGAAATGTTGAACACTTCCAGGATCTGCGCATTGCCCAACATCTCTTCGCGCAAGGTCGGCGACAGGAGGCCCGACATGGCGCTCTTCACGTCGTCAACGAGGTTGTAGATGATGTTGTAGTAACGGATTTCGATACCGAGCCGTTCCGACGCCTCGCGCGCTTCCTTATGCGCACGGACGTTGAAGCCGATCAGCACCGCTCCGCTCGCTTCCGCCAGGGTCACGTCCGATTCGGTGATACCGCCGACGCCGGCATGGACGATACGCGCCGCCACTTCGTCGGTGCCGAGCTTGTCGAGCGCCGCGATGATGGCTTCGACCGAACCCTGCACATCGCCCTTGATGACCAGCGGGAATTCCTTCAGGCCCGCGGTCTTCAACTGGCTCATCATTTCGACGAGCGAGCGGCCGGCACCGGCGCCACGCGCCGCCGCCTGATCGCGCTTGAGACGTTCGCGATAATCCGTGACTTCACGCGCGCGCGCTTCGGATTCGACGACCGCGACACGGTCGCCCGCGTCCGGCGCGCCATTGAAGCCGAGCACTTCGACGGGGAACGAGGGACCGGCGGTCTGCACGTTCTTGCCCTTGTCGTCGAGCAAGGCGCGCACGCGACCCGATTGCGAACCGGCGACGATGATGTCGCCGACCTTCATCGTGCCACGCTGCACCAGCACGGTCGCCACCGGACCGCGGCCGCGATCGAGGCGCGCCTCGATGACGGTGCCTTCGGCGGGACGATCGGGATTGGCCTTCAGGTCGAGCAGTTCGGCCTGCAGCGCAATGGCTTCGAGCAGCTTGTCGAGGTTCTGGTGCTTGAGCGCCGAGACTTCGACTTCGAGCGTCTCACCGCCCATGGTTTCGACCTGCACTTCATATTGCAGCAGCTCGGCGCGCACGCGCTCCGGCTTGGCATCGGGCTTGTCGATCTTGTTGATCGCCACGATGATCGGCACTTTCGCCGCGCGCGCATGGCTGATCGCTTCGATCGTCTGCGGCATCACGCCGTCATCGGCGGCCACGACCAGCACGACGATGTCGGTGACCTTGGCGCCGCGAGCACGCATCGCGGTGAACGCGGCGTGGCCCGGCGTATCGATGAAGGTGATCGGCGCGCCATTGGGCGCGATGACCTGATAGGCACCGATATGCTGGGTGATGCCGCCGGCTTCACCCGACACGACGTTGGCCGAGCGAATGGCATCGAGCAGTGAGGTCTTGCCGTGGTCGACGTGACCCATGATAGTGACGACCGCGGGACGCGGCAGCAGATGATCGTCGACGTCAGGCGTATCGAAGAGACCTTCTTCAACGTCGGACTCGGCGACGCGCTTGACCGTATGGCCCAGTTCCTCGGCCACCAGTTCGGCGGTGTCGGCATCGATCACGTCGGTGATCTTGTGCATCTGACCCTGCTTCATCAGCAGGCGCACCACATCCACGCCACGCTCCGACATGCGGTTGGCGAGTTCCTGGATGGTGATGGTTTCGGGCAGGATGACTTCGCGCGACAGCTTTTCCTTCGGCTGGCCGAACATCTTGCCTTGCAGACGCTGCTGGCGGCGGCGGAAGGAGGCTTCCGAACGCATCCGGCCATCGTCTTCGGCGGTGGCGCTGGTGACCGTCAGGCGGCCGCGATTCTTCTGCTCGCCGCCACGGGTCGGGCGGGCCGGCAGGACGACTTTGACGGGCACGCCCGGACGACGGATGACGCGCTTGGCCTCTTCCTCGTTCTCGAGCGCGGGCCGGGGCGCGGCGGGAGCCGCGGCCATGGCGGCCGTGGCATCGGTCTGGGCCGGGCGACGGACCGGTGCCGAGGGCGCTGGGGCCGGCGGCGGGCCGCCAGGCGGCTGACCGTCCGTCCCGAGACGGCGCTTGGCCTCGTCCTCGGCGCGGCGCTTGGCTTCGGTTTCCTGCTGACGGCGTGTCTCTTCCTCGCGCTTGCGCGCTTCGGCGGCTTCGCGCTCGGCCTTCTCGGACGCCTCGCGCTCGGCGCGGGCCTTGGCCTCGATCTCGGCGACGCGGCGCTCTTCTTCTTCGCGACCGCGCGCATCGGTGAGGGCGCGCTCGCGAATCTCGATCTCACGATCGGTCAGCGTGCGCAGCACGACGCCGCTCGACGAACGCGGATCGGCCTGTTCGCCGCGGCCTGGCTGCGGACGCGCGGCGCGGCCCGACGGCGTGGCGGCGGGAGCGGGCGGCGGCGTGGCAGGCTTGGCGGGTACGGGGGCAGGCGCCGGCGCCTCGGCGCGCACGCCGGGCTTCACCGGCGGTGCGCCGACGGTGCGCGTCTTCACCTTTTCGACGACGACCTGCTTGGTGCGCCCGTGCGAAAAACTTTGCCGCACGGTGCCCTGTTCCACCGGACGCTTGAGAGTCAGCGTCTTCGATGCAACGTGCAGGGTCTTGTCGCCAGAATCTTTGGTTTCACTCATACGTTTCATATCCCCGGGGCCATGCCCGAAATTCAGTCGTCCCGTCCGCCGAAAGATGAGTCGCCGTGCGCGGTGTCATTTCCGATCTGACCCGCGTCGTGAACGCCGGAGAGATCGCCACGATAGCGGGCCAATCGCCCGCACCGGCCAAGGAATGCCAAACTTGCGGCACCCCGCCGGAGCGCAGCATGTATCACATTTGAGCGGCCCAATGCCAAATCCAATTGCGACGACTGAAATAAATCGACAATCGGAACCGTTTCCGCTGCTTCGCCCAGCGAGCGACGCAGCGCCTGGGCCATTTTTCGGCCCCCATCCGGCCCGCCATCGCGGGCCTGCAGCAGGCCAACCACGTCGCCGCGCGCGATCTGCGCCTCGACTTTCGCGGCACCCAGCACCACCAGACCCGCCTTATTGGCCATGGCCAGGCTCTGCAAAGCATCCCGTTCGAGGAGCGCATCCACGTCCCCGGCGAGATTTTCGGGGGCCTTGACCGCCGTTTTCAGCCCGCGCGCGAAGGAACCGCCCTTCACCGCCTGACGAACGGTGGCCGCATCCGCCGAAACCCAGACACCCCGGCCGGGCAGACGCCGGCGAATGTCAGGCACCACGTCACCGGCGGGGCCGGCGACAAAGCGAATCATCGCGTCCGGCGACAGGCGCGCACGGGTGACGACGCAGGTCCGTTCCGGGCCTGCCTCCTCGTCCATGTCGTTCGGCCGGGCCGTCACGACGCGCGCTCCGCCTGGGGCCGATTAGTTGGCCTGCGCCGAATCGTCGGCGTCGGTGGCCTCCGGGGCCTCCTCTTCCACCGGCGCTTCGATCCAGCCCGCCTTGACGCGCGCATTCATGATCAGGGCTTCAGCCTCCTCGCGGGAAATTTCGATGCCGTCGAAATAGCCGGCATGTTTGGTCGTCTCACCGTCCTTGCGCTCGCTCCAGCCGACGAGATCGTCGGTGGCGCAACCGGCCAGGTCTTCGATCGTCTTGACGTCGTTCTCGCCGAGCTTGACCAGCATGGCCGAGGTGAGACCGTCGATCTCGCGCATTTCGTCGGCGACGCCGAGTTCCTTGCGGCGGGCATCGTTGGCCGCCTCGATCTGAGCGAGATGTTCGCGGGCGCGGTTCTGAATTTCCTGCGCCGTCTCTTCGTCGAAACCTTCGATCGAAGCCAATTCCGACACCTCGACGAAGGCCAGTTCTTCCACCGAACGGAAGCCTTCCGATGCCAGGAGCTGACCGACGACTTCGTCGACGTCGAGGGCATTCATGAACGTGTTGGTGCGTTCGACGAATTCCTTCTGACGGCGCTCGGATTCCTCGGCCTCGGTGAGGATGTCGATATCCCAACCGGTGAGCTGCGAGGCGAGACGCACGTTCTGGCCGCGGCGGCCGATGGCGAGCGAGAGCTGCTCGTCGGGCACGACCACTTCGATGCGCGAGGAATCTTCGTCGAGAACGACCTTCACCACTTCCGCCGGCTGCAAAGCGTTGACGATGAACGTCGCCGCATCGGCCGACCACGGAATGATATCGATCTTTTCGCCCTGCAATTCGTTGACGACCGCCTGGACGCGCGAGCCACGCATACCGACGCAGGCACCGACCGGATCGATCGAGGAATCGCGCGAGGTGACGGCGATCTTGGCGCGAGAGCCCGGATCGCGGGCCACCGACTTCACCTCGATGATGCCGTCGTAAATTTCCGGCACTTCCTGGGCGAAGAGCTTCGCCATGAACTGCGGATGGGTGCGCGACAGGAAGATCTGCGGCCCACGCTGTTCGCGGCGCACATCGTAGACATAGGCGCGGACGCGATCGCCCGGACGGAACATTTCGCGCGGCACCAGTTCGTCGCGACGGATGATCGCTTCGCTGCGGCCGAGATCGACGATCACGTTGCCGTATTCGACGCGCTTGACGACGCCGTTGATGATGTCGCCGATGCGGTCCTTGTATTCCTGATACTGGCGATCGCGCTCGGCCTCGCGCACCTTCTGCACGATGACCTGCTTGGCCGCCTGGGCCGGGATGCGGCCGAAGTCGAACGGCGGCAGCGGCTCGGCGATCCAGTCGCCGACCTGCGCGGCCGGGTTCTTCTTGCGGGCGTCGACCAGCAGGATTTCCTTGGCGTCGTTCTCAACCGTGTCGACGACGAGCATCAGGCGCGAATAGCGCGTCTCGCCGGTCTTCGGATTGATCTCCGCCCGGATCTCGGTCTCCTGGCCATAGCGCGAACGCGCGGATTTCTGCAGCGCATCTTCGAGCGAGCTCAACACGATCTCGCGCGGAATCATCTTTTCCCGCGCGACCGCATCGACGATCTGCAGCAGTTCAAGTCGGTTGGCGCTTACGGCCATGGGTCTGCTCCTGGCTATCGGCTCTTCGGAGCCGGGAATTTCAGATGCTGAACTCACTGTCTCTTCTGCTCTTCTATGCTTCTTCAAAAATCTTGGGCGATAGCCCGGTTATTTGCGGCTCTATTTCTTGGCTGGCCCGCGGTGCGGGTTCGGCTTGGCGACCGCCTGTTTGCGAACCTTTTTCTGCGCGAAGCGACCAGGGCCGCGACGCGGCGCCTCAGCGGCTTCCTCATCCTCTTCCGGATCGGACAAGGTGGCCTTGCCGGCCCGCAGCGCCTCGCGGATCAGCGCTTCGGTGAGCACCAGCCGCGCCTCCTCGATATCCGACACCGGCAGCGCCACGTCCGCCTCCTCGTCCGCCTTGGCGTCGATGCGGCGCAGGCGGATGACGGCGTCACGGCCCGTGCCATCGACCCCTTCGATCCAGCCGCGAAACCGCTTGCGGCCGAAATGCAGACCGCCGGTCTCCATACGCGCCTCGTGGCCGATGCCACGGACGAAATCGGACAGGCGCACCAGCGGCCGGTCGATCCCCGGCGACGACATTTCCAGCCGATAGGCCTGGGTCAGCGGATCCTCGAGGTCGAGCACCGGCGACAAAGCCATGCTGGCCTTCTCGCAATCGTCGACACCCATCGTCCCGTCGGCCTTCTCGGCCATGATCTGAAGCGTAACCCCTTGAGTAGACGAGATTTTCACCCGAACGACGCGATAGCCGAGATCAGCCAGCACGGGTCCGGCCAAAGTCGCGACACGGGCGGCAACCCCCGTCTCCTGAATGAGGCGCGGTTCCGCGAGATCTGATGTTTCAGGCGCCGGTCGGGCAGATTGCCCGTCGGGTCCGCCGGACGTCTCGGTCACTATATGGGCTCCGGTCGGGCATTAAAAAAGAGCGGGTCCCGCAGGGCCCACTCTCAATAATGACCCTCGAATGACGGTCCAGATGAGATTGTTGGTCGGGCTTTTACTCCCAAACCAATCCCCGATCAAGGAAAAGCTCGTCGCCCGCCGCCCGGAGCAAGCATGGCTGCGGTGAGGCTTTTGCGCAGTCGACTTGTCGCGCCTCCCCCTCTAAAGCTCGCGCCCGACCACGTCTTCTCCCCTTTCCCCGACAGAAGTCCCTCCGCTTTGCCGCTGAAGCCCAATACGTTCGCGCTCACCTTCGTTCTCGCGCTGATGACCGCGATGGGGCCGATCGCCACCGACATCTATGTGCCCTCTCTGCCGCAGCTGGCGCAGGACTTCAACGCTTCGACGACGCAGGTGCAGTGGACTTTGTCGGGCTATCTGATGGGCTATGCGGTGAGCCAGATTTTCTATGGCCCTCTCTCCGACAAGCTCGGACGCAAGCCCCTGCTCATCGCCGGCTTCGCGATCTTTCTCGTCGCCACCTTCGCCAGCATGATGGCGACCTCCATGGAAATGCTGATCGCCGCGCGCATTCTGCAAGGCGCCGGAGGCGCCGGGCCGATCATCGTGGTGCGCGCCATCGTGCGCGATCTCTATGAGGGCGCGCGCGCCGGGCAACAAATGTCCGTGATGAGTTCGATCATGGGCGTGGCGCCAATCGCCGGACCCCTGGTCGGCGGCGTGCTGGCCGTGTGGTTTGGCTGGCGCGCCAGTTTCGTCGCGATGTTCGTTATCGTCGCCGCACTCATCACCATCGCCGTGCTGTTCCTGCCGGAGACCTTGCGGCACAAAAGCAGCGCGCCACTGTCGGTCCGCGAAATCCTGCGCAGCTTCCGCATCGTCTTCGCCAATCCACGCTGGCGCATCTATGGTGCACTGAACACGCTGGGGCACACGGGCTTGTTCACTTTCATCGCCGCCTCGCCCTTCGTACTGCAAGACCTCTATGGGCTGACGCCACTGCAGTTCGGCCTGTTCTTTTCGGTCTGCTCCTCGGCCTTCGTGCTGGGCGCCTGGACCGGCTCGCGGCTTGTCGTACGCCGCGGCCTCGACGGCACGATCGCCATCGGCGTCGCTTGCTTTCTCATCGGCGGCATTCTGCAAGCGCTGGGCTTTTGGCTGTTTCCAGGCAGCGCGATCGCACTGCTCATCCCCGAGATGATCTATTTCGCCGGCGTCGGTTTCGTGTTGCCGCATTCGATCGCCTCGGCTTTGTCGCCGTTTCCCGAACGCGCGGGTGCGGCGACTTCGCTGCAAGGCTTTCTGCAGATGATGTTCTCGGCCTGCGTCGGTCTGGGCGTCAGCACGCTGCTCGGCTCCAGCGCCGTGCCGCTCGTCGCCGTGACGGTGCTGCTCGGCACCAGCGCGACGATCCTCTTCGTCGCCACGGCGCGGATTCGCCAGCGGCCGCTCTAGTTCGAGGGCGTCATGCCTTCGATGGCAGCGAGCAGTCGCGCGATGTCTTCGTCGCGCGATAGGCGATGATCGCCGTCCTTGATCAAGGTGACAGCGACGGGATCGCCGGCGAGATGTTCGACGAGCTGCATCGCATGCGCCCACGGCACATCGGGATCCTGCATGCCTTGCAGGATATGCACGGGACAATGGCTGCGGATCGGCTGGCCAAACAGCAGATGACGACGGCCATCCTCGATCAGCGCCTTCGTCACCGGATAGGGATCGGGCGCATATTCGGACTGGCGCAACCACACGCCTTTTTCCACGATGTCGCGCCGCGCTGCTTCCGGCATGTTGCGCCACATCAGCGCCTCGGTGAAATCGACCGCCGGCGCGATCAGCACCAGACCCGCGAGGCGGCCGGTTTCGCCGCTTTCAGCGAAAGCCTTCGCCACCAGCAGCGAAATCCACCCGCCCATGGAGGATCCGACGAGAATCTGCGGTCCATTGGTCAATTGCCTGATGACGGCGAGGCTGTCTTCCAGCCACTGGCCGATGGTGCCGTCCTCGAAACGGCCTTCCGACTCGCCATGGCCGGAATAGTCGAACCGCAGGAAGGCGCGGCCGTTACGGGCGGCCCATGCGTCGATGCGCTCGGCCTTGGTCGACAGCATGTCGGATTTGAACCCGCCGAGCCAAACCACACCGGGGGCCTGGATGGAACTTGCGTCCGCCCGTTGCCGGAAAGCCAGGCGGCGTGTATGCGGCGCGGTTCCGACAGTTAAGAATTTTGCCGTTACTAATTGTGGATGGGTCTCGGTCACATCTGTCACATTCATTGCCATCGGCAGGTCCGGCGGCCCAAAACAAGGAAGATGGCGAACGGATTGGTGCGCCGCCCGCCTTGTACATCAGAGCAAATGGCGTTTCGACCCAAACGCGATCTGCTGACGGTTTTTGTTTGATGCGCCTCGCACCGCGTGACTGGATCAAGCCGCGAAGCGCCACGATAGGAAAGCGATGCCCTACGGCCCGCATGATCTGATCGAAAGTGGCCAGTTCCCGGCCCTGGCCGGCCGTACGGTCCTGCAGATCATCCCAGACCTCGAGGCCGGCGGCGCCGAACGCACGACCATCGACATCGCCACCGCCCTGACCGAGGCCGGCGCGCGCGCCTTGGTGGCCAGCCAAGGCGGCCGGCTCGTCAGCGAACTGCAGGCGCGCGGCGGCGTCTGGCTGCCGTTTCCGGCGAAAACCAAGAATCCTTTGTCGATGATGGTCAACATCCGGCGGCTGGCGGCGCTGATCGCCCGGGAGCGGATCGACATCGTCCATGCCCGCTCGCGCGCCCCCGCCTGGGTGGCGCTGGGCGCGACGCGAGCCATGCGGGTGCCCTTCGTCACCACCTATCACGGCGCCTATTCGGGTACGTCGAGCATCAAGATCCGCTATAATTCGGTGATGGCGCGGGCCGATTACGTGATCGCCAATTCGGAATTCACCAAGCGGCGCATTCTCGATCAGCATCCTTTCGCCGACGGCCACGTCACCGTCATCCATCGCGGCACGGATTTTCGCGCCTTCACGCCGGCGGCCGTCGATCCGGCGCGGGTGCGGCGGCTGCGTCAGCAATGGGGCGTCGAGCCGGACGAGCGCATCATTCTGCTCGCGGCACGACTGACCGGCTGGAAAGGCCAGACCGTGCTGGTGGACGCGGCCGCGCTGATGCGCAGGCAGGGGCTCAACGGCGTCAAATTCGTCCTGGCCGGCGATCCGCAGGGGCGCAGCTCCTTCGTCAAGGACCTGGAAAGCCGCATCGCCACGGCCGGTCTCGGCGATCTGGTCAAGCTTGTCGGCCATTGCGACGACATGCCGGCCGCCTTCCTGGCCGCCTCGGCGGTCGCCGTGCCCTCGACCGAGCCGGAGGCCTTCGGCCGTTCCGCCGTCGAGGCGCAGGCCATGGGGGCGCCGGTGATCGTCACCGAGCTTGGCGCCGTGCCCGAGACCGTGCTGGGACCGCCGGAAGCCCCGGCTGCCGCGCGCACCGGCTGGCGCATCCCGCCGGGCGATCCGCAGGCCCTGGCCAATGCGCTGTCGGAGGCGCTCGCGATGGGTGCGGTCGAACGCGACGCGCTGGCGCTGCGGGCGCGCCAGCATGTCGAGCGCCATTTCTCGCTCGACCATATGTGCAAGCAGACGCTGGCGTTGTACGAAGGCATCATTCGAGGTTTCTGAGGCTTCGAGAGCACGGCCAAGGTTGACTTCCGGCCCGTCTGACCCGATTCTCTATTCGGGTCCGGTCCTGCCTAAGCAAATTCGCCAAAAGCAGGTTGAAGCGGTCATCGTGACGCCCGGGTCCGGCTTATTCACAAGAGGAGTTTTGCCATTCGCCGTCCAATGAAAGCACCCGTGGGTCCCCAGAAAGAAGGACCCCGGACCAATCGGGAAATCCGTGTCAGCGAAGTTCAGCTTATCGATGCCGAAGGTCAGAATCGGGGCAAAACCCCGATAGCCGAAGCGCTGCAGCTCGCCGAAGAGGCGGGGCTCGACCTCGTCGAGATCGTTCCGAACGCCAATCCGCCGGTCTGTAAAATTCTTGATTTCGGTAAGTTCCGTTTCACGGAGCAGAAGAAAGCCGCCGAAGCGCGCAAGCGCCAGAAGGTGGTCGAGGTCAAGGAAATCAAGCTGCGGCCCGGCATCGACGATCACGACTACGAAACCAAGATGAAAGCCGTGAAACGGTTCTTCGACGAAGGCGACAAGGTGAAAGTCACCCTGCGCTTCCGCGGCCGTGAAATGGCGCATCAGGAACTCGGCTATCGCCTGCTTGAGCGCGTACGCCAGGAGAATCTCGCCATCGCGAAATGCGAGGTGGAACCTTCCATGGAAGGCCGCCAGATGGTGATGATCCTCGCGCCGAAATAACCGGCGCGTCGCATCCGCAACGGGCTGAGAGACATTCCCTCGGCCCTCTTTCCCCGGATCGCGCTTCCAACCTCATCCTTTGATGTTGTGTTTTCAGCATGGCTGCCGTGCGTTTTGCACGGCACCTGCTGGCCCATGGACTCTATCCCCGCTTCGACCAAACGTCCTATGACGAGGTCGTAGATAAAACAGAGTCCCCTTGGAAACGCTCGTCAAACCCGCGCCGGCCGCACTGCCCCTGACGCACCGCGATACCTTATGGATCGTGGCCGGCGTGCTGTTGCCGGTGTTCATGGCCTCCCTCGACCAGGCGCTGGTGGCGACCGCGCTGCCGACGATCGGCCATGCCTTCGATGCGACTGGCCAGCTCTCCTGGGTGGTGAGCGCCTATCTGTTGACCTCGACGGCGGCGACACCGCTCTACGGCAAGATCAGCGATACGCGCGGCCGCCGCGTCACCATGCTGGCCGGCATCGGCATTTTCGTCGCCGGTGCCATCGCCTCCGCGCTCGCGCCCAACATCACCAGCCTCATCCTGGCGCGCGGCCTGCAAGGCATCGGCGGCGCCGGCCTCGTCGCGCAGGCGATGACCGTACTCGGCGACATCGCTCCGCCGAAACAGCGCGCCAAATATTACACCTACTTCTCGATCATCTATACGAGCGCCGCTGGCATCGGCCCGGTGATCGGCGGCCTGTTCGCCGAACATCTGCATTGGTCGCTGGTCTTCTGGATTTCAGTGCCGATGGGCCTCGCCGCTTTCGCGATGACGAGCACCTTGCTGCGCAAACTGCCGCGCTATGAAAGATACCATCGCCTCGATATCGCCGGCGCCGTGCTGATCGTCGCCGCCAGTTCGACCTTGATGCTGGTGATGAATACAGGCGGCAAGACCTGGGCTTGGCTCTCAAAGGAAATCGTCACGTTCAGCGCCCTATCCGCGCTGCTGTGGCTGTTGTTCTTTCTGCGTCTGGCGCGCGCCGCCGAACCGCTGATCCCGCTCGGCATCCTGCGCAATCCGATCGTGCGCTGCGCCATCGTCGCCAATTCCTTCGGCTGGGCGGCGATGATCGGCCTCAACATCTATCTGCCGCTCTATCTGCAAAGCGTGCTTGGCCAGACGCCTTCCGAATCCGGCGTCAATCTGATCGTGCTGATGGTGACGATCAACACCAGTGCGCTCGTCGGCGCGCAGGTGGCGGCGCGCATGGAGCATTACAAATTCTATCCGCTGATCACCTTGTTCATCTGCATTCTCAGCATCGGCTGGCTCGCCATGCGCGTCGATACGCTTTCGATGCTGGAATTCGAATTGGTGCTGGCCTTGGCTGGTCTCGGCTTCGGTCCCGTCGCGCCGGTGTCGAGCGTTGCCTTGCAGAATGCGGTGATGATGCATCAGCTTGGCACCGCCGTGTCGGTGATGAGCTTCGCGCGCAGCCTGTTCGCCGCCGTGCTCGTCGCCGCTCTTGGCGCCATCGTGTTGCATGCGGTGGGCGGCGAGATGCTGACCGGCGCCGCAGCGACCCTCGCGGCCGACCGTGACGGCGCCACCGCCGCGTTCCGCAACCTGTTCTGGGTCACCGCCGGCTGTCTGGTGATCGCCTTCCTCGGACTGTTGCTGATGGAGGAAAAGCCGCTTTTGACCTCGAACGAGACGCGGATCGAATGAAAATCGGCAATTCACCCGAATCTGACCTGCGTCAAGACGGCGCGCGCTCACTGCGCTATGAGCGAACCTTAATGCGTGGCCGCGCCGCGCCATCTGGATTGATTTGATGAACTTCCTGCTGCCGTTTTGTGCCTTCACCAGCGCCGTCGCGACGCGCGCGATGGATCCGTTGGTGTCGTCGCTGGCGCAGGAGTTCAGCATCAGCATCGCCGCGGCCGCCCTCGCCGTCACCATGTTTGCCCTGCCCTATTCCATCGGCCAACCCGTGTTGGGCCCGGCCGGCGATCATTACGGCAAGATCCGCATTCTCAAGATCTGTCTGTGGGTGCAGACGGCGAGCCTGATCCTGGTCGCCATGGCGCCGACGTTTGAACTGTTGCTGGTCGGCCGTTTCATCGGCGGCATTGCCGGCGGTGGCTTGATGCCGATCGCGCTCGCCATCGTCGCCGATAAAGTGGCGCCGTCGCAGCGCCAGGCCGCCATCGCGCGTAATGTCACCGGCTCGCTGTCGGGCCTGATCCTGGCAGCCAGCGGCGCTGGCCTGATGGCGGTGTGGCTGAACTGGCGGGCGATTTTCGGTGTCGCCACGGCGATCTCGCTCATCGCCGCGATTCTCGTCACCCTTCAACTGAAGGAAACCGTGGTGGCGACGCGGCATATCCGCCTGTCGGATGCTTTCGACAGCTATCGCCAGATCATCACCAAACGGCGCGCCTGGATCTGCTTCATCGCCGTGATGTTCGAAGGCATCGCGCTGTTCGGCATGTTTCCCTTCATCGCGCCGGTGCTGCAATCGCGCGGCATGGGCGGCCCGGCGGAAGCGGGCTTCATGATCACCGCTTGCGGCATCGGCTCGCTGATCTTCACCTTCTTGGTGCGGCGGCTGTTGCGCGTGATGTCGCGCTACGGATTGATGATCGCGGGCGGCGCGTTGGCGATGATGGGACTGTTGGCTTTGGCCTTCGCCGCGCCCTTGCCGTGGCTGGCCTTCTTCTTCGCCCTGTCGGGCTTCGGCTATATGATGGTGCACAATTCCATCCACGCCGAAGTGTCGGAACTGACCGACACGGCGCGCACGTCGGCCTTCGCTTTGCATTCCTGCTTTTTCTTCACCGGACAGGCGCTGGGACCGCTGCTGTTTGGCGCCGGCATGGGCATGATCGGCGCGTCCGGCATTCTCATCGTCTATGGCGCCATCCTGCTCATGATCGGACCGATCATTTCGGTGCTGCTGCGCCGGGCGCGCGCCACCGGAAGCGGCGCGCTGGCCTTTTAAACTTCATCTATTCGACAGGCTGCGCACCAGTTCGACTTCGTTCGCCGAGCCGAGCACCACCGCGACGCGCTGATGCAGCTTCTCCGGCTTGACGTCGAGAATGGGCGCGTATGCATCCGTGGCCTGGCCGCCAGCCTGTTCGACCAGGAGCGCCATCGGATTGCCTTCGTACATCAGGCGCAGTTTGCCAGGCCGATCCGGCTCGCGCTTGTCCCATGGATACATGAAGATGCCGCCGCGCATCAGAACGCGATGCACGTCCGCCACCATCGAGGCGATCCAGCGCATGTTGAAATCCTTGCCGCGCTCGCCGGTCTTGCCCTTGAGGCAGCCGTCGACATAGCGCTGGATCGGCTCCGCCCAATGACGCTGGTTCGACATGTTGATGGCGAATTCCTTGGTGTCCTCAGGGATGCTCAGGCGCTCATGGGTGAGCAGCCATTCGTCCTTGGCGCTCAAGGTAAAACCGTAGACGCCATCCCTGAGGGTGAGCACCAGCATGGTCTGCGGCCCGTAGATCGCATAGCCCGCCGCCACCTGATGGCGGCCAGGCAAGAGAAAGTCCGCCTCGGCCGGCACGCGGCCCATGGGCGCGGGCAGGATCGAGAAAATCGTGCCGACGCTGACGTTGACATCGATATTGCTGGAGCCGTCGAGCGGATCGAAGGTCACCAGGAAGCCGCCGCTGCGGCCGGTGGTTTCGACGGTCTCCAGCTCCTCGGAGGCAAAGCCCGCGACAGGAGCGCAGGAGCGCATCATGTCACTCAGCATGTCGTTGGTGATGACGTCGAGCTTCTTCTGTTCCTCGGCCTGCACATTGATATGGCCGGCGGAACCCAGATTGCCGGCGATGGCACCGGCCGAGACGACGCGGCTGATCTGCGTGCAGGCGGAGGCCACGGCGGTGATGACGGATTTCAGTTCGGGCGCCGCCGGCTGACGGCCAAGGAAATCGTTGAGCGTGTTCACGGCATTCCTTCTGGAGAGCCAAGTATAAAGAGCCAAGTACAAATCGTACCAAGCTCGTACCTGACTGAGCCGAAGCCGTCGAGCGAGGAACCGGCCCGTTACGCCCCCTTGCTTTCCCTCCGGTTTTTCCCTTATAAGCCCGGCTTCGAACCGCCCGGCCAGTTAGGGCTGCCGTGGCGGTTCTTTTCGCTCACTTCCGATGCGAATTGCCGAAACCGGCCGGATTTCCGGCCGCGCCGAGGCAAGTAATTGAAATTGGGGCGTTTTCGCCCCACAGGAGAGCCAAATGCCCAAGTTGAAGACGAAATCGGGCGCTAAAAAGCGCTTCAAGATCACCGGCTCCGGCAAGGTGGTCTACGCCCAGAGTGGCAAGCGCCACGGCATGATCAAGCGCACCAACAAGCAGATCCGGAACCTGCGCGGCACCACGGTCCTGTTCAAGACCGACGGCGACAACGTCAAGAAGTACTTCCTGCCGAACGGCTGACGTTTTCTCGCATTTGCCCCCTGTTTCACTTTGAGTTTTAAGGAGATCTGCCATGGCTCGCGTTAAACGCGGCGTTACCGCCCATGCCAAGCACAAGAAAACCCTCGACGCGGCAAAAGGCTTCCGTGGCCGCCGTAAGAACACCATCCGCGCCGCCAAGGCTGCCGTCGACAAGTCGATGCAGTATGCCTATCGCGACCGCAAGAATAAGAAGCGCACCTTCCGCGCGCTGTGGATCCAGCGTCTGAACGCCGCCGTGCGCGAATTCGGCATCACCTACAGCCGATTTATTGCCGGCCTCGCGAAGGCGGGCATTGAGATCGACCGCAAGGTGCTGTCCGAAATGGCCATTCACGAACCGGCGGCCTTCAAGGCCATCGTCGAGAAGGTCAAGGCGGACCTGCCCGCCGCGGCGTGATCTGACGGACGGCGCTCCAAACCTTCGCGCCGTCCCTCCGTCTTTTCGAGGCCCCTTCGCGCGCGCGGTCTGTCCGCGCGGCGATCATTGTGCGGCCTGAGGTCGTTTCCCAAGGCCGTTGAGCTTCTGGTGTATTTCACCGGTTTCATCGTCCAGGCGGGAACATGTCCGACCTTCAAACTCTCGAATCCTCCACCCTGACCGCCATTGCCGGCGCCACCGACGAGACGGCGCTGGAAGCCGTGCGCGTCGGCGCGCTGGGCAAGAAGGGCACCATCTCGGCTCTGCTCGCGACCCTGGGCAAAATGTCGCCCGACGAGCGCAAGAGCGCGGGCGCCGCCATCAACGCGCTGAAGGACAAGGTCAACGAAGCGCTCACCGCGCGCCGCACCGTCCTGAAAGATGCAGCCCTCGAACAGCGCCTGGCTTCCGAGACCGTCGACGTCACCCTGCCGGTGCGCGAGGCCGCCAGCGAGCGCGGCCGCATCCATCCCATCAGCCAGGTGATGGACGAGCTGACCGCGATTTTCGCCGACATGGGTTTCTCGATCGCCGAAGGGCCAGACATCGAGAGCGACGATTACAACTTCACCAAGCTGAACTTCCCGGCCGGCCATCCGGCGCGCGAGATGCACGACACGTTCTTCTTCGAGCCGGATGCGAAGGGCGAACGCAAACTGCTGCGCACGCACACTTCGCCGGTGCAGGTGCGCACCATGCTCGCCTCGCAGCCGCCGATCCGCGTCATCTGCCCGGGCCGCACTTATCGCTGCGACAG